>LNFM01008288.1_pt1 | contig 15761 bp, 16 predicted proteins | sample 596031 | NCBI WGS metagenome assembly LNFM01 (sample SAMN04254537, study PRJNA301005) | activated carbon metagenome | isolation source: dual media filters at the Ann Arbor, Michigan drinking water treatment plant | place: USA: Ann Arbor | reverse complement strand
CGCTGGTGCATCCTGACACCGCCCGAGGGCACCGATCCGGCCGCCACCGAGCGCCTGCGCGCCTTCTGGCAAGGTCTCGGCTCGAACGTCGAGATCATGGACGCCGATCACCACGACATGGTTCTGGCGATCACCAGCCATGTACCCCACCTCATCGCCTTCAATATCGTCAACACCGCAGCCCACCTCGAGCGCGTGACCGACAGCGAGGTGATCAAGTTCTCGGCCGGCGGCTTCCGCGACTTCACCCGCATCGCCGCCTCCGACCCGACCATGTGGCGCGACGTCTTCCTCAACAACCGCGAGGCGGTGCTCGAGATGCTCGGCCGCTTCACTGAGGATCTGATCCACCTGCAACGCTCGATCCGCTACGGCGACGGCGAGACGCTGTTCGATCTGTTCTCCGAGGCACGCCAGATCCGCCGCGGCGTGGTCCAGGCTGGCCAGGACGCCGGCTCGGCAGCCGCTTTCTACCGCAGCCGCGATGCTACGGGCGCCACTCCCGGAGACGGGGCCCCCGGCGCCAAGCCTAAGCCCTGATCACCAGCAATGCGCCCCACGTTCGACCAGGACTTCTGGATCTTCGGCTACGGCTCGTTGATGTGGCGGCCCGATTTTCCATTCGTCGAGCGAGCTGCCGCCAGCGTCGCGGGATTCCACCGCGCCTTCTGCATCGCTTCGACCGTGCACCGCGGCAATCGCGACCGCCCCGGCCTCGTGCTCGGCCTCGACCGCGGCCAGGCCTGCGCCGGCATCGCCTATCGCGTGGCTGCCAGGGACGCGGCTGCAGTGCTCGCCTACCTGCGCAAGCGCGAGCTTGTCTACGGCGTCTATCGCGAGACCTTCGTCACCGCACACCTCGCCGCCGACGCCTCGGTCCGATCGACGCCAGCCCTCGCCTATACCGTGGAGCGCTGCCACCCCAGCTACACGGGACGTCTCCCCCTCGCCACACAGGCCGCGATCATCAAGGGCGCGCGGGGCCAGTCGGGCGCCAACCTCGACTACCTGATCAATACTGTGCGCCACTTGAAGGACCTCGGCATCCGAGAGCGTCAGATCGAGCGCCTGGTGGGCCTCGCAGCCGGTTATGCTGCCCACGCCCCAGGCGAGATCATGCACCGCCCGAGCGTTCGCGGCCTGAGCGCGACGTGGGCGCGCCTGCCGACCAAGCTGCCCCGCTTGCCGATCGGCGATCAACGCCGGTTTGGCCATCGTATCTCGACGTCGAGGCCCTGATCGCGCCTTCCGAGGGACCGGCCACTCTGTGTGTCCGCCAAGCACTCCCCTGCTCGCACTAACCAAGCAGGGCCAGCGACGGACGTGAACGCCACTTTTCCCTAGCGCTGCCCAACCGGTACGATACAAGACCATCCGCGTGGGAGTGTCCGGTCCGCATCAGCGGCTCGAGTTCCGGAGCTCAAACGCGAGGAACCCTCCTTTCCAGCGAGCCCGGTAATGAAAAGCTCGGTAACCACGATCGTGCTGGCGGCTGCCGCCGTGCTGTTTGCCTTCTACGGCTATCTCCAGTCCTCGAACCTTTCCGACGAGGTGAAGCGGTCGCGTCAGGCAGCGTCGGTCCTCGAGAAGTCGACGGTCGAGTTGAAGTCGGCTCGCGACGAGATCGGCAAGCTGACGTCGGCCCGCACCGCGACCGACACCGAGGTCAAGAAGATCCGCGACGAACTCGCTGCCATGCAGACCGCTCGCACGACCGCCGAAGCGGCAGCTGGCGCCGCCCGCGATGAGGTCGGCAAGGCCCAGGCTGCCGTGAAGACGATGGAAGCCAGCCTCGCGACCCTGAAATCGGATCTCGCCACCGCGCGCGATCAGGCAGCCAAGGCGCAAGCCTCGCTTCAGACCATGCAGTCGGACCTGAAAGCTGCTCGCGATCAGGTCAGCCAATTCCAGTCGGCCAAGATTTCGGCCGACGCGTTGGCCAAGGAAGCAACCGACAAACTCGCTTCCGAGCAAAAACTTCGCGAAGCCGCCGAGAAGGCCTTGGCCGAGGCTCGCAAGCAATAGATCGGCGGTCTCAGGGCGGCGACCGGGTGGCATGACCGCCCGTCGCCCTCTTCAAGAGGTGTGAAACCACCATCTTGAACGCATCGCCGTCGCGCAGGACCCGACCCGCCGTCGGGCCCGCGAAATGCGTCCCGATCACCAGTACGGGCTGACCCGCCAGCTGGCTCAATATCCGTCGCCGGGTCGCCTCGCCTTCGGCCCGGTCGAAGTCCGCGCTCGAGCACCATTCCGGGCGCGCGAATTGGCACGGATGATGCGCGAAGTCGCCTGTGATCAGCGCGGTCTCGCCCTTCGATTCGATCATCACACTGCAGTGGCCGGGCGAATGGCCGTGGCTCGGCACGAACCGCACCTCCGGGCATAGGCGATGGTCCGCCTCGACCAGTTCGTGCAACCCCGAATCGACAATCGGCTGCACGCTATCGGCAAAGACCGTGAGCATGTGCTCCGCCTCTTTCTGCCGGGCCCAATGCTCGAACTCAGTCCGCCCGAAGATGTAGCGCGCCTTCGGGAAGGTCGGGACCCACTTCCCGCCGACAAGCATTGTGTTCCAGCCGACATGATCGACGTGCAGGTGCGTGCACATCACCACGTCGATCTTCTCCTCCGGGTAGCCCGCCTCGGCGATGTCCGCGAGGAACCGCCCCTGCCTCTCGTTCCACGTCGGCACCTTGCGGCCTTGCTTGTCGTTGCCGAGGCAGGTGTCGACCATGATGGTCATCGACGGCGTCTCGACGATCAGCGCGTGGATGCTCATCTTGAGCTTGCCCATCTCGTCGGCGAAATGCGGAATCAGCCAAGAGATCGGCCGTACCGCCTCAGGTGACGCATCCGGCAGGATGAATCGGCTCCCGCCCGTCGTCTCCAGTTCGACCACCTTGGTGACCGTGACGTCCCCGATCTTCCAGCGCATGCCGTGCCTCCCTGAGCCGCTCGGTAAAGGCTAGGCCGGGATGCCCGCTCCTGCCAAGTCGAGACGATCGGATCGGACGAGTGGCCTTCGCACCACACAGCCGAACTTTGTCGATAGGCCTACTGACAATGGAGATCGCTTAATCGTAGAAGTACGGATCAACTGGCGATTGATTTCCCAATCCGCCTGCGTCCGCGTCATCCAAGGGTCTGACAATGGAGCCCTCGCTGCACCGACGCTGCTTGTTCCCTCGATTCCTCGGCTTGGCACTGGCGTTGCTCGCCCTCCCTGTGGTCTCACCGGCTCGCGCCGACATGTTCGATGTCAAGGGGGTCGAGATCACCAGGGGCGAAAGCGAGCTTGCCTTCGCCTTGGCACCCCAATGGGGACACAATGCCAACTCGGGCAATGTGCGCCTCCACGGCGAGGCGAGCTATGGCTACGGTCTCACGTCGTGGTTCAAGGCTGGCGGCAAGCTTGGCTTCGAACTCGGATCGGGCGGAACTGGCGACGCTACTTACGGCGGCATCGAGACCCAAATCCTGATCATCGCTCCCGACAAAGGGGGTCTGGGGCTCGGCTGGTTCACCGGATTCGACACGGAGTTTTCTGGCGACTTCGGCCAGTTGCTCACATTCGGGCCGATCGCCTCCTTCACAGTCACCAAAGGGCTCACAGTGACCGTCAATCCCCTGTTGCAGAAACAGTGGGACCCCGACGAGCCGGGCCTGACCCTGAATTATGCTTGGCAGGTCAAGCAGGAGTTGAACGACAACCTGTCACTTGGCATCGAGGGGTATGGCGCCGTACCAGACATCGGCAATGCTCCGTCCATCGACTTCCAGGAGCACCGGATTGGACCGGTTGTGTACCTCAATCGCGAAATACCAGGAAACGGCGGTGCTCTGAAGCTCGGTGTGGGTGCCGGCGCCGACGGCCAGAAGGTCGGCAATATCGAGTTGCAGCTCGGTGTGCTGTTCGGCTTCACCGAGGCCACACCCGATACGACGGGTCGCGCCAAGCTGTCGGTCACTTGGTAACCAGCGCAGCCAACGGCTACTTCTCGGGCAGCGTCTGCGCGTAGGCGAGTGTGTCGACCGCGTCCTTCATCGACAACGCCCGCATGTTGATCATCGCGGCGCCCGGGTGCGAGTTGCGCATCTTGTGCAGCACCTCCCAGGGCAACGCTTTGGCTTCTGTGCCCACGAAGCCAGGCTCGTCCTTGGTGCCCCAGTTCAAGGCCCGACCGTCGAGCCCATGGCACGCCGCACAAACTGTCTGGTAGAAGCCGGCGCCGCGATTGACGTCGCCCCGCGCCTTGCCGGTCTTGCGGTCGATGTATTTATCCGCATCGTGCTGACCACTGCGCACGAATGCGGCGAGCCGCACCATCGCATCGTCGGGGATCATCTCGGGGGTATAGTTGTGCGGCGCGGCCCGCAGCAGCTTGACGATCGCTGCTGGAGGAATGCGCTGAGCGCCTCGGATGCCCACGATCCCGGTATAGCGGTCGCCCATCGGCTGATCCTTGCCGTAGACGCCATCCTTGCCCTTGTAATCCCAGCCATGACACTCGACGCAGCGCCAAGTATTCGAGCCGGTGCGTTTGCCTGTTGATGGATAAGCCGGGTTGGTCTCCCGGGGCCGCTTACTGTCGAGCGCATCCCACCACGTATCGTAGATGCGCCCGCCGGCAGCGAGCGTCCAAGGCGTGCTTGGCTTGTCCGGCGCACCGTGGACGAACGATTGCAGCGACGAGCTGTGCGCTGCTGGCTTCTCTTGTGCCACCGCCGCACCAAACGCCACGAGCGACAATATCGAGCCGAGTAACGTAACCAAACACCTCATGAGGACTCTCCCGGTGAGAATGACGTCTGGCACGATCTCATGCCGGCTTCCCGCCGCTGATGATGGAGGTCAACCCTGGTGTGTCGGTGACATTGTCACGGTCCGGCTCAACCTACGTAAGCCTGGCACTCGATCTCGACCTTCATCCGGGGATCGACGAGGCCCGAAACTTCGACGAGCGTCGAAGCCGGTCGGTTTTCGCCGAAGTAGGCGATGCGCCGCGGATTGATCACGGGGCGCTCTTTAATGTCGGTCATGAACACCTGCACCTTGACGACGTGCTCGGGCCCGGCCCCCGCGGCCTTCAGGCACTCGTGCAACGCGTCCATCGCGATATCGAATTGATCGACCGTCTTCTCCGGGATCTTGCCGTCGGCTGTCACGCCGACCACGCCCGAGACCCACACGTTTGGGCCTGCCCGCGTCACGTGGCAGTAGTGGCTCACCGGGGCGGCGAGGTGAGGCAGGGTGATCCGTTGAATGGCACTCATGAGGCTTGGCTCCTTCGTTGATGGGTGGTGCCAGCCTAAGCCACTCAAAGCCAGCCCGAAAGCTCCCGTCGCACGACTGCGTCGAGCACCCGCATGCCTTCGTTGCTGTCGTTGAGCGCCGGAATGTAGGCGAACTGCTCGCCGCCGTGCTCCATGAAGATCTCGCGGTTCTCGACGTCCAGCTCCTCGAGCGTCTCGAGGCAATCCGCTGAGAACCCAGGCGCCACCAGCGCCAGCCGCTTCACGCCGGATTTGGCCAGTCGCTCCACCGTCTTGTCGGTGTAGGGCTGCAGCCATGGATCGGAGCCGAACCGCGATTGGAATGAGGTGACCCAACGCTCCTTCGGCAAGCCCAGCGCCTCGCGCACCAGCCGCGACGTCTTCAAGCACTGGCAATGATAAGGGTCGCCCGCCTCAAGATACTTCTGCGGCATGCCGTGGAACGTGGCGAGGATCGTCTCGGGCTCGAATGGTAGCGTGGCGAGGCTCCCACGGATCGAAGCCGCAAGCGCATCGATGTACGTCGGATCGTCATGCCACGGCGGTGCCACCCGCACGGCCGGTTGCCAGCGCAGCGTCATGAGATGCCGGAACGCCTCGTCGGCGGCTGTGGCCGTCGTTGCTGCGGCATACTGCGGATAGAGCGGAACGAGCAGAATGCGATCGCATCCGGCCTTCACCAGCGCGTCGATCCGCGACGCGGTCGACGGATTGGCGTAGCGCATCGCCCAATCGACGAGCACGCGCGGCTGATCACCGAGGGCAGTCGCCAGCTTCTCCGCCTGCGAGCGCGTAATGGTCTTGAGCGGACCCTCGTTGCGCTCCTTGTTCCAGATCGTCTCATAGTCCCGCCCCTTCGGACCGGGACGAACCGTAAGAATGATCAGATTGAGGATCGGCCACCACTTCCAGCGCGGCTCCTCGATCACGCGGCGATCCGAGAGGAACTGCTTCAGGTAGCGCCGCATCGACCAGTAGTCGGTCGCATCGGGCGTCCCGAGATTGAGCAGCAGGACGCCGACGCGACCGTGCGCGACATCGGGATGATCGGCTGGCCAATGAGCGGGACGAGGGTCTGAAAGGGTGCGCTGCATGACGGACATATAGCGCCACGCAACGCGTTATGAAACAAACGCGCCCGATGCGCGACGCTTAGCCCTCAGACCTCAGCGGCCGAGCCGATGGCGCGCTGCCTCGAGGTAGAGCCGCCCACGCTCGGCCAGCGGTGCGAGATCGATGCGCGAGACGGCGTCACCCAGGGAGGCACCGAACCGTCCCATGCGGTCGGCGACGTCCGAGTGGCGCAGGGCCCGCATCTCCTTGGCAAAGGTGCGCTCCATAGAGCGGGCCGAACGCATCGCGCGCCGGTCAAGCCGGCTCGAATCGACGCGCCGCGAGCTGACGAGCATCACCACAGCCGCGCCGACGGCCAACGCCGCCCCGCTCGCAAGCAGCGGATTTCTCTGGACGAAACCGATAACCGACTGCCCCACCGAGCCGTTACCCGTCGTCTCGCGCGGTTGACCCGCCTGAGGTTGACCCGCCCGGTCCTGCTCCGCCTGCCGCGTCTTCCACGGCTCGGAGGCTTTGGGTGTGGCGGATATGGAGCCCGTCGGGGAGGCGGACGTTTCCGCCCGAGCACGATCTTGAAGGGAATCAGATCCAGCGTTCGGATGCATCGGACGGCCTCATGGTTGGTTGATCTCAGACCGTCAAACGCACGCCGTGTCGAGGCCGTTCCTTCAGGAGGCGACACGATGGTGCTCCTGGCAGGTTCAGGCCTCCAGGTGCGGCTTGATCTCGGCAGCGAACCTGGCCAGCGCCTCGCGCGAGCCCGTCGGATCGACCAACAGCACGTAATCGACCCCGCCGGCCTCGAGCCGCTGGAGCCGGGCCACGATCTCCTCAGGCGTCCCGAGCAGAGGCGCGTCGTCCCTTGCCAGCTCGGACGCCGCCTCGGCCGTCAGGTTGTAATAGCGCTCGGCGCCCGGACCACGTGCCAGCCCGCCGATGGCGCCCAGAACTCGTGCGCGCACGGCCAGCGCCTCGGCCCGCTCGTCCTCGCTCGAGACGATCTGCAGTGCCCGCGCGACCGCGATCTGGTACGACCCGGGCGCCCGGCCAGCGCGTTGGCATTGGTTACGGTAGTGCCTGACGCGATCGACGATGACCTCTATCGGCGCCACCTGATCGAGCAGCAGGTTGTAGCCCTCCGCCGCAGCCTTCTCGATCGAGGCCGGACTGCCCGCGCCGAGCCAGAAGGGCGGATGTGGCCGCTGCAGCGGCCGGGGCTCGATAACGACGTCCTTGAAATGCCAGTAGCGTCCGTGATGGGAGAAGCGACCATCGCTGCGCCAGGCCGTCCTGAGGAACGCCATGGCCTCCTCGAACCGCTCGCTGGCCTCGGACGACGCGATCGCAAACCCCGCGAATTCGCTCTCCCGGTAGCCTTTGCCGACGCCGAAGTCGAACCGCCCACCGGACAAGAGGTCCAGTGTCGCTACCTGCTCGGCCAGCAGAGCCGGATTGTGCCATGGCAAAACGACGACGGCAGTACCGAGCCGGATGCGCGATGTCCGTGCCGAAAGATAGCTCAACAGGTTGAGCGAAGCCGACACTTGCCCCACGCCGGTGAAGTGATGCTCGACCACGAACACGCTGTGAAAGCCGAGCGCCTCGGCTTCGAGCACATAGTCGATGTAGCGGGCATAGCCAATGCTGTCGCCAACCGGTCCGGCTCTTGAGGAGCTGGCACCTGAGGATCTGGCGCCCCCGAAAAGACCGAACCTCATCGGCGCACCTCCCGGCTCAGCTCACGAAAGTGTCCTGAGCAGTTCGGCGAACAACCGGCACCGTGGCACCAGGGACGACACCAGCAGATGCTCCTCGAAGGTGTGTGCGCCCGCACCGTCGACGCCGAGGCCGTCGAGCGTCGCCACGCCGAGCGCCCCGGTGAAGTTGCCGTCGCTGCCACCGCCGAACGAGCCATGCTTCAACTCGAAGCCGAGCCCCCGCGCGATTCCATGGGCTTTCTCGTAGAGGACCATCGTTTCCCGATGCGGCTCCCATAAGGGGCGCACCGGCCCCCTTTCGACCGTTACCCGTATCCCGTCGTCCTCGTCCTCGAGGGCCTTCATCTTCGCTGCCACGTCCTCGAAGATCGCCTGCGTCGGCGCCACCGTCAGCACCTGCGCCCGGCATTCGATCGGCATGACGTTGACGAACGTGCCGCCCTGGATAGTGCCGACCGAGAACGTCATCCCGCGCTCGAAGTCCGTCATCCCCTCGATCCGCTCCACCAGCCGTGCCATCGCACGGATGGCGCTACGGCCCAGCCGGTTGTTGGCACCGGCGTGGGCTGGCCGGCCATGCACCGTTACCCAGAACCGCTGGAACGCAAAACGCCCGGTGACCACCACCCCGTTCTTGCAGGGCTCCGTCACCAGAACGTACTTGTGCCGCTTGGCCTCCGCCTCGATCATTTCGCGCGACGACGGGCTCCCGACCTCCTCGTCGGGCACAAGCATGTAGGACACCGGAAGGCGCGGCTGCTTCCCCGCGCGCCGCAGCACCTCGAGCGCGTGCATGGCGATCCGCACGCCGCCCTTCATGTCGTAGATGCCGGGACCATAGTAGCGATCACCGTCGCGCCGCAGTGGGAGCCGCCCGTCGAGCGTCCCCGCAAGATGCACCGTATCGAGGTGTGACAGTATGAGGATGCCGGCCGAGTTCGTCGGCTCCGCTCCGCCGAGACGTCCGACGACGATGTCGCCGAAGCCGTCCCTGCCTGGCGTCCGCTCGATCGTGCCGCCGAGACGCGTCAGCGCGTCGGTGGCCATATCCATCATGCGATTGACGCCCGCTACGTCGCCCGTCGGGCTCTCGCACCGGACCCACGGCAGCAGGCCGTCGAGGATCTCTTCTGCGTCGAAGAGGTTGGCGCTCAACACGATGTTGCTCTCCCTGGGGAATTGGCGCATTCGCAGCCGATCCTATCCGAGCCGGTCGCGACGATAGTGCACCATTTCACCACATCGCGCCGCAAGTACGGTCTGTACATGCTTGACGAGCGGCAGTGCTGGCGCAAGAGGATGATTGGCGCTAAGGGAAACTCGCGGGCCAAGGCTCTTCGCCTGCTTCTGTCCTCGCTACACCGCGGCCGCAGTGCATGCTGCAGCGGATGCCCGATGTGAGGCGTCATGATCTATTCTGGCTGAGATCGGCATTGTGATCCACGACGATAAACGCACAGCCGATTCGCCCGCCGCCACCCCGCCGGACCTGGCACAGATGTTGTCGGTTCTTGTCCTTGTTGGTGTGATCACATCTCTCGTCGCGCCTCGGTCAACACCAATAATGCTGCTCCTCGTTGGCCTGCCCATCGTCGCGCTGGTCGCAACTGCAGGGCATCGTCTGATCCCCCGATCCTGCCCACCGATCCTCTTGGCCCTCGGCGCATTCGGTGGCTACCTTGCCTTGAACGCGCTCTGGGCGGTGAGCCCATTGCACGGCCTCAGCCGAGCCCTCCTGTTCGCGGCGATCGTTGCTCTAGGGAGCGTCGTAGCCGTGGCCCTGCCCCAACTAGCCTCTAACGACAACGAGCGCTTCCATCGAGCCGTCCTGATCGGAATCTCTCTCTCAGTGGCCTATCTGGCCGTCGAAATCCTCTCGGGCCAGCCGATTCGCAGATTTGTCATCTCGCTCATACCCATCCTGCAACCATCGCCGAAGCACATGGCGACCGCGGACAGTTGGGTGACGCACCTGAACCTCTATACGCTCAACCGCAATCTGGGGATCCTCAATCTTGTACTTTGGCCGGCTCTCCTTCTGGCGCGGACCCGGTTGTCACTGCCGGTCGCACGGATCGTCGGCTTCGGGTTGCTGGCTGTGTCCGCTGTCTCTGTTTTTGCCTCCGAGCACGAATCGTCGATGCTCGCGCTGACCTTGGCTTGCCTGGTGTTCGTCGGTGTGACGTTCGCTGCCACGACGGTGCGCAAGGTCATCCTCGCGGCCTGGGTTGCAGCGACGTTGCTCATCGTACCGATAGCGGATATCTCGCACGATGCTGGGCTCCATCGTGCCGGCTGGCTCCCCCAGACTGCCCGCAATCGCATCGTCTTGTGGAGCGTGACGGCAGATCGCATGCAAGAGGCGCCGATCCTGGGCATCGGCATCGGCTCGACCAAGCCACTGGATGAGGAAGCCGCTCCCACAGCGGCCCGCGAGCTGGGCGATTCCTACGCCCAGCGCACCGGCCGCCACGCGCACAACATCTTCATGCAGACGTGGTACGAACTCGGCGCCGTCGGCGCTTGCCTGCTTCTCCTCGCCGGCTTGGCAGGCCTGCGCGTCCTATCGCGATTGCCCACGATCCAACAGCCGTTCGCCTACGCCGGATTCGTCTCCGCCATGGTGATCGCATCTTTCACCTGGGGTATGTGGCAGCCCTGGTTCATGTGCGCGTTCGGCCTTTGGGCCGTACTCTGGCTGATCGCACTCGACGCAGCTGGCCGAAAAGAAGCTCACGCCTGAGACGCCGGCAACGCCGTTGCGACCAGCTTCCCCCACATGACCACTCGCTCGTCCTTAGACCTTGGGCGCGATCTCGCTCGCGAACTGGTCGATCTGAGCGCGCGTCGCCTCCATCGTGGCTGCCCCCCGCACTCGAACGATGATCTCGCCGAAGCCGAGATCCCGGATGCGCTTCAGGTCGTCGATGATCTCGGCGGGACTGCCCGTGGCGGGCTCGCGCTCGTTGTATTGATTGCGCTTTTCTTGTCCAATGCTCAGGAAGATCTTGAAAACCAGCGAGATGTTGTCGAAAGGACGCCCTGCCTCCGCGCAAAGCTCCTTCATACGGTCGAGTTGGCCCTTTAGGCGATCCGGGCCAAGCGCCGTCGCGAGCCAGCCATCGCCGTTTCTTACGACCCGCTTCAGCGCCGGATCGGTAATCCCGCCGATCAGCACCGGCGGATGCGGTCGCTGGATGGAGCCAGGGGCCGAATAGACGGGCGCGAAGTTGTAGATCTCGCCCTTGAAGCCCACCTCACCGCCCCTCGCGATCGCCTTGAAGATCTCGATCGCCTCGTCGGTGGCTTTGCCGCGCCGCTTGAACTCGTGAAAGCCGAGGGCCTGAAACTCCTCCTCCAACCAGCCGACGCCCGCTCCTAGAACGATGCGGCCGCCCGACATCTGGTCGATGGTGACGAGCTGACGCGCCTGGAGCAACGGATTGCGGTAGGCCATGACCAGCACCGCAGTGCCGAGGCGAACGCGCTTCGTCGCGCCTGCGAGAACACCGAGTATGGCGAGCGGCTCGAGCAGCGGATCGTCGAGCTTCGTCGGAAAGTCACCATCCCTCGCATAAGGGTACTTCGAGGCGAACGAAACCGGGAAGGCGACGTGGTCCGCCACCCAGATCGAAGCAAAGCCCATGTCCTCGGCGAGCCGCGCCAGGGTCATCACCGGCTCGGGCATGGCGAGGCGTCCATAGATGCCCACGTCCAGGCCGAACGTCGAGAGAGCCGCCATGCGTCGTGTCCTCCGCCTGTTGCACCTGCCGAGCCTTCGATGCTCGTGCGCCTGCTGCAACTGATTGATCCCAATGCAGCAGCCCTGCCAGCCTCAGCTTGGCCGAAACGCCCAGCTCCGCCAGCATCCGAGTTCTAGACGCAGGCCCGTCAGCAGCGCCAGTATTTCGTTCGCCGCTACTCCGCACCCGCCGTCGTTCGACGGTTCGATGCGCGGGGTTTCTCCTCGGCCTCTGCGGCCGCCAACTCGATGGCTGCCGTCCAGCCCGCCGCCAACTCGCCTGCCGCCGCTTTAGGGCGCATCGCAAACAGCCTGGCCGCCATCGGCATCGCCACTTCGCGCAGCTCAGTCTGGCGTTGCCTGCACGCGGCGACGATGCGCTCCGCGCGAGCGCCGTCCTCGGATGTGTCCTGTCCCTGCGCCGTGGCCGTCGCAGCCAGCACCGCAAGGTCCTGTGCCTCGCCTAGGATCTGGGACAAGTGACGTGCAGCCTCGATCCGAACTCTCTGCAGCTCGGGCCAGACCGCCTGCACGAGCGTCTGCTGTCGCTGATAGATCTGAACCGCCTTGCGCAGCTCATGCACATTCTCGTCGCTGGGGTCGGTGGCGAGGCGGGACAGCGCCATCTGACCTCTTCGCTGACACGCGCGAATGCCCGCCGCCACCACATCGGTGATCTCGCCGGAAACCTCCAATTTCGCCAATCGCGCTCGCGCCGTCTCCAGGGCCTTTACGGCCTGCCGGACGGCTGCCGTGGCGGAACGGGCAGACGCGGCGGCCTTCGGCAACGCCGGGTGTCCGAGCGAGGCTCCGAGCCACCCCAGCGCCTCGTCCAGCTCCTCGTCTCGACCCGCAAGCCGACCCATGGTGTCAGCCAACACGTCGCGATCCCTGAGGCTCGACAGATTGCCCGCGATCAGCCGCAGCGCTGCATTCTCCTCGCGAAACGCCTTGTCCCCGAGCCCGTCACGAACGCAGCGCAGCAAGGCGCGCGTTCTCTTCAATGCCTTCCGCGTATCGTGAACCCATTCGGCCCGCTTATCCCCGGCATGCGGCGCCGCGAGAGCCCGGTCGATCTGCTCGGTGGCGATCCTGCGCGCACCCTCCCGCACATCCTCTTTCAGCTTGAATCGATAGGCCATGATCGCTCCCGAATGCCGGGCGCAGCTTCTGCAATAAATTTGTCACAAACAAGCGGGCTGTGCGCTGGCAACGCGCGGATCTATCGAACTGTTTACAATGACCGGTCACCGCGCCGGAACCTGCGAGATTGCACAGGCGATCGCCCCATGAGCGGCCTGATCGTCCGCTTGGGGATCAGTCCGACGCCCGCGCCCAGGCGAGCCACCCCGCGACCCGTCCCTCCGGATCGGCATGCGTGAAGAAGTCGGTGATGACCGCGACGCTGTCGGCACCCGCTGCGACCACCCCGGGAGCCCGTTCGGGGGTGATGCCCCCGATGCAGCAGAGTGGCAGCGCCCCGATGCGCGCCTTCCAGTCCGTGATGCGCGCCAAGCCTTGCGGTTCCCATTTCATCGCCTTGAGCTTGGTCTCGTAGATCGGCCCGAGGGCGATGTAGTCCGGCTTGGCCGCAAGTGCGATCTCCAGTTCCTCCGGGCTGTGGGTCGAGATGCCGAGCCGTGCTCCGGCCGCCTTGATGGCGCCGACATCCGCGTCCGCCAGATCTTCCTGTCCGAGGTGAATGAAGTCCGCCCCCAGCGCGATCGCCTCCCGCCAGTAGTCGTTGACGATGAGGTCGCAGCCATGTCGCTTGCACACCTCCAGGCTGCCGCCGATTTGCCGGCGCACCTCGGCCGGGCTCGCATCCTTGAGACGCAATTGAACAGTGCGCACACCCAGTGGCACCAGCCGCTCCATCCAGGTCAGGTCAGGTACGATCGGGTAGAAGCGGTCGAGAAGGGGGCGCATCGGATCAGGCCTTGGGCTCGAAGGAAAAGAACGGAGTACCCGCAACTGGCGTCGATGGGGCCGCCATGTCGCGCGCCTCCATCAATCCGGCCTCGAAGGCCGTTCGGCCGGCGACCACGCCCTGTGCGAAGGCACGGGCCATGGCGACCGGATCAACCGCCTTGGCAACGGCGGTGTTCAGGAGCACGGCATCATAGCCCATTTCCATGGCCTGCGCGGCATGGCTCGGTGCGCCCATCCCCGCATCGACGACGAGCGGTACGCTGGGAAAATAGTTGCGCATCGTCCTGAGCGCATACGGATTGGCGAGGCCGCGGCCGGTTCCGATCGGCGCTCCCCAAGGCATCAGCACCTCGCAACCCGCAGTCAGGAGCCGCTCCGCCGCACCGAGGTCCTCGGTCGTGTAGGGGAAAACCTTGAATCCATCGCGCGCCAGGACGCCGGCCGCCTCGACGAGGCCGAAGAGATCCGGCTGCAGCGTGTCGTCGTTAGCGATCACCTCGAGCTTGATCCAGTCCGTCCCGAACAACTCGCGCGCCATCTGCGCCGTCGTGATGGCCTCTTTTGGCGTCCGGCAGCCGGCCGTATTCGGCAGCACGCGAACGCCCAGCCCCTTGATCATGTCCCAGAAGCGTTCCCCGCCCCGGGTTCGAGCAGCCTCGCGACGCAGCGAGACCGTCACGACGGCCACCTCGGCCGCGTGGATGGCATCGGCCAGCACCTTCGGCGAAGGATATTGCGCCGTGCCGAGCAGCAGGCGCGACGACAATCCAACACCATAAGGCGCAAATTGCGTGGCCACGCTCGGGGCTTCTGTCTCGATCATCGCTTCGACCTCTGTGCGCGACGGCTCCGCCGTTCGCTTATCGTCATCCGAGCCTAGACCGGCCCAAAGGCTATCGGGAAGCAGTTGCAGTGGCACCAGTCGAGCGGCGGCTTCGGTGCGCTCACCCGCCCTGTCTCGGCGCCACGATCTCGACCTCGTCGCCCGGCGACACACCGGTCTGGTGGCGCACTCGCTCGGCCACGAAATCGCCATTCAGCGCCGTCGCCACCTTCTGCCCACTATATCCAAGCTCGTCCAGCAGCGCGGCCAGCGACGCCGACGCCACTTCGCGCGGCTCGCCGTTGACTACGAGACGCCTCGACTTGCTTGTTTCGCCAACCGCTTCCGGCACGCCCTGCCTCTCCGTAAGACCCGTTCTCCAGGACAAGATAGGGGCAGTTGCGCCTGTGATCAAAGCCGCGACGAGCGGAGCCGTCCGTCTGGTCCACAGATAGGCCTGTCAACACCGTCGGTCGCCCGGCCGCGCGCCCCCCGATCGATGCCGCGCTTGGCGACGATCCGGATTTCTGCCTACCATCCGCCAAAGCCACCCGGAGGAGCGACCCATGGCATCCCAATCCTATGTCTTCGCAGGCATTGCCGGCTATGTCGGCCGTCCCGACCAGCCGGGCAAGGTCGGCATCTTCCGCCGGCCCGCCGAGAGTAGCGAATGGACCCACGTCCTCCCCGACATCGAAACGCACGTCGTGATGGTGCATCCCTCCAATCCCGATATCGTTCTGGCCGGCACCGCGGTCGGCATTCAGGTCTCGACGGACCACGGCGCCACGTTCAAGCCAGCCACGTTCCCTGACAAGATCCAGATCTGGTCATTCCTCGTCGATCGCCGCAACGCCAGCCGCATCATCGCTGGCGCCTCGCCGGTCGCCTTCTACGAGAGCATGGACATGGGCCTCTCCTGGAAGGCCCTGCCGGACAGCGGCATCCAGGAGCGCGAGAAGTGCGCCTTTCGGCATCGCGCCATGCGCATGGTCCAGCACCCGACCAAGGCCGACACCATCTACGCCGCCCTAGAGGTCAACGGCGTCGTCCGTTCGGACGACTTCGGCCGCACCTGGACCGACTGTTCCGAGCACCTGATCGAACTCGCAAAGCTCCCCCACCTCAAGAGCTCGATCCTCACCAAGAACGACGCCGAGGGCATGCTCGACGGCCACGCCATCACCATCAGCCC
>LNFM01001997.1_pt1 | contig 15761 bp, 12 predicted proteins | sample 596031 | NCBI WGS metagenome assembly LNFM01 (sample SAMN04254537, study PRJNA301005) | activated carbon metagenome | isolation source: dual media filters at the Ann Arbor, Michigan drinking water treatment plant | place: USA: Ann Arbor | reverse complement strand
GCCAGATCCATCGCACACTGAGCCACACCCACGGCGCGTGCAGCCGTCTGAATGCGGGCACCTTCAAACGTCGCCATCAGCTGCTTGAAGCCCTGACCCTCGACGCCGCCGAGCAGGCTTTCCGCTGGAACTTCAAAGGCGTCGAAGGAAATGTCGTATTCCTTCATCCCACGATAGCCGAGCACCTCGATCTCGCCGCCCGACATGCCCTTCGCCGGAAACGGGGTCTCGTCCGAACCGCGCGGCTTTTCCGCCAGAAACATCGAGAGGCCTTTGTAGCCCTTTTCGTTCGGGTTCGTCCGCGCGAGCACCGTCATCACGTCGGCGCGCACCGGATGAGTGATCCAGGTTTTCTGGCCGGTGATCTTCCACACGTCGCCATGCTTTTCCGCGCGCGTTTTCAGCGACGCCAGATCTGAGCCCGTGTTCGGTTCGGTAAACACCGCCGTCGGCAGCATCTCACCCGCCGCGATCGCCGGCAGATACTTGGCCTTCTGTTCCGGCGTGCCATTGTGCAAAATGAGTTCGCCCGCGATTTCCGCGCGTGTGCCCAGCGAACCGACGCCGATGTAGCCGCGCGAAAGTTCTTCCGAGACGACACACATCGCAAGTTTACCGAGTCCCATCCCGCCGAACTCTTCCGGCAGCGAGATCGAGAAGACGCCGAGTTCTGCGAGCTGCTTGTACGTCTCCAGAGGAATATATTCGTTCTTCAGGTGCCACTCGTGCGCGTGCGGGAGCACTTCAGCATCCGAAAACGTCTTCATCTGCTCGGCGATTTCAGCGTGGGTCTCATCAAGCCCGCTGTCACCGTACGTGGTCGCCCCCTGCATGGTTTCGATGAGGTCGGCCAATCGCTGCTTGACGAACGCGGAGCTACCCTCGGCGATCACATCGGCCACGGCGTCCTCGTATTTTCGGATCTCGGCGCGCGGAATACCAAGCGCCTCAGGCCGGATGATTTCCACCTGGCTCATGGGAATGCCGCCAGCGATCTGCGCACCGTATTCTGCAAACGCCGCCAGAAGAATGAGCTGTTCGATCTCCCCGAACTTGCCCTCGTCTTGCAGACGGGCAGCCCAGAGGTTCATCTGCCGCAGCGACTCGACGGTTGTCGCGAACCAGGCGAGGCCATGGGCGGCATGCTGCGCGGCGTCCATACCACCTGCATCCTGAATGATCTGCCGTACCCCTGCCTTGGCGAGCACAAGAACCCGGTCAGCGGAGCCGACGACCTCAGCGGTCCGCTCGATCAGCCGCTTAGGATCGGCGGCAAAGCTGTCGGCCTTGGGCTTCAGCTGAGCGATGGTCATGTCGTCGTCCTCCAGACGTTGCTTGGGCGCCGTCCCACGGCATCTGCCGGGGCGGGAGATTTGAGATGGAATATCTCATCAGGCGTCACATTTATCTGTACCGCCAGGGCTGGCAATCGCAAGCCTGCGCGACACGCGCGCGCGGTTGGATATTGCCCCCTGGAAGCGACAGACACAGGCACTCGAGAGACCCCGATGCGCTCCCGGCCATGCAAATGGCCCAAACGTCAGAGAGCGGCTAGGAGGCCTCCGGTCACCTTAGGTAGAGGTGTCGCTACGCATTTCAGCCAAGTCCGGATCCCCCACTCGGGCATCGAGCCGGTTAACGTCCCCCGACGAGGCAGTCTGAAGTCGCAATATGGACGTTATACCGCGCGCGGTTCGCCGCATCCAGATTGATGCGCATCCGTGCAACATGCCCGCAATAATGGCGTTTTAGACGCCGCCCGCATCTCGACCGGGTGCGCCAAGACCAGTAGCTTCAGCCACAACGACCCCCACCCAAAGTCCCCTGCCCAGACGAGCGAAAACCACCAAGCGAACCCACTGAGGCGCATGAATCGCTACCGCACATTTCTGGGGGCACTCTACCGGCTCTATGAGCACTCAGGTTTCTCTCTGGCCGGTGCGGTCGCCTTTTCGTTCGTCGTCTCGCTCTTCCCATTCTGCATTTTCGTCGGCGCCCTCTCCGGGATCTTCGGCGGCCGCGAACTCGCCACCCAGGCCGTCGCTCAGCTCTTCGATATTCTCCCCGAAGCGGTCGCCTCCGCACTCGCCCCGCAGGTGGAATCGATCATGGGCTCTAGCCGTATCGACCTCCTCACGGTCTCCGGCTTTCTTGCCCTATTCTTCGCAACAAGTGCGATTGAAACCATGCGCGCCGCCCTCAACGGTGCGTATCGCGTCCAGGAGAAGCGGGCCTATCCCGTGTGCCTGCTCATCAGCATGTGTTTCGTGTTCGTCAGTGCGGTTGCCATGCTCGTCCTGACGTGGGCCGTCGTGTTTGGTCCCGCCATCGCTGCGGCGATCGCCGAGTTCGAACCCGACTGGGCCAAGTCCCTCCTGGAATCGACATGGGTCGACACCATCCAGCGCTATGCGTTGGCCATCGTGGTCATCACAGCCCTGCTTCTGTCGTTCCATCTCTGGCTTGCGGCAGGCAAGCGCCGCCTCGCCGATGTCTGGCCGGGCGTGGTCGTCTCCGTGGTCCTCTGGATTCTCGTCGCTTCGCTCTATTCGTACTATCTCGACTTGAGCGACTACACGCGCTTCTACGCCGGCCTATCCCAGCTCATGATCGCGCTAATCTTCTTCCAGTTCACAGCGATCATCATCATTCTGGGAGCTGAGGTAAACCGTGGCATCATGGAGCTCAAAAAGCTCGGCAACGGGAATGGCGGGCACGCCGACGACGGCGATGATGTTGCCGTTCCGCGCTGAACGCCATCCGAAACGGCACCACCAAAACAAAAGTAATGGGCGCCCCGTTTCCCAGGCGCCCAGTAATCCAGTCAAACGATAACAGATTATCCGAGCCGCTGCTGGCTCGCTTCGATCGTGTCTTCAAGCGTCTTGAGGCCGGTTGTCGGCGCCGAAACGAGCACGGCCATGTTGCCCGGCTTATGCTCGTTGCGCATCATCACCATGTGCGCCTTCGGAATATGTTCCCACGAGAACACTTCCGACATGCATGGATCGATGCGCCGCTCGACGACGAGCTTGTTAGCCTGCGACGCCTGCTGAAGGTTGGCGAAGTGCGACCCCTGCACGCGCTTCTGATGCATCCAGAGATAACGCGCATCCATGGTCAGATTATAGCCCGTCGTGCCGGCACAAATAACAACCATGCCGCCGCGCTTCACGATTTGCACCGAGACCGGGATCGTCGTCTCGCCGGGATGTTCGAACACGCAGTCGACGTTGACGCCCTTGCCCGTGATGTCCCAGATCGCTTTGCCGAAGCCGCGCATCTCCTTGAGCCAAGTGTTGTACTCGGGCGAGCCCACCTTCGGCAGTTGCCCCCAGCACTTGAAGTTCTTGCGGTTGATCACACCCTTGGCGCCGAGCTGCATGACGAAGTCACGTTTGTCGTCGTCCGAGATCACGCCAATCGCATTGGCGCCCGATGTCGCGCACAGCTGCACGGCGAATGCGCCAAGACCACCCGCAGCACCCCACACCAGAACGTTATGTCCTGGACGCAGCACGTGCGGGCGATGACCGAACAGCATGCGGTAGGCCGTGGCGAGCGTCAGCGTGTAGCAAGCGCTTTCTTCCCACGAGAGATGCTTAGGCCGCTCCAGAAGCTGCCGGTCCTGAACGCGGCAGAACTGCGCAAACGATCCGTCCGGCGTCTCGTATCCCCAGATGCGCTGCGAGGGCGAAAACATCGGATCGCCGCCATTGCACTCTTCATCGTCGCCGTCGTCCTGGTTGCAGTGAACGACGACCTCGTCGCCCACCTTCCACCGCTTCACTTTCGAACCGACCGCCCACACGATGCCCGAAGCGTCGGACCCACAAATGTGGAATGGATGCTTATGCACATCGTTGATCGGTGAAATCGGCACACCGAGCGATGCCCACACGCCGTTGTAGTTCACGCCCGCCGCCATCACGAGAACGAGCACGTCGTGGCTGTCGAGCTCCCACGTCGGCAGAACTTCCACCTGCATAGCCTTGTCGGGCTCACCGTGGCGTTCGGCGCGGATAGCCCACGCGTACATGTTCTTCGGCACGTGGCCGAGCGGCGGAATCTCACCAATTTCGTAGAGGTCTTTTTTCGCCGCTCCGGTCGCAGGCGCCGAAACTCCGGCGCCCAAGCTTCCGATGGCGGTGGTTTGGCTCGACATGCTCCCGTCTCTCCTTGACCGTCGTCGCATCCGCTACGGGCCGCCCGCCTGCAGGCGTGGCCCATGCTTCTTTTTATGACGGGCTTGTTTCAAGCACTTTTTCGCGCCGCAATAAAGGGCTTGTTTTAGGCGCCGATCGGCCCGTCAACGAGATCTTAACTGCGATGCCGTACGCTGCCTAATCGTACCATCCCATGCCCTGCGATGGCGGTTCAGCGGCCGTGTCGCATGCCCGGCTCAGTCGAGGCGAGTTTTATGTACGATATGTTCACGGAGCTCGTCCGGGGCTTTGCCTACATCGACGGTGATTCCCTGGCGATCCTCATGGTGATGATCGGGTGGTCCGCGCTGCTTTTGCACCTCGGCCTGGAATCCCGCATGTTCACGGCGTTGTTTGTGCCCGGCATGTTCCTCGGCGGCCTTTTGGCCTTCTATCTGGCCCGGCTCGGGTACCTACACCTTTTTGGCCCTAAGGAAATGCAGGCCATTGCAGTCAGCGTGGTGGGCATCGTGGTGGGCTTTTTGGTCACGGTGATTGTCGTACAAGTCGTCCTCTGGTTGAGTGATCGCGTCCGCCGCCCCGTGACCATTGAAGAGCGCAAGTAACCCGCCGTTACTCCGGACACTTCCCAAAGCCGGCCGCCGCAGGGGTGCAGGTGTTGCGTCGTGGACAGTGCACACCGAACCTGCCCCGATCTCCGCCCCTCGTTGTACCGCCCCCGCCCGCTCTTGCGACAGCGCCGTCCTTGCGTTGTCAAGTCCTGCGGATAGTTTAAAGACCAGCGCTCTGAGATGAGCTGAAACCAACGTGGGAACGACCATGGCTGACAAGGACACGACGAAGCCGGCAGGCCAAACGAGCGGGCGCGACAAGCCCTGGCTGTTCCGCACCTACGCCGGTCACTCCACAGCAGCCAAGTCGAACGAGCTCTATAAGAAGAACCTTTCCAAGGGCCAGACCGGCCTGTCCATCGCCTTCGACCTGCCCACTCAGACCGGCTACGATAGCGACCACGAACTGGCCCGCGGCGAGGTCGGCAAGGTCGGCGTGCCGGTCTCCCACCTGGGCGACATGCGCACCCTCCTGGGCGGCATCCCGCTCGACCAGATGAACACCTCCATGACGATCAACGCCACCGCCGCGTGGCTGCTGTCGCTCTACGTCGCAGTCGCCGACGAAACAGGCGTCTCCCGCCAGAAGCTCACCGGCACGATCCAAAACGATATCATCAAAGAGTATCTCTCGCGCGGAACCTATGTTTTCCCGCCCGAACCGTCGCTGCGTCTCATCAAGGACACCATCGTCTTCTCGACGAAAGAAGTCCCTAAGTGGAACCCGACGAACGTCTGCTCCTACCACCTTCAGGAAGCCGGCGCGACGCCCGTCCAAGAACTCGCCTTCGCGCTGGCCACCGCACTCGCCGTGCTCGACACGGTCAAGGCCTCCGGCGAAGTCCCAGCCGCCGAATTCGGCAACGTCGTCGGCCGCGTCTCCTTCTTCGTCAACGCCGGCATGCGCTTCATCACCGAGATGTGCAAAATGCGTGCGTTCACCGAATTGTGGGACGAGATCACCCGCGAACGCTACGGCGTCACCGACCCCAAAAACCGCTATTTCCGCTACGGCGTGCAGGTGAATTCGCTTGGCCTCACCGAGCCGCAACCCGAAAACAACGTCTACCGCATCCTCCTCGAGATGCTGGCCGTCACGCTGTCAAAGAATGCCCGCGCCCGCGCCGTGCAGCTCCCCGCCTGGAACGAGGCGCTGGGTCTGCCACGCCCGTGGGACCAGCAGTGGTCGCTGCGCATGCAGCAGATCCTCGCCTACGAAACCGACCTTCTCGACTACGGCGACATCTTCGACGGCTCAACCGAAATTAAGCGCAAGGTCGAAGAGCTAAAGGAACAGGCCAAGTCCGAACTTAAAACCATCGAAGCCATGGGCGGCGCCGTCTCCGCGATCGACTACATGAAGCGCCGTCTCGTCGAAAGCGGCACCACCCGCTTCTCCGGCATCGAAACGGGCGAGCAGATCGTCGTCGGCGTCAACAAATGGCTGGAAACAGAACCCTCGCCGCTCACCACGGGCGAAGGCTCGATCATGGTCGTCGACCCCGCCCTCGAGGCCCAACAGATCGAAAAACTCAAAGCCTGGAAGGCCGAGCGCGATAACAAGGTCGCCTCCGCGGCCCTCACCGACGTCGAGCGCGCCGCCAAGGAAGGCCGCAACATCATGGAATCGTCCATCGCCGCCGCCAAGGCCGGCGTCACCACGGGGGAATGGGGCATGGCGCTGCGCAAGATCTTCGGCGAATACCGCGCGCCCACAGGCGTCGCCCAGGCCGCCGCCCAACGTGATGGCGCCGGTCTCGACACCGTCCGCGCCTCCGTCGATGCCGTCTCCACGAAACTCGGCCGCCGCATCAAGTTCCTGGTCGGCAAGCCGGGCCTCGATGGCCATTCTAACGGCGCCGAGCAAATCGCCGTCCGCGCCCGCGATGTCGGCATGGAAGTGGTCTACGAAGGCATCCGCCTAACGCCCGCCCAAATCGTCCGCGCGGCCGGCGACGAAGCCGTCCACGTCGTCGGCTTGTCAATCTTGTCCGGTAGCCATGTGCCGCTGGTGAAAGAAGTCATGGAGCGCATGCGCAAGGACGGCCTTTCCGACATCCCTGTCATCGTCGGCGGCATCATTCCGCCAGACGACGAGAAGACGCTGAGGGCGTTCGGCGTCACTGCCGTCTACACGCCGAAGGACTTCCAACTAAACGACATCATGGCCGACATCGTCCGCCTCGTGGACAACACCGCCAAAGCGGCGTGAGCAAAGGTCGTCAATTGCGTAACAAGAGCCTCTTTTCTCGTGCGTTGGTTCTTTGGGCCATTTGGAGAGAAAAGGTCATTCTTGGCTCACTGTTGGGTGCCGCCATAGGTGCAACTATCTTTGTGTATCTAGCTTCGATTACGTCACGCTCCGATGTCGAGGGAATCCCCGTAGCAGTAAAGGCAACCAGCTATCGGCACCATTCTGATACAGGTCGGCTCCTCATGACAATCGAGGCGGATTTGGTGAACGGGCAGAGGATCATTGTCAGTGGGACACCGGAGATCGCCCCGAAGCCCGGTGAAACGATCTTCGTGAGACGACGTACAAACTACTTTGGTTATGACCGTTATACGATTGGGCCGATGCCCTAGGAGTCACTATGCGCGAAGAAACGCGACTGAAATTCGAACGCGAAGTCCGCAAGCAATGGATCGCGCGCGGTGCGATGGCTGCGGGCTTTCTTGTCGTGATGGCCGCTGCCGCTTGGTTCACCGACCTCGACGCCCACGTGGAAAAACGCCAAGTTGCGGGCGTCATCGAAAAAGTCTCGCCTATCCAGGGCGGCACCACCCAGGCCATCCAGCACGGCCTCTCCGTCGACGTGAAACTCGCCGACGGCCGCCACGCCCACGTCATCGCCGACAAGTCGACCAACCCCGCCGTCGGCGCCGAAGTCGCCATCGTCGAGCACGTCCACGGCTCCGGCCGCACGACGTTTAGCTGGAAGTAATCCCTACCCGTGTTGACGGTCGCTAGGCCGTGCGGTTAAGTGCGCCGCTGACGCGACCCGAGTGCCCCGATGGCGGAACGGTAGACGCGGCAGACTCAAAATCTGCTACTCACAAGGTGTGGGGGTTCGAGTCCCTCTCGGGGCACCATTTTCCAGCGAACCGAGTGTTCGTGGTAGTCAGCATGCTCAATCCGAGCCATCGGCCCCATCGCCACCACTACCGGACGAATCGCGATATGCGGCGGCAGAAGTTTCGCTCATATAAGCGCGCTTTGCGTTGCCACGATACAATCCAGGTTCGAAATCGTCGTAGTCGTCATCAGTCTTTTTTGCGAGTTCTGCCTGCCACTTATTCTTGTTCCGCAGGAAGATAATGCCCACAAAAAACACTAGCAGAGCCGAGAAAGACAAAAATAGCGCGTAAGGCCAGGAGAAAATTCCGATAAATGTTCCGAAAACATCGGACATCCGAGTTCAACCCTATGACCTGTTGCAGCCCAACGCGTTGCGATTGTATGCGCTCCTATGTTAGCTGAAAAGGTGAATTGGAGCGCTCGATGATCGACAGGTTAAGGATTGCCGCCACTGTCATGGCAATCGGACTCGCATCAGGCCCCGCCGCCGCCGGACGGCAAGATCCTCTATGCCGAGGAAATGGACGACCAGTGGCACCCCGCCTCGCTGACTAAGATCATGACGGCTTACCTCGCCTTCAAGGCGATCAAGGCCGGTAAACTGCGCATGGACGAAAAGGTCATCTGCTCCGAATTGGCTTTTAAACAGCCGCCCTCCAAGATCGGCCTGCCCATCGGCGGCGAATTGACTGTCGAAACGGCGCTCCAGGCCCTGATCATAAAATCCGCCAACGACGTCGCGGTGATGCTGGCGGAAAAGATCTCCGGTTCCGAACTCCAGTTTGTCGCCGATATGAATGCCGCCGCGCGCGATCTCGGTATGACGCGAACGGTATTCTCCAACGCCAACGGCTTACCGGCAGTCGGTCAAGTCACCACCGCCCGCGATTTGGCCAAGCTCGCCCGCGCGGTGGCCACCGAGTACCCCGAATATGCCGAATACTGGGCCATGACCCAGATGCGCATCGGCAAGATCCGCCTCGCGTCCCATAATGGTTTGCTCAAGACGTTCGAAGGCGCCGACGGCCTCAAGACCGGCTTCATTTGCGACAGCGGCTTCAACGTTGTCGCCAGCGCTACTCGCGACGGCCGCCGCCTCATGGCCGTCGTCCTCGGCGAACCCTCGGGCGGCGATCGCAACGTCCGCGCCGCAAGCCTCCTCGAACATGGGTTCCAGCAGCTTGGCTGGAAGCAGATCTTCAACCAAGCCACGATCGACAACCTCCCCGTGCCCACGGAAGCGCGCGGTCCCATCAGCGTGCGGGCGACGATCCAGTCCTGGGATTGCGGCAACGGCAAGCGCAACCCGGCTGTCGAAGCCCGCCGGGAACGGATCAAGGCCGCCAAGATCCGGCGCGAAAAAGCCAAGAAGGCCGCGTCCCAGAAGAAGACGCCGTCCGGCGCGGCCAAGCCGGACGCGGCGTTGAAGCCTGCCCCGTCTGGCACGACGCCGGGCAAACAGTCGTCCGCCGCTGGCACACCGGCCACCTCAGGCCCTGCCAAGCCCGCCTCGCCAGCACCCGCTGCAGCCGCCGGAACGCCCTAGCAACCCATTGATACTTTGAATTTTTAACGATTATCCGCCGCGATCCGGCAGACCCTCTGCGGCTGGCGTTCTTCTTGCTCTCCCTTCTGTAAAACGAAGGAACAAGAGAGAAAGCAGCATGACGATCGGTTGGCATCCTCCCGACGAAGACACCACCCCGTCCCCGGCCCCGCGCGACGTGGAATTCATGGCCGCCGTCCTCGAAGGCCGTCACGGCTGGCTGGCCGCCGACGTGGCCGAGTTCTTCTCCACTTATCACAGCCAGCACGGCGACACGGGCCGCTCATGGGCTTGGGCAGGCGTTGCCGAACTGGTCCGCCAACGCACCGTCCAACGCATCGAGCAATCCGAAGCTCTTTAATCGGATCATAGGCCGTCTGCGCTACAACCCTCCTGCCCCCGCCCCGCAACCGATACCGACACCCCCCGGCCTCGCCACGCCCCCAACCATGGTCCTCCCTTGTGATCGCTGACATCCGCAAATCGCTGACGGGCCTCGTCCGGGGAAGCGACGACCGCGCGCGCACGCAGCGTAACGCCGTCATCGCCTTTGCGCTGCGCGTTGCGAGCGCGGCGTTGCTCTATCTGACGCAAGTGGTCATGGCCCGCTGGATCGGCAGCCACGACTACGGGATCTACGTGTTTGTCTGGACCTGGGTGCTCGTTCTTGGCGGTATCACGCACTTGGGGCTGAACGCCGCGATGATGCGGCTATTGCCCGAATACAAGGAGCACGGCCAGCTCGACCGCTATCGCGCGCTCGTGCGCGGCGGTCGCCTGTTTGCCCTGGTCGCCGGCACGGCGGTCGCAGCAGCGGGCATGGCGGGCCTCTACTTTTTCAGCGAGCACGTTACGCAGGACTATATCCTGCCGGCCTATCTCGCCCTCGTCTGCATTCCCCTCTTTGCGCTGACCGAAGTGCAAGATGGTATCGGCCGGGGGCAGGCCTGGATCTGGGTCGGGCTTGTGCCGCCCTATGTCCTCCGCCCCGCGCTGGTCTTAGCCGCGATGGCGGGTGCTTGGTTTGCAGGCTTGCCCATGACAGCCACGACAGCCGCAGGCGCCGCGATCATCGCGACCTGGGGCGCAGCCATTGCACAAACGCTGCTGCTCAATCGCAAACTCCGCAGCGAAGTCGGCAGCGGCCCGCGCAGCTACGAAGTCCGCAACTGGTTCGCAATCTCGATCCCGCTCGTGGTCGTCGCCGCTGCCGAGCTGATGCTTCAAAACACCGATATCCTCGTCGTCTCAAAATATATGACACCGACCGATGTTGCGATCTACTTCGCCTCCGCCAAGACGATGAGCCTCATCATGTTCGTGCACTATGCGGTCGGCAGCGCCGTCGCCAACCGCTTCGCCTCGCTCAATGCGCGTGGCGATACGGTGCAGTTGCGCGCCTTCGTGCGTGATGCAGTCAATTGGACCTTCTGGCCTTCGCTCGCAGCCGCCGTTGTCATTCTGGCGCTGGGAAAGCCGCTCCTCTGGCTCTTTGGCCCACAATTCGAAGCTGGCTATCCGGTGATGTTCATCCTGGTCATCGGCTTCCTCTTCCGCTCCTCGTTCGGACCGGCGGAAGTGCTGCTCTCGATGCTGGGCGAACATCAAGTCTGCGCTGCGGTGCTCATCGTGTCCGCGCTGTTGAATGTGGCTCTCAACTTCGCCCTCGTGCCGTCGTTCGGCCTCATCGGTGCGGCAGTAGCCACCTCAATCTCACTCGCAACCGCCGCTCTGCTCAATTACGTCGTAGCGCGCCGCCGCCTCGAAATCGAAATTGCGATCTGGCGCAATCTGCCGACCCGCGTCTTCGCATCCAAGCCCGAACCGTTGGCCTGACGCTCCCCCATCGCGTCACATCGGCGAAGCGAGCACCAGCGTCCAGAAAGATTTGAATTCCGTCTTGGGGTCCTGCACCAGCGCAAGACCCATCTCTGCGGCCTCCGGCAACAAGAGGTTCTTGTTATGCCCCGGGCTCGCGCGCCAGCCTTTCATCACTTCCTGAAAATCGACCTGCCCCGTGCCGACGTTCTCCGCAGCAAGCCGCGCCTTGTAACCCGTGCGCTTCACGCGATCCCACGGATTGGAGCCGTCCGAACCGTAGTGCGAAATCCGGTCCCATTTCGATAGATCGCGCGAATGCCCCTTCGCCGCTTCCGTCAGCTCGGCGTTGAGCTTCAACGGCTTCAGCTTGTTGTCGCGCCGGTACTGATTGATGATGTCGCGCGCTTTTTCCGGGTCAAGGCTGGTCGACGAATAATCGCGATCCGTCAGCATCCCCTTGGTCGCGTTTTCATAGGTGCCCGTCGGCGCGCGGTCGTCGAGACGCGCCATGCGCACGGGACGGTTTTGTGAAGGTTCCCCGCCAAGCGCGACGCTCGGCGTCGGCCGCTTCGCAACGGCAGCGGTTTGCCCATCGGCAAAACCGGAAGAAATCGACCCGCTGTTCAAGCTGCAGGCCGTTAGACCGAATACGGCAACCGCCGCAACCGTGACGCGATACATGATCCCTACTCCCGCCAGATGACGCGCGGTACACTGTTTGACCATCGCAGAGACCCGTTAACTGCCCGTTAATGGTAAACCGAGCCCAAACCAGCGATTCGAGATGCCGCGACTGGCTAAAGCAAGCGTTCCGCACGTTCCGGCGCGACCTATCCATCGACGCCTACTCACCTTTTTTGCCGTTGGATGGTGTCGCCATTTAGGCGTTGCGGCGGCAAACTTCGGCCGTTCGCGGACAAGATTGATGCAAAAGACTCTGCAACTCGGGTGCGCCAACCGTGGCCAACCGGACTCAGGGTAGGCACCGAGCGCGCTCCTCCGGTCACCGCCCCTTCCAACGCGTTCATTTCTCTCGCAGACGCGCGTCCGGACAGCATGAGGGAGGCCCAACCCATGCCCGCACGTGCCGGCGAGGCGGTGATCGAAACCGCCCGCGATGCCGTCGCTGGACCTGTCGAAGTTCTGCTGCTCGCGCGCATTGCGTGCGAGGGCGGTGCCACGCGTGCCGACCTGACGCGCGATGCGGGCGCCCTCCTTCAGCACAAATTGTCCCCTGCCGAGATTCGCGCCGCCATAGACGCCGGCACCGCCACGCTCATCCAATCGGGTCTGGCCACCGAGACCCGTGGACGCCTATCCGCGACCGCGACTGGTCTCGGTGCCGCCGCCGCCTTTACAGAAACCGGATCGGCGCCGTTCCCCGATTGGCAGGAGGTCCGCGACTGCGCCCTCGTCGCCAAAGCTCTCGGCCTCGGCAAGGAACCTGCGTCCCGCAAAAAGAGCCTCGCGCGCCCTGAAGGCCTCCGCACCGCGATCCTGCAAAAAACTTACGGCCTCAAAGGCAAAAAGAATAGTCCCGACGCCAAGCTGCGCGCCCAACTCGCCCTCGTGGCTCTCGAGCGCGCCTTTGGCAACAAGCTCAAAGCCGGCTTCTCCAAAGGTTCCGGCCTGCCATCGAAAGCCGCCCGCACGCTCGCGGGTCAGCTCGCCGCGTCTCCCCGCGAATTCGCGACCGACGCCAAACTGATCGCGCAATTGGCGGCCGACGCCGCAGGCGCCGCCCAGACCGACCCCGATGTCGTGCGCTTAGCGCTTCTACGCCGGCTGATGACGGCGCTGCTCGATGCGGCCCCACCTCTCGCAAAGCCGGCTGCTGCGCCCGTCCGCCCGGCCCGCATCGTGGAGCAAGCGGCCAACGACACCAAGCCCGCTAAAGGCCCCCCGCCACGTCCTGGCCTGGAAGATTTCGCCGCCGCTGTGAAGCGCGCGGCGGCGAAATCCGCGCACGGTTGGCCCGCAAAAGCATTTATATCTCAAGTCTGGGATTCGATTCGCGTCGAGCACGAGATCTGGGCTCTGTCCGAGATCGAGTTCAAGATCATGCTCACCGAAGCGCACCGTCGCGGCGCCGTCGCGCTTGTGACGGCCGATCTCAAAAATAAAGATCTACGCCAGGAGATCGAACGGTCGGCGACGCCCGACCGCAACACGATCTGGCATTACGTCCGCATTGAAGATTGAAGCGGGCCTCCGCTTTGAGGCACGCATCGAGGTTTGGGTCGCATGGGTTTGATGGCAAAAAATGGTGTGAGCGAAGAGCCGAAAGATTGGGCCGCCGATGATCTGGCCCATGCCTTCGAGCATTCGATCACGTGGGAAGACGACATCTGGCGCGCCGATCCGGTCGACGTCGGCGAAGTCCATTCCAAGGCACGCCTGAAGTTTGCCGATACTCTTCGCTCCGTCACCGCCGGCAAGGGCGCCGCCAATCAGGCCCGCATCTTGCTGTTCCACGGGCAATCGGGCGCCGGCAAAACCCATCTCCTGCGCGCACTGCGCACATCCTGCCATCGCACGGGCGAAGCCTATTTCGGCTACGCCCAGATGACGCCGGATATATCGAACTATGCCGAATACTTTCTGCGCCGCCTCGTTCACTCTCTCGAAAAATCCTACAATCCCGACACGCCCGGCGAAAGCGCTCTGACGCGCCTGACGACCAAGCTCGTCTCTGACGGCGCGGTGCTGCCCGCCAAGGATCTGGAACACTTGCGCGAGGCAGCCCTCGACGAAGACGAACTCGCCCGCCTCGTGCTGCGCTTAGCTGACGACATCGTCGCCGCGCCCAAGCTCGCCAACGAAGACCTCGACATCAATATCGTCCGCGCGCTGCTTTACTTGGAGCGCCGCGACCCACGCATCGATCAGCGCGTGCGCCAGTATCTCAATGGCCGCCAACTCACGCCGCTCGCCCATCAGGCCGTCGCCGCCCTCGATCCCAACACGGGCGAGGACCGCGCCTTCGAAATCATCACCTCGCTCGGAAAGCTGATTTGGACCGTCGAGAAGGCCGCCCTCGTCTTCGCTATCGATCAAGTCGAAGATCTCCGCTTCTTCGATGACGCCGAAGAGCGCTTTCAGAAGGCGATCCGCGATCTCATCCAGATCGCCAACCGCCTGACCAACGCCATCGTTATTGTTTCGTGCCTGGATGATTTCTACGGCCAGGTTCGCGGCGCACTCCCCCAGTCCTATCTCGACCGCATCGAAAAGTCGGGACCCGTGGCGCTGCTCGAAAGTCGCACGCCGGAAGAAGCGCGCCTGATCATCGCCCGCCGCCTGCAACACGAAGCGGAAGCCAAGGCGGTCGGTCTTGCCTACCCCGACCCGACGCAATTCTTCGGCCCGCAATTCTTCGAGGAATTCGGCGGCCTCTCCACGCGGCGCCTGCTGGAACACGCCCAATCGCGCCTGCGCGAAAAGGTCAGCGGCGAACCCGAAGAGCGGCAAGAAGATGCCGGCGGTTGGGCCTCCACCCTCGCCTCCGTTCTCGGCGGCATCTTCGGTGATGGCGACAGCGGCGGCGCGCGCGGTTCGACCACGCCGATGGATTACCGCGAGATGTGGGAGCGCTTCCAGAACGCGTCCGAAGCCGAAATTCCCTCAGACGATCGCGAGATGCTCGACATCCTCACCGCCGGCCTCACGCTGGCGAAGGACGAGTGGGCCGGCGACATCGTACTCGCCACCAACCGTCTCGACCTATCCGACGATCTGCCGGCCCTCGATTTGGTCATCCGCCATCAGTCGGCGGGCCACGCCGCTGAAGCGCGCGTCTTCCTTTGCAATCGCAAAACCCAAGGCGGCGGCTTGAAGCGCCAGCTCGACAAAGTGCTCACCGCGATGGCCGGTAAGCCGTGCTTCATGCTGCGCGCCTCGGATTTCCCGCCCAACGGCAAAAACCAAACCGCGCAGGCCATGCGCAAATTCCGCGAAAGCGGCGGCCGCCAGATCATCGTTCCGATCCCCGATTGGGAGCGGATCATGACGGTGCGCGAATTCCACGCCCATTACCGCCAGGATACGGGCTTCCCGGGGTGGTTCGAGGATGCGCGCCTCCTGTCCAATATCATGGTCATCATCCAGCTCCTGCGCCTGGATTTGTTGGGCCGAAGTCTGCCGCGCGCCGCCAAGATCGATGACAAGGCAACGGCAGCCGTCGCAGCACCCGCAACGCCAGACGCCACCGAAACGGTCGCGTCGTCCGCGCCGGGCGGCTGGACGACCGCATGGGCCGAAGGCGACGCCGAGCCGCTCGCCGCCAACGATGAGCAGCTCCCGCTCTCCGTAATTCTCGATGAAAACGGCAGCGCCGGTTCCATCCTTGCGGGCCGCGAAAGCGGTGGCCGAGCCCGCCCCGTCACGCTCAACAAAGATGTTCTCAAACGCCATGCAGCCGTCCTCGGCGGCTCCGGCTCCGGTAAGACGACGCTCGCCTTGTGCCTCATCGAACAGCTTCTGCTGCAAGGCATCCCCGCCGTCCTCCTCGACCGCAAGGGCGACCTGTGCTCTTACGC
>LNFM01008287.1_pt1 | contig 15762 bp, 13 predicted proteins | sample 596031 | NCBI WGS metagenome assembly LNFM01 (sample SAMN04254537, study PRJNA301005) | activated carbon metagenome | isolation source: dual media filters at the Ann Arbor, Michigan drinking water treatment plant | place: USA: Ann Arbor | reverse complement strand
AGAGGGTGATGATGGCTGCCATATGTTGAGACTGTGTGAGTGATAGATTTGTTCGATATGGCCGACCATTGGCCGGTCGGCGTGCAGCACCACACTGGGCAGAGGGTCGATCAGCTCGACACCGACCGCGGCCGCCGCCACCCGCTGGGCGAACACTGCCTCGCGCAGCAGCTCGGCCGGATCACAGGCGGTGAATCGCGGAGCAGGCATCCGGGCGAAGGACGAGAACTCGTCCACCATCCGGCCGATGTCGCCCACCTGCCGGATGATGGTTTCGGTGCAGCGGTCGAACACCTCGACGTCGTCCCCGACCTGGCTGCGATAGCGCCGCCGCAGTCGTTCGGCCGAAAGCTGGATGGGGGTCAGGGGGTTCTTGATCTCATGGGCGATGCGCCGCGCGACGTCGCGCCAGGCGGCGTTGCGCTGGGCCGTGACCAGCCGGGTGATGTCGTCGAAGGTCAGGACCATCTCGCCGCCGACGCCACCCTCGATACGCACACGCAGACGCCGGGTCTCCCCCTCGAGGCTGACGTCGATCTCTTCCTCGATATGGGCCTCGGCGCGGGCGGCCAGCTCGCTGAGTTCGGGCGAGACCTCGCCCAGAGGCCGGCCGATGATGGCCGGGTCGCGGATGGCCAGAAGCTCGACGGCGCTGTCGTTGATGGCCGAGACGCGGCGCCGGCGGTCGAGGCCGATAACGCCGGCCGAGACGCCTGACAGCACGGTCTCGATGAAGCGGCTGCGGCCGGTCGCCTCTTCGCTGGCGGCCCTCAGCGCGGCCTGCTGGGCCTCAAGGTCGCCGGTCATGCGGTTGAAGGCGGCGGACAGGGTCTTGATCTCGCCGGGTCCGTCCTCGCCATCGACGCGGGCCGTCAGGTCGCCCGAGGCGACGCGGTCCGCCGCCTCGACCAGACGGCCGATCGGCGCCGAGATGGCGCTTGCAGCGCCCATGCCCAGCCAGATCGCCCCGACCAGAACCAGCAAGGCGGTCTCGAAATAGCCAAGGGCAAAGGCGGCCTGGATGCGGGCGCGACTCTCCTGGGCCTCGCGGAAGGCGACGATGGATTCCTCGCCGTTGCGCATCTGGGCGATCAGTCCGTCCTGCAACGGCCGCACCAGATAGAGATAGGCGTCGCCGTATGCCGGAAGAGCGATCAGCGACCTCACGGCGTCCGGCTTTTCGCTGATCTGCTGCGGCGGCTCCCCGCCCTCGGCTGCCGCCTCCAGCACGGCACGCGGCGGTGCCAGGTAAGGCGGTGCGCCGGCGGACTCTCCGCTGGCCAACACCTCGCCGTCAGGCCCAAGGATGTATATCGCCGGATACCCGAACAGCTCTGCGATCTGGGTGAGAGCGTCGGAAAACTGGATCCGGTTCTGGAACAGCGGCCTGGCGCCCACCAGTTGGTCCGCGATGACGCGCAGATCGCCGTCCATTTCGTCGGACACGTCCTTGAGGTACGCCTCGCCGATCAGGGCACCGTTCTGGACCGCCGAGGTGACATTGTCGCTGAACCACTGATCCACGCCCCGGTTGACCAGCACGCCGAACACCAGGGCGATCAGCACCGCCGGGATCAGGGCCACCATGGAGAACAGGGTCACGAACCGCAGATGCAGCCGGGCGCCCGCGTCGGTCCGCCGACGGAACAGCATCAGGGCCCGGCGGCCAACCACGGCGGCCAGTCCGCCGATCAGCAGCAGATTGACCGCGAGGATGGCCAGGACGGCCTGGCTGGCCGCCGCGCGCGCGCCCTCGCCGCTGGCGCCCGGAGCCACCGCCACCAGCCAGATGGCGGCGGCGGTGACCAGGAAGGCGACGGCGTAGACGATCAGGAAGGTATTGCGGCGACGTTCCTCGGACCAGCCGGAGAACCAGCGCACCGCGCCGCGTCGGTCGGCGGGTGGAGCGGGCTCGGTCTCGGCGGCGGGCGTATCCGTCATGCCACAGCAGTCTTGACCACCTGTGGCGGAATATCAACACCCGGGTTGCCGGAATGCGTCACTTCCAGCCAGAGCGCGGTCAGGGCCTGTTCGACGGCTTCAGGGGTGTCCAGCCGGCACAGCCGCGCCTTGGCCGCCCTGCGCTCCAGTGGATCATCGGGCCAGGGCGCCTGTTCGACGTACCAGCCCAGATGTTTGCGGAACATCTTCAGCCCCAGCGGCAAGCCGTAGAAAGCGACGGAAGCGCGCAGGTGTTCGATGACGATGCCCAGCCGCTCGTCCCGGTCGGGCTCCAGCAGCACCGTCCCGTCAGCCAGCGCCCGCTCCATATGCGCCGCCAGCCAGGGTCGGCCGTAGACGCCGCGGCCGAGCATCAGGGCATCGGCGCCCGACTGCCTCAGGGCCTCGCGCGCATCGTCGGCGGTCAGGATGTCGCCGTTGACGATGACCGGAATGCCGACCGCCGCCTTGACCTCGCCGACCGCGGTCCAGTCGGCCACACCGGTGTAGAACTGCTGCCGGGTCCGCCCGTGGACCGTGACGGCCCGGACGCCGATCTCCTCGGCCCGCTTCGCCAGCAGGGGCGCATTGCGATGAGCGTCGTCCCAGCCCAACCGCATCTTGACCGTTACGGGGCGGCTGGTGGCCTCGACCGCCGCCTGCATCAGCCGGCAGGCCAGATCGGGCGTGCGCATCAGCGCCGAGCCGCAGGCCGAGCCAGTGACCTCCTTGGCCGGACAGCCGAAATTCAGATCGACGATGTCGGCGCCGGCCCGTTCCGCCATGCGCGCGCCCTCGGCCATGGCCGCCGGGTCACGTCCGACCAGCTGGATCACTGTCAGGGGCAGGCCCTCGCCCACCGCTGCGCGGCGCACGACGTCGGGACGCGCCCGCGCCAGTTCGGCGGCCGCAACCATCTCGGTCGCGACATAGGCCGCGCCCAGCCGCGAGGCGAGCCGCCGGAACGGCAGGTCGGTGATGCCGGTCATGGGGGCGGTCAGCACCCGGCCGGGCACCCAGACGTCGCCGATCTGCAGGCCGCTGTGCATGGGCGGGCAGATAGGGGGTTTCCCGCCCCGGGTCCAACCCGGACTCAGGCCTGTAAGACGGCCATCGCGGCCCGCAAGGCCAGAACGACCAGAACGCCGCTCGCGATCATGAAGACGGCGAACCGGACGACGATCACATTGATCAGCACCTGAATCAGGCTGTGGATCACCCGCAACGCCACATAGGCCCAGGCCAGCCAGAGGTTCAGGCCTTCGCCCTGTCCGATCAGGGCCAGCGTCAGGGCCGTGGCGTAGAACAGCGTCGGCTGCTCCATCAGGTGGTTGTAGTTGTCGGCCTTCCATCGCACCCGCGGCGGCAGGCCGCCGAGCATGACGTCGCGCGGCTGGGTCGGGTCCAGCTTCGTCCGTGCCCGGATCATGGCGGGCAGGCGCGTGGCGTAGAGCCAGGCCCACATCACCATCGACCAGAGCACCAGGGCGATGACGGGCTGCAGGATCGAATGAGTCATGCGAAGTCCTCCCATGAACAGGCTGTCCTCGCCGCAGTCCGTTGTCAAACAGGATGGACTCAACGCATGGAGCCCTCGTCAGCGCCGCGTCGGGTGAGTAGAAGCGGCGCCATGAGTTTCTCCGCCATCATCGTCGCCGCCGGAACGGGTTCCCGGGCAGGCGAAGCCAAGCAGTGGCGCAAACTGGGTGGCCGGCCGGTGCTGCGCTGGTCCGCCGAGGCCCTTCTGGCCGCCGGAGCGTCTGAGCTGGCGGTGGTCGTCGCCCCCGGCGCCGAAGCCCTGGCCGGGGAGGCGCTGGCGGGGCTGGAAGGCTGGTTCACAGTCGAGGGCGGCGACACGCGCGCGGCCTCGGTCGAGGCCGGTCTTGGCGCTCTGGCCGCGGGAGCCGACGCCCGGGTTCTGATCCATGACGCGGCGCGGCCCTTCCTCGATGCCGCGACCATCCACCGGGTGCTCAGGTCGCTCGACGACCATGAAGCCGCCCTCCCCGTCCTTCCGGTGGCCGATAGTCTGCGTCGGGGCGCGGACGGGATCATGGGCGCGTCCGTTGATCGGGCCGACCTCTGGCGGGCCCAGACACCCCAGGGCTTCCGACTGGACGCCATCCGCCGCGCCTACGCCGCCTGGCCGGACAGGTCACCTCCGACGGACGACGTCGAAGTCGTCCGTGCCGCCGGAGGCGTCGTCGCCATGGTGGCCGGCGACGCCCGCCTGATGAAACTGACCTACCCTGAGGATTTCGCCATGGCCGAAGCGCTCATCCCCCGCCAGACGCGCGTCGGTCAGGGCTTTGACGCCCATCGCTGGGGACCGGGAACCTCGGTCTGGCTGTGTGGTGTCGAGATTCCGCACGACCAGACGCTGATCGGCCATTCGGACGCCGACGCCGGTCTGCACGCCCTGACCGACGCCATCCTGGGGGCCATGGGCGACGGCGATATCGGCGACCATTTCCCGCCCACCGATCCGCAGTGGAAGGGCGCCGCGTCCGACCGCTTCCTGATCCACGCCGTCGAGCGCCTGACCGCGCGCGGCGGGCGGCTGGTCAATGTCGACGTCACCCTGATCTGCGAACGGCCCAAGGTGAAGCCGCACCGTCAGGCCATGCGCGAGCGGCTGGCCGACCTGCTGTCGCTTCCGATGGACGCGGTCAGCGTCAAGGCGACCACGACCGAGGCCATGGGTTTCACCGGCCGCGGCGAAGGGCTGGCTGCCCAGGCCATCGCGACGATCGAGCTTACTGGCTCCTGAGCGCCTGAAGCTCGGGCGTGTCGAACATGCTGCGCTGGAGCGAACCGAACAGGTTGACGTAGTTGTCGGTCCACGGCCGAACCACGGTCCGGCCCGGTGTGTTCCAGCGATCGTCCGCCATGAAGTCCCTGAGGCCCTCCGGATTCGGTGACAGGATCAGGGCCTCGGTCGAAGCCTCGGCCATCTGTGGCGTGTCGTCCCGCTCATAGTAGAGCTGGTGAAGGCTCGGCCGACCGAGCGCCTGGGCCGCGGCGACGGCCGGCAGGGTGATATCGAGGTTTCGGTTCGACAGGTGCAGCAGGACCACGCCGTTCGGCTTCAGCAGCGCCAGATAGCCGTCGATGGCCTCGACCGTCAGCAGATGGGTCGGCACGGCGTCGGACGAGAAGGCGTCGATGATCAGCAGGTCGTAGGAGCCCGGGGTCTCCTTCGCCAGGGTCAGGCGCGCGTCCCCCAGCACCGTGTTTATGGGCCCTGAGGCGCAATCGGAGATGTAGCTGAACCACTGCGGATCGCGGGACAGCCGGTCAACCATGGGATCGATCTCGAAGAAGGTCATGGAGTCTTCGGTGCGCTTGTAGGTGGCCATGGCGCCGGTGCCCTGCCCGACCACGCCGATCCTCGCCGGACCGCGCCGCCCGACCATGGTGGCCGCCTGGCCGATCGGGGTGGTCGCCGCATAGTAGAGGGTCGGCACGCAGTCGAAGCGATCGTTGCGGGCCTGGGCTCCGTGCAGGGTGGTGCCGTGCATCATCACATGGACATCGCCGCCCAGCCGGGGATCGGGCGAATTCGCCACCCGCATCACGCCGAAGAAGCTGCGCTCGGAGTAGCTCCAGTCATAGCCGCGCGCGATCCACTGGGACGACAGGGTGATCATCATCAGGATGGCGGTGAAGAGCAGCGCCCGGTCCCGGATAAGGAAGGCACAGATCGCTGCGGGCATTAGCAGGACCATGGCCAGCTGATCCATGCCGAGCGGGAAATTGGCGTAGAACCAGCCGCGCGCGCCGTCGTTGGCGTTCAACCAGATCGACAACAGCACCGGCGACGCCGCAACAGCCGCGGCGGCGATCAGGGTTCCGGTGTGCGTACCTGACAGCCCGCGTTTGCCCCACGGTCGGGCCAGACCGACGAGCACCAGCACCAGCGGATACTCCCACACCATGTTGAAGATCACAGGAGCCACGAGGGCCGTGAAGGCGCCGCCGACGACGCCGCCCAGCGACATCAGCAGATAGAATTCCGTCAGCCGGTCCGGCGGCGGTCGCCGTGACGCGAGCAGCTGGTGGCACATCAGGGCAGCGAAGAAGAAGGCGATAAGGTGCAGGCCGAACGCCAGTGACCAGTTGGCCGAACGGAAGGCCACGATCAGGACCACAATCGCGCCGGTCGCCCCCTGGATGATCAGGGTGACGTTCAGCGGAATCCATGGCCGGTTCTGGAAGGCGATGACGAAGGTCAGCAGATAGAGCGCCAGCGGCAGTACCCAAAGGAACGGTGCCGAGGCGACGTCCGTCGAAAGGTGGGAGGTCACGCCCAGCATCAGGCTGGACGGTGCCGCAGCCAAAAGCACCAGTATGCCTCTCTCACGCCATGACATCGGTGCGCTGGCCTGGAGCTGCGCGGGCTCGGATGTCTGGTCCAGCCGCCGGCGCCAGACCGTGAAGGCCAGGGCCACGACCATCAGCACGAAGAAGGCATAGCCGCCGCTCCAGCCGAACCAGCCGCGCTGCCCGGACAGGGTCGCCAGCGGCTCGATCAGGATCGGATAGGACAGCAGGGCCAGAAAACTGCCGAGGTTGGAGGCGGCGTACAGAACATAGGGGTTCTGGCCGTCTGCATGACCGGCGCGAACCCGGGCGTACCAGGCCTGCAGCAACGGCGCCGTCGCCGACAACACGGCGAACGGCACGCCCACCGACAGGGTCAGGGTTGCCAGCAGCCACATGATCGGCGCCGACGGGTCGGGATCGCCCAGCAGGCCGTTGACGCTCAAGGGCAGGAACAGGGCCGCGACCAGCAGCAGGGCGAGATGGATCCCGACCTGTGTCTTGATGGACCCGACCTTCTGCAACAGGTGGGCATAGCCATAGCCGGCCAGCAGGGCGGTCTGGAAGAAGACCATGGCGGTGTTCCACACCGCGGGCGATCCGCCGAGCATGGGCAGGACCAGTTTGGTGACCATCGGCTGGACCACGAAGACCAGCGCCGCCGAGGTGAAGATCGCCACGGCGAACAGGATCGGCGTCAGGCGGTCCGGCGCGATGCCTGCTTCGACGCTCGAGTCCCCGGTGGTGTCGCTCATGCCCGCCCCGTATGCTGGCGCCGTCCCCGGGCGCATTCCGCCACCCTGAACCGACTCGCCGCCCTTTCGGAAGGCCTCGAACGCATGTTTCCCGACGACATCCAGACCCTGGCCCGTCACGTGATCGAGACGGCCGTCGCTCGAGGCCTGACCATCGCCACGGCCGAGAGCTGCACCGGCGGACTGGTCGCGGGGGCCCTGACGGCGATCGCGGGTTCGTCGGCCGTCGTCGAGCGCGGTTTCGTCACCTACAGCAACGCCGCCAAGGTCGAGCTTCTGGGGGTGCCCGCCGACCTGATCGAAGCCCACGGCGCCGTCTCGGAGCAAGTCGCCAGCGCGATGGCGGACGGCGCATTGACCCGCTCTTCGGCCCGGGTTTCCGTCTCGGTGACGGGCGTCGCCGGGCCGGGAGGCGGCTCAGCGGACAAGCCTGTGGGGCTGGTGCATTTCGGGGCGGTTGGACCGGGCGGCGCCATCCAGGCCGAGCACCGCTTCGGCGATATCGGACGCGAAGAGGTCCGGCTGGCCAGCGTCCGCGTGGCCCTCGGCCTGCTGCTGGACCGGATCAGCGCATGATCATTGACGCGCGCGGCCACCGCTGCCCGACCCCCAGCCTGAAACTTCAGAAGGCGATGCGCGAGGCCGCGCCCGGCGCGCGGCTGACCCTGCTGGCGACCGACCCCATGGCGCGGATCGACGTTCCGCATCTGATAGCCGGACTGGGCGGGGAAACCGTCTCGATCGACGAGGCGGATGGCGTCCTGACTATCGTGGTCGCGACGCCCGCCGCTCCGAAAGGCTGACCACCGATTCCGGCAGGGGCTCGTCAGGCTCGATTTCGGGCGCGCCCATCGACCGGGCGGCAATCTCCATCTCGGTAGCGAAGGCGCCGCCGTAGAAGATGGCGTTGACGTTCCAAGACAGCCAGATCAGCAGCACCACCACCGCGCCGACGGAGCCATAGGTCGCCCCCAGCGGCGCGATCTGTTCGACATAGATGGCGCAGAGCCACGACGAGATGGTCGACATCACCGTCGCCACCACCCCGCCCGCGATCGCCGGCGCCCAGGCCACCGGCGTGCGGTGGGACATGGCGTAGCGGTACAGCATGGTCAGGCCGATCGCGAGCCCGAGCGCCGGCCATAGCCCCTCCAGCGGCAGGCCACCGCCTGCCGCCGCGGTTTCGCCCGGACCGGCGTGCTCAAGCAGTCGCGAGGTCACCACCGCCCCGGACACGACCGTGAACAGCAGGAAAGCCGCCAGGGCGACGAAGAAGGCCAGCAGATTGAATTTGAAGAAGCCATGCGGCTCCTTCTCATCGTGGATCAGGTTCAGTCCGGCCAGCAGGGCCTTGAACCCCCGGTGCGCCGCGTAGCCGCCGATGACCACGGCGAAGAAGCTCTGGGCCGAGACGGTCCGCGCCGAGGCATTGGCCAGCCGCTCGATCTCGAGGCGGAAGATGGCGCGCGCCGCGGTCGGCATGACGTCTGCGAGGGCCGCCGCCTGTTCGCTGACCTGGCCAATGGACAGCACCGCCTTGTAGAAACCGATCAGGATGGCGATGGCCGGGAAGACGGCCAGCAGGGCGAAGAACGACACGCCGCCGGTGTAGAGCATCACGTCGCGGCCCCAGCTGCGCGAGAACGCCTTGACCGACAGGCGACCCCACAGCATGGGCGTGGCCCAGCGCGCCGCTGTTTCAATGTCCGATTTTGCCTGCAATCCGGTCCCCAAACCCTGCAAGCTCGCACTACTACCGTAATTCGGTCTGCGGGAAACCCGCCGTCGAAAGCGACGATCAACCCGTTGCTTAGGGGCGCCCGCCCTCGCTATGGTCCGCGGCCATGAGACCGCCCCCGGGGCTGGGGACGGCTGGAGATTTCGACCTTGGGTTCCGATCCGCGCATACTGGTCGTCGCCCCCGACGATGACCTGATCGGCCCGCTGTGTCAGGGCCTGGACGCCCTTGGCTGGCGCACCGTGACCGCCCGTTCGCTCGCCGGCGCCATTCAGGTGCTGATCGACTGGCCGCTGGAAACAGTGATTCTCGATGCCCGCCTCCCGGACGCCGTCGAGGGCATCGGCGCCCTGCGACAGACCGTCTCCCCTCGCCGCCTGCCGATTCTGGCGATTGGCGCGGAAGCGGCGGACTGGGACCCGGGACTGGCCGACATCGTCATGTCCGGACCGCCTCACGCAGCCCAGGCAGCCCTGCGGCTCGAAAACCTGGTCCGGTCCGCCATCGCCGAGGAAGAGGTGTCGTTGCGCGAGGCCACCTTCGCCGCGCGAGGCCAGCCGCTGCCGATCGCCGATGTCGACTCGAGCCCGTTGCGCGTGCTGGCCGCAGGCAAGCCCGACCGGCATTTTCTCGCCCTGTCCAACGCCCTGACGGCGCGCGGCTGTGACGTGGTGGCGGCGCCGACGCCCTATACCGCTTTCGACTACCTGCATGAGCGGCCGTTTGACGCCGCCGTCCTGTGGGGGGCCGAGGACCATACGCCGGCCCTGTCCATCGCCTCGGGCATGAAGCGGAACACCCGGCTCTATCACATCCCGGCGGTGCTCTATCTGCGCGGCTCCGGCGAAATCAATCTGTCCGAACTCTACAACCGCGGCTTCGCCGACGTCGCCGCCGCCGACACGCCCGAAGACGAGACGGCTGAGCGGATCACCGCCCTCGCCCGCGCCCATCGCCGCCATGTCGCCATCCGCAAGGCGCTGGAGAGCGCGCGCGGCTCGGGCCTGACCGATCCCACAACCGGCCTGTTCACCCCCGAACTGTTCGCCAGCCATCTGGCCCGCGTGGCCGAGGGGGCCCGTCTGCGGCGCCGCCCGCTGTCGGTCGCGGTGCTGCGCGTCTCTGAGACCGAGTCCGTGGTCGAGGCCCGCAAGGGCGGCTGGCTGGACCGCGCCCTGCCCCAGATCGGGGCCATGGTCTCGCGCCTGATCCGCACCGAGGACACCGCCGCCCGCCTGTCGCCCGATGTGTTCGCCCTGGCCCTGCCGGCGACCCAGGGACCGGCCGGGCGGATCGCCGCCGACCGGATCGCCGCCGTCATCGGTTGCACCGCCTTCGACGCCGGTCCTGATCGGTCGCCCTTCGTGGTCGAGTTTGAGGTCGGCGTGGCCGAGGTCACGGCAGGCGAATCCCCCGCCACTGTGCTGGAGCGCGCCTCAAGGGATGTCCGCACCTCCGCCTGACGGTCATTTGACAAACTATTTTGTCTAATGCAGGTTGAGGTCATGACGTCCCGACCTTCCGCCCTGCTCGACGATCTGGACACCGCGCTGCTGGCGCTGGCGCCCATTCGTCGCCGCATCCTGACGGCCCTCACCGAGCCGGCCTCGGCCGCCGGACTGGCCGAACAGCTGGGACTGCCGCGTCAGAACATCGGCTATCATCTCAATGCGCTCGAGGCCGCCGGGCTTGTCCAGCTGGCGGGAGAACGCCGCAAGCGCGGCTTCACCGAACGCCTGTTTGTCGCGGCGCGGAACTATGTCTTCGATCCCGGCCTGATGCAGGCCCCGCCGGACCCGGACGCGGTCGAGGCCCAGGACCGCCACGCCGCCGATCACCTGATCAAGACCGCCTCGACCATGGTCCGCGATGTCGCCCGCATGCGTCAGGACGCGGCCGCCGAGGGCTCGCGCCTGCTGACCCTGACCGTCGAGGCCGATGTGACCTTCGCCGCCCCCGCCGATTTCGACGCCTTCACCGAAGAGGTCAGCGCCGCCGTGACTGCCCTCGCCCGCAAATACGCTGCTCCGTCCGGCCGCCGCTACCGGCTCACCGCCGCCGCCCATCCCGCCGTCGCCAAATCCACTCCCGTCAGGAACTGATCCATGACCGAACCCGCCCAGCCCATGGAGGACCACGTCCTCGTCGAGGTCACCGTCCCCGCCCCTGCCGACGCAGTCTGGGCGGCCCTGCGCGACCCGCAGAAGATCAAGAACTGGTTCGGCTGGGACGCCGACAGCCTGAAGGATGAGATCGACTTCATCTTCATCACCCACGCCAGCGCCGATGATGAGAAGCGGGTGGTCACATTCGTGGGCGTCAATGACCGCTACGAGGTCGAGGCGACCGGTGATGCGACCAGCCTCGTCCGCGTCGTTCGCTCCGCGCCCGCGGGAGAGTGGTCCGACGTCTTCGACGGCATGATCGAGGGCTGGATTTCCTTCACCTGGCAGTTGGCCTTCGCCTTCGCCCGGCACGAGGGCGAGACGCGCCGCACCCTGTTCTTCTCTGGCCCGCCCCGCGAGGACCGGCTGGCCCGTTCGCTGCTCGGCCTCGACGCCGCTCCGGCGGCGGGCGAGCCGTGGTCCGGACCGCTGGGGCCGCATACGACGGCTTCCGGTCAAATCTGGTTCACTGCGCGCCATCAGACCGGAGTCACCGTGGACGCCTGGGGCGACGGCCTGCTGGTCGTCCTGGACCAGCCGCCGAGCGAGAAGCGCCCGCGCGGCACGACCATGATCACCCTGACAACCTACGGCCTCAGCGAAACCGCTCTCGCCGACCTGCAGAGTCGCTGGCAGGGCTGGTGGGATGAGCGGTTCGAGACCGTCGCGCCGGGCTGCGACTGACGGGAGCCTGGAGAGCGCTGTCGAAGGCCTCCCGTGACGCAGAGATCGCCAAGGGTCGTGATGCGATGTTGGTGTACCGGTATACCTCACAGGCTGCGCTCTGACCGGCTGCCGTTTAACGCAACGGCATGGAAACGCCCGAGGACAAGTTCCGTGAGGTCCGGGCCGCGCTGGCGCACGTGGGATTTCCCGACGAGTCCGTCGCCAGATCGCGGATTTGCGACGTGTTGGGCGAGCGAGGGGGGATTCCCACCTATCTCGACAACCACATGCTCGGCGTCCTGAGCCGGGGGACGTCGAACCGCGGCGAAGCGGACATGCTGAAGCTCTATTGCGCAAGGCTGATCGGCTCCGAACCCCGGTTCCTGAGCTGGGAGGAGCGGCAATCGCAGTTGCAGACTCTCGGGTTCTACACGGAGGTCGACTACCGGGGCATGCTCTATAGCCAAGGCACGAGCGCGCCCTATGAGTGGCGAGGGCAGGCCTGCTTCAAAACCGTCTATGAGATCGCGCTCTACCCTTTGATGCTGGCCGAGCTCCGACCGCAAATCATAGTGGAGCTCGGGGCGGGCGCCGGAGGCTCAGCGGCCTGGTTCCGGGATATGTGCGTGGCCCTGAATGTGGATGCCACGGTCCATGCGATTGACCTGAACGCGGACAATCGGACGCAGCCCGGAATAATCACCTACCGCGGGGATTGCATCGAATGGCTTCAGGAGCGGCGCCGAGACCGAAAGCTCGTCGGGGCCCCTCTGCTGGTCATCGAGGATTTTCATGGTGATCTGGAAGAAACGCTCGAGGCGCTCGACGACCTCCTTCGTCCCGGGGATTATCTCGTGATCGAGGACGCCATTCCCAAACAGGCCGCCATAGCTCGGGCGCTGCGGAATCGTCCCTATGTTATCGACTCGCGCTACACGGACTTCTTCGGGGTCAACTCTACAAGCGCGGTCAACGGGATCCTGAAACGGATCTAGTCAGCCCTCAGCGGCCGATACCCGGTGTGCCGGTCGAGAAGACTTCGAAACGCTGCGGACTATTCCCACTCAATCGTTCCTGGCGGCTTCGACGTCACGTCATAGACCACCCGGTTCACGCCTCGTACCTCATTGACGATACGCGTGGCGCAGCGGCCCAGCACATCCCACGGGAATTCGAAGAAGTCGGCGGTCATGCCGTCGGTCGAGGTCACCGCGCGCAGCGCCAGCACCTTCTCATAGGTGCGGGCGTCGCCCATCACACCGACCGTCTTGACCGGCAGCAGGACGGCGAAGGCCTGCCAGATGCTGTCGTAGAGGCCGGCCTTGCGGATTTCCTCCAGATAGATCGCATCGGCCTGCTGCAGGGTCTCGACGGCGTCAGGCGTGATCTCGCCGGGGATGCGGATGGCGAGGCCCGGCCCAGGGAAGGGGTGGCGGCCCACGAAGGCGTCGGTCAGGCCCAGTTCGCGGCCGAGGGCGCGGACCTCGTCCTTGAACAGCTCGCGCAGCGGCTCGACCAGCTTCAGCTTCATGAAGTCGGGCAGGCCGCCGACATTGTGGTGGCTCTTGATGACGTGGGCCTTGCCGCTGGACGAGGACACGCTCTCGATCACGTCGGGATAGAGGGTGCCCTGGGCGAGAAATTCGGCCCCCTCGATCTTGCCGGCCTCGCGGTCGAAGATCTCGATAAAGACCCTGCCGATGGTCTTGCGCTTGGTCTCCGGGTCTGACTGGCCGGCCAGGGCTCCGAGGAATTCCTTCGACGCATCAACGTGAATCAGGGGAATGTTGTAGTGTTCCCGGAAGAGGGTCGTGACCTGGGTCGCCTCATCCTTGCGCAGCAGGCCGGTGTCCACGAACACACAGGTCAGCTGGTCGCCGATGGCTTCGTGGATCAGCACCGCGGCCACCGAACTGTCGACGCCGCCCGACAGGCCGCAGACGACCTTCGCCGAGCCGACCTGTTCGCGGATCTGGGCGATCTTCTCGTCACGATAGGCGGCCATGGTCCAGTCGCCCTTCAGCCCGGCGATGCCGTGGGTGAAGTTCTTCAGCATCGTCGCACCGCGCGGGGTGTGCATCACCTCGGGGTGGAACTGGACGCCGTAGAACCGGCGCGTCTCGTCCGCGATGACGGCATAGGGCGAGCCCGGCGAGGAGGCGACGACGTCGAACCCGGCCGGGATGGCGACGATCTTGTCGCCATGGCTCATCCAGACTGTCTCGTCCTCACCGACCGGGGCCAGATCGGCCAGCAGGGGCGAGGCCTTCTCGACGGTGATTTCCGCACGGCCGAATTCGCGGTGATGCCCGCCCTCGACCTTGCCGCCCAGTTGCTCGCACATGGTCATCTCGCCGTAGCAGATGCCCAGCACGGGGACGCCGGCCTCGAATACGCCCTGAGGGGCCCGCGGGCTGCCCTCCTCGTGCACGCTCTCGGGTCCGCCCGACAGGATGATCGCCTGCGGCCTCATGGCGGCCAGCGCGGCCTCCGCCTTGGCGTAGGGATGGATCTCGCAATAGACGCTCGCCTCGCGCAGGCGCCGGGCGATCAGCTGGGTGACCTGGCTGCCGAAATCGACGATCAGGACCTTCTGGTGATCAGCGGGGGCGGTCATGCGGGCTCCGGAACGGCAGGTATGCAGGGATCAGGTGACAGGTCAGGGGCGATGACCGGCAGGCTCACGCGCGCCGCTCATAAAGGGCCACGAAGAAGCCGTCCGTGCCGGTAGAGGCCGGAGACAGGCGCAGGCGTCCGCCGGTTGCCGCCTCGGCCAGACGCGTCCGCGCCGCATCGGTCAGGGCCACCGAGGCGAGCGCGTCGGCGACCGGCAGCGGTCGGAAACCGGTATTGGCCGCCTCGAAGGCATCAGCCACGGCCTCGTTCTCGCGCGTCAGGATGGAGCAGGTGACATAGACCAGCCGCCCGCCCGGCTTCACCAGCGCCGCCGCCTGAACGAGGATGCGCAGTTGCAGGGCGTGGAGCCGTTCGATCTCGTCAGCCTTGAGCCGCCATGCGTCCTCGGGGCGGCGACGCCATGCACCGGAACCGCTGCAAGGCGCGTCGACGAAGACGAGGTCCGCCTTGCCGTTGAATTCATCGACCCCGCCGCCGTTCTGGCCGATCAGCCGCAGGTCGGCGGCGACGCCGGCCCGGGACAGGCGCGGACGGATGTTGTCGAGCCGCTTCTGCACCACATCGCAGCCGATCAGCCGCATCGGCGCGACCGCCGGTTTGGTCTTCGCCGCCGCCAGTTCATCCGCACCGGTCGGCGACCAGCCGGCCGGGCTGGGTGCGGCGACCCGCGTCGGATCGGCGGCGGGCAGGCCCTGCACCGCCAGCGCCAGCGTCTTGCCACCGCCGCCGGCGCAATAGTCGATAACGATGGTGTCCGGCGTGAACGACAGCCCGGCCCCGGCCAGCCAGGCGGTCAACTGACTGCCTTCGTCCTGAATCTCGACCCGCCCGGCGTTGAAGGCCTCCAGTGCCTGGACGTTCGGTGCCGGCTCGGACGGCAGGCGCAGGCCGACGGCCGACCACGGCGTGGGCTCGGGGGTCAGCCCGGCGGCCTTCAGCTCCGCCCGGGCGGCCTCGACGGTGGTCCTGGCGGTGTTGACGCGCAGATCGACCGGGGCCCGGGCCATCAGGCCGGCGGCCTCCTCGCTCCAGCGGTCGCCGAAGGTTGCCTTCAGGGCCTCAACCACGAAGGCCGGCAGGTCGGTGGCGGCTTCGGGCAGATCGCCCTCCCCCGCCGCGATCCGGGCCCGCTCCTGTTTCGACAGCGGCCGCGGGCCATAGCCATCGCCCGAATGCAGGGCCTCGATCTCTTCCAGCGACAGCCGGTCGAGGAAGGCCAGGGCCCCGACGACCAGCGCCCGCCCATCCTCGCGTCCGCCCATGGCGGCAACCAGCCGGCCGCGCGCACGCAGCACTTGATAGACACGCTCGGCGACGGCGCGGCGATCACCGGACCCCGCATAGCGGTTGGCGGCCCCCCAGGCCTTGATCACCACCTCGGCGGGCGCGCGACCTTGCGCGATACTGTCCAGAACGGAGGCGGCGGCGGCGAGACGTGCGGCTGGGGTCAATTCAGGCTTTCAGAGGAACAGGGCGGCGAGGACGGCAATCAGGCCACCGGTCGCAATCGCCCAGACAATCGTGCGCACGAACGGAA
>LNFM01008286.1_pt1 | contig 15764 bp, 13 predicted proteins | sample 596031 | NCBI WGS metagenome assembly LNFM01 (sample SAMN04254537, study PRJNA301005) | activated carbon metagenome | isolation source: dual media filters at the Ann Arbor, Michigan drinking water treatment plant | place: USA: Ann Arbor | reverse complement strand
TGCTCTATGAAAAGGGCAAGGGCGAGGCGCTCTCGGTGGCCACCATCCAGGGTGAGTTCGGCACCGATTTCCAGATCACCGGCAACTTCACGCCGCAGGAAACCGCCGACCTCGCGCTGCTCACGCGGGCGGGGGCACTCGCCGCGCCGATGGAGATCATCGAAGAAGGCACCATCGGCCCCAGCCTGGGCGCCGAGAACATCGCCAAGGGCTTCAACAGCGTGCTTTATGGCTTTGTTGCCATCGCGGTGTTCATGTGCGCCTACTACGCGCTGTTCGGCGTGTTCAGCACCGTGGCGCTGGCCTTCAACCTGCTGTGCCTGGTGGCCGTGCTGAGCATGCTGCAGGCCACACTGACGCTGCCCGGCATGGCGGCCATCGCGCTGACGCTGGGCATGGCCATCGACGCCAACGTGCTGATCAACGAACGTGTGCGTGAAGAGCTGCGCAGCGGCGCGCCGCCGCAGCTGGCCATCCACAAGGGCTACGAAATGGCCTGGGGCACCATCCTCGACAGCAACGTCACCACGCTGGTGGCCGGCGTGGCGCTGCTGGCTTTCGGCTCGGGCCCGGTGCGCGGCTTTGCCGTGGTGCACTGCCTGGGCATCCTGACGAGCATGTTCTCGTCGGTGGTGTTCTCGCGGGGCCTCGTCAACCTCTGGTACGGGCGCCAGAAGCGCCTGAAGTCGGTGTCCATCGGGCAGATCTGGCGGCCGGGCGCTGGTGCGGGTGCTGGTGCGGGCGCTGGGGGCGCCGTCGCCAAGGGCGACAACGAAGTGTCTGAAGCCTGACCGGGAAACACGATCATGGAATTTTTCCGCATCCGCAAAGACATTCCCTTCATGCGCCACGTGTTGGTGCTGAACGTCATTTCCTTTCTCACCTTCGCGCTGGCCGTGTACTTCCTGGCCACGCGCGGCCTGCACCTGTCCATCGAGTTCGTCGGTGGCACGCTGGTGGAGGTGCAGTACAGCCAGTCGGCCGACATCAACCGCACGCGCGGTACGGTCGAGAAGATGGGCTATGGCGACGTGCAGGTGCAGAGTTTCGGCACCTCGCGCGACGTGCTCATCCGCGTGCCGGTGCGCGCAGGCGAGAAGCAGACCGACACCGCCGATCTGGTGTTTGCCGCGCTGTGCAGCGCCGAACAGGGCCAGGTCGGGCGCCAGGAATACACCACGCCCGAAGGCCAGCAGGTCAGCCGGCCCAGCTGCGCCACCGCCGACGGCAAAGAGCCGCTGGTGCGCAAGCGCAGCGAGGCGGTGAGTGCCTCTGTGGGCGACGAGCTCTACACCAATGGCGCCTGGGCCCTGGGCTTCACCATCCTGGGCATCATGGCCTACTTGGCGGTGCGCTTCGAATGGAAGTTCGCAGTCGCCGGCATCATCGCCAACCTGCACGACGTGATCATCATCATGGGCTTCTTCGCCTTCTTCCAGTGGGAGTTTTCGCTCTCGGTGCTGGCGGCGATCCTGGCCGTGCTGGGCTACTCGGTGAACGAGTCGGTCGTCATCTTCGACCGCATCCGCGAGAGCTTCCGCAAGTACCGCAAGCTGAACACGCGCCAGGTCATCGACCACGCCATCACCAGCACCATCAGCCGCACCGTCATCACCCACGGCAGCACGCAGCTGATGGTGCTGAGCATGCTGGTCTTCGGCGGCGCCACGCTGCACTACTTTGCCGTTGCGCTGACCATCGGCATCCTGTTCGGCATCTACTCGTCGATCTTCGTCGCCGCGGGCATCGCGATGTGGCTGGGTGTGAAGCGCGAAGACCTCGTCAAGACCACGAACAAGGACCTCGATCCGAACGACCCGAATGCCGGGGCTGTCGTGTAGAGTGTGACGCTTCTCATACCGCACCAGGTCCGACGCTGACATGGCCACGAGCGCCTCGCCCGATTCTCTTGCTGGCCAGGCGCGCAGGCTCTACACGGAAGAGCTTTTGAAGGGTCTGGTGCCCTTGGTGCAGTCGGCGCTGGACACCGCGCGCAACCTGCTCGACAAACCCAGCGAACACACGGTCTTTGCGCGTCGGCGCGACCTGTTCCAAAGCCTCAACGCCGGCGCCCAGGCCTGGCACCGCGGCATCGTCAGCGGTTTGCGGCAGGCGCTGGGACCGGGCATGACGTCCTCGCGCATCGACCTGCCGCTGCCCGGCATGGCCGGCGGCCCGAACAGCGGACGTGAATCGCTGTCGCTCGTCAGCGACGATGCCATCGAGCTGGAGATCGTCACCTCGCGCCTGGCGCTGGCGGTGATGGACCGCGCCTCGTGGGAGTTTGCCGACCTGCGTTCGCGCATCGCCCACCTCGAAGGCCGCAACGAACTCGACCCCCACGACATGCTGCGTGCGCATGTGCTGGCGCGCATCGTCTTCGACGCCTGGCGTGCGGCCGGGCAGACGCTGGACGGCTGGCGTGAGCTGCAGCCCGTGCTGCACGACGAATTTGCGCTGCTGGTGGAAGAGGCCTATCACGAGACCAACCGCTGGCTGATGGACCACCGCGTGCTGCCCGAGGTGGACCTGCGGCCCTTCATCCGGCGCTCGCGCACCCACCCCAACGCGCCGACGGGCTGGCAGCCCGGTGCCGGAACGGGCTTTGCCGATTCACGCCAGGACGCTGGCCGCAGCCTGGGCAGCGGGCCGGCCACCGGCTTTGCCAGCGCGCCCGGCCCCGGCCCCAGCGCCTATGCCGGGCAGGCGAGCGTGCACTCTGGCGGGCATGGCAGCGGGCGCGGCGGTGTCGGCGACGAAACGCGCCTGATGACGCGCGGCGCGCCGCTGGCACGCAGCCGTGAACACGCCGAGGCCGTGCTGGGCCGCCTGAACCGCCTGATCGGCCGCCATGTGCCCGAGTTCGGCAGCTCCACGCGCTCGGCCGGGCTGGGCGCTGCGCCGGGTTCGGCGGGCTCGCCCGATGCGGCGGAAGGCGGCGGCTCCTACGCCATGTCGCCTGGCCTGGCACGCGCCATCGAAACCGCGCAGCAAGGCATACGCCAGCGCCTGAGCACCACCATGCAGGGCGGCGGCGAGGCCATGGTCACCGCGCCGGTGATGCTGGAAGAAATGCACCAGCGCAAGCAGGTGCTGAAAAAGGCCGCCGCCGGTCCTGAAGAGCGCGCCACCATCGAGATCGTGGCGCTGCTGTTCCAGAGCATCCTCACCGAAGACCGCATTCCGGCCGGCGTGCGCGTGTGGTTTGCGCGGCTGCAGATGCCGGTGCTGCGCGTGGCCGTCACCGAGCCCGACTTTTTCGCCACCATCGACCACCCCGCGCGCCGCCTCATCGACCGCATGGGCGCCTGCGTGATGGGCTTCGACAGCGCCACCAGCAGCCCCGTGGCCGGCAAGCCGAACGAGGCGCTGGACAAGGAAATCAAGCGCATCGTCCAGGTGGTGGAGGCCTACCCCGACACCGGCCGGCGCGTCTTCCAGACCGTGCTCACCGAGTTCGAGAAGTTCCTCGAGCATTACTTCCGCAACGAAAACGAGGCCACCAAGCGCGGTGTCTCGCTGGCGCAGCAGGTCGAGCAGCGCGAGACCATGGCCATCCAGTACACGATAGAGCTGCGCAAGATGCTCAACGAGGTGCCGGTGCAGGAAGGCGTGCGCCAGTTCCTCTTCCACGTCTGGGCCGATGTGCTGGCCACCACCGGTGTGCGCTACGGCGCCCAGGGGGCGCAGACCAGGCAGATGAAGCGTGCCGCCGCCGACCTCATCTGGAGCGCCAGCGCCAAGGTCACGCGCGAGGAGCGCGCCGAAGTCATACGCCGCTTGCCGCAACTGCTGAAGAGCCTGCGCGAAGGCATGGCCTCGGCCGGCATGGACACGCCCAAACAGGACGAACATATCCAGCAGCTCAACAACTCGCTGGCTGCGGCCTTCACGGCCAAGGCGGCGGTCATCCCCGACGACCGCCTGCGCGAGCTGATGGAGCGCCTGGAGACCCTGGAGGAACTGCTGCCCGAGCAGGCCGAGGTCGAGATCGACGAATCGATGGTGCTCGATCTCTCAGGCCACCAGAGCAGCGAGCTTGAGGTGGTGCTGGACGGCGGCAGCATGCCCACGCCGGCGATGGTGGCCTGGGCGCGTGAACTGCAGGTCGGCAGTTGGTACATGCTGGACCGCGGCGGCCACAGTGAAGCCGTGCAGCTGGCCTGGCACGGCCTGCGCAAGCAACTCAGCCTCTTTGTCACGCCGCAGGGGCGCTGTGTGCTCTTTCAGCAGCACCGCCTGGCGAGCTACCTGCAGGCCGGCCTGATGTTGCCGGCGCAGGACGAAGCGCTGACCGTGCGTGCCACGCGCAGCGCGCTGGCCAAGCTGGATGTGGACGCCTCTCGCCTGCTGAACTGAGGACCGCCGCCGAAGGCGCGGGCGCCAGCGGGCTCGGGGGCTAATGGATCACGCGGTCGTCGGGGTCGACGAAAAGTTCATCCAGCACCAGGGCGTCGGGTTCTTCGCCCAGGCTCCAGAAGACCATCAGCACGATGATCTTCAGGTCTTCCAGCGCCATGGGGCCGCCCCCGGCGGCAACCGCGCGGTCCACCACCATCTCGCGCATCGGCGCAGGCAGCACGCCGGCTGACTCGAGGAAGGTGATGAAGCCCAAGGCGTCCTGGTCCAGCACCTCGCGCTCGGCGTCGGTGTAGATGCGCATGCTGCCCGGCACGGGCTGGCCGGTGACTGCCTCGGCGCTGTCGGCCAGGCCATCGAGCCAGCGCAAGGCGTCCTGGATCTCGTCCGCCTCGAAACCCACAGCCGATAGCTTGCGCGACAGCTGCTTGGGCTCGGGGCAGGCGTCAGGGCGCCAGTAGTTCTCGTAGAGATAGACCAGTACTTCGAACATCGGTCCACTATACCCGAGCGGGTCTGCCAGCCAAGGCTTGCGGGGCCCGGCCAAGGCCGGGCAAGGGCCCTGAAGCGTGGCCGGTTTCAGCCCGCGTGCCGTCTTTGGTACACGCCACCGGGCAGGCGCGCCACGCGGCCGGCGAGTTCGAGTTCCAGCAGCCGCGCGCTGAGCGTGGCGGCGCTTTCGCCGGTGCGCGCCAGCAGGGCGTCCAGCGTGGCCGGGTCATCGCCCAGGGCGGCGAGCAGCGCGCCATCGCGGCCCGGAGCGGCGGCTTGCGGCGGCGTTTGGGCAGCGTCCGCCAGCGGCAGGGCGGCCTGGCGCAGCCCCGGGTTTTGCAGGTCGTCCAGCACGTCCTGCGCACTTTCCACGAGCGTCGCGCCCTGTTTGATCAACGCATGGCAGCCATGTGACTGTTGCGCGTGGATGGAGCCGGGTATGGCCCAGACCTCGCGGCCGGCCTCGTTGGCCAGGCGTGCGGTGATGAGCGAGCCCGAGCGCAGCGCGGCTTCGACGACCAGCGTGCCGCGTGTCAGGCCTGCGATGAGGCGGTTGCGCTGGGGGAAGTGCTCGCGCAGCGGCGGCGTGCCCGGCGCGTATTCGCTGAGCAGGGCGCCCTGGGCTGTGATGCGCTGCGCCAGGGTGCGGTGGCGCGTCGGGTAGCTGATGTCCAGGCCCGTGCCCACCACCGCGAGTGTGGGCCCGCCGGCCGCCAGCGCGCCTTCGTGTGCGGCGGCGTCTATGCCCTGGGCCAGCCCGGAGACGACCAGCCAGCCGGCACGGGTGAGTTCGCCCGCAAAGTGGTGCGCGTTGTCGCTGCCCTGTGCGCTGGGGTGGCGGCTGCCCACCACGGCCACGGCGGGCGCCGCCAGGCAGGCCAGGTCGCCTTGCAGGTACAGCAGCAGCGGCGGGTCGGCAGCTTGCAGCAGCAGGGCAGGGTAGTGCGGGTGGCCCAGCGCCAGCCAGTGGCGGCTGCTGCCACCCTGCAGCCAGGCGCGCGCTGCCGCCAGCCGGGTGTCGAACGAGGGTGGCTGCACCTTCAGGGCATCGGCCAGCGGGCGGCCCAGCAGTTCCCGCAGGGTGGCAGGCGGTGCGCCCAGTACCGCGGACGGGCTGCCACACGCGGCCAGCAGGCGCCGCGCTGTTTCACGCCCGAGGCCGGGCGTTTCGAGCAGCCTGAACCAGGCGGCGAAGTCGTCGCCGGCGCCGCCAGCGTCTTCAGTCAAGGCCGTGTCGTGCGCCGGCACGGGGCCCCGCCGTGGCTCAGGGCTGCGTGAAGCGGTCGCCCGAGCGCACCGGCTCCTGCACGTTCAGGATGAGCGCGTAGGACACGCGCTCGAAGGTGCGGAAGACAAACAGCACGCCGTGCTTTTCGTCGGGCAGGCGCATGTTGACGCGGCGTGCGCCTGTGGTGTCCACCGCCTCGGTGCCCGCACGCCAGAGCGCCAGCACGTGGCCGCGTTCGATGCCGTCGCGCTGGCCCTTGTTGATGCTGACCACCTGGTTCTGACCGGCGCGCAGCCCGTCGCCGTAGATGCTGACGATGCGGCCGTCCACCGGCGACGAAGGCGCGCGCGGCACATAGGCCACCAGCTCCTGCATCGGCACCGGGCTCAGGCGATCGCCGACCTTCACCTCCAGCCGGGTGCTGGTGATGCGGAAGGTGTCGGGCACCACGCCTGGGGCGCCGCCGGCGCTGGCCAGCTGGGTTTCGCCGGCGCGGGTGAACTCGGCGGTGCCGACGTAGCGGCCCTCGTAGCCCAGCACTTCGCGTGTGATGGGGTCGGTCAGCGGCACGAGCTGGCGGAAGATGCGGAAATCGCGCGCGCCGGCGAGGTCACCACGCGCATAGGCGGTGTCGCCGCGGCCCATCATCACGCGCCCTTCCTGGGCCGCCACGATGCGCGGTGCGCTGTCGAGTTGGTTGCTGTCGAAGACCACGGCCTCGGTGAGGAAGGGGCCGATCAGGTGCACCGGGATGGAGGCGATGGCGCCGTTGTCCAGCACTGAGCTGCGCACGCGCGGCGACAACTTCACGGTGTTGGTGGGCACGCCCATCTCGCCATTGGCCACGCGCAGGGTGGCGCGGCCGTCGAGCTTCTCCAGCACCAGCACCTGACCCGGGTAGATGAGGTGCGGGTTGCGTATCTGCTGCAGGTTCATGCCCCACAGCTCGGGCCAGCGCCAGGCGCTCTTCAGGAAGAGCCCGGAAATGCCCCACAGCGTGTCGCCTGGCTGCACGGTGTGGGAGTCGGGCGCGTTCGGTGACAGGTCTTCGAGCGGAATGCCGGCTTGCGCCACGCGCTGTGCGGTTTCACGCCATTCGGGGGTGATGGGCAGCCGGCTGGTTTGCGCCAGTGCGCTGCCGCAGGCGCCAGCCAGCGCCAGAGTGGCAAAACCGTGCAAGGCGGCACGCGCCAGGGCCGTGACGCCCGGCAGGCCCCCGGAGCGACGCAGGCCCTTGGGGAAGTGGCGGCGGGTGCGATGGCTCATGGCGCTGGGGGTCTCCGACAGATGCTCAGACGCGGCCGGTGCGAAAATGCGGCGCCGCCTGGGATAAAAAGGCTGTGGCGCATGATGGCGCTGAAACCTTCGGAATGCTGCAAAAAGTGGCGACAAGTTGCTCGCTGGCTGCAACCCGTCGGCCTCTCGACAATGCTCATATGGTTTCATAGATTTTGCCCGTAAACCCTTGATGCCGCAAACAAACTGCCAGTCTGCGCAAGCTGCCACAACCGTGCTTATCGGCCTGCGTTGTGCACCATCCACAGCTGTTGCCAGCTGTTTCGTCGCCGCAACTGACTTGCGTCCGTCCACCTCTGCTCCTGCTTCTTTGCCATGGCACGCCTGAACATCCTGCGTTACCCCGACCCCCGCCTGCACCTCGTGGCCAAGCCCGTGGCTGCGGTGGACGCGCGCATCCGCCAGCTCGTCGAGGACATGCTGGAGACCATGTACGACGCCGAGGGCGTGGGCCTGGCCGCCACGCAGGTGGACGTGCATGAACGCGTCATCGTCATGGACACCAGCGAAGAGCACCAGCGGCCCATCGTGCTGATCAACCCGACGCTCACGTGGAAGAGCGAAGAGACGACGCTGGCCGAAGAAGGCTGCCTGTCGGTGCCGCAGACCTGGGACCGCGTCGAGCGCCACGCCCGCGTCAAGGTGCAGGCGCTGAACCGCGAGGGCGAGGCCTTCGAGATGGAAGCCGAGGGCCTGTCGGCCGTGTGCGTGCAGCACGAGATGGACCACCTGATGGGCAAGGTGTTCGTCGAATACCTCAGCTTCCTCAAGCGCGACCGCATCAAGACCAAGATGCTGAAGAAGCTGCGCGAAGAGCAGCGTGTCCGCTGAGGCCGCGCGGCCGGCCCCGGCGCCGCCGCCGGCCGTTCGGCTGAACGGCCTGCGTGTGGGTTTCGCCGGCACGCCGGAATTTGCCCGGCTGGCCCTGGCCGCCATCGCCGCCGCCGGCGCCGAGCTGCCGCTGGTGCTGACCCAGCCCGACCGCCCCGCCGGCCGCGGCATGAAGCTGCAGGCCTCGCCCGTGAAGCAGCTGGCGCTGCAGCACGGCCTGGCGCTGGCCCAGCCGCGCAGCCTGCGCCTGGACGGCAAGTACCCGGAAGACGCCGCCCTTGCGCGCGCGGCGCTGCAAGCCGCGGCGCTGGACGTGCTGGTGGTGGCCGCCTACGGCCTGATCCTGCCGGCCTGGGTGCTGGGCACACCGCGCCACGGTTGCCTGAACATCCACGGCTCGCTCCTGCCGCGCTGGCGCGGCGCAGCGCCCATCCAGCGCGCCATCGAGGCCGGCGACGCCCAGACCGGCATCACCATCATGCAGATGGACGAGGGCCTGGACACCGGCGCGATGCTGCTGGTGGAAACCACGCCGATCGGCGCCGACGACACCACCACCACGCTGCACGACCGCCTGGCCGAGATGGGCGCGCGCCTCGTGGTGCAGGCCCTGCACGACCTGCAGCGCGGGGCGCTGCGGCCGGTGCCCCAGCCCGAGGCCGGTGCCAACTACGCCAGCAAGATCGACAAGGCCGAGGCGGCCCTGGACTGGCGCGAGTCTGCCGCGGTGCTGGAACGGCGGCTGCGGGCTTTCGACCCCTTCCCCGGTGGCAGCACCGAAATCGCGGGCCAGCCTGTGAAGGTGTGGCGGGGGCGGGTGCTGCAAGGCGCAGCCGCGCCCGGCACCTGGCTGGCCGTGGGCGAAGGCCGCCTGGCGGTGGCCTGCGGCGTAGCGGTGCTGGAACTGCTGGAAGTGCAGCCCCCGGGCGGGCGCCGCATGACGGTGCGTGAATTCCTGCAACGCCAGCCGCGCAGCACGGGCTGAGGCGCCGCGTGGCGCGCGCGCGGCCCGTGCCGGGCACTCAAGGCCGCCTCGGACCGGCCGATACCCCTGGGGTCATGCCCAAACCCGCGCCTCACCCCACCTTCCGCCGGCTGACCACCGCCGCCCTGCTGGCCGGCTTGTGGGGCCTGGCCGGCTGCGACCAGCTGGGCATTGCCACGCCCGCCGTGGAAGCGGCCAGGCGCGAAGCCGAAGGCAAGGCCATCGGCGGAGGCTGCCGCCACGCCGCGCGTTCGGTGGAGACCTGCTACGACCTGAACAAGCGTGCCGACAAGGCCGCGGTCTTCGCCGGCTGGCGCGAAATGAACGACTACATGCGCGAGAACAAGATCGATGCCATGCCGGCACCCCCGCCCGTGGCCATGGCCGAAGAGGAAGAGCCCGGGCCGGCGGCGGCCAAGGGCAAGGCCAAACGCTAGGCTGCACACCAGGGCAGGCGCCGGGGTTGGCGCGACGCCCGTCGCAGCCTGCACTGCGCACCCGCGACCCCGCACTTCATCGCCACCAGGCGCACCACGTCGCGCCGCGCTGGCAGGCGGCGCCAGCCATCGGCACATTGCGGTCTCCAGACACAGGGAGCCCGACATGAACCGCATCACCACCGCCCGCCCCGCCCAGCACAGCCCGCGCCGTGCCGTGCTCGTCACCACGCTGCTGAGCGCGCTGGCGCTGGCCCCGGTGTTCACGCCCAGCCTGGCCCATGCCGCCAACCTGCAAGGCTCGGGCACCAGCGCCACCGAAACGCGCACGGTCGACGCCTTCGAGGCCGTGGCCCTGAGCGGCGCCATGGACCTGGTGGTGCGCCAGGGTGCGCAGCAGGCCGTGCAGGTGCAGGCCGACGACAAGCTGCTGCCGTTGCTGGAGACGGTGGTCGAAGCCGGTCGCAACGGCAACACCCTGAAGGTGCGCTGGAAGCGCGACAGCGGCTGGGGCAGCGGCTGGCAGAACATCCAGGCCCGCAACAAGGTGCTGATCACCGTCACGGTGCCCAAGCTCAACGCGGTGGCCGTGGCCGGTTCCGGCGACATGCGCGTGGAGGCGTTCAGCACACCGTCGCTGCAGGTCTCGCTGTCGGGCTCGGGCGATGCGCGCCTGGAGGGCCTGACCACCGACGAGCTCGGCGTGCGCGTCTCGGGCAGCGGTGACGTCACCGGCAGGGGCAGCGCGGCCAGGGTCAAAATCAGCATCGCCGGCAGCGGCGATGTGCGCCTGAGCGAGCTGCGCGCCGATGAGGTCTCGGTGTCCATCGCCGGCAGCGGTGACGCGGCGGTGAATGCGCAGAAGGCGCTGTCGGTCAGTATCGCCGGCAGCGGCGACGTCACCTACGTCGGCGAGCCCCAGGTCAAGAGCTCGGTGGCCGGCAGCGGCAGCGTGCGCCGCAAGTGAGCTGAAGGCCTGGCCGCACGGCCAGGCGCCGGCATCGCGACAATGCGAGGGTGAACCCGCCCCCCTTGTCCGCGCCGCCCACCCCACCCGCGCTGCCGATCTGGCAGCACCCCGAGTTCCAGCGCGGCGCCCGCGAGATGCTGGGCACCGCCATCGGCATTGCCGCCTGGGGCCTGATCACCGGCGTGGCCATGGGCAAGAGTGGCCTGCCCATCGCGGCGATGGTGCTGATGTCGCTGCTGGTCTTCGCCGGCAGCGCGCAGCTGGCGGTGCTGCCCTTGATGAGCAGCGGCGCGCCGCTGTGGGTGGTGTGGGCCACGGCCTTGTGCGTGAACCTGCGCTTCGTGATCTTCAGCGCCGGCTGGCGGCCCTACCTCGTGGGCTACCCGCTGGCGCAGCGCCTGCGCATGGGTTACTTCACCGCCGACCTGAACTACGTGATGTTCATGCGGCGCTTCCCCGAGCCCCGACCCGCGCCCGAGCAGCTGCCCTATTTCTGGGGCGGCGTGATCTGCAACTGGTTCGCCTGGCAGGTGCCTGCACTGACGGGCATCTTCCTGGCCGATGCGGTGCCGGTGCACTGGGGTTTCGGCTTCGCCGGCACGCTGGCCTTGCTGGGGGTGGCCTTGTCGTTGGTGAGCGACCGTGCCACCTCCGTGGCCGCCGCCGTGGCGGCCTGCGCCGCGGTGGCGGCCTACGCGCTGCCCTTCAAGTTTAACATCGTGGTGGCCATCGCGGCGGCCGTGGCCATGGGCCTGCTGATGGACCACGGCGCCTCGCGCCGCGCCAACGCGCCGGCACCGGGCGGCGCACTGGACGACAAGACATGAGCGCGGGCCTGGCCATGGGCACGACGGAGGCCATCGTCGCCGTCATCGGCCTGACCGTCATCACGGTGGTGACGCGTGCTTTTTTCTTCATCAGCCGGCGCGAGATGCCGCTGCCCGACTGGCTGCGCCAGGGGCTGCGCTACGCGCCGCTGGCGGCCATGGCCGGCGTGGTGGTGCCCGAGGTCGTGATGCTGCAGGGCCAGCTCATCGCCACCTGGCAGGACGCGCGCCTCTTTGCCGTGGTCGCTGGCGCAGCCTGGTTCTGGTGGCGGCGCGGCATCCTGGGCACCATCCTCGTGGGCATGGCCGTGTTCTTGCCGCTGCGCCTGGGCCTGGGCTGGTAGCCGGCCTTCCTAGAATCGGCGCCCAGCCATCAAGACCCCCAGGAGACCCCATGAACGTTCTGCGCCTGACCGACCTCATCGCCCAGGGTGCCCTGGTCGGCCAGCGTGTCTTCATCCGCGCCGACCTCAACGTGCCGCAGGACGATGCCGGTCGCATCACCGAAGACACCCGCATCCGCGCCAGCGTGCCCTGCATCCGCATGGCCATGCAAGCCGGCGCCGCAGTGATGGTCACCAGCCACCTGGGCCGGCCCACCGAAGGCGCCTTCAAGCCCGAGGACAGCCTGGCGCCGGTGGCCCAGCGCCTGGGCGAACTGCTCGGCTTCACGGTGCCGCTGGTCGCCCACTGGGTGGACGGCGTGGACGTGCCGCCCGGCCACGTGGTGATGCTGGAGAACTGCCGCGTCAACAAGGGCGAGAAGAAGAACGACGAGGCGCTGGCGCGCAAGATGGCCGCGCTGTGCGACATCTTCGTGCACGACGCCTTCGGCACCGCGCACCGCGCCGAGGCCAGCACCTACGGCATTGCGCAGTTCGCCAAGATCGCCTGCGCCGGGCCGCTGCTGGCGGCCGAGATCGACGCCGTCACGAAGGCGCTGGCCCAGCCCAAGCGCCCGCTGGTGGCCATCGTCGCGGGCAGCAAGGTCAGCACCAAGCTGACCATCCTGAAGGCCCTCGCAGACAAGGTCGATGGCCTGATCGTGGGCGGCGGCATCGCCAACACCTTCCTGCTGGCCATGGGCCTGCCCATCGGCAAGAGCCTGGCCGAGCCCGACCTGGTGGATGAAGCCAAGGCCGTGATCGCGGCCATGCAGGCGCGCGGCGCGGCCGTGCCCATTCCCACCGACGTGGTGGTGGCCACGCGCTTCGCCGCCGATGCACCAGCCACGGTGAAAGCCGTGGCCGAGGTCGGCGCGGACGACCTCATCCTCGACATCGGCCCGGACACTGCCGCCGTGCTGGCCGCGCAGCTCAAGGCCGCCGGCACCATCGTCTGGAACGGGCCCGTGGGCGTGTTCGAGTTCGAGGCCTTCAGCCACGGCACGGCAGCCATCGCCCGCGCGATTGCAGACAGTCCGGCGTTCAGCATCGCCGGCGGCGGCGACACGCTGGCCGCCATCGCGAAGTACGGCATCGAAAAGCAGGTCGGCTACATCAGCACCGGCGGCGGCGCCTTCCTGGAAGTGCTGGAAGGCAAGACCCTGCCGGCTTTCGAGATCCTGGCCCGTCGCGCCGCGCAAGACTGAAGTTGCTTCGATGCGCGGGGTCGGCGCCGCACCTGCGCCGGCTTCCGCAGTAATCTCCGTGGCATTCCCATGCCTGCCACGGAGACCCACATGGCCAAGAAGCTTTCCGACGCCGAAAGCCTGCTGCGTGATGCGGCGCTGGAATACCACCGTGCACCCACGCGCGGCAAGATTGCCGTCTCGCCCACCAAGCCGCTGTCCAACCAGCGTGACCTGAGCCTGGCCTATTCGCCGGGCGTGGCCTACGCCTGCCTGGCCATCGAAGAGAACCCGGCGCTGGCCCACGACTACACCAGCCGCGGCAACCTGGTGGCCGTGGTGACCAACGGCACCGCGGTGCTGGGCCTGGGCGACATCGGCCCGCTGGCCGCCAAGCCGGTGATGGAAGGCAAGGGCTGCCTGTTCAAGAAGTTCGCCGGCATCGACGTCTTCGACATCGAACTGGCCGAGCGCGACCCCGACAAGCTCATCGAGATCATTGCCGCGCTGGAGCCCACCCTGGGCGGCGTGAACCTGGAAGACATCAAGGCGCCCGAGTGCTTCTACATCGAGAAGAAGCTGCGCGAGCGCATGAACATCCCCGTCTTCCACGACGACCAGCACGGCACCGCCATCATCAGCAGCGCGGCCCTGCTCAACGGCCTGGAGCTGGTGGGCAAGCAGATCGGCGAGGTGAAGCTGGCCGTCAGCGGCGCCGGGGCGGCGGCCATCGCCTGCCTGGACGTGATGGTCGGCCTGGGTGTCAAACGCGAGCACATCTTCGTCTGCGACAGCAAGGGCGTGATCCACGCCGAGCGTGAAGACGCCAAGACCGGCAAGCTGGACGAAAGCAAGCACCGCTACTGCCAGAAGACCGACGCCCGCACGCTGGCCGACGTGGTGAAGGACGCCGACGTGTTCCTGGGCTGCAGCGCTGCGGGCGTGCTCAGCGTGCAGATGGTGATGAGCATGGCGCGCCAGCCCATCATCCTGGCGCTGGCCAACCCCGAGCCCGAGATACGGCCCGAGCTGGCGCTGGCCGCGCGGCCCGACTGCATCATCGCCACGGGGCGCAGCGACTACCCCAACCAGGTCAACAACGTCCTGTGCTTCCCCTACATCTTCCGCGGCGCGCTGGACTGCGGCGCGACCAAGATCACCGAAGCCATGAAGCTGGCCTGCGTGCGCGAGATCGCCGCGCTGGCCAAGGCCGAGGCCAGCGACGAGGTGGCCGCTGCCTACCAGGGCAAGGAGCTGAAGTTCGGCTCGAACTACATCATCCCCACGCCTTTCGACGTGCGCCTGATCCTGCGCATCGCGCCCGCCGTGGCCAGGGCGGCGGCCGAAAGCGGCGTGGCCACGCGGCCCATCCACGACCTGGACGCCTACCGCCAGGGCCTGTCGCGCTTCGTCTACCAGACCGGCATGTTCATGCGCCCGGTGTTTGCGGCGGCCAAGGCGGCGTGCCAGCAGTCCGCTGCGCGGGTGGTCTACGCCGAAGGTGAAGACGAACGTGTGCTGCGTGCGCTGCAGGTGGTGAAGGAAGAAGGCCTGGCGCGGCCCATCCTGGTGGGCCGGCCCGAGGTGGTGAAGATGCGCATCGAGCGCGCCGGCCTGCGCCTGCAGGTCGGGCGCGACTTCGAGCTCTGCGACCCCGAAAACGACCCGCGTTTCCGCGAGTACTGGGAAACCTACCGCGGGCTGATGGCGCGGGAAGGGGTGACGCCCGATGTCGCCAAGGCCGCGGTGCGACGCAGCAATACGCTGATCGCGGCACTGATGCTGCGCCGTGGCGAGGCCGATGCCATGCTCTGCGGCCTGGTGGGGCGCTACGACGGCCACCTGGACCATGTGCGCCAGGTCATCGGCCGCAAGGCCGGCGCGCGCACCATGGCGGCGATGAACGCGCTGATGCTGGACGATCGCACGCTCTTCATCACCGACACCTTTGTCAATGAAGAGCCCAGCGCCGAAGAGCTGGCCGACATCGCGCTGATGGCGGCCGCCGAAGTGCAGCGTTTCGGCGTGCCGCCCAAGGTGGCCTTTGTCTCGCACTCGATCTTCGGCTCGTCCAGCCGGCCCTCGGCCCTGCGCATGCGCCAGGCCCACGCGCTGTTCCGCGAGCGCGCACCGGTGGGCGTGGAAAGCGACGGCGAGATGCAGGGCGACGCCGCGATGTCGGAAACCGTGCGCCGCGGCTACCTGCCCGAAAGCACGCTCAGCGGCAGCGCCAACCTGCTGGTGCTGCCCAACCTGGACGCCGCGAACATCCTGTTCAACGTGCTCAAGATGACCGGCGGCCATGGCGTGACCGTGGGGCCGATGTTGCTGGGCGCGGCCAAGCCGGTGCACGTCCTGACGCCCAGCGCCACGGTGCGGCGCATCGTCAACATGACGGCACTGGCCGTGGCGGATGCGGCGGCCGGTGCCGGCTGAGCGCATGAAACCGCGCTGAAACCGCGCCCGGTGACGGCGGCCGATAATCCGCCGCTTCCCGCCACCCGGAGCTTGCCCCCATGACGCGCGCCACCAAGATCGTCGCCACCCTCGGCCCTGCGTCCAGCGACCCCGCGGTGCTGGAAAAACTCTTGCGCGCGGGTGTCGACGTGGTGCGCCTGAACTTCAGTCACGGCAAGGCGCAGGACCACATCGACCGTGCGAACCTGGTGCGCGAGGTGGCGGCCAAGGTGGGCAAGCCCATCGCGCTGATGGCCGACCTGCAGGGCCCGAAGATCCGCGTCGGCAAGTTCGCCGAAGGCAAGGTGATGC
>LNFM01008283.1_pt1 | contig 15767 bp, 12 predicted proteins | sample 596031 | NCBI WGS metagenome assembly LNFM01 (sample SAMN04254537, study PRJNA301005) | activated carbon metagenome | isolation source: dual media filters at the Ann Arbor, Michigan drinking water treatment plant | place: USA: Ann Arbor | reverse complement strand
TAGTCGTCGATCTCCGGCAGGTCGGGATTGGCGAAGATGTTGGCCAGGATGCGCCACTTGGAGCCGATCCTGGGCTGGATCCTGCCATTGCGCTTGCGCGTCCAACCGCCGTTCCAGCGCGTCTGGTTCTCCCAGTCCTTCGGGTAGCCGATGCCGGGCTTGGTCTCGACGTTGTTGAACCACGCGTATTCCATGCCCTCGCGGTTGGTCCACACGTTCTTGCAGGTGACGGAACAGGTGTGGCACCCGATGCACTTGTCGAGGTTCAGCACCATCCCGATTTGAGCGCGGATCTTCATGATACTTCTCCCCTTCACTCGGCGGCGCTGAGGACGGGAACGGCGTCCTTGTGCGGGCGTTCGAGCCAGTCGACCTTGCCGAGCTTGCGCAACACCACGAACTCGTCGCGGTTGGTGCCGATGGTGCCGTGGTAGTTGAAGCCATAGGCCTGCTGGGCATAGCCGCCGATCATGTGCGTCGGCTTCATCACCGCGCGCGTGACCGAGTTGTGGATGCCGCCGCGGTTGCCCGTCATCTCCGAGCCCGGCACGTTCACGATCTTCTCCTGCGCGTGATACATGAAGAGGGTGCCCTCCTTCATGCGCTGAGAGACGACGGCGCGGGCGACCAGGGCGCCGTTCACGTTGTAAGCCTCGACCCAGTCGTTATCGACGATGCCCGCCTTGGCCGCGTCGGTTTCGCTGAGCCACACGATCGGCCCGCCACGCGACAGCGTCAGCATCATCAGATTGTCGGTGTAGGTGGAGTGGATGCCCCACTTCTGATGCGGCGTGATGAAGTTCAAAACGATCTGCTTCTCGCCGTTCGGCCGGCTGTCGATCACTGGCTTGATCGCCCGCAAGTCGAGTGGCGGCCGGTAGACGCACAGACCCTCGCCGAACGCCAGCATCCAGAGGTGATCCTGGTAAAGTTGCTGGCGCCCAGTGAGCGTGCGCCACGGAATCAGCTCATGGACGTTGGTGTAACCCGCATTGTAGCAGACCTTCTCGCTCTCCAGTCCCGACCAGGTCGGCGCGGAGATGATCTTGCGCGGTTGCGCCACGACATCGCGGAAGCGGATCTTCTCGTCCTCCTTGGGCATTGCGAGATGGGTGTGATCGCGGCCGGTCATCTTGGACAGGGCCGCCCACGACCGAACCGCCACTTCGCCGTTGGTCTCCGGAGCCAGCATCAGCAGGGTTTCCGCGGCATCGATATCGCTCTCGATCCGCGCCAGGCCCTTGGTCGGACCTTCGGCTGTGACGACGCCGTTCAGCTGCTTCAGGAGGTCGACCTCGTGGCCGGTCGGCCAAGCGATGCCCTTGATACCGTTGCCGATCTTGTCCATCAGCGGCCCTAGCGAGGTGAAGCGCTTGTAGACGTTGGGATAGTCGCGCTCGACGACGGTGATGGCCGGCATGGTCTTGCCGGGGATCGGCTCGACCTCGCCACGTTTCCAGTCCTTGACGTCGAACGGTTGTGCGATCTCGCCCGGGCTGTCGTGCATGATCGGCGTCAGCACCACGTCCTTCTCAACGCCCAGGACTTCCGGTGCCACGCGCGAAAAAGCCTTGGCGATGGACTTGTAGATCTCCCAGTCGCTGCGCGCCTCCCAGACAGGATCCACCGCCGCCGTCAGCGGATGGATGAAGGGATGCATGTCGGAGGTGTTGAGATCGTTCTTCTCGTACCAGGTGGCGGTCGGCAGGACGATGTCAGAGTAGACGCAGGTCGTGGACATGCGGAAGTCGAGCGTGACCAGCAGGTCGAGCTTTCCCTGCGGGGCCTCCTCGTGCCACACGGCCTCCGCCGGCTTGGCCTTGCCCTCCTGCCCGAGGTCCTTGCCCATGACACCGTGCGTGGTGCCGAGCAGATGCTTCAGGAAGTACTCGTGGCCCTTGCCCGAGGAGCCGAGAAGGTTGGAGCGCCACACGAACATGTTGCGCGGCCAGTTCTTCGGACCGTCGGGATCCTCGCAGGACAGCTTCAGCTCGCCGCTCTTGAGCTTCTGCACGACGTAGTCCTTCGCCTCCATGCCGGCGGCGGCGGCATCGCGTGCCACCTGCAGCGGATTGGTCTCGAGCTGGGGCGCGGACGGCAGCCAGCCCATGCGCTCGGCCCGGATGTTGTAGTCGATGATCGCACCGTCCCATTTCCCGGGAGGCGCGGTCGGCGAGACGATGTCGCCGACGTTGATCGTCTCGTAGCGCCATTGGTCGCTATGGGCATAGAACGCCGACGTCGAGTTCTGCTGCCGCGGCGGGCGGCCCCAATCGAGGGCGAAGGCGAGCGGTGCCCAGCCGGCCTGCGGCCGAAGTTTTTCCTGACCGACATAGTGCGCCCAGCCGCCGCCCGATTGGCCGACGCAACCGCACATCGCCAGCATGTTGATCACGCCGCGATAATTCATGTCGGCGTGGTACCAGTGGTTCATCGCTGCCCCGATGATGATCATCGAGCGACCGTTGGTCTTCTCGGCATTGGTCGCGAACTCGCGCGCCACCTGGATGATCTTGTCGCGCGAGACGCCGGTGATCTTCTCGGCCCAGGCCGGCGTGTAGGGAACGTCGTCGTCGAGCGTGCTGGCAACATTGGGTCCGCCCAGCCCGGCATCGACGCCATAGTTGGCGACGAACAGGTCGTGGACCGAGGCGACGAAGCTCTCACCATCCACCAGCTTCAGCGACTTCACCGGCACGCGCCGCTTGAGCACGCCGTCGTGATCCGTCGAGGCGAAATGCTCGTGCTTGATGTTGCCGAAATAGGGAAAGCCCACCTCGACGACCTCGTCCCGCACATCGGCAAGAGACAACCGCAGGGCGACGTCCCTGCCCGAGGATTCCTTGCTCTCAAGGTTCCACTTGCCGCTCTCGCCCCAGCGGAAGCCGATTGAGCCGCGCGGTGCCACGATGTCGCCCGAAGTCTCGTCGAAGGCGACGGTCTTCCATTCGGGATTGTTGGACTCGCCCAGCGAGGCATCGAAGTCGGAGGCGCGGACGAAACGATCGGGCACGTACATGCCGTCGCGCTTGGCGAGCTTCACCAGCATCGGCATGTCCGTGTACTGGCGGACATAGTCGCGGAAGTACTTGGCCTGCCGGTCGACGTGATACTCCTTCAGGATCACGTGGCCCATCGCCATGGCCAGCGCTGAGTCGGTGCCCTGCTTCACCGACAGCCAGATGTCGCCGAACTTCGACGCCTCCGAATAGTCGGGACAGATCACGGCACTCTTCATGCCGCGATAGCGGGCCTCAGTGTAGAAGTGGGCGTCGGGCGTGCGCGTCTGGGGAACGTTCGAGCCCCACAGGATGATGAAACCCGCATTGTACCAGTCGGCCGACTCAGGGACATCGGTCTGCTCGCCCCAGGTTTGCGGCGAGGCCGGCGGCAGGTCGCAATACCAGTCGTAGAACGACATGCAGACGCCGCCGATCAGCGACAGGTAACGTGAGCCCGCGGCATAGGAGACCATCGACATGGCGGGGATCGGCGAGAAGCCGAAGATCCGGTCGGGCCCGTGCGCCTTGGCGGTATAGGCATTGGCCGCGGCCACGATCTCGGTCGCCTCGTCCCAGCCAACGCGCACGAAGCCGCCGTGCCCGCGCTTGCTGGTATAGGCCTTGCGCTTCTCCGGATTCTCGACGATCGAGGCCCAGGCCGCGACCGGCGTCAGGGTGGCGCGGGCCTCGCGCCACAGCCGGAGCAGGCGCGAGCGGGCCAGCGGATACTTCACGCGATTGCCGGAATAGAGATACCAGCTGTAGCTCGCACCGCGCGAGCAGCCGCGCGGCTCATGATTCGGCAGCTCGGGACGCGTTCTCGGATAGTCGGTCTGCTGCGTCTCCCAGGTGACGATCCCGCCCTTGACGTAGATCTTCCAGGAGCACGAGCCGGTGCAGTTGGCACCGTGCGTCGAGCGCACGATCTTGTCGTGCTGCCAGCGCTTGCGATAGGCGTCCTCCCAACCGCGATTCTCTTCGGTGGTGATGCCGTGGCCGTCGGCGAACGGCTCCCTGACCTTCTTGAAGAACGTCAGGCGATCAAGGAAATGCGACATGACGGAGTTCCTTCAGCGAGCAGGACGGGCAGATGGTGCAGACGCCGAGAGGCGACCGCGTTCGATATCGAACAGGAGGCCACCCCGGCGTGTGTAGAAGAACCAGGTGGTGAAGATGCACGTGAGGTAGAAGACCAGGAAGCCGTAGAGCGCAAACGACGCCCCGCCGGTCAGCGCGATCGACGTGCCGAAGCCCTTGGGAATGAAGAACGCACCATAGGCGGCGATCGCCGAGGTAAAGCCGATGATTGCCGCCGATTCCTTGTCGGACTGCATGCGGCGCGTGTCGGCCGATGCGCCGGGCATCAGGCGGTCCATGTCCTTGCGCATGATCGCGGGGATCATCTGGAAGGTCGACGCATTGCCCACGCCGCTGGCAAAGAACAACAGCAGGAACATGGCGAAGAAACCTGCAAAGTTTTTCTCGCCCAGGAAGTAGACGACACCCAGGGCCCCCAGAGCCATGACGACGAACACCCAGAAGGTGACGCGGCCGCCGCCCCAGCGGTCGGACACCCAACCGGTCAGCGAGCGCGACACGGCGCCCACAAGCGGTCCGAGGAACGCGTACTGGAGCGCGTTGACCTCGGGGAACTGCGTCTTGGCGAGCAGCGGGAATCCCGCCGAGTAGCCGATGAAGGAGCCGAAAGTGCCGGTATAGAGCCAGCACATGATCCAGTTGTGCCGCCGCTGGAAGATCACCGACTGCTCGTTGAACGAGGCCTTGGCCGAGGCGATGTCGTTCATGCCGAACCAGGCGGCGAAGGCCGAGATGGCGATGAACGGCACCCAGATGAAACCGGCATTCTGCAGCCACAACTTGCCGCCGCCCGCGTCGGTCACCGGCTGCGGCGCGCCGCCCAGCCAGCCGAACACACCGGCCGTGATCACCATCGGCACGACGAACTGCACGACACTGACACCCAGGTTGCCGAGTCCGGCGTTGAGCGCGAGCGCATTGCCCTTCTCCGCCTTGGGGAAGAAGAAGGAGATGTTGGACATCGAGGAGGCGAAGTTGCCGCCGCCGAAGCCGCAGAGCAGCGCCAGGACGAGGAAGATCCAGTAGGGCGTCGCGGGGTTCTGCACCGCATAGCCGATACCGACGGCCGGGATCATCAGCGACCAGGTCGCAAGCGTCGTCCACAGCCGACCGCCGAAGATCGGCACGGTGAAGGAGTAGAAGATGCGCAGCGTGGCGCCGGTGATCCCGGGCAGCGACGCCAGCCAGAAGAGCTGGTCGGTGGTGTAACGGAAGCCGATCGACGGCAGCTTGGCCACCACCACCGACCACACCATCCAGACAGAGAACGACAGCAGGAGCGCGGGAATGGAGATCGCAAGGTTGCGCCGCGCGATGCGCCGGCCGCGCTCCTCCCAGAAAGTCTTGTCCTCAGGCCGCCAGTCCTCGAGAATCTTGCCGGAAAGCTTGCCGACATGCTCGGGACCGTGGATTTGGCGCATTTCCGGCAACTCGGGCAGCCTGTCCAGCGCCTCGCCCGCCGCCTCGCGCTCCATGGCGCGGATCGACACATGCATCCATACCAACGACACGCCGGCGACCAGGAACAAGAGCATGAAGCAGCTCGTCCACACGCCGGTCAGATCGTTCAGCACACCGAAGGCAATCGGCAGCACAAAGCCGCCCAGGCCGCCCACCAAGCCCACAATGCCGCCAACAGCGCCGACGTGCTTGGGATAATAGACGGGGATATGCTTGTAAACCGCGGCCTTGCCGAGGCTCATGAAGAAGCCCAGCACGAAGGCCACCACGGTGAAGGGAACCAGGCCCATCTCCAGCGTGAACGAGATTGGTCCGGTGATGCCCTTCACGACATATTGGGTCGGTGGATAGGACATCACGAAGCAGGCCGCCACCGAGACGCCGAACGTCCAGTACATCACGCGCCGGGCGCCGAACTTGTCCGACAGGACACCGCCATAGATGCGGAACAGGCTTGCCGGCACGGAGTAAGCCGCGCCGATCATGCCCGCGGTCGTAATGTCGAGACCGTAGACGCCGATCAGGTAACGCGGCAGCCACAGCGCCAGAGCCACGAACCCGCCGAAGACGAAGAAATAGTAGAGGGAGAAGCGCCAGACCTGGATGTTGCGCAGCGGCTCGAGCATGGCCGAAATCGGCTCGGGCTTGGTCCCGGCCTTGCGCCGCGCCGCGACCTGCGGGTCGTCCTTGGTGAAAAGCCAGAAGGCCAGCGCCGTGATCACCAGGGCGATCGCCCAGATGTCGGCGACGGCTTTCCAGCCGTAGGCGACCATGACGAAGGGCGCCACGAACTTGGTGACGGCGGCGCCGACATTGCCGGCGCCGAAGATGCCCAGCGCGGTGCCCTGCTTGCCAGGTCCATACCATCGGGACACATAGGCGATGCCAACAGCGAAGGAACCGCCGGCGATGCCAACGCCGAGTGCCGCCAACAGGAAGGTCGGATAGTCGTAAGCGAAGGTGAGCAGCCAGGTCGCCACCGCCGCGGCGATCATCACGCCGACGTAGACGACGCGCCCACCGTACTGGTCGGCCCAGATGCCGAGAATTAGGCGGATCAGCGAGCCGGTCAGGATCGGTGTTCCCACCAGCAGGCCGAACTGCGTATCGGTGAGGCCAAGGTCTTTCTTAATCTGGACGCCGATGATGGAAAAGATCGTCCAGACTGCAAAACAGACGGTGAAAGCGAGCGTGCTCATCCCGAGCGCCATGCCCCGTCCTTCTGGGTCTGCCTCTTGGACACTAGTCGGTCGCTGCATCGGATGCTCCCCCGTTGCGCCGCTCGCTGGCACGGGTGAAGCTTCGGAGCAGTCCGCATCGGGTTACTTGACGTGAATCAAGCCCGATGCCGGCGCAGGCACTCTTTGGCTGTTTGTTCTCTTTTATGAACGGATATTGTTCACATTTGGTAACATCAGAGCAGACGAGGGATTGAGCCATATCAACGAAATCTAAGGTTGAATAGCGCAACGATGTCTTCAGTGGGAGAACACAACCACATCATGCGTACAACCGACATGCCACTGATCCGTCGCTCGAGGTTGTTCGCTCAAGTGGGCGAGCCCGACCTCGCGGCGTTGTTGACCGCCTGCTTTGTCCAGACGCTGCCCGCCGGCGCGGTCCTCTGCCGGCAGGGCGAGAAGGCGGAATTTCTCCATGTCGTTCTGTCGGGCCGCGTCGGCCTGTTCGGGGAGGCCGCCCGCGACGAAGTGCTGGTCGAATTCTTCGGCCCGGGCGATGCCTTCATCGTGCCGGCAGTCGTGCTCGACGTGCCCTACCTGCTGACGGCACGTTTGCTGGACGAGGGGCGCATCCTGATGTGGCCGGCGGCGGCGTTCCGCGCCCAGGTGCGGGCCACCGGGCAACTGGCATATGGGGCCGTGCTTCTGTTGTCCGGCTACTGGCGGACCCTGATCGGCCAGATCAAGGACCTGAAACTGCTTTCGGCGATCGAACGTCTGTCGGCCTTCCTGTTGGCGCTGGCGCCGCGCGACACAGGGCCTGTCACTGTCACCCTTCCCGGCGGACGTCGGCTCGTGGCGGGCCGGTTGGGCATCACGCCACAGAGCCTGTCGCGCGCCTTCGCGGCCCTGCGTCCCCTCGGCGTCAGCGGCGGCGGGCGCGAAGTCCTCATCGCCGATCCGGCGCGCCTGCGCGAATTCGCGGGGATCCGTGCCTTGAAGAACACGTAGAGACGGAAACAGAGGACCGACCATGGCCGCGATCCCACGTCTAAAGCCTTATGCGGGCCCAGCGTTGCTGTCCTACGGCTTTCGTCCCTTCTTTCTCCTGGGTTCGATCTGGGCCGGCCTGGAAGTCTTGGCGTGGTTGCCGATGTTCTACGGCGAGCTGTCGCTGGCGACGGTATTCTCGCCGCGCGACTGGCATGTCCACGAGTTGTTGTTCGGCTATGTCCCGGCCATCGTTGCCGGATTCCTGCTCACCGCGATCCCGAACTGGACCGGCCGGCTTCCCCTTCAGGGCTCGCCACTTGCCCTCCTGGTGCTGGTCTGGCTGGCCGGACGCTACGCCGTCACCTTGTCGGCCAAAATCGGTTGGCTGGGCGCGGCCCTGGTCGATTGCGCGTTCCTGGTGCTGATGGCCGCTGCAGTGGCGCGTGAAATCGTGGCCGGCAAGAACTGGCGCAATCTCAAGATCGTTGCCCTTCTCTGCCTGATGGCCGCCGGCAATCTCGGTTTCCACCTTGAGGCGCATTTCGAAGGCCTCGCCGTCTATTCGACGCGGCTCGGCATTGCGGCCGTCCTCGTCCTGATCATGGTGATAGGCGGCCGCATCATTCCAAGTTTTACGCGCAACTGGTTGATGCGGCGCGACCCGGGCCGACTGCCCGCCCCGTTCGGCCGCGTCGACATGGTCTGCCTGGTGCTGAGCGGCGCCGGCCTCGCCCTCTGGATTGTCGTTCCCGATGGTCAGCCCACCGGGGTCGCGCTTTTCGCGGCAGCCGCGCTCAACCTGGTGCGGCTCGGCCGCTGGGCCGGCGACCGTACCTTCTCCGACCCGCTCGTCCTGGTGCTGCATGCGGGCTACGCCTTCGTGCCACTCGGCTTCCTGCTCGGCGGACTGTCCGCCTTCGGCATCACGGCGCCAAGTGCGGGCATCCATGCCTGGACGGCCGGCGCCATCGGGCTCATGACGCTCGCTGTCATGAGTCGCGCCAGCCTCGGCCATGCCGGCCGCGCGCTCGTTGCTTCGCCAGCCCTACAAGCGGTCTATGTGGCGGCATTCGCCGCGGCACTCGCGCGCATCTGCGCTGTATTGCATCCAGAATGGAACGATGCGCTTCTGCCGGTTGCGGCCCTCGTCTGGGCCGCGGCATTTTTGGGATTCTCCGCTCTCTATGCGCCGATTCTTTGCCTGAAGCGGCATGCGCCATTGCGTTCGCCACAGTGAAGCGCTGCAAGCGAAAACCAACCAAGGAGTCCTTTTGGCAGGCAATTGTGTGGCTCACTCAGCCAATGCTCCGCGGTAAAGATATTCGACCATGAAGAAACTTCAATTGTATCTCAGTCGACAAAGGCCATCGTCATTTCAGAACCCAAGGAGGTCGAAATGACGAAGCCACCGTTCTCACGGGCCTCGAACGGGCAACTGCCGCCGCGCACTTGACGCCGCCGCTTTTCGCGATGGGGACGCCCGTGGGCGACAGGGCAGAGGGCGATCGGCAGGCGCGGCTGAAGTTCCATGTAGAGACACGCGGCCGGATCTGCGAGAGCTGGCTGCCGTTGTCGCGTGCCCTGGTGGGCCATCAGGACGAAGGCGACCCGGTGACGACCCGCATTCACCTGGTGCGGGAAGCCATTCTGGCGCGGCTGAAGCTGATGTACCGGCCGGAACTTTCCACCCTGCCGGAAGCCGAGCGCGCCCGCCTGTTGATCGCCCTCGAAGCCCTGACCGACTTCGAGACCTGGGGGAGGATGCGCGAGCGGCATGGCTTGTCGTTCGAAGCCGCCGTCGAGGTGTGGATCAACATGATCGACCGGCTCCTGCCGCCGACGCCAGCAGCCTCCTGAGAGTAACGCTGCCGCGCGCGTTCGACGAAGTGCGCGGCATGATCTGGCAGCCGCTCGCCTCAACGGCCCGACCTCGATCCCTTGACTTGCATCAAGGGTCGCTACGGGCGATGGGACTAACTGACAGCTGCAGGCAAGATAGCTGACGGCTCTTCTTCCCGGGAGATGACATGTTCACGACAATTCGCGCGGTCGCCCTCGGAGTCTCGGTCGCCGCCGCGCTTTCATGCGGCGCGGCGCAAGCCCAGACCGCCGATCCCCAGCAGGTGAAATTGTGTGACGGTCGCGGCAATGTGCCGGACGACGTCCAGATCAGCGCCTGCACCCAGGTCATCAAGCAAGCCCGATCCGATGCCGCCGTCCTCAACACCGCCCACTTCTATCGCGGCCTGACCTACGCCCAGACCGGCCGGTGCCGGCTCGCCATTCCCGACTTCACGGCCGCCATCAAGTACGACCCCAAGGACTCCGATGCCTACTGGTCGCGCCATTTGTGCAGGCAGGAGCTGGGCGACACGGCCGGCGCGGCGGCCGACAAGCAGGCGGCCAAGCGCATCGATCCCCGGATCGAGGAGCAGTGGATGCATTGATCGGCGGCCTGTGAACGAAAGCTAGCGCCTGATCTGTGTCGCCAGATATCGGGCGATCCCCGCACCGAAGGGCGGGCGCAGCATCCGCAAGGGGGCGATGTCCCACTTCATCTGGTGAAAGACCGACTTCCGGTGGCTGAACTCGCGGAAGCCGTCCTCACCATGATAGACGCCCATGCCGGCCGGCCCGATGCCGCCGAACGGCAGTTCTTCCTGCGCCACATGCATCACCACGTCGTTGACCGTGACGCCGCCCGACGTGGTCCGCGCCAGGACCCGGTCGCGCTCGTCGGTGTCGGTGCCGAAGTAGTAGAGCCCCAAGGGCCGGTCGTGCGCATTGATATAGTCGATGGCGTCATCGACCTTCTGGTAGGCCTTGACCGGCAGCAGCGGCCCGAAGATTTCCTCCTGCATGACCTTCATGTCGTCGGTCGGATTGAGGATCAGGGTCGGGGCCATGCGGCGGTGCGGCTGCTGGCTGAGATGCTCGCCGGCCGGGTTGATTTCCACGATGTCGGCGCCCTTCGCGCGCGCGTCGTCCAGGTAGCCGCTGAGACGCGCGTGGTGCCGGTCGGCCACGACCGCCGTGTAGTCGGGATTGTCGCCGATGGTCGGGAACATGCGGCAGACCGCAGCCTTGGCCTGCTCGACGAAGACGCCCATCCCGTCCGCCGGCACCAGCACATAGTCCGGCGCCAGGCAGATCTGGCCGGCGTTGAGGGTCTTGCCGTTCATGATCCGCGCCGCCGCGATGGCGAGGTCGGCGGAGCGGCCGATGACGACCGGGCTCTTGCCGCCCAGTTCGAGCGTGACCGGCACCAGGTTCTCGGCGGCGGCCCGCATCACCTGGCGCCCGATCGAGGTGGCGCCGGTGAAGATCAGGTGGTCGAAGGCGAGGCCCGAGAAGGCCTGCCCGACCTCCGGACCGCCGGTGACGACGGCGATCTCCTCTTCGTCGAAGGCGCTGGCGAACATCTTCTTCAGCAGCTCGGAAGTGACCGGCGTCACCTCCGAGGGCTTGATCATCGCGCGGTTGCCGGCCGCCAGCACGCCCGCCAGCGGGGCGAAGGTGAGGTTCACCGGAAAGTTCCACGGGCTGATCAGCCCGACGACGCCCTTGGGCTGGCTGTGGATCTCCGCCCGGGCGCCGAACAGCGCGAGAAGGCGCGGTGTGGTGCGCCGCCGCTCCGGCCGCATCCAGCGCGTCAGGTGATCACGGGCATGCTTGAGCGGACCGATCGAACTCGCGATATCGGTGAAGGCCGTGGCCTGGCGGGAGCGCGCGCCGAAGTCGTCGTTCAACGCCGCTTCGATCTCGTCCCGATGGTCGACCAGGAGGGCGATGCAGCGGTTCAGCCGGTCGATCCTGAGCGCCGCCGGCGGCGCGCCGTCGCGGCGTTGCGCTTCTCTTTGCCGGGCCAGGAGACCGTTCAGGGCGAGGCGAACAGCGGCGTCAGAAGCCGTCGAGGGGCCAGTCATGTGCACTCTCCAGAGGATCACCAGGGTTCGTTTGGGTAGCCCAATTCGGGATGCCCGAACAGCCGGGTTCCCGGCTATGCTCGGCGAAAGGAGACCGCCCCATGACCGAACCCATCAGCCACCGGCGATACGTCAGCTACATCGACAAGAGCCGCGAGTACTATGCGGCACACGGTTACGAACGGCCCTACCGCTGGCCGCGTTACGACGACGTGCCGTTTGCCCGCCTTACCAAGCCGCTGTCGCAATGCCGGATCGGCGTCGTCACCACGGCCGACCAGGCACCGGGTCCGGCGCCGCGCGCCACAAAACTGTTCGCCGCGCCCAACAGCGCGGGCGGCGGCCTGTTCACCGAGAAATCGTGGGACCGCGAAGCGACCCACACCGACGATCCTGAAACCTACCTGCCGCTCCAGCGCCTGGCGGAGCATGTCGCGGCCGGCCACGTGGGATCGCTCAACCCGCGCTTCTACGGCGTGCCGACGGATTACAGCCAGCGACTGACGATCGAGCAGGATGCGCCCCAGGTCGAAAAATGGATGCGCGAGGATGGAGTCGACATCGCCCTTCTCGTTCCTCTTTGACCCGTCTGCCACCAGACCGTGAGTCTGGCCGCACGACATCTCGAAGCCGCCGGCATCCCGACCGTGATCGTGGGTTCGGCCCGCGACATCGTCGAGGAATGCGGCGTGCCGCGCTTCCTGTTCGTCGATTTCCCGCTCGGCAATCCCTGCGGCAAGCCGTGGGACACGAAGATGCAATACGACATCGTAGGTGGAGCGCTCGAACTGCTGGAGCGCGCCTGGCAGCCGCGCACCACCGTGCAGCGGCCCGAGACCTGGGCCGAGGGCGAGGCCGACGCCCGCTGGCGGCAACGCTTCATGTGGGTGGGCGACGACAACCGCGCGGCGCTGGCGGCGGCCGGCGCGGCGCGACGACAGGCCCAATCCGGCAAGCATGAGGCGGGCAAGCGCCTGGGAAACGGCAAGGCGTCATGAAGGTCGACGCCACCGCGACCGAGCCCCCCAAACGGCCCGGTCGCCTCGACGGTCGACGCCAGCGAAGCCTGCGGACCCGGCAGGCCATCATCGAGGCATACCTCGGCCTGTTGCGCGAAAACCCCCAGAGGCCGACGGGTGCGCAGATCGCCGAGCGGGCCGGCTGCTCCGTCCGGTCCATTTTCGAACGTTTCACCGACCTGGATCAGCTCGGCCTCGCCGCGATCGACCATGTCGTTGGCCTCGGCCTGTCGACGCCCGTGGGCGACAGCGCAGAGGGCGATCGGCAGTCCCGACTGAAGTTCCAGGTCGAGACGCGGGCCCGGATCTGCGAGGGCTGGCTGCCGTTGTGGCGTGTCCTGGTGCGCCATCAGGACGAAGGCGACGAGGTGAAGACCCGCATTCACCTGGTGCGGGATGCCATTATGGCGCGGCTGAAGCTGATGTACCGGCCGGAACTTTCGACCCTGTCGGAAGCCGGGCGCGCCCAGATGCTGATCGCCCTCGAAGCCCTGACCGACTTCGAGGCCTGGGGACTGATGCGCGAGCGGCATGGCTTGTCGTTCGAAGCCGCCTGCGATGTGTGGATCAACATGATCGACCGATTCCTGCCGCCCACCCCCGCCTGAAGACGCCCCCATGAAAACCGACGTCACCGAAATCGCCGCCGGCATCTACCGCCTCTCGACTTTCGTGGCCTCCGTCGGCCCGACCGGCTTCACCTTCAACCAGTTCCTGATCGACGCCGAGGAGCCGCTGCTGTTCCACTACGGCCAGCGCGCGCTGTTCCCGCTGGTCTCCGAGGCGGTGAAGCGCGTGATCCCGCTCACGAAACTGCGCTGGACGACCTGCAGCCACGTCGAGGGCGACGAAAGCGGCGCGCTCAACGAATGGCTGGCCGCGGCGCCCAACGCCACGCCGGCGCACGGGCTGCTCGGCTGCAACATCTGGCTCACCGACATGGCCGACCGCCCGCCCCGCGCGCTCAAGAACGACGAGGTCCTCGACCTCGGCGGCAAGCGCGTGCGCTGGCTCGACACGCCGCACGTGCCGCACAACTGGGACGCCGGCCTGATCCATGAGGAGACGACCGGCACGCTGTTCAGCAGCGACCTCTTCACCCAGGTGGGCCCCGCCGACGCCACGACCGAAAGCGACATCGTGGCGCCTGCCATCGCCGTCAGCGACCGGCTGCCTTTCATGCCGCCGACGCCGATGGCCGAGCCGACGCTCCGGCGCCTGGCGGCACTCGCGCCCACGACCATCGCGCTGATGCACGGGCCGACGTTCAAGGGCGACGGGGCGGCGGCGCTGAACGGGCTCGCCGATCACTACGCCGGGCAGGCGTAGGCGGCCGGGGACGCGGGCAAACTCCCTGCCCAAATCCCTGGCCACATCCCACATGCTTTTTCACGGCCGCGCGGCCGTTCGATGCCGTATTTTCACGGCTTTCTCGCAATATTTGAGGACGCCTGAATGTAACGCGTTCTGTCCGGAAACCTGTCTGGAATCCCGTTGCACGCCGGTCGTCCGGGCCGACGTTCGCCGTCGGCTGATTGGTGCTTTCAAGTCTTGCGACGACGGTTCGATCCGCCGTTCGGTCATTATCGAGGGCATGGTCAGGACCATGCCAGGCGCAGGCGCTCTCTGAAGAGCTTTGGGGGCACGCCGGGGGGAGACCCGGTGGCACGGACGCCTATTTGTGGGAGACGGTCAGGTGCCGCAAGCGCGGACCTGTCCGACGATTTCTCTGCGATTGTCCATTTGTCTCCGGGCCCTTTGGGGGCCGGGCGTACTGGTTCCATGCTACAGGAAATACTCTATCGTTTCTTGCTGAACTTGTCAAACCATCTTCAAATTTCTTTGGTGCTGGCAGTGCTGGCACTTTTGGCTGGCAAGACTCTTCGTTTGCTTCCGTCTCGGGGCACCAACCACTTTATATTCTGTCAAAGGCATCAGGTACCTAGCGCCTGGTTCGCGGATCGACCGGCTCGCCAGGCGCCACGTCGGTCGGGGCCACACCTCTGACTTGCTCGGAGCCCACGTCACGCTCATGCTTCCTCGCATGTCCGCTGATCGCATCGTGTCTGACCCGAAGAGCGCGCGCCGCGATCTCATCCAGCGCATAGAGGCCTTTATCCAGAACCTGGAAAAGTGCCGACGCGAACCCACCTCTTGGGAGTGCGAGCATGCTCTGCGGGCGCTGAGGGCCCTGGAGGAGCGCGACTTTGCGCGCGGCGAGCAGGTGATAATGTGGGCAGAGTGGCCTGCTATGCGTCACCCTTCCCCTGTGGTCGCAGCGAAACTGCAGCCGCAATACATCCGGACGAATGCTGCAGGGCTACGGGCGCGGCTTAAGCAGGTGGTGGGGAAAATCGTGTAGCGTTCGTACTGCGATCAATTCTCCCGCCTGTTTGGGTGGGTGGCGATGTTTCCCCCATATGGCGTCCCCCCTTGCCCTCGCCTATCCGGCGCGGGCATCCTGCCGTCCATGGCCACCTATGACGACGAGTTGCTGACATATCGTGAGGCTGGACAGCGCCTGGGCGTCCACCCTGACAGTGTCATGCGCCGGGCCAAGCGCCAAGGCTGGGAGCGCGTCGAAGGCAACGCACGGACTGATCCTGTAAGGGTTCGCGTGCCTGCGGCGGTGCTGGCCGAACCCCAGACATCGCCCCCCGACCGGACTCGACGTACACCCCGGATATCCGCTGACGCCATCGCCACCTTGGGCGCTGCGCTAGAGCGCCAGGAAGTCGCGAACAAGTTGCTTCAGGCGACCCTCGACGCTGCCCGTGCCGAGAAAGCTCTGGCCCAAATCGACACCGTCAAGGCCGACACGCTTCGCCTTGCTGCCGAGAAGGGTGCCGACGATCTGGCCAGGCGGCTGGAACGCGAGGAAATCGAACGGCGCGCTCTTCAGGACCAGACCGACGCAGTGCGGGTCGAGCTGTCCGCCGCCGAGGCCCTCGCTGCCAGACTACAGGCCAAGCTCGACGCGTTGGAGATGAAGCGGCAGGCCGACCTCGACGCCGCCCGTGCCGAGACAGCCCTGGCCCAGACCGACACCGGCAAGGCGGAGACGCTGCGCCTTGCTGCGGAGAAGAG
>LNFM01008281.1_pt1 | contig 15767 bp, 20 predicted proteins | sample 596031 | NCBI WGS metagenome assembly LNFM01 (sample SAMN04254537, study PRJNA301005) | activated carbon metagenome | isolation source: dual media filters at the Ann Arbor, Michigan drinking water treatment plant | place: USA: Ann Arbor | reverse complement strand
TGCACCGCGGCCGCGACTGGTTCTACGTGCTCTCCGGGGCCGTCCACCTGCGCCTCGGCGATCGCGACGTGTTCGTGACCGCCGGACATGCCGCCAGCTTCGACACCATGACCCCCCACGCGATGCGCGGTCACGAGGGACCGACCGAGATCCTCTCCATCCTCGACCACCACGGCGAGCGGGCGCACCTGCACGACGCCTGACGCGCACGGCCGGCGCGAGGGCCGGTCGCGGCCCGACCGGACGGCGAACCGGCCGGCCATCGCCGCCCGGCGATCACCAGCCGATCGCCCAGACCGGGGCGAGCACCGTCGGGCGGGGCCTGGCCGGGCGCCGCGGGCGCGGTGGACGGGCTCGGGCGGGCCGTGCCCGCGGTGGGCGGACGACCGGGGCGGGCCTCACGATGGCGCCGATGCGCGCGACCGGATCGAGCGGTGGCCGCCGCTGCGGCTGATGCTCGCGCACCGCCACCAGCGCGAGCATCGTCAGGCCGACCGCCGCCACCGCTCCGAGGTAGTCCGCGGTCGCCGAGCCCGCCCTCCACACGGGCGCCCTCATCCGATCACCGCGCCCACCTGTCGCGAGAGCTCGATCACGAGGACGCCGATCACCAGCATGAGCACGGCGGGGACCATCACCATCGCCACCACGAGCTGGATCTTCGGAGCCGCCCGCGCCGCCCTCTCCCGGGCGTCCTGGCGGCGCGAGGCGCGCAACGACTCGGCCTGCCCCTGAAGGGCCCGCGAGAGAGGCGCCCCGAGCTCCTCGGCCTGCAGCAGCGCGCCGATCGTCCGGGTCACCTCCGGCGCGCCCGCGCGCGCGACGAACCCCTGATAGGCGTCGCGGCGCGGCGAGCCGAGCGACAGATCGCGCAGCACCACCCGAACCTCCTCGCCGAGCGTCCCACCCAGCCGGTCGGCCGCCAGCCGCAGGGCGGGGTCGAGCGCCATGCCGGCCTCGATGCAGATGCCGAGGAGATCCAGCAGATCGGGCAGCTCGCGGACCAGCGCCGCCCGGCGCGCGTCCCCACGCCGGGCGACCCACCGGCCCGGCAGCGCGACGCCGCCGCCGGCCGCCAGGGGGATCATCACCGCGGCGGGGGGCGCGAGCAGCGCCGCGCACGATGAGAGCGCGAGACCGGCTGCCGCCAGGCCGAGACGCATGCGCGCGAGGGCGTCCGGCCCGAGATCCCCGGAGAGCCCGGCGCGCACCAGGGACGCCTCATCGGTCGCGCGGCTCAGCCGGGCGACCGATGAGGCCGAGCAGGGCACCCGCATCGCCGCCCGCAACAGGCCCGGCACGCGTCCCGACGGCCGCGGTGCGGTCCGTCCGCCCGGCGCGCGCGACACGTGCAGTCCGACCCCCGCGCAGACGAACCCCGCCGTCCAGAGCAGCAGCGGCGCGAGCGGGCCGTTCACGCCTCGACCCGCCCGATACGGCGTATCGCGACGACACCTGCCGCGTAGAGCAGCCCCGCGGCGGTGAGGATGGCGGGCCCGGGCCCCTGCCCGAGCGTCCGGGCGAGCGTTCCCGGAGCCGCTATCTCGGCCATCAGGCCCCCGCCCACCGGCAGCACCGCGACGAGCCACGCCGTCATCCGCGCCTGTGCCGTGGCGCCGCGCAGCTCACGCGCCAGCTGCGCCCGCTCCTCGAGGCGACCGGACAGGGTGGCGAGCGCCCGCGCGAGGTTCCCGCCCGTGCGGCGCTGAACGAGGATCGCCGTGACCATGATCCCGAGGTCGTGGACCGGCACGCGAGCGGCCAGGGCCTCGAGGGCCGCCTCCAGCCGGGTCCCCACCTCCAGCTCGCCGACCGCCGTTGCGAGCTCGCTGCGGACGGGCTCGGGCGCGTCGCGGGCGGCGCGCGTCAGCGCCTGACGCAGCGAGAGCCCCGCCGAGAGGGCCGCCGCCATCTGCTGCGCGACGCCCGGCAGCTGGGTCTCGATCCGCGCCAGGCGACGCCGGTCCGCCGATCGCACGAGCGCCGCCGCGGCGGCCGTGACGGCCGCGGCCGCGAGTGCGCCCGCCATCGGGGCGCGCACCACCGCCACCGAGAGGGCGGCGGCGGCGAGCGCGCAGGCGACGGTCGCCCCGACGAACGCATCGGCGCCCATGGAGATCCCTCCCCGCTCGAGCGTCGCGGCGAGACGCCGGCCCCAGGGCCGCCGGCCGATCGGGCCGGCCGGTCGCAGGCCGGATCGTCGCGGGCGGGTGAGCTCCCGGCGGGCCCGCACGATCCTCCCGGCGCCGAGCACGGCGAGCGCGGCCGAGAACGCAGCGAGGGCGGCGGGCGCGAGCGCGCTCATCGCCCGGACGACGCGTCGCGGACGGCGTCCTCCCGCCATGCTGCGGCAGCGGGTTCCCATGCGAACCGGCCCGGGCCGCCGCCGCGCCCGTCCCAGCGCACGAGGGCCGTGAGGGCGGGGCCCTCGGTCGTCGCCGCCGCCACCGCTGCGATCTCCACGACCCTCCGGCGCCCGTCGGCGAGCCGTGCCTGGTGGACGACCACGTCGATCGCGCTCGCGACCTGGTCGGCGACCGCGCGATACGGCAGGTCGAGGTCACCCATCAGCGCCAGCGTCTGGACGCGCCGGATCGCGTCGGCGGGCGATGAGGCGTGGAGCGTCGAGAGCGACCCCTCGTGCCCCGTCGTCATCGCGGTCAGCATGTCCAGCGCCTCGCCGCCCCGGACCTCCCCGACGACGATGCGGTCGGGCCGCATCCGCAGGGCATTCCGCACGAGGGCGCGGATGGGGACGGCGCCCGCGCCCTCGAGGGAGGCGGGCCGGCTCTCGAGGCGGACAACATGCGGAAGCGGTATCCGGAGCTCCGCGGCATCCTCGATCGTGACCAGGCGCTCGTGCGCCGGCACGAACGCCGCCAGCGCCGCCAGCGTGGTGGTCTTCCCGCTCCCCGTGCCACCCGTGACCAGGACGTTGCGGCGGGCACGCACCGCGGAGCGCAGGAGGTCGAGCATCCCGGCGTCGATCGTCCCGAGGCGCACGAGATCGTCGCCCGTGAGGGGTTCGCCCGAGAAGCGCCGGATGGTCAGCGCCGGGCCGTCCAGGGCCAGCGGCGGGATGACGACATTCACACGGGATCCGTCCGGCAGGCGCGCGTCGACCATCGGGCTCGCCTCATCGACCCGCCGCCCGAGCGGCGCCAGGATGCGGTCGATCACGTGGAGGACGTGCGCGTCGTCGTGGAACCGGGCCGCGGATGCCGCGATGCGGCCCTCGCGTTCGACGAAGATCCGCGACGGCCCGCAGACCATCACCTCGGTGATGCGCGGGTCGCGGAGCAGCGCCTCGAGCGGGCCGAGCCCGAGCGCCTCGTCCACCACCGCCTCGATCAGATCCGCCCGGGCAGCGTCGGTGAGGATCCGCCGCTCGTCGTCGATCAGGTCGCCGACGATCTCCGCCAGGTCGATCCGCGACATGTCGTGCCGGACCCTGCGGTCGCGGGCGGCCCGGGCGCGCAGGGCCTCGACCAGCGCCGGGTCGTGTGGTGACGCGGTCATCCGAGCGCCTCCGCAAGGCCCTCCCCGAGGGCCTCGATCGCCCGCGCCAGCCGGTTCCGCCTGCCCTGCGGCCAGGATCCGGCACCGAGGAGCGCGGCCTCTCCGGGCGACCAGGGGATCTCGCCCGCGACGGGGGCGCCCGCCGCCCGGGCCACGGCGCGCGCGCCCATCTCGCCGGCGTTCGGGCCGTGAGCGAGGGCGAGGAGGCACGCGGCCCGGGCGCCCGACGCGGAATGGGCCTCGACGACGCGCCGCGCGCGCCGTGCCGCCGCGACATGCGGGCCGCACGCGACCAGGACCGCATCGACGCCCCCGGCGACCGCCCGAGCCGGACGGCCCAACCCGGGACCCGCGTCGATGACGGTCCGGCCGGCGTCGCCCGCCGCAGCGCGTGTCGCCTCGACGAGGCGTCGCAGCGCGGCGGCATCCCAGGCGTCGGCCGCGCCGGGCGCCGGCGGCGCGCCCAGGACCCGGAGACCGGACGGCCCCTCCTGGGCGGCGTGGCCGACGTGACGGGCACCGAGCTCGGCCGCGACCCCCGCGAGGTCCGCGAGCGACCGCACCGCCGCCAGACCCCACGCGTCGGCCCGGTCGGCGCGGTCCAGGTCGAGCTCGAGCAGCCAGGCGGGCGCCCCCGCCCGGGCCCAGGAGAGCGCCAGGGCGCCCGCGAGCAGGCTCGCGCCACAGCCTCCGCCCGCGCCGACCACGAGCAGAGCGGACGCCCGGCGTGGCACGGAGGCGTCGCCGGTCACGGCGCGTCCACCGATCGCGGCCCGGCCGGCGGGCCGACCTCGTCCGCCGGGCGCACGAGGAGGCGGACCTCCCGCGCGAAGTTGAGCGCCGCGGTCACCCGGAGGGCCTGGGGGGACGACACCCTCAGCAGCGCCTCGCCCGAGCCGCCGGCGAGATCGTCGGCCGCGGGCACGGCCACCGCGAGCACCTCGGCATCGGCGACGACGAGGGCGCTCGCGCCCGCCGGCCCCTCGCCGGTGGAGGCGACCACGTCGACGCGGGAGCCCGCCACCAGCCCCGCCGCGGGACCGCCCGCCGCAGAGAGGGGAACGGCCACGGCCCGCTCTCCGATCCGGAGCGGGGCGGGCGCAGCGCCCTCTGCGCCGCCCAGGGAGGCATCGGAGACGGGCTCGCCGACGCCGACCGGGGCGACGATCCGACGGCCGACGAGGTCGGCGGGATCGCCGAAGACGCCCCGCAGGCCGGCGGCGCCGGCCGGCGTCACGGCGAGCGCCCTGGTCGCGGCGGCCTCGTCGATCAGCAGCCCTGCGGCGAGCGGCTCACGGGCCACAACGATCGTCCCGGACGCGTCGGCCGGACCCGCTGCACGCACCGTGACAACGGCCGCGACCAGGCCGATCAGCCCTGCCGCCAGCAGCCAGGCGCCGCCCCGCCGTGCGGCGAGACGCGGGCGCCTCACGGCTCCTCACCGCCGATCGGGGCGCCGCATCGCCCGCACCGGCCGCCCTCCGCCCCGCCGCCGGGGCATCGGCGACATGCCCGCCAGGCACATGCCGCCCACTTGCCGAGGACGGCGGGGCGGAGGGCGGGGACCGCCGCACCACCGGCGCCGATCGCGCGCCGTGGCAGCGCGCCCCCGGCCGAGGCGATCCCGGCGAGGGCCTCGAGGCGGCGGACGAGGTAATCGCCCGCGAATCCCGGGTGGATCGCGACGGCGATCATCCATGCCGCCTCGGAGGGGTCACGCGGCAGGCGCACCACCCGGTGGCCCATCACGCGGCCGAGCGCCGGCAGGGCGGCGGCGCCAGGATCGGCGTCGAGCCCGCGCGCCAGCACCACCGCACGAGGCCCGGCCGCGACCAGGGCGTCGACCACACGATCGGCCTCGAGGCCCTCCCAGCCCTTCGCCCGCCCGCGGCGCAGCCGTGGCACCACGACCAGCGCACCCTCGCCGGCGCCGGCGACCATCCGCGCCACGCTCTCCTCGGCGACCAGGGTCGTCATGCCGCCCGGGGGCCCCGGTCGACGCCCCCGAGAAGCGGGAGCGACACGCGGAAGCATGCGCCCGTGCCCACCGCGTCGAGCGTGAGGCGACCGCCGTGGGCGCCCACGATGTCGCGTGCGATCGCCAGCCCGAGGCCCCGCCCCTCCCCGAGGGGTGCGCTCCCGCGCTCGCCGGCCAGGAAGATGCGCTCGCGGTCGGCGACGGGAACGCCCGCGCCGTCGTCGCGGACGCGGAGCACCGCACGCCCGCCGCGGCATGCGAGCGCGAGTTCGATGCGCCCGCCGGGGGCGATGTGGCGGATCGCGTTCCCCACGAGGTTGTCGATCGCCCGTTCGATCAGCCCCGTGTCACCGGCGATCCACACCGGCGCCGCGGTTCCGCGCGTCTCGAGCCGCGCGCCGCGGGCGGCAGCCACCGGCCCGAACCGGCGCGCAGCATCCCCCGCGAGGGCCGCGAGATCGACCGGCCCGGCCTCCTGCGGCGGCCGGGCGGGCGAGACCGCCCCGAGCCGACGCAGCCCGGCGGCGAGGCGCAGGGTCTCCGCGTCGATCAGGTCGATCGCGCGCCTGCGCTCCGGGGAGTCCTCGGCGCGCGCGAGGGTCGCGCAGTGGCCGCGGATGACGGTGAGCGGGGCGTGCAGATCGTGCAGGAGCCGCGCGATCGCGTCCCCCGGGGTAGTCGGATCGGCGCCGCGTGCCGTCGCGCCCGGCACCTCAGGACTCCTCGGGGAGCAGGCGGTAGCCGATCCCCCAGACGTTGACGACCCACCGCTCGCCGCCTCCCTGCGCCGCGAGCTTGCGGCGCAGCCGGCTGGCGTGGCTGTCGACGGTGCGCGTGCGGGCGGCGGCGCGGTAGCCCCAGACGTCGCGCAGCAACTCGCCCTTGGTGAGCACCCGGGTCGGGTCCTTGGCCAGCGCCGCGAGGAGGGCGAACTCCTTGGCCGACAGGTCGAGGACGCGGCCGCCGATCGACGCCCGTCGCGAGTGGCGGTCCACCACGAGGGGGCCGACCCGGATCTCCTCCCTCACCGTCGCGCCCCGGGAGCGGCGGATCATCGACCCCAGGCGCGCGAGCACCTCCGGGTAGTGGAAGGGCTTGGCGACGAAGTCGTCGGCCCCGCGGTCGATGCCGCGCACCACGGAGAAGGGTCCGGCGTCGGCCGAGATGAGCAGGATCGGCAGGCCGGTGTCCCACCCGGCGTCCGCTCCCCCCTCTCGGATGCGGCTGACCAGATCGAGGCCGCTCATGCCGGGCAGGCCCACATCGACCACGGCGGCGTCCGGCCGCGCGCTCGCGAGCATCTCGATCGCCTCCTCGGCCGAGGTGGCCGAGACCGGCGCGAAACGGTCGGCGATGAGGTTCTCCGACAGGAAGACCCGCGTGGGCCCGTCGTCCTCGACGAGCAGCACCGAGGGCACGACGCCCCCGAGCCCGATGGACATGATCGACCTCCCGACGATGCGCCCGGCCGCCCCGGTGGCGTCGCGATCCGCACCGGGACGAGTCGCGAGGGAGGTCGCGATCACCCCCGCGGCGGACACAGGTCGTTCGCTCGGAGCGGGGTTTTCGTGCTCAGGCACGACGGAGGTGGTCGCCGGGACGTACATCTCGCAGCACGCCCGCCGGGCACTCGACCACCGACCGGGCGCCCCGGACGGCGGCGGCGCGGCCGCGGGGGAGCGGATCGACGACGCGCAGCACCCGGCCGTGCCCGTCGAGGAACGCGCACCCGATCGTGGCGCGCAGGCCGACGGAGTGGACCGCTCGGCATCGCTCGATCCAGAGCGCCTCGTCGGCGCCGAGGTCCGGGGTGCCGAGCAGCCCGACGAGCCGTGCCCGCCGGGTCCGCGCGGCGTGGCAGCGGCCCGAGAGCAGTCGTCCGCCGCCCGTCAGCAGGCAAGCGGGCGGGCCCGTGAGGCGGTCGATGCGCAGGCGTCCCATGACGGCCATGCTCGCGCCCGGCGGCGCGCGGATGTCGCCCCGCTGCGCCGGGACACGCGCGGATCAGGGACGATGCGCGCCCCGTCCACGCCGACCTGTCAGCCCGTCGTCAGGCCCCTGCGACGGGACGTCCGAGGGGCGTTGGTACTCTGGTCGGGATGGGTCTCGGACCGCTCTCCCCCTCCTACTCCAGCGGCCACGATTTCTCGGTCGAGGTCGATGGGGTGCGCTTCGACTTCAGCGCGGGGGACTTCGCCTCGCGGGTCGGGGCGGCCGCCATGAGGCTCGGCCTGATCGGCCGGCCGCAGCTGCGCGGGCCCGAGACCGAGGACCTGGTCGCGCTCGCGGCCCACGGCGCGGTGGCGCATCCCGCGAGCCCGCTCGCCGCCCACATCGACGACCACGCCGGGAGCCTGCTGGGCGGCGGCGCCGACCTGGTGCACTGGCTGCGGCGGCTGGTGTTCACCGGCGCCTGGATCGACCAGCAGGTCGCCGACGGGACGCTCGTGCCCGAGTTCGACGAGGCCCGGGGCTTCCTCTACCGCAGCGCGGCCACCGGCCAGCCGGCCGCCGACGAGTCGACCGTTCCGGACTGGTCACCGATCGCCTACGGGAGGGTCTCGTGACCGCCCAGAGCCCCCAGGAGGTGCTGGAGGCGGTCCGCCGGCTGGAGGCCGATCTCGCACGGATCCGGGCCGGGGCCCGGGAGCGCGAGCGCGACCTGTCGGACCTGCGCGCCGACATCGCCGCCGACGCCGCCCGCGAGCGGCGGGCGCTGGTGGAGGACATGGAGCGGCTGGTGGATCTGATCGGGGCGAGCTGGCGCTCCACCCACGACCAGATCGCCGCGCTGTCGCAGGAGGTGCAGGGCCTGCGCCGCTTCGCGGAGGAGAGCGTCGGGGGCTTCCGCGACGCGACCATGGAGCTGCACTTCGGCCGCGCCGCCTATGAAGGGGCGAACGGCACGCCCTGAGGGCGGCCGCGCGGCCCGCTCAGCCTGAATCCGCGCCGCGAGATACGGCGGATCCAGGCTCAGTCGCTCGGGCGGAGGGCCCCCTGGAGCGCAGCCATCGAGCGGGCGAAGAGAAGGCCCATCGCGTCGGCGGCCTCGTCGGGGGTCGCCTGCGGCGTGAGGGTCCGCATCGCGGCCGACGAGAGCACCACGGCCTGCTGGATCACCTGCCAGCGATCGACCGCGGCCAGCTGACCGCCGGCCTCGGACTGCATCTCCTCGAAGGCCTCGCGCTGGGCGCGCATGAGCTCCTTCAGCTTCTCCTTGAAGTCCTCCCCCGCCCCCTCACCGAACGCGAAGGGGAACGGGAAGTCGGTGTCGTCGCTCATCGGTTGCTCGGTGCTCCTACTTGGATGCGCGGGCCTTGCGCGCCTCGGCGTCGGCGGTGAAGGTCTCGATGCCGGCGGCCGTCAGCGGGTGCTGGAGCATCTGGTAGAAGACCTTCGGGGGAATGGTCGCGATGTGTGCGCCCATCCGAGCGGCCTCGGTGACGTGCAGCGGCCCGCGAACGGAGGCCGTGATCACCTCGGTGTCGTACATCGACGGCTCGAGGGCCTCGACGATCGTGCGCAGGCAGTCGAGTCCGTCGTGACCGATGTCGTCGAAGCGGCCGACGAACGGCGAGACGAAGGCGGCGCCCGCAGCGGCCGCCAGCAGCGCCTGCGGCGGCGTGAAGACCAGCGTCATGTTCACGCGGATCGCCTCGGCGGCGAGGGCCGACGTGGCGGAGAGGCCCTCGGCGGACATCGGCAGCTTGACGACGATGTTCTCGTGGATCGCGGCGAGCCGCTTGCCCTCCTCGATCATGTCGCCGCGCGCGTCGGCCACGACCTCGGCGGAGACCGGCCCGTCGACCAGCTCGCAGACGCGGCGGTAGATGTCGTCGGGCTCGCCCTCGACCTTGGAGAGGAGCGTCGGGTTGGTCGTGACCCCGGCGAGGACCCCCCAACCGGCGATCGTCTCGATGTCGGCCAGGTCCGCCGTGTCGATGAAGAGCTTCATGCCCTGCGCCTCCCTGTGATCATCAGTCGATCCCCCTGAACGAGGCTAGCACCGCCTCCGGCTACTTCACCACGTCGTGCCAGCGCTCGGGGTGACCCGTTACGAGCGCATCGGCAGTGACGAGGGCCGACCGGAGGAATCGGACATTGTGTACCCGGAACAGGGTCGCCCCACGCGCCCGCGCCCACACCATGCCGGCGGCCGTGCCGGCCAGGCGGCGCTTCGCCGGATGGCCGCTGATCGCCCCGAGCACCTTCTTGTTGGAGATCGGGATCAGGACCGGCCGCCCCAGCGCGACGACCTCGTCGATGCGATGCAGCAGGTCGAGGTCCTGGGCGGGCGACTTGCCGAGCCCGACGCCGGGGTCGATGACGATCCGGCCGGCCGGGATGCCCGCCGCAGCCGCCGTGGCGAGCCGCTCGCGCGCCCACGCGCAGACCGTCTGCGGCACGTCGACGTCGGGGAACGAGGTGGGGCGCACCTTGGGGAGACCGAAGAAGTGCGTCATCACGATGCCCACGCCGCCCTCGGCGGCGACGCGCGCCATCTCGGGCTCCCGCAGCCCGGTGGGGTCGTTGAGGATCGCCGCACCCGCCGCGATCGCCGCGGCGGCGACCGCGGGCTTGAAGGTGTCGATCGCGACCGGCACGTCCACCGCGGCGGCGATCCGCTCGATCACGGGCACCACGCGCGCGATCTCGACCTCCACGGGCGTGTGCTCGGAGAAGCGCAGCGACTCGCCCCCCACCTCGATCACATCGGCCCCCTGCGCGGCCAGCCGCAGCCCGTGGGCGACCGCGCGGTCGGTGCCCGCGTGGGCGCCCTGGTCGCTGAACGAGTCGGGGTTCGCGTTGACGATCCCCACCAGCCGGCCGCGGGAGCAGTCGAGCGTTCCGCCCGAGTGCTCCCAGAGGAGCCGGCCGGGCGTCACCCCACGGCGCGCGCGAGGCGCAGGTCGGAGCCCCCCGTCCAGCGGGCCCTCACCCCGGCGGCGCTGCGCCGCGACGGGCGCACCCGCGCGGCGATGCCGGCGGCGGCGAGAGCCTCCTCGGCCGCCGCGGCGACGCGGTCGGAGGCGTCCTGCAGGCACCAGAGCAGCATCGCGGGCCCGGAGCCGGAGATCGTCGCCCCGAGGCAGTCGTGGCCGTCCACCAGCCCGCGGATCACCTCGACCCCGGGGATGAGCGGCGCCCGGTGGGGTTCGTGGAGGTGATCGACCAGGAACGGGGGCACGTCCTCGAGGCGCCCTTCGCAGAGGGCGAGCGTGAGGCCGACCGCGTTGGCGAGCGTGGCTGCGGCGTCGCCGAGGGGCACCTCGGAGGGCAGCGCCCGGCGGGCGGTGTCGGTGGAGGTGCGCGCGTCGGGGATGACCGCGACGAAGGCCAGCTCGTCGGGCACCGGGATGAGGCGGCCCGTCGGGCCGGGGCCGACGGCGACGAGCCCCCCGAGAAGGCACGCGGCGGCGTTGTCGGCGTGCCCCTCGATCTCGGTCGCGCGGGCCAGGATGTCGTCGGGCGTCCAGCGCAGGCCGCCCAGGGCGTTGGCGGCGACGAGGCCGGAGCAGACCGCGGCGGCCGACGATCCGAGGCCCCGCCCGAGCGGGATCCGGTTGCGGCACTCGATGGCGAGGCCGTCGAGGCTGCCGAGACCCGACTCGAGCGCGCGGCAGACCAGGTTGGTCTCGTCCTCGGGCACCTCCCCCGCCCCCTCACCGGTGACGCGCACCTCCAGCGGCCCCGGCCGGCGGGTGATGACGACCGCGTTGCCGAGGTCGATCGCCACCGCCAGGCAGTCGAAGCCGGGCCCGAGGTTGGCGGAGGTCGCGGGGGCGCTGACCGTGAGCGCCTCCAGCCGGGTCTCAGCCAAAGATCGCCTCTTCGATGGCCGTGATGTCGGCGGGAAGGCGGTGGACCGGTTCGCAGGCGCCGATCGCGGTGTCCGGGTCCTTCAGGCCGTGGCCGGTGAGCACGCAGACCACCTTCTCGCCGGGCCGGAAGTCGCCGGCCTCGCCGCGCGCGATCAGCCCGGCCACCGAGGCGGCCGAGGCGGGCTCGCAGAAGACGCCCTCCTCGCGGGCGAGCAGCGTGTACGCGGCGAGGATCTGCTCATCGGTGACGGCCGCCACGGCGCCGCCGGAGGCCGCCATGGCCTCCATCGCCTGGGCCCCACGGGCGGGCTTGCCGATGCGGATGGCGGTGGCGACGGTCTCGGGGCGTTCGACCGGGGCGCCGTTCACCAGCGGGGCGGCGCCGGCGGCCTGGAAGCCGTAGAGCCGGGGCAGGCGGGTGGAGCGCTCGGCGTCGCGGTAGGCCTGGAATCCCAGCCAGTAGGCGTTGATGTTGCCCGCGTTGCCCACGGGGATGCAGAGCACGTCGGGGGCGTCGCCGAGGACGTCGCAGACCTCGAAGGCGCCGGTGCGCTGGCCGTCGATGCGGTACTCGTTGACCGAGTTGACCAGGGCGATCGGGTGGCTGTCGGCCAGCTCGCGCACCGCCACGAGGGCGTCGTCGAAGCTGCCGTCGATCGCCAGCACGCGCGCGCCGTGCATCAGCGCCTGGGCGAGCTTGCCGGCGGCGATCTTGCCCTCGGGGATGATCACCGCGGCCGTGATCCCGGCGCGGGCCGCGTAGGCGGCGGCCGATGCGGAGGTGTTGCCCGTGGAGGCGCAGATCACCGCGGTGGCGCCCTCCTCGACGGCCTTCGAGATGGCCATCGTCATGCCCCGGTCCTTGAAGCTGCCGGTGGGGTTCATCCCCTCCAGCTTGGCGTGGACCTCGATGTCGAAGCGCGCCGACAGGCGCGGGAGCGGGATCAGGGGCGTGCCGCCTTCGCCGAGCGACACGACCGGCGTCTCCGGCCCGACCGGCAGGAACTCGCGGTAGCGCTCGATGAGGGGTGTCGTCATCGTCGGTCTCCACCTTCCCCGGAACCCAGGACGCGGATCATGACGGGCTCGCCGCGGACGTCGCCCAGCGACCGGACCCGCTCGAGCGCGCGCTCCATGCGATCCTCGGGGCCGGAGTGGATGATCAGGACCAGCCGCGCCTCGTCACCGGCGCCGCTCTGCACCACCGTGCGGATCGAGAGCTCCTCGTCGCCGAAGACCGACGCGATGCGGGCGAGCACGCCGGGCCGGTCGGCGACCGACATCCGCAGGTAGAACGAGGAGACGACGCCGCCGGGGGGCGCCATCGGGCGCCCCGCGTCGGCGAGCGCGTTGTGCAGGAACGATCCCTGGTGCGTGCCGAGGATCGAGAGGATGTCGGCGATCACGGCCGAGGCGGTCTCGGCGCCGCCGGCCCCGGGGCCGACCAGCATGATCTCGCGGGTGGCGCGCGACTCGAGCAGCACGGCGTTGTCGGGGCCGCCGATCGCGGCGAGCCGGTGCCCGCGCGGCACGAGCGCCGGGTAGACGCGCGCGCTCACGGCGCCGCCGATCAGGCGTGCGACGCCGAGGAGCTTGATCACGAAGCCCAGGGAGGCCGCGTGCTCCATGTCCTCCGCCTCGAGGCGGTCGATGCCCTCGAACGGCACGTCGTCGATCAGCACCCGCGAGTGGAAGGCGATGGAGGAGAGGATCGCCAGCTTGGCAGCGGCGTCGGCGCCGCCGACGTCCTCGGTGGGGTCGGCCTCGGCGTAGCCCAGCTCGTGGGCCCGCGCCAGCGCCTCCTCATAGGACAGCCCGCCGCGGCCCATCTCTGTGAGGATGAAGTTGGTGGTGCCGTTCACGATGCCGGTGACCGCGGTGATCTCGGCGGCCAGCAGCGACTCGCGCAGCACCTTGATCACCGGGATGGCCGCGCAGGCCGACGCCTCGAAGCGCAGCTCGGCGCCGGCGTCCCGGGCAGCGGTGAGCAGCTCGGGGCCGTGCCGCGCGAGGAGCTGCTTGTTCGCCGTCACCACCGACGCCCCCCGGGCGAGCGCGGTGCGCAGGTAGCCGAGCGCGGGATCGAGCCCGCCCATCACCTCGACGACGATGGAGACCTCGGGGTCCTCCAGGACCCGCGCCGGATCGGTCGTGATCAGCGCGGGATCGACGCCGGGACGCGGACGGGAGGCGTCGCGCACGAGCACCGGGCCGAGCTCGAGCCGATGGCCCGAGGCGCGCGTGATCGTCGCGCCGCCCTCGCTGAGCATCCGCACGACGGCCTGGCCCACGGTGCCGCAGCCCAGGAGCCCGATCCGCACGGGCGGCCCGTCAGGAGGCGGGGGCGGGCTCACATGTCCCGCGCCACGAGGTCGTCGTAGGTCTCGCGGCGCGTCACCAGCCGCGCCGAGCCCCCATCGACGAACACCACCGCCGGCCGCGTGACCCCGTTGTAGTTCGACGCCATCGACACGCCGTAGGCGCCGGTGGCCGGAAGGCACACGAGGTCGCCCGGCCCGACGGGCGGCAGGGCCGCCTCGGAGACGAGCACGTCGCCGCTCTCGCAGTGCTTGCCCACGAGCCGCAGGGTCTGCGTCGGCTCCGCCTCGGCGCGATTGGCGAGGAGCGGCTCGTAGACGGCCCCGTAGAGCATCGGGCGCATCAGGTCGCTCATGCCGCCGTCGACCGACGCGTACGTGCGCACCCCGGGGATCTCCTTGACGCCGCCGACGCGATAGAGCGTGACCCCGGCGCGCCCGACGATGCTGCGACCCGGCTCCACCAGCACGCGGGGCATCGGCAGGCCGACCCGGCCCCACTCGCCGCGCACGGCCTCGACGACGGCCTCGGCGTAGTCCTCGACGGCGGCCGGGCGATCCTCGCCGGTGTAGGCGATGCCGAGCCCGCCGCCCATGTCCATGACGCGCAGGTCGTCTCCCCCGCACGAGGCGGCGAAGTCGGCCACGATGGCCGCCGCCGCGCCGTAGCCCGAGAGGTCGAACAGCTGGGAGCCGATGTGGCAGTGCAGGCCGATCAGATCGAGGGAGCCGGCGGCGCGGACGGCATCGACCGCCGCGCGCGCGGGCCCGCCCTCGATCGAGAAGCCGAACTTCGAGTCGATCTGGCCGGTCGAGATATAGGAGTGCGTCGAGGGCTTCACGCCGGGCGTGACACGCACCAGGACGTCCTGGCGCACGCCGGCCGCCGCCGCCTCCCGCGCGAGCAGGTCGATCTCGTCGAGGTTGTCGACGATCACCGTGCCGACGCCGGCCGCGAGCGCCTCGCGGATCTCCCGCGCGTCCTTGTTGTTGCCGTGCATGTAGATCCGCCCCGGGGGGAAGCCGGCGCGCAGGGCCGCGAAGAGCTCGCCACCGGACGCCACGTCCACACAGAGCCCCTCCTCGTTGGCCAGGCGCAGCATCGCCTGGCCGAAGTAGGCCTTGCTCGCGTAGATCACGTCCACGTCGGGCGCCAGGGCCGCGAAGGCGGCCCGGTAGGCACGGGCCATCCCGCGCAACGCGCCTTCGTCGTAGACGACGAGTGGGGTGCCATGCTCCTCGGCGAGTTCCACGAGGTCGCACCCGCCGATCGACAGGTGGCCCTCGGCAGTGACCGCTGCTGAGGGGGGCAGCACCTGATCGAGCGGCTTCATGGGCGGGCGAGACGGTACCAGATCGGCCTCGTTATCCTCAGCCCCCCGTGGCCCGGCCCACCGTCATCTCCCTGCGCGCGCCCGGCGGACCACGGCTTGCGGGCCTGTCCTTCGCGGCGGACGCCTGCACGCCGGGGGTGCTGGTGGTACCGGGTCTCGGCAGCCGCAAGGAGAACCACGCCGACTTCGCCGGGGCGGTCGCCGCGCGCGGCATGGCGGCGCTGGCGATCGACCTGAGGGGCCACGGCGGGAGCCTCGGGGTGCTGGACGGCGGGGTGGTGGACGACCTGATCGCCGGGCTCGAGGCCCTGGCGGCGCGCGGGCACGCCCCGCTCGGCGTGCGCGGGACCTCGATGGGAGGGCTGCTCGCCCTGCACGCCGCCGCGCGCGATGCGCGGGTGCGCGCGGTGGTGGCGCTCTGCCCGGCGCGCCCGGCCGGGCTGGCGCGGGTGGTCGAGGAGGACTGGCCGCTCGATCTCCGGCCCGCGGCCGCGGTCGCGCGCCAGGACGGCGTGGCGCGCGGCTACTGGCACGCCACCGGCGACGCGAGCGTCCCCTGGGGCGGCACGCTCGCCATCGCGGGGATGACGCCGCACCCGATGCGGCTGCGCATCGCGCTCGGCGGCGGACACGGGAGCCTCCAGCACGACCCGGCCGTCATCCGCGAGACCGCCGACTTCCTCTCCGCGCACCTGCAGGCGTCGTGAGACGTCCTGTGTCAACCCCCCGTGGCGAGAAGGCGCTGGAGGTTGCCGTGGCGGGCCGGGTCATAGGGAGTGCGGCTGACCCACATCTG
>LNFM01008279.1_pt1 | contig 15770 bp, 14 predicted proteins | sample 596031 | NCBI WGS metagenome assembly LNFM01 (sample SAMN04254537, study PRJNA301005) | activated carbon metagenome | isolation source: dual media filters at the Ann Arbor, Michigan drinking water treatment plant | place: USA: Ann Arbor | reverse complement strand
CTTCGGTTGTGTCTTTTTGCCCTGTTCGCCCTTTTTGCCCTTTTACTCTTTGCCGCGCTTCTCCATGGGGATGTAGTCCCGGGTGCGATATCCCGTGTAGATCTGGCGGGGGCGGGCGATCTTCTGGTCGGCGTCCCGGTGCAGCTCGTCCCACTGCGCGACCCAGCCGGCGGTGCGCGGAATGGCGAAGAGCACCGTGAACATCTCGGGGGCGAACCCGAGTGCCTGGTAGATCAGACCCGAGTAGAAGTCGACGTTCGGGTAGAGCTTGCGCTTGACGAAGTACTCGTCCTCGAGCGCGATGCGCTCCAGTTCGAGCGCCAGTTCGAGCAGCGGGTTGGTGCCGGTGACCTCGAAGACGTCGTAGGCGGCCTGCTTGATGATGCGGGCGCGCGGGTCGTAGGACTTGTAGACGCGGTGCCCGAACCCCATGAGGCGTCCCTCGCCCTTCTTCACCTTCTCGATGAAGGCGGGGACGTGGGCCTTGCTGCCGATCTCGCGCAGCATGGTGAGCACGGCCTCGTTGGCGCCGCCGTGCAGCGGGCCGTAGAGGGCGGCCGAGGCACCGGCCAGCGCCGAGTATGGGTCGACTTCCGAGCTGCCGATCGCCCGCATCGCGTTGGTGCCGCAGTTCTGCTCGTGGTCGGCGTGCAGGATGAACAGGATGTCGAGGGCGCGCTCGAGCACCGGGTTCACCTCGAACTTGGCCTCGGTCATCTTGAACAGCATGTTCAGGAAGTTGCCGGCGAAGCTGAGGTTGTTGTCCGGATAGACGTAGAACCTGCCCGTCGTGTGCCGGTACGCGTAGGCCGCGATGGTCGGCGTCTTGGCGATCAGGCGCTTGACGTGCTTGAGGCGAATCTCGGGGTCATGGACCTTCTTGGCGTCGGGATAGAAGGGCGACAGGGCGCCGACGGTGCTGAGGAAGACCCCCATCGGATGCGCGTCGTAGCGGAAGCCGCGCATCAGGTGCTTGATGTTCTCGTGCAGCAGCGTGTGCTTGACGATGCCCTGCTCCCAGTCGTGCAGCTGGGTGGGCGTCGGCAGTTCGCCGAACATGAGCAGGTAGGCGACCTCGAGATAGGTGCTCTTCTCGGCCAGCTGTTCGATCGGGTAGCCGCGGTATTCGAGCTCGCCCTTGTCGCCGTCGATGTAGGTGATGGCGCTCCGGCAGGAGGCGGTGTTGGTGAACGCCGGGTCGTACGTCATCAACCCGAAGTCTTCCTCCGATGCCTTGATCTTGCGGAGGTCCATCGCCTTGATGGTCCCGTCGGTGATCGGCACTTCGTACTGCTTGCCAGTGCGGTTGTCGGTAATCGTGAGCGTGTCAGCCATCGCGTCGCATCAGGGGGCGGAGGCGCCTACAGGTCGGTCGCCTCGGGGTCGTCCGGATCCATGTCTGACGGCTCATCGTCCGCCGGACCCTCGACGCGGTAGTCGCCGTCGAGCCAGTGGGAGAGATCCAGCATCTGGCAGCGCTCACTGCAGAACGGCTGCCAGCGTGGGGCCACTGGCTGTAGGCGACAGTATACACAGAGGTCCGCATCGGGCACGGGTCGATCCTAGCAGTGCGCGGCCTTCGGCGCGCAGTCGTCACGGCCCCACCACGCGGTAGGACGCCCGCGCCCCGTCCTCGGTGCCGAGGCCGCCGCGTGTCCCGCTAGCTGGCGGCGCCGTGGTGCCGGACGTCGCGCCCCGAGACCATGAAAATCACGTCCTCGGCGACGTTGGTGGCATGGTCGGCGATGCGCTCGAGGTGCCGGGCGATCAGAATCAGGTCGAGCGCCGGTTCGATCGTCGACGGCACCGCCTGCATCACCGGCACGAGGTCCACGGAGACCTGGGCCTTCAGCGCGTCCACCTGGTCGTCGGTGTCGAGCACGCGCTCGGCCAGCGGCACCTCGTGCCGGACGTAGGCATCGAGGGCGTCACGCAGCATCTGCTGGGCCAGGTCGGCCATCAGCGGGATGTGGTCCGGCGTCGACACCGGCGGGTGCAGCAGGTAGCGCTGCACCGCCTCGGCGATGTTGACCGCGAGGTCGCCCACCCGTTCGAGGTCGGTGTTGATCTTGACGGCCGCGAGGACCGCCCGCAGATCCATGGCCACCGGCTGGTGCAGGGCCAGCACCCGCACGCAGCGCTGGTCGATCTCGATGTGGAGATCGTTGAGTGGCGGGTCGCTGGCCTGCACGCGCGCCGCCAGTTCCGGGTCCCGCCTCACCAGCGCCGCCGTCACGAGGCGCACCTGCTCCTCGGCGATGCCGCCCATCACGAGCAGCCGTTCCTTCAGCGCGTCGAGGTGCTCCTGCACCTGCGGGACCATCCGCGTCATCGGCTCCATCTCTGCACCCTACCCGAACCGACCCGTGACGTAGTCCTCGGTCAGCCGCTCGCGCGGCGCCGTGAACACGTCCTCGGTGCGGCCGTACTCGACCAGTTGCCCCATCCACAGGAAGGCGGTCGTATCCGACACGCGCGCCGCCTGCTGCATGTTGTGCGTGACGATGACGATCGTGTAGGTCCGCTTGAGGCCGTGAATCAGCTCCTCGATGCGCTGCGTGGCCATCGGGTCGAGCGCCGAGGCCGGCTCGTCCATCAGCAGCACCTCGGGTTGCACGGCCAGGGCGCGCGCGATGCACAGGCGCTGCTGCTGCCCGCCCGCCAGCGTCAGCGCCGGCGCGTGCAGCCGATCGCGGACCTCCTCCCACAGGGCCGCAGCCCGCAGGCTCTCCTCGACCCGTTCCTCGATGTCACGCCGGTCCCGCACCCCCGTGATGCGCAGTCCGTAGGCGACGTTCTCGAACACCGACTTCGGGAACGGATTGGACTTCTGGAACACCATGCCGACGCGCCGCCGCAACGCCACCACGTCGGTCCCGGCGGCATGAATCGACTCCCCGTCGAGCAGGATGTCGCCCTCGACCCGCGTGCCGGGGATGATGTCGTTCATCCGGTTGATGGCGCGCAGCAGCGTGCTCTTGCCGCAGCCCGACGGGCCGATCAGCGCCGTGACCCGATGCGCCTGCATCGGCAGCGTCACCGTCGTCAGCGCCCGGCGGTCGCCGTACGACACGCTCAACGCCCGCAGGGCGATCTTCGGGCCGACCTCGGCCGACTCCGCGGCGTGTGGCCCACCCGGCCGCCCGGGATGCTGCGGTCCCATCAGGCGTCCCTCCGTCGCGACGATCGATCCCGCAGCCAGATGGCCACGCTGTTGGTGATCAGCAGCACCACGAGCAGCACCAGGATGCCGGCCGCGGCGTTCTCCCGGAAGCCGGTACCCGGCCGCGCCAGCCACGCGAAGATCTGGATGGGGAGGGCGGTGAACGACGACCACGGCCCATCGGGCACGAACGGCACGTAGGCGAGCGCTCCGATCACGATGAGCGGCGCCGTTTCGCCGACGATGCGCGACACCGCGAGGATGAGGCCGGTGAGCAGGCGGGGCAGGGCATCGGGCAGGACCTGATGCCAGGTCGTCTGCCACTTGGTGGCGCCGAGGGCCAGCGAGGCTTCGCGCAACGACACCGGCACGCTGCGCAGCGCTTCGCGCGTCGTGATGATCACGAGCGGCAGCATGAGCAGCGCCAGCGTCGCCGCACCCGCCACGAGCGAGTGCTCGAGGCGCAGCGCCCGCACGAACAGCCCGAGGCCCAGCAGGCCATAGATGATCGACGGCACCCCGGCGAGGTTGGCGATGTTGATTTCGATCAGGCGGGCCCAGCGGCCGCGACTGCCGTACTCCTCGAGCGCCACCGCGCCGCCCACGCCGACCGGCAGCGCCATCGCGGTCGCCATCACGACCAGCCACACGCTGCCGGCCAGTGCCGGCAGGATGCCCGCCGTGGCGGCGCGCCTCGACGGATAGCCGGTGAGGAAGGCCCACGACACGCGTCCGACGCCGTCATGCACGACATCCCACAGCAGCAGCCCCAACGCCGACAGCGCCAGCACGAGCACGCTCGCGCCCAGCCCGTGGACCAGGCCATCGAGTCGGCGTGCCCCGATCATCGCACCGCCCCCGGCATGCGGCGCCGCAGCCAGTCCGACGCGAGGTTGAGCCCGAGCGTCCCGGTGAACAGCAGCAACCCGACGGCGAAGATGGCGCGGTACGCGGTCGTGTCCCGCGGCACGTCGCCGAGGCTGACCTGCACGATGAAGGCGGTCATCGTCTCGATCGGCACCAGTGGATTGGCGGTGAGCCGCGGCTGCTGCCCGGCGGCGATGGCCACGATCATGGTTTCGCCGACCGCGCGCGACATCGCCAGGATCACGGCGGCCGACACGCCGGACATCGCCGCCGGGAGCACCACGCCGACGGCCGCCTGCAGGCGCGTGGCGCCGAGGGCGAAGGCGCCCTCGCGCAGGCCCCGTGGCACGGCCGACAGCGCGTCTTCGCACAGCGAGGACACCAGCGGCAGGATCATCAGCCCGAGCACCAGCCCGGGCCCGAGCGCGTTCAGGCCGGCCAGGCCCGGAATCACCGTGCGCAGCCACGGCGTCACGAACAGCAGCGCGAAGTAGCCGTAGACGACGGTGGGGATGCCGGCGAGCACCTCGAGCGCCGGCTTGCCGAACCGCCGGACCGGCGTAGACGCGTACTCGCTGAGGTACACCGCGATCAGCAACCCGGCAGGCACGGCCACCAGCATCGCGATCACCGCCACCAGCAGCGTGCCCGTCACGAGCGGGAGCACGCCGAACTGCGGGTCGTAGAACAGGGGCGTCCAGGTGCGGCCGCCGAGGAACGCGGCGGGCGACACCTCGCCGAAGAACGCGGCCGCTTCCCACACCAGCACCAGCACGATGCCGACGGTGACCAGCACGGACACAGCGGCGCAGGCCCAGAGCGTGCGCTCGATCAGTCCCTCCACGACGCGTCTCGTCCGTGCGGTCATGGCGGATCCAGACCGAGGCGGGCGGCGAGCGTCCGGGCCGGCGCGGCGGCCTCCACGCCATACAGCGACCCGGTCTGCCTCGCGGCCAGGCGCGCGCGAATGGCCGCATGCACGCGATCGTCCAGCGGGACGTAGCCGAGGTCGTTGGCGACATCGCCCACGTGCGTCGCGTAGTACTCCACGAACGCCCGGACGTCGGGGCGATCCAGCGAGCGCGCATTCACGTACACGAAGACGGGACGCGCCAGCGGCTGGTACTCCCCGGATCGGATCGTGTCGCGGGTCGGCAGCACGGCCGGGCCATCCTCACGAAGCCGGATGGGCACTGCGCGCAGGTACTCCTGGTTGGCCTCGAAGTAGGCGAAGCCGAAGTACCCGAGGGCGCCGGGGTCGCCGGCCACGCCCTGCACCAGCGTGTTGTCATCCTCGCTGGCGGTGTAGTCGCCGCGACTGTCCCGCGGGGCACCGGTGATCACGCCGGTGAAGTAGTCGAACGTGCCTGAGTCGGCGCCGGCCCCGAACAGATGGATCTCCCGATCCGGGAAGCCCGGGCGCAGCTGTGACCACCGCAGGAGGCGCCCCTGGGCTTCGTGACGCCACAGGCGCCTGAGTTCCTCGACGCCGAGGGCGTCGACCCAGGTGTTGGACGGATGCACCGCCACGGTGATGCCGTCGTAGGCCACCGGCAGTTCGACGAACGCCACACCGGCCGTCCGGCACGCCGCCGCCTCGGCCGGCGCGATCGGGCGTGACGCCGTCGCGACGTCGAGGTTGCCACGGCACAGCCGTCGGAAGCCCCCTCCCGTCCCGGCGACGCCGATCGTCACACGTGTGTCCGGCACCGCGCGGTGGTACTCCTCGGCCATGGCCTCGGTCAGGGGATACACGGTGCTTGAGCCGTCGATGGTGACCACGGCGCGCACGGGCGCCGGCGGGCCGCCGCAGGCCGCCAGCGCCAGGGTCGACACCACGACCAGGCCACAGGCAGGCAGGAGGCGAGACCGGCGCATCGCGCCAGACTACCCGCACCGCGTTTCACGGCTGTTTCGGGCCGAACCGGGACGCAGGGCTGGTGCTAGAGTGGCGAGTCATGGGCGGAACCCACGGCCGTGCCGGCGCCGGGTCGGCGTCCGATCTCGCGACGCTCGTCGAGCGCCGCCTCGAGGCCCTGCGCGTGCACGCCGGGCCCGCCCGCGAGGGCACGGTCGAGGCCGTCCATCAGGCGCGCGTGGCCTCCCGACGCCTCCGGGAAGTGGTCCCGGTCCTGGGCCGGGGGCTGGACGACATCACGCTCAAGCCGCTGCGCCGGGCCCTGCGTGACATGACCCGGGCACTCGGCCCCGTCCGCGAACTCGACGTCGCCCTGGGCATGGTCGCGGCGCTGCCGCTCGAGACGCCGGACGCGCAGCGCCTGCGGACCGCCTGGCAACGACATCTCGACGGGCAGCGCCGCGAGCCCGTCCGGGCGCTTCGCACGGCCCTGTCCGCCAACCGTCGCCGCACCCTGGTCCGCGACCTCGAGCGCTTCGCGGCGGTGCGGTCGGCGTCCGACGATCAGACCTGGCGTGACGCGCTGGCGCGCCGCCTCGCCGATCGTGCCGGCACCCTGCGCGCGCACATCGTGCGGACCGGCATCCGCTACCAGCCCGGCCCCCTGCACGAGGTGCGGATTGCCGCCAAGCAGCTCCGCTACGCGCTCGAGATCACCGCGGAAGCCGGGCTGGCGCGGCTGGTCGTCCCCTTGCGCACGCTGAAGCAGGCGCAGGACGCGCTCGGGCACCTGCACGATCTCGACGTGCTGCTGACCCGGCTGCAGGCGGTGCCTGGCGCCGCGCCGGGCGAGGCGCTGCAGCACGCGGCCGCCGCGGCGATTGCCGAACTGGAGCGCGAGTCGCAGGCGCTGCACGGGCAGTACCTCCGCTCGCGTCAGGCCCTGCTGCGCGTCATCGACACGACCCTCGCCGTGCTCGTGCCGAGGGTGCGGCCGCCCGCGCACCCTCGAAGCCGGAAGGCGCACCATGCCCGCTGAGTTCGCCCTCCTGCTGGTACGTCACGCGATCGCGGAGGACCGCGGCGCGGCCTGGCCCGACGATGCAGAGCGGCCGTTGAGTCGTGAGGGCGTGCGCAAGTGGAAGCGGTCGGCGCGCGGGCTGGCGCGCCTCGCGCCGTCGGCCGACTTGCTGCTGTCCAGCCCACTGACGCGGGCGTTTCAGACGGCCGAGATCCTCGGCAAGGCGATGTCGCCGTCGCCCCGGGTCCAGTTGTTCCCGGCGTTGCGACCCGACACGCGGCCAGGCGCCACGGTGACGGCGCTGCGGGCGCTGGCGCCAACGGGCACGGTGATCCTGGTCGGCCATGAACCCATGCTGGCGGAACTGGCCGCCCTGCTGTTGCACCTGCAGGGGCCGCTCGAGTTCCGCAAGGGCGCGGCCATGCGCCTCACCAGTCAGGGGCTCGGGACGCGCGGGCCGGCGCGCCTCGACTGGTTCGTGACGCCGCGCATCCTGCGCGACCTCGCGGGGACGCCGTGAGGCGCGCGCGTCAGCGCACGCTCACCGTCCAGACGTTGCCCGAGAAGCTGGCGAACTCGTAGACCAGGCGGTCGCCCTGCGGCGACCACTCGGGATTGCGCACGTAGTGGTGCTCGTCGCCATACGTCGTCAACTGCCGGAGGTCTGCGCCGTCGCGCGCGACCGACCACACATTCCAGCGTCCATCGCGGGCGCCGGCGAACGCGAGCCGGGTGCCATCGGGCGACCAGCTCCGGACCCAGGCCTGGTCGACGTCACGAGAGACCTGCGCCAGGGTGCCGCTGGCCAGGTCGGCCACGTACACCTGCGCGTGTCCATCCTTCCAGACGTCGAGGGCCAGCTGCCGCCCGTCGGGCGACCAGGTGGGGAACGCCGCGCCGTCACCGAGGCGTGCGACGCGGGTGTCCTGGCCACCGGCGATCGTCCGCACCCAGACCTCGAGCTGTCCTTCCGCGGAGCGCGTGTAGGCCAAACGGGTCCGATCCGGAGAGACGCGCGGGCGCAGCAGCGTGTGGTCGCCATCGACCAGGCGCGCGACGTCCTCGACCTGGCCATCGGCGATCCGCAGCGCGCGAAGGGCGACGGCTTCGCCCTCGCCCGTTTCGAAGTACACGTGCTGGCCGTCACGACTCCAGGCAGGGTCGCGTGCGTCCAGTGGCCCCTTGAGCAGGGATGACAGGCTGCCGCGTGCGAGATCGAGCAGCCAGACGCTCGGCGGAGCCCCCGCCGTCTGCCGCTCGAAGGCCACCCGTGCCCCGTCCGGGCTGAACGACGGGCGCCGGGCACTGCGCACGGCATCAGCCGCGACGCTGATCGACGGACCGGACGGCACACCATCGCGGTGCAGGGGCAGGCTGCGCAGGCCGCCGAGCGTCGCCATCGCGACGTAGGCCACCTGGTCGCCCCTCGGGTGGACGGCCACGTGGCGCACGTCGAGTTCGCTCGGTGGCAGGAGCAGTTGCGGCGCGCCTGCCGCCGCCCCGCGAGACGTCAGGGGTAACGTCCACAAGTCGAAGTGGTCGTCCATCCGCACGTAGTAGACGGCGCGGCCATCGGGCGCCATCACCGCGTCGAGGGCGCGCGCGCCGGCGTCGAGCACCTGCGTCAACGCGCCGCTGTCCAGGTCGACGCTCCAGAAGACCGTCGTGTCCAGGCGCTGGCTCGCAAAGAACAGCCGACGTCCGTCCGGGAACCACGTCGGCCTGACGTGACTGCCTTCGGGGCGCCAGCCCTGCGTGGCCCGGCGCGGCGTGCCGCCACCGGCCTCGACGACCCACAGACTCGAGGGGCCGAAGGTCTCGAACGCGGTGGCGCTCGGCTCCGTGTACGGCGCGCCCTGGAAGGCGATGCGGGTGCCATCGGGCGACCACGCGGGACGCGACCCGAAGCGGCTGATCTGGGACGGCGGGCCGCCCGATCGCGCCATCACCCAGATGCCGCCGCGGCCGGACGAATGGTAGGCCAGGCGTGACCCATCCGGCGACCAGGCCGGATGCACGTTGTGCTGCCCGTCACTGGTCAGCGCCAGGCGGTCGCCGCCGGCGGCCAGGTCGCGCACGAAGATCTCGAAGCGGCCCCCGCGATCACTGGCATAGGCGATGGCCCGCCCGTCCGGCGACCACGCGGGGAAGGCGTCGAGCGCCGGTGACGAGGTCACCTGGGTGCGGACACCGACGACCGGCGCGGCGGCGGGCCTGGGTGAGGTGGCCTGGGAGCGCCACGCCAGGAAGATGGACACCAGGGCCAGCGCGGCGAGCCCGGCCGCCCAGAAGGGGTGGGCGGTGGCGGCGGGCACGGGCGTCTCGGCCGTCGGGTCGAGCCGCACGCGCTCGATCATCGGCACGGCCTCGGCGAGCGGGTCGGTCGGCGTGGGCGCAGGGGAGGGGCGGCCCTGAGGCGACTCGGCGGCGTCGGCAGGGCCCGTCTGCCGGGTCACCGGCACGATCAGACGATAGCCGCGCGTCGGCACGGTCTCGATGTAGCGGGAGTCGCGGGCCGAGTCGCCGAGCACGCGGCGGACCTGGGCGATGACCCTGGCGACGGCGTTGTCGGTGACGTAGACGCCGGCCCAGACACGGTCGAGGACCTCCTGTCGGGTGACCAGCGCGCCACTCCGCGAGGCCAGGAGGACCAGCAGATCGTAGGCCTTCGGCTCCAGCGCGACAGGCGTACCGGCCTTCAGGACGCGTCCGGCCCTGAGGTCGATGATGACGTCATCGAACTGAAAAGAAAGGACTTCCTCGTTCATCATTGAAACATCACATCAATCCGATCACTTCCGTCACCGATTCGAGGGCGGACGGGTTTCATAGTAGGACCTTCATGCCGAACCCCACCGTTCCCCCCGCCTTTCCCCAGGCGGCTCGCCCGGGGCTCTTCTCGGCGCCGCGCCAGGACGTGCTCGCGTCCCTCGTGGTGTTCCTGATCGCCATCCCCCTCTCGCTCGGGATCGCCCTGGCGTCCGGGGCGCCGATCATGGCCGGCCTCATCGCCGGCATCGTCGGCGGCATCGTGACCGGACTCATCGCCGGCGCTCCGTTGCAGGTCACCGGGCCCGCCGCAGGCCTGACGGCCATCGTCTTCGGCCTGGTCGAGCAATTCGGCGACTGGCGCGTCGTCGCGGCGGCGGTCGTCATCGGGGGACTCATCCAGGTCGTCCTGGGCCTGTCGCGGATCGCGCGCCTGTGCCTCGCGGTGTCGCCGGCCGTCGTGCACGGCATGCTGGCCGGTATCGGCATCACCATCGCGCTGGCACAGTTGCACATCATCCTCGGCGGGGCCCCCGAAAGTCAGGCCCTCAAGAACCTGCTGGCCCTGCCGGCGCAGCTGGGCGACTTGCACGCGCCCGCCGCGTTCCTCGGTCTGGCCACCATCGCCCTGCTGCTGGCCTGGCAGTGGGTGCCGCGCCCGCTGTCGGCGGTGCCGGCCTCGCTGGTGGCCGTCATGACGGCCACCGGCGCGTCCGTCCTGCTGGGCCTCGATGTCGAGCGTATCAATCTTCAGGGCGGGTTTGGGGCCGGATTTCAGTTTGCGGTGTGGCCGGGGGCGGACCTGCTGGTCGCGGTGCTGGTGGGCGGCATCACGATCGCCGCGGTCGCGAGCGTGGAATCGCTGTTGTGCGCGGTGGCCACCGACAAGCTGCACACGGGGCCCCGCGCCAATCTCGATCGCGAACTGGTGGGGCAGGGCCTCGCCAACACCGTGTCGGGCCTGCTCGGCGGGCTGCCGGTCACCGGCGTCATCGTCCGGTCGTCGGCCAACATCCAGGCGGGCGGGCAGACGCAGCTCTCCGCCATCCTGCACAGCATCTGGATCCTGCTGTTCGTGCTGTTCCTCGGCTGGGGCATCGAGCTCATCCCGCTGTGCGTCCTGGCGGGCCTGCTCGTGCACGTCGGCATCCGGCTCGTCAACGCCCACCACATTCGCCGGCTGCTCACCTTCGGCGAGGCGCTGGTGTACTTCGTGACCGTCGGGGGCGTCATCGTGCTGGGCCTGCTGCCCGGGATCGGCCTCGGGCTGGCACTCGCCGTGCTGCTGCTGCTGCGTCGGCTCTCGTACACCAACGTGCAGGTCGAGGGCACCGAGGGCAAGTACCACGTGCGCATCGGCGGCTCGATGACCTTCGTCGGCATCCCGCAGCTCTCGGCGGCGCTGCAGGCCATTCCGCCGGGCACGCAGGTCGACGTCGACCTGATGGTCGACTTCATGGACCACGCGGCGTTCGAGGCCCTGCACGACTGGCGGGTCAGCCATGAACGACTCGGCGGCACGGTGGACATCGACGAACTGCACGAGGCCTGGTATGCCAACGCGGCCAAGGGCACGCCGCACTTCGCCAAGTCGCGCATCGATGGGCTGCTGGGCGCGCTGCGTCGGCGCAGCCGCGCGAAGACGTCGATGGCCACCACGGCGCTGACCACCGAGCCGCTGCTGCAGGGTGCCGCGGCCTTCAATGCCACGACGTCGCGCGACGTCAAGCCGCTGCTGAGCCATCTCGCCGACGTCGGACAGACGCCGCAGGCCCTGTTCATCACCTGCGCCGATTCGCGCATCGTCCCGGCCGACCTCGTCAACGCGGATCCGGGCGACATCTTCGTCCTGCGCAACATCGGCAATATCGTGCCGGCCTGGACGGGCGATCCCGGTGCCGACGACTCGGTCGGCTCGGCCATCGAGTTCGCCGTGGACGTCCTGAACGTCCACAGCATCGTCGTCTGTGGACACTCCGAGTGCGGGGCGATGAAGGCGCTGCTGGGCGACCACGACGCCCTGGGTGGCTCCCTCGGGCGCTGGCTGGCCCACGGGACGTCGGCGTTGCGGCGCCATGAGGCCGCCCCGGCCCACCCGCAGTCGACGTCGCCCCACAACTCGCTGGCTCGCACCAACGTCGTCGAGCAGGTCGAGCGACTGCAGACCTATCCGTCGGTGCAGCGCGCCGTCGCCGACGGGTCCCTGCGACTCTACGGCTGGTTCTTCGACCTCAAGCGGGCGAAGGTCACCGTGTGGGATCACGCGGCGGGGCAGTTCGTGGATGCCGGCGCCGAGGCGCAGACGCTCGAGCCGCCCGTCCGCAGGCCCGCGTAGCTAGACGATCGTGCCGGGGGCGACCGTGGCCCCCTTGGGGACGATGATGATGCCTTCGCGGATGAAGTACCCGTTGCCATCCGCTTCCTGGACCCCGGCGCTGTTGACCAGGCGCGCGCCATCGCCGACGCGGGCATTCTTGTCGACGATCACCCGGTCCAGCACGACGTCGCGCCCGATGCCCAGCGGCACGCTCGACTCGTCCTGGTCGCGGCTGTAGTAGTCGGCGCCGAGCAGGACCGAGTTGGTGATCCGTGCGCCCGGACGCACCTGCGTGCGGATGCCGACCACGGCGCGGTCGACGTGGCAGGAGTCCAGCGCACAGCCCTCGGCGACCATGGCCCGCGTGATCGTGCATCCCTGCAACGTCGAGCCGGCGAGGAAGCGCGGCCGCGTGTAGACCGGGGCGGCCTGATCGTGAAACGTGAACGCCGGCGTCGGGTCGGTGAGCTTCAGGTTGGCCTCGAAGAACGACCCGATGGTGCCGACGTCCTCCCAGTACCCGCGATAGAGGAAGGCCCGCACGCGGTGGGTCTGGATGACCGACGGGATGATCTCCTTGCCGAAGTCCACCGCGTCGGCATATTGCTCGAGGGCGTCGAGCAGGACCTGCTTGGAGAAGACGTAGATGCCCATCGACGCGATGAAGGGGCGTTGGGGGGAGATCCACGACGCCACGCGGCTGTCCTTCGGCACGCTCTGCCCGATTTGCCCCAGACGTTCGAGATTCGGCTTTTCCTCGAAGCCCGAGATCTGCCCGCTGCCGTCGAAGAGGAAGATCCCCATCTGCGTCGAGGTCTCGGGGTCGCAGGGTTGTGCGGCGATCGTGACGTCGGCGTCCTGCTCGATGTGATCGGTGATCAGTTCGCCGAGGTTCATCCGATACAGGTGGTCGCCGGCCAGGATCAGGATGTGGTCGGCCTGCATCGAGTGGAAGTGGCGCCAGGCCTGCCGCACGGCATCGGCCGTGCCCTGGAACCACGACGTGCTGTCCGGGGTCTGCTCGGCGGCCAGGATGTCGACGAAGCCCTGCGAGAAGTGATCGAGCCGGTAGCTCTGGGCGACGTGGCGATTGAGCGAGGCGGAGTTGAACTGCGTCAGCACGAAGATGCGGCGCAGGTTGGCGTGCAGGCAGTTGCTGACCGGCACGTCGATGAGGCGGTACTTGCCGCCGATCGGCACGGCGGGCTTGGAACGCGTCCATGTGAGCGGGAAGAGGCGGTTCCCGCGGCCACCACCCAGAATCAGGGTCAGCACAGAATGCATGGTGCCCTCACCTTAGTTCTGTGTCCCGTGGAAGGCAAGCCGGTGCGGACGCGCCACGGGGGGCCGGCGGGCACGGGGACGCGGGCGCGTTTGTTTACGTGGAATTTACAGGGACCCCCTCCACCTCAGGGATATGATGGCGCTCCCTTCGCTCGGCGCGAAGGCCCTGCGCGACGGTCCTCGTCCATGCGTCTGCCTCCCACGGTTGGCCCCAGCACCCAGGATCGTGCGCAACACGGACGACGGCCGTCGGCCAGTCCAGGAGAGTAGTGTGGCTCGATTCAGCCTGATCCCGAAAGATGGTCGCTTCTTCGACGATTTCATCCTGCTTGCGCAGGAGATCCGCAAGGCCTCGGACGTCCTCGTCGACATGTTGTCCGGAGACAGCCCCCGCTGGGCCGCTGCCGACGAACTGAAGGCGCTCGAACACCAGTGTGACCAGGTCGCGCACGACGCGCTGCACCGCCTCAACAAGACGTTCGTCACCCCGCTCGATCGCGAAGACATCCACACCCTGATCCTCTACCTGGACAACGTGATGGACATGATGGACGCGGCCGGCGGCTGCGTGCGTCTGTACCGTGTCCAGACGCTCAGGTACGGCGCCCGCGAACTCGCCGTGGTCATCCAGCAATGCGCGCAGCAGATCCTGCTCGCCACGCAGAAGCTCGAACGGCGTCAGGGACTCGAGGAGCACGTGGTCGAGATCAATCGTCTCGAGAACGAGGCCGACCAGATTCACCGCGAAGCGATCGGCCGCCTGTTCTCCGAGGAGCAGAACGCCATCGAGGTGATGAAGTGGAAGGAAATCCTCGACCTGCTCGAGCGCGCCACCGATGAGTGTGAGGACGTGGCCAACGAGATCGAGGGCGTCGTGGTCAAGTACGCCTAGGCTCGACCTGACCTCATGGATGCATCGCTGCTGGTCGTCATCGTCCTGATCCTGCTCGCCCTGGCGTTCGATTACATCAACGGGTTCCACGATGCGGCGAACTCCATCGCCACCGTGGTCTCCACCCGCGTGCTGACGCCCGGGCAGGCCGTCGTCTGGGCCGCGTTCTTCAACTTCGTGGCGGCGTTCGCCTTCGGCACCGCGGTGGCCAAGACCGTCGGCGCCGGCATGGTGGACCTCAACATCGTCACGTTCGCGGTGATCGGCGCCGGGCTCACCGGCGCCATCGTGTGGAATCTGATCACCTGGTACTACGGCCTGCCGACCAGTTCGTCCCACGCGCTGTTCGGTGGGTACGGCGGTGCGGCGGTGGCCAAGGCCGGCCTGCCGGCCATCCTCTGGTCCGGATGGACCAAGACGCTCGTGTTCATCGTCGTCGCGCCGCTGATCGGCCTCGGCGTCGGGCTCGCGATGATGACGGCGACGTTCTGGCTGTTCCGCAAGACCGCGCCGGCACGCGTCGACATGCTGTTCAGGCGCCTGCAGCTGCTGTCGGCGGCGCTGTTCAGCCTGATGCACGGCGCCAACGATGCGCAGAAGACGATGGGCATCATCACCGGCGTGCTGTTCACGGCTGGCTACATCACGACCTTCGACGTGCCGTTCTGGGTCGTGCTGACGGCGCATGCGGCGATCGGGCTCGGCACCCTGTCGGGTGGCTGGCGCATCGTGCGCACGATGGGCACCAAGATCACCAAGCTGGCGCCGGTCGGGGGGTTCGCCGCCGAGACCGGTGCGGCGGTGGCCATTCTCGTCGCCACCCTGATGGGCGTGGGCATCAGCACCACGCACACCATCACGGGCTCGATCGTCGGCGTCGGCGCCACGCGCCGGCTGTCGGCCGTGCGCTGGGGCGTGGCCGGGCGCATCGTGTGGGCCTGGGTACTGACGATTCCCGCGGCGGCCTTCGTCGGCGCCAGCACGTACTTCCTGCTGTCGCTCGCCGGCGCCAAGTAGCGCCGGCGCGTCCGTCTTTACCCTTTGGCCTTCGTCCTTCGGCCTTCGCCCTTCGAACGGCCCCTGAGCCCCGAGCCCAAAGCCGTGAGTGTTGAGCCCTGAGCCTTGAGCCCTGAGCCTCCCTCAGGCTTCCACGAACTTGTACCCGAGTCCGACCACGGTCTCGATCTGTTCGCCGGCGCTCCCGAGCTTGGCGCGCAGGCGACCGACGTGCACGTCCACCGACCGCGTTTCGATCTGCCGGTCGTAGCCCCACACGCGCTCGAGCAACCGGTCACGTGACAGTACGCGATTCCGGTTCTCCACCAGGCACTGCAGCAACTCGAACTCGCGGCGGGTCAGTCGCACCGGCTGCCCCTCCACCTCGATGGCCACCGCCTCGAAGTCGGCCGTCAGCACCTTGCCCCGATAGACGCGGCTCGGCGCCTCGTCCTCCGGCATCATGTGCGGCCGGCGCAGCACGGCGCGCACGCGCGCGGCCAGTTCCCGCAGGCTGAACGGCTTGGTCACGTAGTCGTCGGCGCCGAGGTCCAGGCCCGAGACCCGATCGATCTCCGTCGCCCGCGCCGTCAGCATGATGAT
>LNFM01008277.1_pt1 | contig 15771 bp, 15 predicted proteins | sample 596031 | NCBI WGS metagenome assembly LNFM01 (sample SAMN04254537, study PRJNA301005) | activated carbon metagenome | isolation source: dual media filters at the Ann Arbor, Michigan drinking water treatment plant | place: USA: Ann Arbor | reverse complement strand
ACCCAGTGGAAGGTTCCCTCTTGCGTCCCTCGATGGTCACGATCTCTACCGAACGCGTGGCGATGCACCAGGCCCACTACAGGGCCACGCAGCGGGCCAAGCGCGCGCAAACGCTGCTCGGGTTCGTCGTGCTCGTTCTTCTGGTCGTTGTCGCGGCGCGTGTCGGCGAGGTCGATCTCGGCAAGCTCTCGCGCAACATCTGGCGGTTTCCGGCCTACATCGTTGAGATCATGCCGACGCTCAGGTGGCGCTCGTTCGGGGCGGATCTCGTCGAGTGGTACTGGGGGCTCGGATACTGGCTGCGCAAGCTCGGCGAGACGCTGCTCATAGCCTACGTCGGCACTATCCTCGGACTCGCAGGCGGTTTTTCGATTTGCTTCCTCGCCGCCCGCAACGTCACGCCCGCAGCCTGGGTGCTGTTCGTGACGCGACGCTATTTGGAGTTTTGCCGCACGGTGCCCGAGCTCGTGTTCGCGCTGATCTTCGTCATCGCTTTCGGCCTCGGCCCCGTCCCGGGCGTGCTCGCCATTGCCATCCACACGACGGGTGCCCTGGGCAAGCAGTTCTACGAGGTGATCGAGAACATCGACATGAATCCAATCGATGGCGTCAAGGCGACGGGCGCCACTTGGATCGAAACCATGCGCTTCGCGGCATTGCCGCAGGTCGTCTCCATCTTTGCGAGCTATGCGCTGCTGCGCTTCGAGATCAACGTTCGCGGGGCGGCCATCATGGGCTTCGTCGGCGCTGGCGGGATCGGCCAGGACCTGCTCGAGGCGGTGCGCAAGTTCTACTACTCGGACGTGAGCGCGATGCTACTGCTGATCGTGGCGACGGTGATGATCATCGACATGGCCACGGAGCGATTGCGCCACTACTTGATCGGCCTGGAGCAACGCTCATGACCCGCCTTGCGCCGAGTGCCATAAACGGTCGCACCGAGAAGGGTTCTCTGTTTGCCGATCTGGATGGCGTCCGGCGCCGCCATGCGGCGATCCTGGCGCCGAACTGGCGCGGGCGGGCGCTGACGGCGGTCATCGCGGCGGCACTTGCCGGCCTGTTTCTGTGGGGATTGGTCGTCCTCGAGTTTTCGTGGCTTCGCATCTGGAATGGCCTCGATCAGCTCGGCTCCTTCGTCAAGCTGATGTGGCCGCCGCAATACGGCACCGAGGAGAAGCTCAGGTCCTATCTGTGGGCAATGGCCGAGACGCTCTCGATCGCCTTTCTCGGCACTCTATTGGCGGCGATCATCGCGCTTCCGCTGAGCCTCGTTGCAGCCCGCAACGTGATGACCAGCCGCATGATCCAGTTCCTGGCGCGGCGCTCATTCGACACGATCCGAGGCGTCGACACGCTCATCTGGGCGCTCATTTGGATCAACGTCGTCGGCCTCGGGCCGTTTGCTGGCATACTCGCCATCATGACGTCCGATCTCGCCGTTTTCGGCAAGCTGTTCTCCGAGGCCATCGAGAATGCTGACAACAAGCCGGTCGAGGGCGTCAAGTCGACGGGAGGCACGCACGCGCATGCAGTGCGCTATGGGATCATGCCGCAAGTGACGCCGGTCCTCATCAGCCAGGTGCTTTACTTCTTCGAATCCAATACGCGGTCGGCCACCATCATCGGTATTGTCGGCGCCGGTGGCATCGGCCTGCATCTCGCCGAGCAGATCCGCATCCTCGAGTGGCAGCACGTCGCGTTCCTGGTGCTTTTGATTCTTGCGGCGGTAGCGATCATCGATGTGATCTCGACGCGGCTCCGCTTTGCCATCATCGGCAAGCGGGCCACCTGATCGCAGACGCCCGCGATGCGCTGGCCACGTCAGGAGCTTTGATCCAGAACCATCTCCACCTTGTCGCCGGCGAACGCACCGACGACCACCTGCAGTGGCGTCCCGTCTTCGAGGCCGTCCACCGCGAAAGATTGCATGACCGGAGCATCGCGTCCGATGCCGAGCACCCGCGACTCGATCCGTGTCGCCGCCCGCGCCGTCAGCCTGGTCGAGAGGCGCACATAGTCGGCGATCCCGTAGCTCGCGAAGGCGGCGGTCATCGAGGCACGCGCCGCGACGATGCGCCGATCGAACTCCGGAAACGACGCAACGCCAAGCCGGTGCACGCTGGTCGAGACGGCCATGCCGGCGGCGCGGCTCAAGGTCCGGATTTCCCAGATCGGCGCTCCCGTCGCGAGCCGCAAAAGCAGCGCCACATCGGCATCGGCCTCGGTAACCCGGCTCTCGATCACCTCTCCTCCGGCGTCGATGCCGGCGGCACCGAAGTTCGCCCGGAAGCTGACGCGCCGCCCGAGTCGATACGGGAACCGGTGTCCGCGAACGATGGTGCCGCGCCCCCGTTCCACGGTGACGAGCCCGAGATCCTGCAGATGGCGGAACGCCTGGCGCACCGTATGGCGGTTGACGCCGTACCGCTCCGCGAGCGCTGCGGCCGACGGCAGCGTCGAGCCGTCCGCGTACTCGCCCTTCTCGATGGCGCCCGCGATGTCGTGTGCGATCCTCGACCAGCGTGTTCCCTCCGCCTGGCTCGCATCATCAGGCCTTGGGTGATCCGCAGTCTCGTCGGGCTGTCTCGAGGCTCGCATGCTGGCGTCACCGCAGTGTCACGAAAGATGTCTAGACAATAAGTGTGAGTCGACCTAATGTCTAGACATTGTTTGATCGCGAGGGACGCGAGGTGGACGTGAGCGACAAGACCGAGGCCGCTGATCATTCCCGTCAATCCGAGCGCAAGTCGTGGATGGCCGTGCTGGCCCGTTCGCGACATGACGAACTCGACGAGATCGTCGCGCGCTTTGGCGGCTTGCCGGCACATGACGTGCTGAAGCCCGCCGAGACCGGAACTGTCATGGTCGAGGCGCGTGCTGGAGGCACGGGGCGCCGCTTCAATCTGGGCGAGGCAACGATGACTCGATGCGTCGTGCGCCTCACCGATGGCACGCTGGGTTTCGCCTACGCCCTCGGCACCGACCGCCGCAAGGCTCTGCTGTCGGCGGTCATCGACGGCCTTCTGCAATCCACGGACAGCCCGAAGCTGCGCGAGGCGATTGTCGCGCTCGGCCGCCGACAGGCGGAGGCCCGGCAACTGGCGCTCCGCAAGGCCGCCGCTACCAAGGTCGATTTCTTCACCCTCGTCCGGGGGCACGACTGATGCAGTCCATCTCCTCTCGATCACCCTTGGGCAAGGGCTTCGGCGATCCGGTGCTTGCGAGCCAGCGCTGCTTCCGCCTGATCCTGGCCGCGATGAGTGAGCCGGGCACGGTCCAGCTCTTGGGCGAAGCCGTCGAAGCGCCGGCACACGTTTCGCCAGCCGCTACGCTCGTCCTCCTCACCCTCGTCGATCACGAAACTCCTGTTTGGCTCGCGCCCGGCCTCGATGCTGCCGCGCCCTACTTGCGCTTTCATTGTGGAGCGCCAGTCGTGGATGTGCCGTCTGCCGCCGCCTTCGCCCTTGTCGACGGCTCCTCTGGCGAGCTTGATCTCGGCGCCTTCAACTCCGGCGACGATCGTTATCCCGATCGCTCGACGACGCTCGTGGTGGCGTGCGCCGCGTTCGAGGGCGGGCAAGGAGTGACGCTCTCCGGCCCTGGCATCCAAGGCACCCGCACCGTCTCGCCGTCCGGTCTCGATGGCGGGTTCTGGCCGATGGTCGCGGCGAGCAACGCCCGCTATCCGCTCGGCGTCGACTTGATCCTCTCGGCAGGTGAACGGATCATGGCCATTCCGCGCTCGACCCGCATCTCGGTTCCGACGGAGGCTGGCTGATGTACGTCGCTGTCAAAGGCGGCGAGGCCGCCATTCTCGCCACCCACGATCTCGTCGCCGAGATGCGACGCGGCGATCCGGCCATCCCCGAGCTGACGACAGGGCAAATCCGCGAGCAGATGAGCCTGGCCGTGTCGCGCGTCATGAACGAAGGCTCCCTCGCCGACACCGATCTTGCCGCTCTCGCGTTGAAGCAGGCCCAGGGCGACGCCATCGAGGCCGCGTTTCTGATGCGCGCCTATCGCACGACCCTCCCCCGCCTCGGATCGACCGTGCCACTCGACACAGGCGCCATGGCGATCCGCCGCCGGGTGTCGGCCACTTACAAGGATCTTCCAGGCGGCCAGGTGCTGGGTCCAACCTACGACTACACCCACCGGCTTTTTGATTTCAGCCTCAACGGCGCGACCGGCGAGCAGCCGGCCACAACTCTCGCCGACACCCCCCTCGACACCCGCATGCCACGCGTACCCGACATCCTCGGAGCCGAGGGCCTGATGGAGCCCGAGACGCCGCCCGAAGGCGATCCACGCCCCTTCGATCTGACGCGCGATCCTGTCGAGTTTCCAGCCGACCGCGACGTTCGCCTGCAGGCGCTGGCCCGAGGCGACGAAGGCTTCCTGCTCGGCCTCGCCTACTCGGTGCAGCGCGGCTTTGGTGGCAATCATCCCTTCGCGGGTGAGATTCGCCTGGGCGAGGTGCCGGTTGAGCTGGTGCCGGAGGAACTGGGCTTTGCCGTGGACATCGGTGACCTGACCATCACCGAATGCCAGATGGTCAACCAGTTCAAGGGCTCGAAGCACGTCGCCCCGCAGTTCACACGCGGCTATGGCCTCGCCTTCGGCCACGCCGAAAGGAAGGCCATGTCGATGTCGATCGTCGATCGCGCCTTGAAGGGCCGCGAACTCGGCGAGACGGCCGCCTATCCGGCCCAGCAGGACGAGTTCGTGCTCTACCACTCCGACAACGTCGAGGCCGCCGGCTTCGTCGAGCACTTGAAGCTGCCGCACTACGTCGACTTCCAGGGCGAACTCGAGCTGATCCGACGCCTGCGCCGCGAATTGGACGAGCGTATCGCCCGCGAGGCCGCCGAGGCCGGTGTGCTGGCCGCGGTCACGCAATAGGAACGCCCCGATGCAAAAGACGGTCACGTCTCCACTCCCGCCCCGCGACGAGGCCTACAACTTCGCCTACCTCGACGAGGCGACGAAGCGCATGGTCCGCCGTGCGCTGCTGAAGGCTGTCGCGGTGCCTGGATACCAAGTTCCGTTCGGCTCGCGCGAGATGCCCCTCGCCCGCGGCTGGGGCACCGGCGGCATCCAGGTGACGGCCGCAGTCATCGGCCCCGACGACACGCTCAAGGTCATTGACCAGGGCGCCGACGACACCACCAACGCCGTCTCCATCCGTCGCTTCTTCGCGCGCGTTGCCGGGGTCGCCACAACCGAGGCGACGGCCGATGCAACCATCATCCAGACGCGCCACCGCATTCCCGAGGCGCCGCTCGAGGCCGGCCAGATCCTCGTCTATCAAGTGCCTCAGCCCGAGCCGCTGCGAAAGCTCGAGTCGTCCGAGGCCGAGACGCGCAAGATGCACGCGTGGGGCGACTACGGCCCGATGTACGTGCGTCTCTACGAGGACATCGCTCGCTTCGGCCACGTCGCGACGACCTACTCCTACCCTGTGCTCGTCAATGGCCGCTACGTCATGAGCCCGAGTCCGATCCCGAAGTTCGACAATCCGAAGATGCACATGAGCGCCGCTCTCCAGCTCTTCGGCGCCGGGCGCGAGAAGCGCATCTATGCGATTCCGCCCTGGACCGAGGTGAAGAGCCTCGACTTCGAGGACCATCCCTTCGAGGTGCAGAAGTGGGATGAGCCTTGCGCCTTGTGTGACGCCGCCGACAGCTACCTCGACGAGGTCATCACCGACGACCTGGGCGGACGCATGTTCGTCTGCTCGGACACTCACTATTGCGAAGGCCGCCGAGACGCCGGCCACCGCGGCCGACTGCTGGGAACTGATGCCGGCCGCGCACTGACGCGGAATGAGGAGTGAGGATCACCGATGTCGAATGCAGCTCTCACTCCTCACTCCTCACTCCTCTCCACTCACTCCCCCGCTCCCCTCCTCACCGCCGACCGCGTCACCCGCCTCTACGGCGATCGAATTGGTTGCGTCGACGTTTCGTTTTCCCTCTGGCCCGGCGAGGTTCTTGGCGTCGTCGGCGAATCCGGCTCTGGCAAGTCCACCCTTCTGCGCTGCCTCTCCGGCCTCGACCGCCCGACCTCTGGCAGCGTTGCGTTCGCCGATCCGGCGGGCCTGATCCCGGACATCTTCGCGCTCGACGAGCAGCGCCGCCGCGGCCTGATGCGTACGGCCTGGGGTATCGTCCACCAGAACCCGCGCGACGGCTTGCGCATGGCTGTCTCGGCTGGCGGCAACATCGGCGAGCGCCTGATGGATCGCGGCGACCGGCACTATGGCTCCATCCGTGAGGCTGCCCTCGAGTGGCTTGCTCGCGTCGAGATCGATCCCGCCCGTATCGATGACCGCCCGAGCCAGTTCTCGGGCGGCATGCAGCAGCGCCTGCAGATCGCTCGCGTGCTCGTCTCGGGACCCCGCCTCGTTTACATGGACGAGCCGACCGGCGGCCTCGATGTGTCGGTGCAGGCCCGCCTTCTCGATCTCCTGCGCGCCCTCGTGCGTGACCTGGGGCTCGCCGCCGTCATCGTCACTCACGATCTCGCCGTCGCGCGATTGCTGACCGACCGGCTCATGGTCATGCGCAACGGCCGTGTCGTCGAGGAAGGTCTGACCGATCAGGTCCTCGACGATCCGCAGCACGCCTACACACAACTTCTCACCGCCTCGGTGCTCGCCGCATGACCACCATGATCCGCGTCGAGGGCGTCGCCAAGACCTTCGTCCTCCACAACCAGTCTGGTATCCGGCTCCCGGTCCTCGACAATGTCTCGCTGGTGGTCGACGCCGGCGAGGCCGTCGTGCTGTCTGGCCCATCTGGCGCCGGAAAATCCACGCTCCTGCGCATCCTCTACGGCAATTACCGACCGTCTTCGGGACGCGTGCTCGTCCGCCATGGCGGCAACCTTGTCGACCTCGTTGCCGCCGCCCCGCGCGCTGTCCTCGAGGTGCGCCGCCGCACGCTCGGGTGGGTCTCGCAGTTCCTGCGTGTGATCCCGCGCATCTCGACGCTCGATCTCGTCCGCGATCCCTTGCTCGCCCGCGGCGTCGGCGACGCCGAGGCGACGCGGCGCGCTCGCGACATGCTCGCCCGCATGAATCTTCCCGAAAGCCTGTGGCGCTTGCCGCCGCAAACCTTCTCCGGCGGCGAGCAACAACGCGTCAACATCGCCCGCAGTCTCGTCGATCCGGCACCGGTGCTGCTGCTGGACGAGCCGACGGCATCGCTCGATGCGGTCAATCGCGAGGTCGTCGTCGGGCTCGTCAACGACGCCCGCGCCAATGGCTCGGCCATCGTCGGCATTTTCCACGACGAGGCCGTGCGCAGTCGCGTTGCCACCCGCCTTATCGACGTCACCGCCTTCACCCCGAAAGGAATTGCGGCATGAACTCCGCCGCCATAGCGCCGAAGATCCCGCAAACCTCGAAAATCGACCCCACCGCCAAGCTGCGCGAGGTCGCCGTCGGCGATTGGGTGGAGATCCACAAGGAGGTTCGCGTCGAGTATTCGACGATCGGCGACTATAGCTACCTCCAAGAGTACGTCGCCGTCGCCGACACCACCATCGGCAAGTTCGTCGCCATCGCAGCCAACGTCCGCATCGGCCCGCCCGATCACCCGATGGACCGCATCAGCCAGCACCGCTTCTCCTACGTGCCCGAATACTATTGGCCCGAGGAGACGCGCGATCACGCCTTCTTCGCCGAGCGCCGAACCGCCCGCTGCACCATCGGCAACGACGTCTGGATCGGCCACGCCGTCACTGTTCTGAGCGGCATCACGGTCGGCAATGGCGCAGTGCTGGCCGCCGGCGCTGTCGTCACACGCGACGTCGCGCCCTACACCATCGTCGCCGGGGTTCCCGCGAGGACTGTCCGCCGCCGCTTCCCCGAAGACATCGCCGCGCGTCTCGAGCGCCTCGCCTGGTGGGATTGGCCCGACGACAAGATCCGCCGCGCCAACCGTGACGTGCGCGACCTGAACGTCGAGGCATTCCTCGAGAAATACGAGACCCGATCATCGCCAGACGCAGCCGTTTGCGTCTGAGCGCGCCCCTCAACCAGACAATCGTGAGCACCCCATGGAGACGATCCTCACCAACGCGCGGCTGATTCTCGACGAGGAGGTTGTGGACGGCACTGTGGTCTTCGGTCCCGAAGGTATTCGCGCCGTCGATCACAGCCGCAGCCGGCTCCCCGGTGCCGTCGATGCGCAAGGCGACTACATCTCGCCGGGCCTCATCGAAATGCACACCGACAACCTCGAGAAGCACATCGTCCCGCGTCCCGGCGTCCTTTGGCCGAACGCTCTGTCTGCGGCTCTCGCCCACGACGCGCAGATGGCCGCTGCAGGAGTGACCACGGTCTATGATGCTGTCTGTGCCGGCTACGACTCGGGCGACTCCGTGTCTCGCCGCAGCACGTTCGAGAAGCTCGTCACAGCCATCAAGGATGGCATGCGCGAGGACGTCTTCCGCATCGATCACAAGCTGCATTTGCGCTGCGAGTTGACCGGTGACGACGTCGTCGATGCCATCACACCCCACATGGATCATCCGCTCGTCGCGCTTGGTTCCCTGATGGACCACACGCCCGGCCAGCGTCAGTGGCGTGACGCCAAGAGCCACAAGGCTTACGTCATGGGCAAGAGCGGCAGGTCGGAGGCTGAATGGCAGGCCCACGTCGTCGCGCGCATGGAGTCCGCCGCCAACGTGCCCCGCATGCGTCCGATCGTCGTCGAGATGTTCCGCTCCCGCGGCATCCCCCTCGCATCCCATGACGACACCACTCTCGAGCATGTCGAGGAAGGATTGGCCGAGGGCGTCGTCATCTCGGAGTTCCCCACCACTGTCGAGGCGGCGACGGCGGCCAAGCAGCGCGGTCTGACCACGATCGCCGGTGCACCGAACGTCGTGCGCGGTGGCTCGCACTCCGGCGGTGTCTCGGTCTCGGAACTCGCCGAGGCCGGGGTCCTCGATGGCCTCTCGTCCGATTATGTCCCCGCGAGCCTTCTTCAAGCCGTGCATTGCTTGAACGAGCGTCACGGCATCAGCCTTCCCGCCGCCGTTGGGATGGTGACATGGGCCATCGCCGATAGTCTGGCGCTGAAGGATCGCGGCCGCCTCGCGCCCGGTCTCCGCGCTGATGTCTTGCGCTTCCGCATGGTCGCTGAGACGCCCATCGTGCGCGGCTTGTGGGTCGCAGGGCGTCAGGTGATGTGAGATGACCCGCTATGCCATCTACGTTGCACCCGACGCCGCCTCGCACGTGTGGCGGTTTGGCTCGGGCACGATTGGCTACGATGCGGCGACGGGCGCGGACCTCCCCTTCAACGACACGGCGGGGCTGTCTGCGGACGTATGGTCGGCCACGACCGAGGAGCCGCGCCGCTACGGGTTTCACGCGACGCTCAAGGCACCGTTCGAGCTTGCACCGGCCATCGATGAACAGAGCCTTCTCGGCGATGTCGAGCAACTGGCAGCATCCCTCCCGCCAGTCACGCTCTCAGGCTTGCTGGTACGCTCCATCGGGCGCTTCATCGCGCTGGTTCCGGCTCAGCCGTCGGTCGACCTGCAAGCGCTGGCCGCCGCTACGGTCGAGCGCCTCGACCATCTCCGCGCACCCCTGTCCGCAGCCGACCGCGCGCGCCGGCTGAAATCGCCACTTACCACCCGTCAGATCGAGTATCTTGATCGTTACGGCTATCCATACGTCCGTGACGAGTTCCGCTTCCACATGACGCTGACTGGCCCGGTCACCAAGGATGCGGAACGCACGCGCATCGCCGAAACTTTAGCCGCCGCATATAGCCGGTCCGTGCCCGCTGGTCCGTTCATTGTCGATGCGCTGGCCGTCTATCGGCAACCCAGCCGCGACGCGCGCTTTCGCATTGTCGCGCGCTTTCCGCTTAAGAAGCCGCCAACGCCCTGAGCGCGTCGGTGAAGCGCTGGGCAGCGGTCTGAATAGCCCCGGCATTGACGATCTCGATAATCGGCGCCCGCTCGACCGTCATTGGCGCTTGCCGCTGAAGCCGAGAAGCGATTGCCTCCGCCGGCTCGCGCCCTCGTGCAGCGATCCGCTGTGCCAGCACCGACACTGGTGCCGTTACGTGCAACACGACGACCCGCTCGACCAACCGTTCGGCATCGCCGATCGAGCCGCGTGAGACGTTGGCCACAACCACCCGTGCCGATTTGAGCGCCTCTCGCGCCGCATCCGGGATCGCATAACCCAGGCCGTGTGCGCGCCATGAAAGCAGGAACGCCCCCTCGGCCTCGGCCCGATCGAACGCCTCCGGCGACATCGCGTCGTGCTGCTCGCTGGCGTCGTGGCCCGCCCGGGTCACCACCCGACGCGCAAAAACGAACCGGCCATCTCCAACGAGTTCGGCCCGCGCCGCATCGATCAGGGTGTCCTTGCCGGCCCCCGACGGGCCGACCACCAACGCCAGGATGCCGGTTCCGATGCGTGTTGTTGTTTCCATGCTGCTTGTTCGGGTCATGTCCGCGCCGCCGTTTTCGCTCCGGCACACCGATCGATCAGCGCCAGCCAAGCAGGCAGGCACCGCGTTGCGAGATCGTAGCGCTCGACGATCGTCTGCCGCGCCGCATCTCTGATCGGGATATAGCGCTCGTGATGGGCGAGAGCGTCGATTGCACTTGTTGCAAGACCCTTCACGTCGAAGAAATCGAAGAGCAACCCGTTCTTTCCGTGCTCGATCATCTCTGTCACCGGCGGCGTCGCCGACCCGAGCACCAGCGCCCCCGCGCTCATCGCTTCCAGCATCGACCACGACAGTACGAACGGATAGGTCGCATAGATGTGCAGGCGGCTCACCTGCATCAACGCGATGAATTCGGCATAGGGAATGTTCCCCACGAAGTGCACGCGCTCCATCGGCAGCCGATCTTGCACCTCGCTCAGGAAGCGCGCTTTCCACGTCTCGCCCTTCGGTGCCGCCGCGCCATAGGACACGCTCTCGCCGCCGACGATCACCGCGTGCGCATTGGGACGCGCGGCGAGGATGGCCGGTAGCGCGCGCAGGAAGATGTGCACCCCTCGGATCGGCTCGAGATTGCGATTGACGAATGTGATCACCTCGTCGCCGGGCCTGAACACTCGGTCCCCCGTGCCGCGCGAGAATGTCGCCTGCGGATTTGGGCACAACGCGTCGCTCCGGATTCCCTCGTGGATCGTCGTTATCTTGCCCGCGAGCTCCGCCGGAAAACGGCTCGCTTGCCACGCCGTCGGTGCCACCGCCACGTCGCTGTCGATGATGGCCGTCACCATCGGAATGTTCTTGGACTTGAGCATGATCCTGAGGCCGTCGGTAACGTCCGGAAACTCGGGATCGAAGCCGACGTCCCCGCCCTCCGCCGTGTAGTAGAACTCGGCATGCGAGATCATCGCCGTCTTTGGGAAGATCTCCTTCACCAACATCAACTCGCCCCATCCGGGATGGCCGACAACCACGTCCGGCGTGATCCCGCGTCGCCTCAGCTCGATCAAACCGGCCGCGACGGCCTCTGCCCGCTGGAACCTGTTGACCAGCGTGCTCGCCGCACGCGTCAAACCCTCGGGCGGCGGCTTCGGCGCGACGTAGCGTCCCGTCTTCACCGCCGCTAGGCTTTGCTTGTTGGTGCTGTCCGTCAGCGCAATCACCTCGACGCCTGTGCGTTGCGCCAACGCTTGCGCCACGTGCCGGAACTGCCCCGGGAAATTCTGGTGGATGAAGAGCACCCGCACGTTTGTCCTCCCGAGGGGCCGAGCCCGCCTGTCAGCTCGCCGCCATCTCGCGATGCGGCAACGTGTTTATCGCGGCGATACCCACATCTTTGACCGGAGCGCCCGCGCGTCGCTGCGCCTGCGCCATCGTTCGCTTGAGTTCGGCGAAGTAGGGCAGGTGCTCCACCTCGATGGCGTGCCGGGGGGTGTCCTTGAACTGCTGGCGCACCCAGGCGTTGCGCGTCGCGATGTTGCGCAGCATGTCGGGCACGTCGGGCAGCTTCGCCCGCCCCATCTCGTGCTCGCGAAGCCACCGCACTTGCCCTTCGCAGATCCAGTTGAGCGCTGTATCCGAGTTGAAATAGGCGAGGAAGTAGATCCCGCGCCAATCCGGCGGCACGATGCGCATATAAAGGTCGAGCCCGTTGTCGCGCTCCTCGACCACGCGCTTGTCGAGAAAATCCAGGTCGATGACGTAGCCCGTGGCGGCGATCAGCGTATCGAACTCCTCGCTGCGACCACCGGCAAACGTGATCCGCTTGCCATCGATTCGCTCGATCCCGTTTTCGACGAGGACCCTCTTGTACTTGATGTGATTGACGATGTTGGCGTTCGACGTGGCGTGCACGCGCTTCGCCGTCGCCGGAAAGCCGAGACTGCTCATGTCGCCTTGCACCATGTAGACGAGCGATTTCAGCACCCGAGCTCGCACCCACGCCGGCACCCACGGCTTGTAGAACGGCTTGATGGCATCCCAGAACGGCCGCCCGAACACCAACTTCGGAATGATCAGCGCGCTCGACCGCGCCACCAGCACGACCCTGTCCGAGGTCATCGCCAGATCGCTGGCGATGTCGAGGGCGCTGTTGCCGACCCCGACCACGCAGACCCTTTTGCCGACGAACTGCGCTGGCTCCCGATAGTAGTGTGAATGCAGGTACTCGCCCCCGAACCCGTCCTTGAAGACGTCCACCTCGAGCGGCTTGGTCAAATGCCCTGTCGCGAGCATGACGCAGTCGTGCTCGATCAGCTCGCCTTTGTCCGTCTCGATCAGCCATTTGGGCGCCGATGCCGAGTAGCTCTCAGCCGGTCGGACGCTTGTGATCTTCGTATTGAAGCGAACCCGCCCGGTGACGCCGAAGTGATCGGCATAGTCCTTCAGGTAGCGCGCCATGTCCCAGTGCGACGGGAAAGGCGGCACCGAGGCATCGAAGCGGAAGTCCGAGAAGTTGGTGAGGTCGCGGGCCGTATTGATGTGCAGCGTCTTATAGGCCGAAGAGCGGCCGTTGTCGTTCTGGTAGACCCACATGCCGCCGATATTGCTGCCGATCTCGTAGACGGTAACGTCGACGCCATCCTCTTCGAGCATGTGCTTGGCGCCGCAGATCCCGGCCGCCCCGGCGCCGACGATTCCGACCGATTTTCGCTGTGCCATCGCTCTCCGCCTCACATTTGGCGGGAAGCTATCTGGCGGCGCAGCTCCTGTCATCACCGCGCCGCAGCGGGGGTACCGCAGGTTGACGAGGCCGTCCGGCCGGGCCGCGTTGTCGACATGACAGCATCTGCAACTACCGGCGCGGCTCCAGATTGCTCACCCGAACAGGCGGCGCGCGCATCAACTCGTCAACCCTCACGCGCTCGCGCTGGAAAGCGGCGAGCTGACGCCCCGAAAGCCGCTTTTCTCTCGGCACCTGGATCGAAAGGGGATCAACCCAGCGATTGCTCACCAGAACCTCGTAGTGCAGGTGGGGGCCGGAGGAGAGGCCGCTGGAGCCGAGATAGCCGATCACCTGCCCCTGCCGCACCCTGACGCCAACGCTGATGCCGGTTGCCACGCCCCGCATGTGGCCATACGCGGTCTGGTAGCCGTTGGCGTGCCGGATACGCACGTAGTTGCCGTACTGTCCTTTGTAGCCGGCTTCCTCCACTGTGCCGTGTCCCGCAGCGATGATCGGCGTACCGATCGGGCCGGCCCAATCGACGCCCGCGTGCAGTTTCCGTTGGTTAAGCAGGGGATGGAAACGAATGCCGAAGCCGGAGGTCAGCCGCACGTCGTCGCTGCGCACTGGCTTGCGCAGGAGAAACCGGCGCGAGTTCTGGCCGTTGACGTCATAGTAGTCGACGCTCCCGTCGTTATCCTTGAAGCGGTAGAACCGCTGTGTGGTGCCTGCGATCGTCATCGACGTCAGCAGCAGCTCGCCCAGTGCACCATCCGCACCTTTGTCCTCTTCGCGGAGATCGAAGAAAGCCTCGAATGCGTCGCTGCCGCGCGCTCGGCGCCGGAAGTCGGCCTCATAGGCATGCACTCTGAGGATCGTTTGTACCGTCTCGTTGGGTATCCCCTGCGCGAGCGCACCATGATATAAACTATTGTAGATGCTAATCGATTGTGCGCCTAGCGAGCCGCTCTCGGCACGGCCTGAGTTCGACGCCACCTGCGATGCGACGAACTCGCCGGCCGCGGTTCGCTCGACCGTCACGCGGTGAGTTCCATCCGGTCCGAGCACTGTGTAGCGGATGGGGTCGTGCTTGTGGGTTCCCGACAGCGACGGTGCAAGGGTCAGCTCGACCTCGTGGCCCGGCGTGATGGCGGATTCCGGCAGGATCGCGCGGGCAGCCTCGACCATATCCCTGGCTTGCCATGTGTCCGCCCCCATGCGCACCAGCAGCCGCGTCAGCGTCTCGCCGCGTCCAAGCTTGATCTTCACCTGCTGATATTCACTCGCCTCGAAGTCACCGTCTTCGAATTCGGTGGTCGTCTTCGACAATATGGTGGTGAACTGCGCCGCCGATCCGCCAGGTCCTCTGTCGCGTCGCGAGAGGTCGAGCCCCTCGGGCGCGAACGAGGGCCGGATCTGAGCGCGATCCGCCTCGTTTGAGATCGTGCGGGCCACCAGGTCAGTCGCCTCGGCGGGCTCCATTTCCTGGCCATCCTCGGCCGGAAGAATGCTGCCCAGGAGCTCCACCACCCGAATAGTGACCTCACCCCCTTCCGGACCTGTTGCGACCGGCCCTCCTTGTGGACCTTCTCTGCCCGGCGCGGTGACGGCGAACAATTTGAGTGGGTTGAAGGGAGGTACCGAGGCGGCTGGATTGGGCTCCACGGCGGCTAGCCGTATCACCAGACGTGCGTAGGGCTTTTTGTGCAGATACTCGCGGTTGGCCCGCCGCTCCCGGATCGAATCTTGCACGATGTAACGCGTCGAAACTGAATCCATCGTCGTCTGCAGCCGCCCGGATTTCGGTATCGACCAGGCTAGGCCTCCTACCGAGTGATTGGCCACTGGCAGCTGCTTGGGGGTTGGGAAGGCCTGTTGCAGCGAGGCGGCCATCTTGCTGGGCCCCCCAGTTAAGTCGAGCGAGCCGAAAATCACCGCTGCGATCGCGACCGTACCGACCATGGCTGCAAGGCACGTGCTGAAGAACCAGCGAAAGCCGCCTCCGCGCCGCGCCTCGGCCTGGTCGGCTATGAAGAGGTCGGGAAGAGCGCGTCCCTTCCGTGCAGCATAGAGGTGCGCAAGGCCCCGCGGCCGCCCGTCCCCGGCAACTCGCCGCGGCCTACCGACCGAAGCGTGCCGTCTCAACTCGATCGGATCGACCCCCGAGACTGCCACTGTCGCCCCCGTTTACCTTGCAGATCAGCGCGTTGAGCGCCATCCCCGCGCCCGCGAAACCTTCACTCCCACACCAATTCGGCGATAGTCGGGCCGGCCGCCGACCGAGTCAACGAGCCCATCGACCGACCCAACCCTCTTCGCGGCGCCCCTGTGTGCCAAATTCAGCGCCAAAAAGAGTCTAGCCGAATCAGCAAGTTCGGGAGACCCTGCCGCCTTGTGACGCTTTTTTTGCTGATGAGTGTTGACAGCCGAGAGCGGCCGATCTATTCCATCACTCGTTCGCGGCGCCAACGACTGGCTGCCACGAGCCATCGGACGACGAAATCACATAGCCAACGCGGACCTTTCGGGGGTCAACCCTGAAGCAGGTTCGTTTTTTGGTCGTCGCAACTGGGAAAACCAGTTCGCTGAAAGTGAAATAGTCAGTAGATGACGGCGCTCTTTGAC
>LNFM01008275.1_pt1 | contig 15772 bp, 12 predicted proteins | sample 596031 | NCBI WGS metagenome assembly LNFM01 (sample SAMN04254537, study PRJNA301005) | activated carbon metagenome | isolation source: dual media filters at the Ann Arbor, Michigan drinking water treatment plant | place: USA: Ann Arbor | reverse complement strand
TTGCCGCTTCCTCTACAACACGGGTTCTGAGTCCACCAGCGGCAAGCGCGGCGTGTATCGCACGTTCGCGGCCGAATGCCAAACCCAATTCCCCAGCGCTCAGAACTCCGATAAAACCGCCGTCGCGATCAGGCGGCGAAAGCTTCGTCTTGCCGCGTTCCGACCCGTCGCTGGCCTGCAAGAGCGTCGCCGCCTTGCCCTTGGCGAGCCAGTCCTTGACCTTCTCGTAGCCCATGACAGCGCCGCTTGCCTTGCGAGCCATGCTGACCAGATCAATCACACGCCGCGCCAGCAGATCCTCGACCAGATCGGGCAGACCTTCCGGCACCTTGACCGGCTGGCGGGCCGCCCGGGCGAACAGGCCCTTCTTTGCGGCCTTTTCAATCGCCTCACGGTCAGCACTGACGTAAAATCCCCGTCCGGGCAAACGTCCCAGAATGTCCGGCGTCACCACGCCCTCGGGGTCCAGGCAAAAGCGGATCAACCCCGCCTTTGGCTGGCTTTCACCGGTCGCAATGCACTTGCGTTCCGGTTCGTCCTGATCTTTCTCCCGGCCGCCGCGCGTCAACGCTTGGGTTTCCGAGGTCTGAAATCAGACCTCGGCCTCCGCGTCTTCTTCGGCGGACTTCTCAAGCTCGGCAGGGTCAACCCAGCCCAGCATGACCCGCGCGGTCATCACAAGATGCTGCGCCTCTTCGAGGCTCATATCGAACTTTTCCAGTACGCCTTCATCTTTCTTGCGAACGCCGTTCTCCGTGGTCCAGCCACCGGCCAATTCCCAGTCGGCACAAGTGGCGAAGTCTTCCAGGGTCTTGATTCCATCTCGGCCCAGCGCTTCCAGCATCTGGGGTGTCAGACCCTCGAATTCAACCAGGCTGTCTTCGACACCAAGCGCGCGAGCGTTTTCCATCGCCTTGGCGTTGGCAGCTTCGAGATAATCGCGGGCGCGCGCCTGCAGTTCGCCAGCAGTACCTTCATCAAAGCCGTCGATCGACAGAAGCTCGTCCATATCGACGTAGGCCACTTCCTCGAGGTTGGTGAAACCTTCGGCGACCAGAAGCTGCGCCATCATTTCATCCACGTCCAGCGTGTCCATGAACAGCTTGGTGCGTTCGGCGAATTCTGCCTGACGACGCTGGCTTTCCTCGGCCTCGGTCATGATGTCGATATCAAGACCGGTGAGCTGAGAGGCGAGGCGGACGTTCTGGCCGCGGCGACCGATTGCGAGCGAAAGCTGTTCGTCGGGCACCACGACCTCGATCTTGCCGGCCTCTTCATCGATGACGACCTTGGAGACTTCGGCAGGCTGGAGCGCGTTCACGAGGAATGTCGCCTGATCCTGATTCCACGGAATGATGTCGATCTTTTCGCCCTGAAGTTCGTTCACCACGGCCTGAACGCGGCTGCCGCGCATACCGACGCAAGCACCGACCGGGTCGATGGAGTTGTCGTAGCTGATGACAGCGATCTTGGCGCGCGATCCGGGGTCACGGGCCACAGCCTTGATCTCGATGATGCCGTCGTAGATTTCCGGCACTTCCATCTTGAAGAGTTCGGCCATGAACTGCGGGTCAGTGCGCGACAGGAAGACCTGCGGGCCACGGGCTTCGCGACGCACGTCCTTGATGTAGCAGCGCACGCGGTCGCCGATACGGTAGCTTTCGCGGCCAATCTTTTCGTTGCGGCGCAGGATGCCTTCGCCACGACCGATATCAACGATGACGTTGCCATATTCCTCGCGCTTGACGGCGCCGTTGATGATGGTGCCCTTGCGGTCCTTGAATTCCTCGAACTGGCGGTCACGTTCGGCCTCGCGGACCTTCTGCAGAATGACCTGCTTCGCCGATTGCGCGGCGATACGGCCCAGATCGACGGGGGGCACTTCGTCGATGATCTCGTCGCCGACTTGCGGATCGGCGAGCCAGGTTTTCGCCTGCTTGGCCGTCAATTGGGCGTGGTGGTTTTCGACTGCGTCGTCTTCGACTACGGTGCGGACGCGGGTAAAGGACGCGCGGCCGGTCTTGCGGTCGATCTTGACCCGGATGTCCATTTCCGCGCCGTAGCGCGATTTGGCGGCCCTTGCGAGGCTGTCCTCCATCGCCTGAACGACCAGTTCCGGGTCGATCATCTTTTCGCGTGCGACCGCTTCGGCGGTCTGCAAAAGCTCAAGCTGGTTGGCCGAGGTAATCGCCATCTGGTCTCTCCGCGTTCAGTGTTTGGTTGGGGGAGTATCGTCCCCGTCGGTATCTTCGCTGTCTGTCTCGTCTTCGATGGTGTCGAACTTGTCCGGATCGACGCCTTGCGTTTTCCGCTGGCGCAGCATTTCCGTGATCAGATCCTCGGTGAGGATCAGCTTTGCATCAGACAGCCAGTCGAACTTGAGACCGATGGTCAGGGTTTCGCCTGCTTCCTCAATCTCGATCAGGACTTCGTCGCCTTCGGTGCCCGCAAGAGTGCCCTTGAAGCGACGGCGACCGTCGATCAACTCGGTTGTCTCGATCCGGGCCTCCCAGCCCTTCCAGACCTCGAAATCCTTCAGGCGCGTAAGCGGGCGGTCGATGCCGGGACTGGAGACTTCAAGGACATAATTGTCTTCAATCGGGTCTTCCACATCCAGTACGGCGGAAACGGCGGTCGAAATCTCGCCGCACTCGTCGACGTCGATACCACCTTCGGCCTTGTCGGCCATGATTTGCAGGATGCGCGTCTTGCCGCCCATCAGGCGCACGCGCACCAGTTCGAACCCCATCCCTTCGATGACAGGTCCGATTATATCCGCCAAGCGGCGGTCGATCGAGGTTTTGGCTATCAGGTCCGACATGTTCGGCCCCCTAAAATGAAAAACGGGCCGCAGGGCCCGTGCATCTCTTGCGGTAGCATCGAGTTTGGACCCCGACGCAGCTGTTGCAAGCCGTATACGGAAGCGGAACCGAGTCTGCAAGTGCGGTGTTTCCTGTTTGGAGCAACGCAAACGTGACAGATTCCCCGCTGACGTCTTCAAGGTCGGATTGCCCTTGATCAGCCAACCTGCGATACTTTCCTTCGGACGATGCAAGAGGCCGACTTGGCAGCGAACCGCCCCCTTCTTTCCCTGCCATCGCTCGTCGCATTTGCGCTTGCTGCGGCCCTGACCGGACAACAGGTCGCAGCCCTTGACCGGCTGGACGTTGCTGTGGCTGGTGGCGATGCGGACCTTGCAGATGCCGTCCGCAATGCCTCGCTACTGGTGACTCAGCAGGCACAAGACCTTACCGACCCGCAGGACCTGTTCGCCGCAGCACGCGCGGATTACGCCCGCATTCTAGATGCGCTTTATGCGCGCGGCCACTATTCGGCCGTCATCAACATAACCATCGATGGCCAGGAAGCCGCCGCGATACCACCGTTCGAGGCCCCTAGCAGGATCAATCAGATTTCCGTGTCGGTCGATCCCGGCCCGCAGTTCCGATTTTCGCGCGCCAGTGTCGTGCCGCTTGCGCCTGACACCGAGCTGCCTGCGGGTTTTCAACCGGGCGAGCCTGCTGAGAGCGGCATTGTCAGTGATGCCACGACGTCGGCAATCAGCGCGTGGCGCGAAATTGGTCACGCCAAGGCAAGCGTTGCGTCACAAGACATCGTCGCCGACCACCGCAACGCAAGACTGGCAGCCAGCCTTCGGCTGTCACCCGGCCCCCGGTTGCGCTTTGGCCGTTTGACAATCGAGGGGGCGGAGCGGATGCGCGAACAACGCATTCGCAAGATAGCCGGTTTGCCGGTGGGAGAGGTTTTCAGTGAACGCGAGCTGGAACGCGCAGCCGAGCGTTTGAAGCGGACCGGGATTTTCGCGTCTGTCGCCTTAACCGAAGATGAGAACATAACGGCCCCTGACCTGCTGGGCATCACCGCGACCCTCGTGGAGCAAAAGCCGCGCAGATATTCCGTTGGGGCGGAGATTGCCAGTTTTGATGGTCTGACGTTGACCGGATACTGGCTTCATCGCAACCTGTTGGGCGGCGGCGAGCGACTGAAGGTGGAAGGCGAGATAACCAACATCGGGGCGGCCTCCAGCGGCGTCGACTATTCGCTTGGAGTGACAATCGACAGGCCAGCGACGCTGACACCGGACACCACCGCCGGCCTTGCGTTCAACATCTCGCATCTGGATGAGGTGGATTACTACGCAAACACAGCCGAGTTCGGGCTGACGTTCTCACACATTTTTTCCGAAACCCTGACCGCCCGCGCGAGCTTGGCCTACAGTGCGCAAGAGGGACGTGATCCGGGCGGCTCGTTCAGTTTTCGTAACCTTTCACTGCCGCTTGGGATCACCTGGGACCGGCGCGATGTTGCGACCAATCCAACAACCGGAACGTACATCGATGCCGAGATAAAGCCGTTTCTCGGCTTTGCGACCAGTGATTCCGGCGTGCGGATGACCATGGATGGCCGAATCTACCATAGCCTTGGCGAACCCGGCCAGCTGGTGCTGGCGGCGCGGGCGCAAGCAGGGGCGATCTTCGGAGCGACCGTGCTTGGGACACCACGCGACGAGCTTTTCTTTTCTGGTGGCGGTGGAACGGTTCGCGGGCAGCCTTACAGATCGCTCGGAATTTCGATTGCGCGCGGCTTTGGGCCCGAGTTCCTGATTGGGGGCACGTATTTCCTCGCGGCTTCGGCTGAGGTGCGCGCGAAGGTCACGGACCGGATCGGAATCGTCGGATTCGTTGATGCCGGGCAAGTTGGTATCGATGGCTTTTTTGACGACGGCAGCGGCTGGCATGCGGGTGCCGGCTTGGGCCTGCGCTATGATACCGGCTTTGGGCCGATCCGCCTTGACGTGGCCGCCCCGGTCGGCGGTGACACCGGCGATGGGCTGCAGATCTACGTGGGTCTGGGGCAAGCGTTCTGATGCGGCGCGCGGTTGCGATCCTGATTTTGTCGACGCTGCCGGTGCAGGCGCAAGACGATGGCGGCGGCTATCTTGAGGCGTTTCTAGAAGAGAATCTTTCCGGCGCAGGGCGGAATGTCAGCATCACCGGGTTCTCAGGTGCACTGTCTACTGTCGCCTCAGTCGACAGCATGACCATTGCTGATGACGAGGGCGTCTGGATCACTTTGAATGGTCTGAAGCTTGACTGGAGCCGATCAGCGCTGCTGTCGGGCGAGGTGCAGGTCAGCGAGCTTTCCGCCGAAGAGATCATCGTCGCGCGGGCGCCGAACCCTGGTCCAGACGCTCTGGAGCCAGAGGCGCAAGGGTTCAGTTTGCCGGACCTGCCCGTATCAATTCAGATTGGGCGGGTAGCCGCGGAACGAATTCTGCTGGAACCCGCATTGTTCGGGCAGGCCGTGGAGGGAAGTCTTGAGGCATCGCTTTCCTTGATCGACGGCGAAGGAAAGGCTTCACTGTCGCTATTGCGCAGCGATACCGGGCCGGAGGGACGGATCACCCTGGAGGCCGACTATTCGAATGCCGATCGACGCCTTGGCGTGAACTTGGAAGCAGCTGAGGGGAAGAACGGTCTTTTCACCTCGCTGCTCGGGCTGCCGGGGGCCCCGGCCGCAGAGCTTTCGGTGACCGGAAGTGGGCCTTTCGAGAATTTTGTAGCCGACGTGCGGCTGGCAACCGAGGGTGTGGACCGGCTTTCGGGCACTGTCGCAACCGCTGCCGTCGACGACCGCGGATATAGGTTTTCAGCCGACCTATCCGGAGACATCGCGCCACTTTTCCTGCCGGACTACCGCGATTTTTTTGGTCCTGAAGTCAGGTTGCATGTCGAGGCGCTCCGATCTCATACCGGCCAAATTACCTTTGATACGTTCGAAGCAGCCACGCAATCGCTGCAACTGTCTGGGTCGATTTCATTGGCCCCGGACGGGTTGCCACAAGAAGTGGCCCTGACCGGGCGTCTCGCTTCGCCAGACGGAGCGCCGGTTCGGCTGCCTTTCGGCGGCGAACCGACCGAGGTGCAGGGTGCTGACCTTGCCATCGAATTCGGTTCCAATTCGGATGGCTGGAAGGCATCCTTCGATGCGCGGGGCGTGTCTCATCCGCAATTTGCAGCCGATCAGCTTGCCGTTGAAGGATCTGGCAGGATCGGGCGGACGCCGGCCGGTCGCAACTTCGGCGCGACCTTCAACTTCTCGGGCGAGGGGATGCAGCCCACTGATCAGGGCGTTTCTGAGGCGCTCGGCTCTGCTGTCACCGGGCGGGTCGTCGCGCATTGGCTGGAAGGTTCGGGCGCACTGAGCCTTCCTGAAGTACGGGTATCGGGCCAAGACTATTCAGGCACCGCGAACCTGCGCGTTGAGGGTCTGGAAGATGCGTTTCTGACATCTGGTCGGGTTGTGATCACTGCCGCGGACTTCTCGCGCTTCTCGACACTGGCCGGGCAACCCCTCGGCGGAAGCGGAACTGCCACGGTTGAGGGTTCGGCCAGCAGCCTGTCAGGTTTCTTTGATCTTGATGCCGCGTTCGAAGGACGTGGGCTGCGTTTAGGCATCGCGGAACTGGATCGCTTGCTTTCCGAAGAGACGCGTGCCGCGCTCTCTGTGCGCCGCGACGAAGGCGGCACGTCATTGCGTAAGTTCGATCTGACCGCCAGGTCGCTTGCGATGACCGCTTCAGGAAAGCTGTCGTCTGAGAGATCAGACGTTCAGGCCCAACTGGCGTTTGCCGATCTTGGAGCTTTAGGGCCCGGCTACCGTGGCAGCGCGGAAATCAACGGCACCTTTTCTGGTACGAGCGACGCCGGATCGCTTAGGATTGAAGGAACTGGATCGAACCTTGGCACCGGCGACAGCCAAGTCGATCTCTTGCTGGCCGGGCGCAGCGATCTTTCGGCACAGTTTCAACTGAATCAGGGCGTTTTGCAGATCGAGGAAGCCAGGCTCTCGAACCCGCAACTTTCACTGTCCGCGACCGGGGTGGTATCCGAGAACAGCCGTAACATCGAACTTGATGCTCGGCTGGCGAACCTTGCCATCCTTGCGCCCGGATTTCCCGGCGAGCTTCGGTTTGCCGGAAATGCCAACCAAAACGACAGTGGATATAGGATCAATCTGCGCGGCACCGGACCTGGCCAGACCGAGGCGAGGGTCACGGGCCGGATTGCAAATGACTTTGGGTCTGCAGACCTTAACATAACTGGGTCTGCACAAGCAGCCCTGGCGAATATTCTGATTGAGCCGCGAGCGGTTTCCGGCCCTGTGCGGTTTGACTTGAGGCTTGACGGGCCACTGCGTCTTTCGTCGCTTTCCGGTAGGTTGTCTCTATCGGGAGGCCGCATTACCGACCCGAACCTTGGGGTCGCGTTGGAGCGAACGGAAGCGATCGTCGATCTTGCGGGGGGCACGGCGCGCATTTCCGCGACCAGCGAGCCATCCACGGGGGGCCGGGTACGAGTGGACGGGTCCATCGGACTGCAAGCTCCGTTCAATGGCGATCTCGATATCGCACTGCAGCGGGTAAAGCTGGTTGATCCGGACCTTTACCAGACATTTGCGGACGGCACGCTTCGCGTCGATGGGCCGCTGGCTGGTGGCGCGCTTATCTCAGGGCAGGTGGCGCTGTCGGAAACGGAGATCAGCGTACCTTCGACTGGTTTTGGCGGTGCGTCCGGACTGCCTGACCTGCGGCATCAGGCTGAGCCAGCTGCTGTTCGGGAAACGCGCAGAAAGGCTGGCCTCCTTGACGGAAACGGCGGGTCGGGGGCGCGTGGATCAGGCGCCTTCCGTCTGGATGTGGAAATTACCGCACCGAACCGGGTCTTCGTGCGCGGGCGCGGGATTGATGCGGAACTTGGCGGATCACTCCGGCTGACCGGCCGCACCGATGCCGTGATTCCAGCAGGTGAATTCCAGTTGATCCGGGGTCGCCTCGATATTTTGGGAAAACGTCTGGTTCTGTCTGAGGCAAGCCTGGCCATGCAGGGCGACCTTGTGCCAGAGATCAGCGTTTCTGCCAGCACGGAAAGCGACGGCATCATCAGCTTTGTCACCATCGAAGGGCCAGCGACCACGCCCGAAGTGTCGTTCCGATCCAGCCCCGACTTGCCTGAAGAAGAGGTCCTGTCACGGCTGCTGTTCGGTCGAGGATTGGAGAACATATCGGCCCTTCAAGCCGCACAACTGGCCAATGCGGTAGCGGTGTTGGCAGGAAGAGGTGGCGCAGGTGTGATCGGCCGACTTCGTCAGGGATTTGGTCTGGACGACCTGGACCTTACGACCGCCGACGATGGGTCGGCTGCCCTGCGCGCCGGCAAGTATCTGTCGGAAAACGTCTACACCGAAGTTGAGGTCGATCAGGATGGCAAAAGCCAGATCAACCTGAACCTTGATGTGCGCCCGGGAGTAACGGTGAAGGGAAAAGTCGGTGCGGATGGCGACACCGGCATCGGCATTTTCATCGAGAAAGACTACTGAACGCCGTCAGTCGACGGCCAGTTCGAATTCGATATAGCCAGTCCCAGGGCTGGCCCATTGCCGCGACTTGCGGACAACGGCCCCCTCCATCCAGAAATCGTTTGCAATCTTGCCCTCCGGGCGGATGCAGACTTCCTGGATACGGACGGTCTGGTGCGCACGGCCGAAGATTTCGACGGTTTCCGCACCGATCTTGCTGGCCTTGCAGTCAAAGATGCGCCGACTGGTCTGATCGTCGTCGCCAAGAAAGAAGTAGGCGCGCTGGTAGGAACCACCAGAAGCAGACAGTTCGGCTGGCCACGGAGCAGCAGACGACATCAGGTCGGGACCAAGGCCGCGGGTCTGGATCAGAACACCATCGCGCAAAGTGAAGGTTGTGCCATCCGTGGTGGCCCAAGTGACAACCGCCCCCTTGGTGTCTGTCACGGTGACCAACGCATCGGCACCGCGGGAGCTGATCACAACCCGCAGGATGGAAAGGCCGTAAGCTTCAAGCTCGGCACGCGTCGGCTGTGTCGCAACGGCAGCTTGCGGCGGAGTACCCGAAGCCCGTGCCAAGGAGGCTTTCGCGAGATTTAACACGGCCGACTGGACAGTGGAAGGTTCGGACCGGTCACTGCCGCAGCCAGCCAGAACAACTGCTGCCGCACAGATCGCAGCCAGGCTTGAAGGTACTGTCACCGCCAGACCCTTCCCCAGCCACGGTCAAGCGCGTCGGAATGGTAATCCCGGATTGATTCGAAAAGCCTGCCGTCGACTTCCAGCCGCGCACCTCCGTCGCCGGTTGCTGGCCTGAGAGTGGTCCCGAACCCGCCGCGAGACCTGTCGCCGACGGCCCAGTTGAGCGGAATGGTGAAACGCACGCCCTTGTCGAAACCGCCTTCGCCAAAATCGGTAGAAGAAACGTCGGTGACAGTGGCAAAAGCCCCGACACGCCAGCCGTTCGCGAAGACGCGGTCCATCGAAACAGTCGCTCCGGTGTCACCGGCAAGATATCGGCCGACGTCCAACTGACCGACAAAGCCGTTGCCGAAATCGTAGTACGCCGAAAGGTGGCCTGTCATCACGTCGTAATCATATTCGCCAAATCCGAAGCCGCCATCGGTATCGCGCTGCTTCGAATAGTTCAGTTCGACCCCGAGAGCGAGCGGACTGTCAGCCGCTTTCCAGAGCAGTTCGCCTGACACCCCAGCGTGCATCTGTTCCAGATAGCCAAGCGTCACGCGCGAGTAGATGTTTTCAGCCGGGCGAGCATACCAGGCAAGCGTAAGGCGTTCGAGCAACGGGTCGCCGAACTTGCTGTAGCGCGATCCGTCCGACCGGACATGCGGCAAGACAGAAGCGGACGGATTGCCAGAACGATCAAGATTGCCCGCTAGCCGTTTGTAGACCGACCCTGACAGGACGAGGCCAGGTCGAATGTTGTAGGAGGCGCTCAGGCGCAATCCGGCGTCGCCTTTCAGGGGTTCGCTGATGCGAAGTGCGGGCTTCAAGCTCCAACTGAAACTAGGGTAGGGGTCGGCGGGGCCAACGCTGTTCAAGGGAACCGGTCCGGCATCGCTTATCGACGTTCTGGCCCGCAGAAGCGAGGCGTTGTCGGCGGCAAATTCCAGCTCTTCCAGATCACGGCGGCGCAAGGTTACCTTGGAGGCTCCCATGCCATTCACCACGGGGACAATTTCAAACACTTGCACCGATGCAGGCATCACGTTCGATAGGGCCCGGGCCGTGCGTCCGATTGCCTGAGCACCGGCGTCGATCCGGTTGTTACGAATTCGCACCTGAACGCCTGTCGCTGTGTAAGCCAAGTCTTCAACGGCAATTCCATCCACCGCCAGCCGCTTGGCCAGATTATCGCGCAAGATCGGCCCGGCATTCGCTTGTTCAACCCAGCGACCATCATAGGCCTCAGGATCGATGTTGCGGGCCGGACGCAATTTGACGGGCGCGGGGGCCGGGCCCATCACACCCCCGGTTGATCTCGTTTTCGGGTCTAGCATCAGGTGAAACACCAAGCCGACTTCCGAACCGTGCATCGAATAGATGCCGTATCGCGCGTTCGGCCCCCTTTGGTATTCGAAGCCGAAATTGAATGGACTGCTGCGATCCAGCATCCCTCGACGCTCGCCCTCCAGTAGGTAGGCGTCGGAGGAATACTCCGTTTTGAACGTCCAGCGGTCGCTGATCCTGTATTCGATGCCGCCAAAAGGGGCCGCTTCTCCACGAAACCACTGGTCGGAATTCGGCTTTCCCGCATCCCCGGCCAAAAGTGGTGGCCGCGCGCCAAAGGGCGAAGACGCGCCACCATGTGAACCGAGGCGGCCCCAGCCCAATCCGACCGTCACCTTGAGGCGATCAGATATGGTCTTTGTGGCGGTGACGTATTCCGAGGCGAACCGTCCACTGCCCGCGAAATCCTGCAAGCCAATGGCCAGCGACGGAACGTAACGACTTTCGCGAAGAATCTGGTAGCGCAGGTCGAGGCTGCGGTCATCAAGACTTGCCGGGTCCGCCGGGAACAGCGCGTTCCAGTCCTTCCACGTCTGAAAACGAAAGGATGCGGACAGTCGGGGCGTGACCTGAAAGCTGATCGTTGCCCGAGTAACCGGTCCGACGACGGATGTGCTGAAAGAAAATGTCGCATCGTCCTGAACGTCTGCGGAAGGCATGTCGACAAGGCCGGTCGCTCCGTTGATGTTGAGCGAGCGCGGCATCTCCGCTTTTGCCGGCAAACCTGCCGAGGCGAGAGCGAGGATGACAAAGCATAGCGTGGATAGGCTTGGTCTGGGCATGACATCCGAAACTTAGGGGTCGCAGCACTTTATGGCAGGGTGGCGTGGGAGCAAGGCCAATCGCTGCGAAGGACAGCGAGCGCAAGCCTGCTCAGGTTCCTCCATCCTCGCCCAGGCGCAGGCGAAGCTCGCGCAATACCGGCAGCAAGGACTTCACCCGGTCGTGGCCCAATGCTTGCACGACCTCACCGATCAATGGAACGACGCTTGCGACAGCCGAATCCCGGGCAGCACGACCCGACGGACTGATCGCGACGAACTTCTGGCGTGCGTCTTCCCAATCAGGCCGGATGTGGACATGGCCGGCCCATTCGAGCCGAGCCAGCGTATTGGACATTGCGCCTCGGGTCACATGAAACGCCTTGGCCAACTGGGCGGGGGTCCTTTCGTCGCCGATTCGCGCCAGATGGTTCAGGACCGAGAAATGCGAAAGTTCCATCCCCTTCGGCAGCACCTTCGAGATGCGATTGCGGGCCAGCTGGTCGGCCATGAACAGTTCGCCGAAAAGTGCGACCGCGATATCTTCGGTCTTTTCGTTTGTCATGGTCCGTCAAAGCTCCGATCGTGCCGAAGCGACGGAACGCGGCTGCGGGCATCGGACACGCGGCCTAGATCGATGTCTACGAGCGTGACGCCTGGCTCGGTGCCGCCATCTGCCAGAACCTCACCCCAAGGTGCTACAGCGAGCGAATGGCCATGTGTGCGACGACCTTTGCCACGGGTCTCAGAATGAAAGCCGGTCTGTGCTGGTGCGAGCACGAAGCAACCGGTTTCTATCGCGCGCGCGCGGATCAAGGTTTCCCAATGTGCGGCCCCGGTGACGTGATTGAAGGCGGCGGGGACCGTCAGGATTTCAGCCCCCGCCTGAGCCAGCTTCCTGTAAAGCGCGGGGAAACGGAGATCGTAGCACACGGTCAGCCCAAGCGTCCCGAACGGCGTCTTGCACAGCACGGCGCGATCACCAGGGCGATATCCGTGGCTTTCGCGATAGATCTCTGTCTCGGAAACATCGACGTCGAACATATGAATCTTGTCATATCTGGCAGCGATGCTGCCGTCCGGTCCGATCAGAAATGAACGGTTGGCGAACCTGCCATCTGCATCCTGCGTCAGTAACCCGAGCGAGCCGATCAGTAGCCAGATTCTGCGGGCCTGCGCGACTGCGCGCAGCGCGGCTAGTGTCTCGTCATCAGTCTCCTGGCGGAATACGGCTCGCTGATGGCCCCGGTCGGACGAAAGGCAGTTGGTCATTTCCGGAGTCAGGATGAACTCCGCCCCAGCCGAAGCCGCACGACCCACAAGGTCCAGCGTAGCGCGGAGGTTAGCGGCTGGATCGTCCGAGACGTTCAGTTGTAAAAGGGCCGCCCGCATCAATCTGCCAGAAGACGGTCGAGCTTGCCGGCATGGTCAAGCGCGTGAAGGTCGTCTGAGCCGCCAACGTGAAGATCACCGATAAAGATTTGCGGCACAGTTCGGCGACCGCCCGCGCGCGCGGTCATAGCGGACCGCAGCTCAGGGTCGCGACTGACGTCGATCTCGTGATACTCGGCGGCCTTCTTTGCGAGAAGACGCTTTGCGGCATTGCAATAGGGACAGAAAGGGGTGGTGTAGATTTCAATGCGGGGCATGGCTTTGATCCGGGATGACCTGCCAACCCTACATCCAATCAGGTATCCTTCGCAACGCGGGCCAGACTCAACACCGACACTGACGCTGCTCCGGCTGCAAACAGCGCCTCGCTTGCGGCAGCAAAAGTGGCGCCAGAAGTCATGACGTCGTCCACAAGCAAGACATCGCGTTGTGCCACCCTAGCCAAGTGGCGGTTCGGCACCGCGAAGGCATCCAACAGGTTGGCAAACCGGGCATCGCGCGAACGACCCTCCTGGCTCCCGGTGTGTCTTTTCCTGATCAAGCCGTCCGGGCAGTTTTCCAGCCCGGCAAGCCGAGCTATGGCGGAAGAAAGCAACGCGGACTGGTTGTATCTACGCCGAAGGAGCCTGAACCAGTGAAGCGGCACAGGGATTACCAGCATGTTCGGTTTGAGAATGGGGCTGGCCGCCCGGTGCATCCAAACTGCTGCGGGCCGCGCAAGATCGAGCCGATCTCCGTGCTTCAGGGCAAGCGCCATGTGACGCCCGTTTCCCTTGTAGAGAAGCGCAGAACGCCCCTGACTCCAAGGCCGGGCAATCGTAAGGCAATCGTCGCAGAGAACACGGTGGCCATGGTCTTCGCCTTGCAACGGGACACCGCAAAGGTCACAGACCAAACCCGCGATAAACGCAGTCTCGCGCCAGCATTCGCCGCAAAGGCCGAAATCCGACGTGACACCCGCCCCGCAACTGATGCATTGCGGTGGGTAGAGAACCTGGAGCGCTGCTTGCAAACCCACCTTATACCCCTACTTTGCGCCGCATGAACCCCAAGCCGGAACTCGTCGACCGTGCCGCCCTGTGCCGCTATCGCCAGCGGGCAGCCAGCACTACGCATCACGGCAAAGCGGGCTTCCTGCACGATCACATGGTCGCTGACGTTCAGGAAAGACTGATCGAGGTTAACAGAACCTTTACAAACCCAGCGATCGTAACCGGATTTCCGGAATTTTGGCACCGGGCGCTGCCCGGTGCGACGATCGTAGCGGATACGGATCTGCTGGCGCTTGAACGCGCGGCCCACGATGTTGTCGTCCATGCAATGGGATTGCACTGGTCAAACGACCCGCTGGGTCAATTGGTCCAATGCCGCCTTGCCCTGAAACCTGACGGCTTCTTCATGGCGCTGTTCCTTGGTGGCCGCACCCTTCATCAGCTGCGGGCTGCGCTTGCCCATGCCGAAACCGCCGAGACCGGCGGCGTGTCACCTCGCGTCGTACCAATGGCCGAAATCCGTGAGCTTGGCGATTTGCTCTTGCGGGCGGGTTTTGCCATGCCGGTCGCAGACACCTCATTGCTGACCGCCCTATATCCGTCACCCATTGATCTGATGCACGAACTCCGGGCGATGGGTGAGTCGAATGCCCTTTCCGGCCGCCTCCGCCATCCGACGCGGCGGACCGTCTTCAAAAAGGCTGACGCAGTCTACCGAGAATCCTTCGCCAATGAAGATGGCACGATACCAGCCACCTTCGAGATCATCAGCCTGACGGGTTGGTGCCCAGACGAAAGCCAGCCAAAGCCGCTTCGACCCGGATCGGCAAAGCAACGATTGGCCGATGCGCTGAAGGTGGAAGAGCGCAGGTTGTCGGACGAAGGTTGACCCCGGCCGATAAGCCTTTATGTCCGGCTAAAGCGCTTTCCAGGATCACAACGATGCTTGACACAAAGGCGGGAAAAACCCCGCAATCGGACATGGGCCGGAGACCGGCCGAGGTCGACGGGCCGGGTGAAGGCAGGCTGCTTCACGCACCGTCTAACCATCCGCCGGTTCGCCGCGCCAAGATCGGCGTCCTGCTGGCCAACCTCGGTACGCCAGACAATTACGACTACTGGTCCATGCGCCGGTACCTGAACGAATTTCTGTCGGACAAGCGGGTCGTCGATTACGCCAGTTGGAAATGGCAGCCGCTGCTGCAGCTGATCATCCTGACAAAGCGTCCGTTCTCGTCCGGAGCCAACTACAAGTTGATCTGGAACCACGAAAAGAACGAAAGCCCGCTGCTGACAATCACCAAAGATCAGACCGAGGCAATCGCTGCGGCAATGGCCGCGCGTCATGGATCGGAGGTCATGGTCGATTTTTGCATGCGTTACGGCAACCCGTCCACAGAGTCGAAAGTTCGGGCGATGGTCGATGCAGGATGCGAGCGCATCCTGTTCTTCCCGCTTTATCCGCACTACGCCGGAGCGACCTCAGCCACGGCAAATGACCAGTTCTTCCGTGCATTGATGAAAGAGAAGCGGCAGCCGGCGGTGCGCACGGTGCCTGAGTATTTCGAGCATCCGCTGTATATTGATGCCTTGGCTCAGTCCGTGACCGCGGCCTACGCCCAATTGGATCATCGGCCCGATGTTCTGGTCGCCAGCTATCACGGGATGCCAGAACGGTATCTGATGCAGGGCGACCCCTACCATTGCCAGTGCGCAAAGACCTCTCGGCTCTTGCGTGAACGGCTTGGCTGGGAAAAGGGGTCAATCGATACCACCTTCCAATCCGTCTTCGGTCCGGAGGAATGGCTTAAACCCTATACCGTCGACCACGTCGCCGAATTGGCAAAAGCTGGAAAAAAGCGGATCGCCGTCATGGCTCCTGCCTTTTCGGCCGACTGCATCGAGACACTCGAAGAGATAAATGGCGAGATTCGGGAAGCATTCCTGCACGCAGGCGGTGAATCGTTCACCTATATTCCATGTTTGAATGACAGCCCGGCCCATATCAGCGCGCTGGCTGCGATCATTGAGGAAAACATGTCTGGGTGGCTGCCCGGCACTCGGACAAAATGAAAAGGACGGCAGGTTTCCCTGCCGCCCCTTCCGTAGCTTGGCCGAAAATCAGTTCGACACAGCCGCTGCGATCACGAGGAGCAGCAGCAGCGGAACAACGATGCCGCCAGCCGACGACGAGGTCGCAGCTTCGACAACTTCCGG
>LNFM01008274.1_pt1 | contig 15777 bp, 4 predicted proteins | sample 596031 | NCBI WGS metagenome assembly LNFM01 (sample SAMN04254537, study PRJNA301005) | activated carbon metagenome | isolation source: dual media filters at the Ann Arbor, Michigan drinking water treatment plant | place: USA: Ann Arbor | reverse complement strand
CCCGGGTTGACCACGACCGGGTTGAGCCGGAACGAGTCGGAGTACGCCAGGCTGCCGTTCTGGTCGAGGCTCCGGACCGAACCGGCGGGGACCAGGACGTTCACCGTCCCGGACGAGTTGAAGCCCGACGAGAGGTTGAACCGGACGGTCTGCTCGTCGACCCAGGTCAGGCTGGTCGGCCGGGCGGGCCCGACCGGGTTGAGGCCGTCGCCGGAGAGGATGAGGTCGGTCAGGTCGACCGAGTCCCTCGCGACCCGGTCCGAGAACGTCAGGGTGACGAAGTTCGGGGGGGTCTGCGAGGAGAAGGTCGTCCCGTTGCCGGTCGGCCCGCCGTCGGCGGCCAGGGAGGAGGTGGCGACCCGGAAGGCGCCGCCCGCGGGCGACCCGCCGGAGCCCTGGAACTCGAACGCCCCGATGTCGGCCGGCCCGTTGCCGGGGAAGCCCCGGTTCGGGATGTCGACCCGTCCCCGGAACCGGAAGTCGACCGGGGGGGCGGTGGCGTTGTTGGCGTTGTCGATCGCCGCCGAGTTCGACCGGAGGTCGAAGTTGGCGTCGAGGAAGAAGACCGCGGGGCCGTCGACGTTCGGCCTGGGGTCGCGGGGGGAGACGAACGCCGGGTTGCCGGCGAAGTTCCCGAGGACGTCGGGCGTGACGTTCAGCAGGGTCGGGTCGAACCCGTTGCCCACGTTGATGGTGTCGTCCGACGAGTTGTTGTCGTTGGGCCCGTTGCCGGAGAAGAGGGAGTTCCGGACGACCAGCTTGTTGAGGCTGACCGAGCGGATCGCGGAACCCGACCGGGCCGGGGTGGTGTCGTGGTTCTGCCAGTAGATGTTGTTGTTGAGGGCCGCCTGCAGGGGCGAGTCGACCGTGTTGATCGCCAGCACGCCGTTGGTGTTGAAGGCGAACGTGTTGTTGTTGATCGCGGTGACCTGCTTCAGCGAGGTCGTCTGCGACCGGTCGTCGAGGATGACGCCGTTGAGGTTGCCGATGATCCCGTTCGACCAGATCCGGGGCGTGTCGGCGTTGACGCCGGTGGTCACCACGTTGATGCCGATGCCGGCGTCGATCACGTAGTTCCGCTGCACCAGGACGTCGGCGTTCTCGAGGTAGACCGCGACGGAGTTCGGGTCGATGATCCCGGTCGCGGGGTTGCCGAGCAGCGGGGTCGCGATGCTGAAGCCGGCGATCTCGGTGTTGATCCCCGGGATGGCGGGGATGTTCACCCCCTGGACGGTGATGACCGGGCCGTTCGTGCCGAACGGGCGGTTCGGCGACCGGAGGACCGTCTGCTGGGCGTTCCCCACCGTGAACGAGGTCGCGGTGCTGGACGTGGCCGAGGAGAGGAGCCGGACGTACGGCTTGAGGCTGATCGACTCGGTGTAGACGCCGGGGAGGACCCCGACCACGTCACCGGCGTTGGAGACGGCGAGGGCCGCGGCGATCGTCGGGAACGGGTTGGCCCTGCTCCCCTGGGCGGCGCCGGGGTTCTGGACGAAGTTGGTCGCACCGACGAACCGGATGGTCGAGGAGGCCGGGTCGAAGATGACGTAGACCGGGTTGAAGTCGACGCCGGCGATCCCGTCCTTGCCGGTCGGGAAGGTGCCGTCGAACGACCCGGCGAGGGCGTTGCCGGCGATGTCGAGCAGCGGCGAGTTGCCGGTGCCCCTGATGGTCAGGGCGTACTGGTCGTTCGGCAGTGCGCCGGTGACGGTGAAGCTGACCTCCTGGGGGCCCTTGCCGGTGGCCCCGGGGCCGAGGTTGGTGATCGTGAACGCCTGGGCGGGGATGGCGACGTTCACGTCGTCCGCGGTCCCGAGGACGCCGTCGGCCCCGGCCCTGGTGAGGACGATGGAGTTGTTGTTCACCGTGGCCGGGTCGATGTTCTTGTCGGTCCGGAAGGTGTAGGTGACCCCGCCGGCCGGCTGGAGCGCGGAGTTGGGGGCCGGGGTCAGGGCGGTGATCCTCGGGGCGGCGGTGTCGATCACGAGGCCGGCGAGCGCCCCCTTGGGGATCGACGCCTGGAACGGGTCGCCGGGCTGGTTCGAGGCGTTGCCGCTCTGGTCGACGATCCGGACGCGGACCAGGGTGTAGCCGGTGTCGTCGTTGCCCGGCCGGAGGATGCCGTCGGGGCCGACGTTGTACGGCGAGTCGGGGATGGCGGAGGTGTCGACCACCAGGCCGGTGTTGGCCCCGTCGGTGCCGACGGTGACGAGGAACCGGCCCTGGGCGTCGGTCAGCGCGGTGCCGGCGTTGAGCCGGTCGAACACGCCGTCGCCGCGGGTCGAGACGTCGATGATCACGGTCTGGCCGGCGAGCGGGACGATCGGGGAGGCCGGCGGTGCGACCACGCCGGTGAACGTCGGCCGGTTGACGTTGGTGATCTTGTCACCCACCACGTTCGAGTCGGCGCTGTTGTCCAGCGTGAACGAGCCGTTGATGAGGTTCGGGCTTTGCGTGTTGACCAGGAAGGTCAGGTAGAAGTTGCCGCCGGGGAAGCCGTCGCCGGTGGGGAGCGGCAGCAGGGCCCCGTTGATGTCGCCGTTGACGGTGTTCTCGCCGTCGAGGGCGGTCCCCTGCGGGTCGCGGATCACGTCGGCGCCGGAGCCGAGGACCTGGATCCGGTAGAGGTCGCTGTTGAGGTCGAGGTTGAGGCCGCTGACGTCGACGACGATCGTCGGGTTCGCCCCGCCGGTGAAGGTGGTCTTGCCCGAGAGGTTGTAGAACCGGTCGCTGGCGCTGTTCTGGTTGCCGAAGATCCCGTCGCCGCCCGACCCCTGGAGGAGGATGGTGTTGCCGTTGACGGTGTTCGGGTCGATCCCCTTGTCGAGCGCGATCCGGATCGACTGGATCCGCTTGTTCGTGCCGACGACGCCGTTGACGTTGTAAAGGTTGGTGGTGCTCGTGGCGTTGGTGTTCTGGTCGACCACGACGGCGGTCACCCCGATGATGTGGGGCGGGAACAGCTCGCGGAACTCGAAGGCACCGATGTCGAAGAAGGGCAAGCTGCCGAACCCGACGTTGGGGGTGCCGGAGTTGTCCACCCGGAGGTAGCCGAGGGCGTCACGCTGACCGCCGCCGGGGACGCCGGAGGTGCCCGGCGGGATGAGCGCGGGCTTGTAGACCCAGCTCCCGGGGACGGTCGTCGGCCCGGGGACGCCCTGGGGGTCGGACGGGAGGGTCGGGACCCAGAGGTCGATGAACCCTCGGTTCGGCGTGCCGGGCAGGGTGAGCTGGTTCGTCGGGGGGTTCGTCGGGTCGTACTGGATGCCGCCGCCGCCGAACCCGCCGAAGCCGAGGGCGACCCGGCGCGTCTGGTTGCGGATGCCGCCGCGGGCGTCGAGGACCTGGTTGACGACCGGCAGGAGCGTGGCGCTGACGTTGGCGAGGCCGCCCACCCGGGTCGGGGCGGTGGTCGACACGAGGCTCAGTTCGCTCCGGGCCGCGTCGATCGCCGGCGAGGTGCTCCTGAGCTGGAAGTTGCCGTTGGCGGGGTCGCGGAACTGCGGGTCCCCGAACACCGGGCTGTTGTTCGGGATGGCGATCTCGCCGCCGACCTGGAACGGCCCGATGTTGTTGTAGAGGTTGTACTGGAAGATGCTCCCGTCGACCATGCCCGCGGTCTGGAGGACGGCGGTGGTCGACCCGTCGATGATGTTGTTCATCGCGATCAGGTGGATCTGTGCCCTGACCTGCGGGGTCCCCGGGGCGTAGGCGATCGCCTGCGCGTCGATGAGGACCGGGTTGTTATAGAAGGTGTTGTTGAGGAGCAGCACCTCGGTCGGCTCGGGCGAGTTGTCGACGTCCGAGTTGGGGTCGCCGATGACCCGGATCGCGACCGGCATGTTGCTCACCGTGTTGTTCATCATGAACAACAGGTTCGACTGTCCCGCCTGTGACGAGCGGGGGGTCGTGCCGACGCCGAGGACCAGGAGGTTGAAGCCCGGGTGGACGAACACGCCGCTGTCCCGGAAGCTCGACAGGTTCGAGTTCGAGATCATCATGGCGTGGTTGGCGTTGGCCTGGACGGCGAAGCTCCGCGGGTCGGGCTGGCCGTTGGGCAGCGGCGGGAAGACCCCGCCCTTCTGGGCCCGCGGGTTGTCGGCGAAGTCGAACGCGTTGCTGGCGTCGAGGTCGATGCCGTTGATGATGCCGCCCCCCTGCATCTCGATCCGGGAGATGTAGCGGATGTCGGCGTTGTCGATGATGCTGCCGCCGCGGGGGTCGAGGACGCTGTAGTCCGGCCGGCCGTTACCGCCGAAGTAGATCAGGCCGCCGTCGCCGGGGGCCGGCGCCGTGGTGTTGCCGTCGATCGCGGTGAAGAGCCTGACGCCCCGGACGGTGGTCCCGACCGTGTTGTCGTTGATCGAGGTGATGACCACCGGCACCCGCTGCTGGCCGGTCGTCTCGTTGGCCCCGATGCCGACGAACCGCATCTGGCTGAACGCGCCGACGTCGATGAACGGGTCGGCGTCGGGGTCGACGCCGTTGTCGACGCCGGAGATGAACCCGGCACCCGCGGCGTTCTCCATCGAGATGTTCGGCGTGGTCGTGAACGCCTCGCTCGGGGCCGCCTGCCGGCTGTCGAGCTTGATGATCACCGACTCGCCCGGCCTCGCGATCGTCTGGCCGTTGGGGAGGAGCGTGCCCGAGAGGGCGCTCTGCACCGTGAGGACGACCGAGGGGCGGGCCTCCTGGACGAAGCTCGTCGGGACGGTGCCCCCCTGGAAGGTGGTCCCCCCCATCACGATCGAGTTCCGGACGATGTACGTCAGGTCGGTGGCGTCCCAGAGGGAGTCGACGTTGACGTTGGAGTTCTGCCGGTCGCCGTTGTTGGCCCCCTTCACGAGCAGGCCGTTGGCCCCGAGGTTCCGCTGGAAGATGTTCCCGCGGAAGAAGGGGTGGCCGGAGGTGAGCGGCTTGAGCGTGTCGGCGGCGAGCAGCCCGTTGGGGGTGATCGACATCGGCACGTCGCGGTTGTCGACGATGTTGTTGTTCGTGATCGAGTACCGCGTGCCGAAGCCCGCGAGCTGGAACACGAAGCCCTGGCCGGGGATGAAGACAAACTGCCCGCCGGCTGCACCGGAGAAGTCGATCACCCCCGGATCACCGTTGGTACCGCCGGGCACGTTGAGGTTGCCGCCGCCGTAGCGGATGTCGACCTCGTCGATCGTGCCAAAGGTACCCGAGTTGAGCTGGAGTCGGCCCCAGCGGGCCGCGTCGGCCACGGCGCCGGGGGTCGGCTGGAGCGCCCCGCTGCTGTTCAGGCTGTCGATCGCCGGGACGATCGTGGTGGTCTGCTGGGTGAGCGGGTTGAAGAACGAGGTGGTCGCGGCGTTGTCGAGCGCGGTGGTGAAGACCACCCGGGCGTCGCCGACGGTGTTCGGCCGGAACTGGTCGACGTTCGGGTTGGAGCCCGGCACGTAGGTCGGGTCGTAGGGCGAGACCGGGAGGTTGGTGTTGGCGTCGATCGTCGCCAGGGCGTCCCAGCGTCGGATGTAGGTCCGGTCGCCGGCGATGAGGCTGGCACCGGGGGTCAGCACCCGGATGCCGCCGCCGGGGGCCGACTTGATCATCATGCCGGGCTGGATGTAGAGCCGGTTCCGGACGCTAAGCGTCTGGCCGGGGTTCGTCGTGACGTTCTGGCTGCCGACGTCGAGGACCGAGGTCAGGACGTACGGGAGCGGGTCGTCGAAGACGTAATTCCGTACCCCGCCCATCGTGACCGGGTTGTCGGGGTAGACGACCGCGTCGGTCGCCAGGGCGTTGCCGGTGTTCGTGAGCGGCCGGACCCAGATGCCGTTGATGCTGGCCTGGGAGACGGTCGTCCGGCGGATGAGCGGCCCCCGGGCGACGTCGTCCTCGCGGAACGAGTCGAAGTCGCCGGAGATGGTCGCCTGCGAGCCGAGGCCGTTGCCGCTGGGGCCGCCAATGATCGACGTGTTCGTGATCGCCGGCCGGCTGTTGAACAGCGTGATGTTGTCGTAACGGAAGCCCTGGGTGGCGGGGACCGCGCCGCCGCCGTACCGGATGGTGGCGAAGTCGACGACCGACATCAGGTCGTCGGCCCCGGAGACCGCCAGGGGCCCGTTCGGGCCGCGTCGGAGCGTGGTGTCGACCGGGAAGGTGGTCGACCGGCCGTTCTGGGTGAAGCTCCGGAAGACGAGGCCGCCCCAGTCGCCGCCGAGGGGGGAGGTGTCGGTGCCGTTGCGGTTGGTGTCGCCGCCGACGGTGTCGTCGGAGTAAGACGTGAAGATCACCCGGTCGTTCGGGTTCGACCCGCCGAGTGCCTGGAGCGCGGACCCCTGGTTCTGCACCAGGAGCGCGGCGTTCTGGAGCTTCAGCGACGACCCGGGGGCGAAGACCAGGGTCGTGCCGTACGGGACCGAGCCGCTGCCGTCGTTGGCGATCGGGTCGGCGCCGGCGGGGGCCTGGAGGACGAACGTCTGCTGGGTGACGACGCCGGTCAGCGGGTCACGCTGCGGCGTGCCGGGGAGGGCGACGATCACGACCGGCCCCTGGCTCGAGAGCTGGGCGGCGGCGTAGAAGGCCGACCGGGCGAACCGCTGGATGCCGGCCCGGTCGTAGGTCGGGTTGAACCCGCTGAGGAAGTTCACCGAGCTGTTGAGCCCGCCGTTGGGGTCGCCGTTGTTGAGCGTCCCCTGGTTCAGGGCGTTCGGGGCCGCCTGCGGGGCGAGGACCCGGTACGGCTTGGCGATCGACCCGTCGGGGGTCGTGCTGGGCAGGAGCGGGTCCTCGACGTAGTCGGGCCGGGCGTAGATCAGGTTCCCGGCGACGACGAACCCGGTCATGAACGCGCCGCCGGCCACCGCGTCGCCCGACATCCCGTCGCGGTACGACCCGTTGGGGAGGAGCGTCTCGTAGCCGGGGTTGTTGTTGAAGTCCCTCCCCGAGACCTTCTGGTTGCCGAGGAACTCGCCGTCGAGGACGTTGCCGAAGACGTCGACGATCTGGTTCGCGCCCGTGTTCGGCACGTACAGCCGGTAGTAGTCGGGGGCGAGGACGTTCGCCCCGAGGTGCAGCACCAGCCGGGTGTTCGGCCCGTAAGGCCCGTTCTCCAGCGTGACGTTCGTGCCGGTGACCCGGGTGAAGCCGGTCCCGCTGCTCCCCTGGCCGGCGACGCCGAGCGTGCCGAACTCGCCGTCATAGGCGCCGTTGGCGGTGTTCGCCGACCGGACGAGCTGGAGGGCGTTGTTGTAGTTCCTGGTGGGGTCGAGCGGGTTGGAGAAGTCGAACGTGAATGACGTCGGCGGGGCCGAGACGTTGTCGGTCGGCCGGGCGTTCGAGGCGTAGTACGACCGGGGGAGGAGCGAGTCGCCCTGGGCGTTGGCCGAGTCGGCCGAGACCGAGACGATGTAGACCGGCTCGGGCTGGATGTTGAACCGGATCTCGTAGTTCGCCCCGGCCATCCCGGCGATGCCGGTGTTGTTCAGGGGGTTGCCGGCGGCGTCGGTCAGGCCGTTCGGCCGGTTGCCGAGCGCCCGGAAGACGTAGGTGCCGCTGCTGAGCCCGGCGGAGAAGGTCAGGTCGACCCGGCCGAAGTACGGGTCACTGTCGGCGGTCCGGTTCGGCGGCGAGATGAAGTCGGACCCGGTCGTGGTGAACCCTGCGGTGGCGATGAACTGCGAGCGGTCGATCTCGGAGTTGTTGGGGCCGAGGAGGACGAGCTGGTAGTTGCTGATGTTGCTCGCGGCCGACGGGTTCAGGGCCGGGTAGAGCACCTGGGCGGGGGTGGCGAACACCCCGGTCGCCGGGCTCGCCGGGTCGACCACGTTGAGCGAGAGCCCGGTGAGGCCCGGCAGCGGGGTGGCGGTCCCGGTGGAGAGGGCCGCCGCGCCGGGGGTCAACGAGGCCTGCTGGATGTAAGGCGAGGACGTGTCGATCCGGAACGCCTTGTCGAACTGCGAGGCGAGGCCCGGCTGCACCGGCTGGTCGGGCTGGCCGACGACCACCAGGCGGACCCGGCTGAACCCCTCGGGGATCTGCGGGGCGTTGATGACGAACGTCCCGTTCGCGTCGGTCTGGACCGAGACGTCGAACGAGCCGGTGAAGCCCCGGCCGTTCGTGGTCAGGTCGAGGTTCCCGCCGCGGAGCCCGCTGAACTGGGCGTAGACCGTGAGGTTCGCCACGGTGCCCGGGAACGACGCGGCGACCTGCCCGACGAACGACGGGGTGGTGTCGAGCGTGTTGCTGTCGCCCTTGAGCCCGGTGTCCGAGGCGTCGGTCAGCTCGAACGACGTGATGAGGGGCGGGTTGAGCGCCCGGTTGCCGAGGAACTGGCCGAACTCGCCCCCGGCGGTGCCGTTGCCCGAGGGGAACGTGCCGAGGAACTCGCCGTCGAGCTGGTTGCCCACCGCGTCGGTCGCCCCGTTGGGCCCCGAGACGACGATGATGAAGTAACGCCCGGCGGGGAGCTGGACCTGGTTCAGCCCCGAGTAGTCGAGGGTCGCCGTGTTCGTCTGCCGGTTGTAGTTGAAGACGAACCGGGGGTCGTTGTTGAGGTTCTGGTAGCTGTTGGGGCCCAGCTCGCGGACGAGGTAGATCGTCGAGGCGTTGACCGAGGCGGGGGCCATCGCCTCGGAGAACTGGACCGTGACGACCCGGTTGTTGACCGTGGTGTTGATCACCCGGGGGGCGGTGGTGTCGTTGAGGACGAACGCCCCGGTGAACTCCTGCAGGACCTTGCCGTCCTGGGCGGTGATCCCGCCGGTGATCTTGTAGTTATACGTCCCGTTCGCCAGCCCCTGGGTGGGGTCGAACGTGAACGAGAACGGGAACGAGACCTGGGTGGGGAAGTTCGGGTTGTCGACCCCGAACGGCGTGCCGAACAGGATGTTCGTCAGCGGCGGGACGGGGACCGCCTGGAAGGCGAGGTTGGCGGACGTGATGGTCCGGATGTCGACGGGCTTGTTGAACGTCACCAGGAGCTGGTTGGGCGTGGTGGTCAGCGTGCTGCCGTTCACGGGGACGGTCGAGACCACCCTGAGGACGTCCACCGCGTTGAGCGCCGCGCGGGCGTCGACCAGGCCGAAACCGCCGTTGACGTTGTAGGTCCCGGCGGCGGCGCCGTTGAGCGGGACGGCCCCCGCCTTGAGCCCGTCACGCATCTGGGCCGGGGTGAGCGTCGGCACCCGCTGCTTGAGCAGCGCCGCGACCGCCGCGACGTTCGGGGCCGCCGCCGACGTGCCGAAGAAGACCGGCAGGTTCGGCTGTGAGAGGTTCGTCGGGCTGACAGGGAAGCCGGGGCCGGGGTTCGAGGTGTCGATGAAGACGCCCGGCGTGAAGAACGAGGTGTTGCTGCCGTCGGGCCCCGAGACGACCGGGTTCTGGGTCGGCACGAACGGGCCCGACTTCAGCGTCCCGTTGGGGTTCCGGGTGTTGTAGGCCGGCCCCTGCGAGCTGAACGTCTCGTTCAGGAGCGGGTTCTGGTTGACGGAAGGGTGGTTCGCCCACCAGGGCATGGCGCCGACGCCGATCGTGTTCGGGGCGGTCGCCTGGCCGATCGAGCTGGGGTAGAACGTCTCGCCGGCGTTGCCGAACTGCTTCGAGACCACCAGCGCGTTGTCCGGCCCGTTGCCGAACCGGTAGAACTGCACGTAACGGGGGTCGGCCCCCGAGGTCACCCGGATCGCGACGGTGTACGACCCCGGGTTGAGCGTCACGTTCTCGAACGGTGCGTTCGTCGCGACGTTGTTGCCGCTGCCCTGCGCGACCACGTTCCCCGAGGCGTCGAGGACGAAGAAGTCGAGGTCGGAGGTCGTCGACGAGCCGCCGCCGAGCGACTGGATGCCGTAAGCGTCGTCGTACTGGAAGCCGACCGTGATCGGGGCGTTGACCGTGATCGGCAACTGGGTGACCGCGTTGCCGCTCGGCGCGAAGTTCATGAACCGGCCGGAGCCGATCGACCCGACGGTCGCCTGGACCGGGCGGAACCGGGAGAGGTAGCCGTTGTCGGTCGAGTTGCCCGCCGCGGCGAAGTAGCTCGAACCCGCGGCGACCGCCGTGTTCACCCCTTGCGCGATGAGCCCGTCCTGGAAGACCGGGGCCGTCAGGTAGCCGACGTCGTCGACGATCACCTGGGCGCCGGCGTTGGCCAGCGACACGATGTTCTGGCCGAACGCCGCCTGGCCGGTGAACGCGGTGGCGAAGGCGAGCTGGGCCCCCGGCGCGATGTCGTGGATCAACTCCAGCATCGCCCGGCCCTCGTCGGACGACCCGGCCGGGCCCTCCGCGAGCACCTGGACGTTCGAGGGGAGGTCGCCGGTGCCGACCGAGTCGGCCAGGCCGCCGGCGAAGACGCTGACGCTGTCGGACAGCACGCCGACCTTGACCCCGGCGCCCGTCAGCCCGAACTGCGCCCGGACCACGTCGGAGCGGAGCGACTGGTCACCCTGGTTGTTCCCGGCCCCCTGCTGGAAGGTGACGGGCTTGTACATAGGCTGGCCGCCGGCCAGTTGCGGCAGGGCCGCGACCGTCGGCAACGCGGAGGTCGGGATGTAGCCCTCGACGACCTGCGCCGCGGCGTTCGACGCGGTGACTTCCATGCCGAGGTTGCGGAGCGACGCCTGGAACGCGCCGAAGTCCCCCTGGCCCTTCAGCATGATCCCGATGTCGTTCCCCCGGAACATCAGCTTGGGGTACAACTGAGCGAGTTGCCCCTGCTGGGTCCCCTTGAGGAAGTCCTGGTAGACGTTAATCGCGTCTTGCCCGAGGTTGGCCATCGGGCCATTCTTCACGTCGCGCAGGTCGGTCGTAGTCGGCTTCCAGGAGTAGCCTGTGCCGTCGAGCAACACACGCCCTTCAAGCGTCTCGACCCTGAACATCCCCCGGCGCCGCTGGTCTCGCCCCTGCCGGCGACGATCGGGTCCGTGGTTTTGCCCGTTTCCGTTGAAGCTCCCCATCGACAGACTCCCCGGTAAGCTTCGGAGTGCTTGGCCCCGCCCGTCACGCTCTGATGGCGTCGTTCGTCAACGGCTGGGCTTCCGAATTGGTCCCGATCTCTGGTGATTCGACTCGATTACGGTTCCGACCGACTCAGCGGGCCGCGGGCGCTCGACCGTCACGCCCCCCTGCGACCCGGGCCCCTCTCTCCGAGAAGGCCCCAAGCGAACGACGTCAGTTTTATTGCGACCATGAGTTCAAGCCGGACGGCCGGCCGACGGCCGGGCCGACGGCGCCACCGACCCGACCGGTCATCCCGGTAAAGCGGCCTTGCCAGCTTCCGTGTTTAAGGTGAGTGACTACATGCACGCAGTCAATCATCCAGTAGCCTTGTCCTGGAGTCAAGGCCTTCCGCGGGGATTTTCGTGGGAGGTGCGGTCGCGGAGGGGTAGAACAGGCGAACCCGGCCCGATCGGGGGCGCGGAAGGCAGATAAGATCAGTTTGAGTGTGTCTCGAAACCTGATGAAGTCAAACCGGCCGACGGAAGAATTCGGGGGCCTCCGTCCCGTCGGGCGGCGGATTTCGGTGGACGAACCGGGGCCCGGACAGGGGTGAGGTGGATGACCGTCTTGAGCTTGCGGAACCAGTTGATCGCCGCGGTCCCGGTCCCGTTCGACCGACAGGGGAACATCGACCCCGACGCGCAACGTGATTATACGAGGCACCTCGCCGACCAGGGGATCGACGGCGTCGCCGTCTGGGCCCACACCGGCAGGGGGCTCCGGCTCTCCGACGGCCAGCGGGGGGAGGTCCTCAGGGCCTGGCGCGAGGGGCTCGGTCCCGAAAAGCGGGTGATCGCCGCGGCGGGGGGCCCTCCCGACTGTCAGGACTGGCATGACTACCTCGACGCCGCCAGGAAAATGGCCGACCAGGCGGCCGACGGAGGCGCCGACGCCGTGATGGTCCACCCCCCCACGCTCGCCAACCGGTTCCCCGACCGCGACGACCGGGTCGAGCAGTTCCACGAGTCGATCGCGGGCGCGGGGCTCCCGACCGTACTGTTTTACCTTTACGAACGGGCCGGGGGGATCTCTTACCCGAACGAGCTGCTCGACCGGCTCCTCGGCAGGCCCGAGGTGGTCGGCATCAAGGTCGCCACACTCGACAGTGTGATGACTTTTCAGGACGTCGCCCGGCTCGTCCGGGAGCGGCACCCCGAAAAGGCCCTCATCACCGGTGAGGACCGGTTCCTCGGCTACAGCCTGATGGCCGGCGCGAACGCCGCGTTGATCGGCATGGGGGCCGCCTGCACGGCCGTCCAGGCGGCCCTGCTGCGGAGCTACTGGGCGGGGGACGGCGAGACGTTCCTCCGCCTCAACCCGCTGGTCGACCGGCTCGCCCTGCGGACCTTCTTCGAGCCGATGGAGGGCTACATCCGTCGGATGCTCTGGTGCCTCGTCCATCAAGGAGTGATCCCGTTGACCGCCGCCTACGACCCCTGGGGCCCTGAACTCCCTGAAACGGAGTTCGACGAACTCGGGCCGCTCGTCCGCGAACTGACCGAGGGGCCTTACTCATGACCGCCGAACGCGCCTACCGGCTCCCCGAACGCCCGGCGCTTGCCGGCGATTTTCTCCGAAGGGTGGCCGAGGACGCCGAGCGGTTCGCCCGGGAGGGGCTGCCGGCCGGGCTCGAAGAGTACCTCCGCGACCGCCACGGGGTCGACGTGGCCGGCGATTACGGCGGCCTGCCGTTGAAGAACCCCTGGGGCGTCGCCTCCGGCCAGCTCTCGATGAAGCTCAACCAGGTGGAAGGGGCCTGTGAGGCGGGCCTGGGCTTCGTGGTCCTCAAGACGGTGATCGCCGAGGACGAGTCGGGCGGCCGGTCGATGGGGGAGTGGGCCGTCAAGGAGAGCCGGATGGTGGTTGAGCCGATCGTCGGGGAGCGCAACCCCGTGGCCGGCTGGACTGTCACCTGGAAAGGGCGGGGCTGGTGGCATTCGTTCGAGGATTACCTGACGTTGGTGGGTCAGGCCGCGGACGTCGGAAAAAGACACGGCGTGCCGGTCGTCCCCTCCGTGAAGTACCACCTCCCCGCGTCCGAATCCGAGGCCTGGCGGACCGGCGAGTACGAGTCGACGACCCGGCGCGTCCTCGACGCCTATCGGGCGGGGCAGGGGGGGGAGGGCACTCCCCAACCCATGCCGATTGAGAAGGACTTTTCGCCGACTTTGGCCGGTTCGGAGCGGTCCACCCGGCGGCGGATGATCCTGGAATGGCTGGAGCGGGTCCCCGGCCTGATCCGAGACGCCGCGGCCCCCGGCGACCTGTCGGTCGGCCTGAAGCTCTTCAACAGCCTGGAGGGGGACGATTTTCAGCGCGAGATGCTCGCACTGATCCACCGGGAAAAGCGTCCCGACTTCTACATCTATGCGAACCGGCTGTTCGACCCCGAGAAGGTCTTCGACGGCCACAAGGGGGTGGCCTACGGCGGCCCCGACCTGAGCGAGCGGAACCTCCGGCTCCTCTCGGCGCTCCGGCGCGATCAAGCGGCCGGGGCGGTCCCCGCCGCACCCCTCGCGATGAGCGCGACGGGGGACGTCCACTCGGGGCGGATCGCCGTGGAGTACGCGCTCCGGGGGGCGTCGAGCTTTCAGATGCACACGCTCTTTCAGCTCCCCCCCGACGAGTTCCCGATGAAGCGGGGCGAGCGTGCCGAGCGGGCGCTGCACCGGCTCTACTTCGACCCGGCCGAGGGGTTCGTCGTCTGGCTCAGGCACGCCGGCGAGCGGCTCGGCCTGGTGAAGGAGGGCCTGGTCCGGCTGCGGGACGTCGCCGGGGCCGGGCAGGCGTCAGAGATCCAGGCCGGCGACCTCGACGCCTGACGCGGCGAGGGACGCGATAAGGGCGTCGTCTCCGACGTAATGGACCGCCCCGAGCCCGGCGGCACGCGCCCCCTCGACGTTCTCATCGAGGTCGTCGATGAACAGGCAGTCGGCGGCCGGGACGCCCGCCGCCTCGACGCAGGCGTGGTAAAACTCCGGCGACGGCTTGATGTGGCCGACCTCGTGCGAAAGCACGAGCCGGTCGAAGCAGGAGAGTTCCGCCGCGAACTGCCTGCGGAAATGCTCGGAGTGCAGCGCGTTCGTGTTCGACCCGAGGACCAGCCGGTATCCCGCGCGCTTCAAGGCCCCGGCGAGTCGGGCGACCGGCGCGTTGATCGAGAAGATTTCGACCCAGGCCGCGGCGAACCGGTCGGGGGCGACCGCCAGGCCCGTGGTCGCGCGGGCCAGCGCGATGAACTCCTCGGTTTCGATGCGTCCCGCCTCGTACCGCGCCACGACCTCGGTGAGTCCCGCCGCGCGGGCACGGCCGAGGAGTTCGGCCCCGCCGACGCCGAACGGCGCGCCGACCCGCGCGGCGGCCCGCGCGTAGTCGAAGTGGGCGATCACGTTGCCGAAGTCGAAGATCAGGGCGGGGAGTTTCATCCGTGACTACTCTTCAATGCCAACGCCCGGCGCGGGCCCGACCGGGGCGGGGGCCGGCGGCGACGACCGGACCGTCGCCAGGGCCTTCCAGACGGGGGGGGCGACGGTCGGCCGGACGGTCCTCACGCTGCCGTCGAGCATCAGGACGTTGACCCCGTCGGCGTGGGCGCTCGACGCCCCCATGAAGGCCGACCGGCCGTCGTCGGAGACGCACGAGGGGGAGGCGTTCGGGGGGAGCGCGTGGTTGTAAAGGGTGGACCGCCAGTCGGCCCCGACCCAGGAGGAGCCCGCGTCCCCCCGCCAGAACTCGGCGGGCCGGTCGGGGCAGGCGAGGATCTCGGGCCTGAAGGGGGCCGTCGCGTAGTTCAGCGGGTTGATCCGGCCGTCCTCACCGGTCCCCAGCAGCCGTTCCGAGAACGCGGCGGTGTACGACCGGCCGTCGCCCTCCTCAACCCCGGCCATCGATCCCGCCCGCCCCGGCGCGAACGCCCCGTTGCGCCCGTCGGGGGCGTCGCCGGCGCACGCCCGGTAGGAGACCGGCGACGGGTGCAGGGGTGAAGACGCATGGTTATCGCTCGGGCAGAGGAACCCGCCGACCCGGCCGGCCGTGGGGACCGGTCCGGCGGCGATCGGCTTGCCCGTCCCGTCGGCGCTGGGGAGTGCGGCGAAGTCGGAGACGCCGAGGACCTGGATCGCCTGGAAGAGCGGCCCCGGGCCGTCGCCGGAGTCCCCACCCGGCGGCAGGATGAACGGCAGGGCCCCCCCGGCCCGGTCGTAGAGGGCCAGGGCCCGGCCGATCCGCATCAGGTTGTTCTGGCAGGACGCCAGCCTGGCCCGCTCGCGCCCCCTGGGGAGGAACGCGGCGAGCACCAGGAGGATGAAGCCGACGAGCAGGACGACGACCACGACCTCGACGAGGGTCACCCCCGACCGTCTTTCGGTCATGCCGGGGCCCCCCGGCGGGTGCCGGCCGGTCCTGGTCGGGATCTCGTCGACGTCCGACGGGTCAAGGTCGCCCTCCCGTCCGGGGGTTAGACGTTGTAGGTGGTCGAGGCGGTCGTGCCGCCGCGGCCGGTCCAGTTCGTGTGGAAGAACTCGCCCCGGGGCCTGTCGGTCCGCTCGTAAGTGTGCGCCCCGAAGTAGTCGCGCTGGGCCTGGAGGAGGTTCGCGGGGAGCCTGCCGGCGCGGTAGCCGTCGAAGTAAGCCAGGGCGGAGGTCATGGCGGGGAGGGGAACCCCCGCGCCGATCGCCGAGGCGCAGACCCGCCGCCAGCCGGCCTGGGCCCGCGTGATCTCCCCCTTGAAGAAGGGGTCGAGGAGCAGGTTGCTGAGGCCGGGGTCGCGCTCGAACGCCTCCTGGATCTTGCCGAGGAAGGCACTCCGGATGATGC
>LNFM01008273.1_pt1 | contig 15778 bp, 11 predicted proteins | sample 596031 | NCBI WGS metagenome assembly LNFM01 (sample SAMN04254537, study PRJNA301005) | activated carbon metagenome | isolation source: dual media filters at the Ann Arbor, Michigan drinking water treatment plant | place: USA: Ann Arbor | reverse complement strand
CGGGCGCGAGCCCGCTGCGCTACGCACCGCAGGTGCGCTGTTGCCGGGCCCCTTGGCTCCCGGGAATGTGTCGATCGCGTTCTGCCTGGATTTTCTCTCGCGTCGTGTGGGTAGCATTGAGAGGCAATAGGGGCCTGAACGATTTCGAAACTTCTCGACCGAGTAGATCGTCGCCCGCAGCGCGGTCATCAACTCGCGGTCGCTATCGTGAAACGCGCTGTCGAGCGCGCGGATCGTGAGCGTCTCCTCCATGAAACGGCTCGCTCGAGCGCCGTCGGTCCGGTGGCTGTTCCTGCGCGGCTTCGCGAGGTCGATCAACGGGACGGCGGTCCATCACGAGCCGCAGTGTGTCGCGGCGCTCGCCACCGTGCCTCGGAACCAGGTGCACGCAGCGCCGCGCGGCGGCGCTCACCGCCTGGGGGCGATAGTCGGCGTTAGCGGAGACCGCTGCGCGTACTCCGACCCCAGCGTGTGATGTCTTCAAGCTGGTGCCGAAGTTCCGGCCACGAGGCGAAGAGATCGAGGGCAACGATGCGAAGCGCGAACCCCTGGACGGTCATCGTCTCATCGAAGGCACGCCCATTCGCCGCGTAGACCAGCGCTCCCTGCGTCGAAGGAGCGCGGCGAGAGGCCTCGTGCAGGTACGTCACGAGCTGGTAGAGGTGTCCCGCGCGCAGCCGCTCGTCCGTGCCGAACCGCTGGAGGACGAGCGGGCTCTCGTTGAACTTGCACTCGACGACCGTGATCGTGCCGTCGCGCCACGTGATGCATGCGTCGGTTCTCATTCCTGGTAGCAGCGCCAGGCCGGCAGGCGTTGCGCCAGCGACGCTCCACTCGAGTGCGCGAGCGCGGACCGTCGCCTCGTCACCAGCGAAGTAGCGCGCCGCCCCGCGAACGAACCCCTCGAACAGAGCAGGGAGCCGATCGCTGGTGCGAGACACGCGCGAGCGGCCACGCCCAGACTGGCCCTCGTCGGCCAGCGATCCCTCGAGCACCAGCCTGGCGAGCCAAATGGCCTCAGCGTACGTGCGCTCGTTGCGCGGCACTTCGACGCGTTCGCGTGCCGCCAACCGGGGCGCAACATCTGCGACCTCCGAGAGACACGCCACGTGACGCCGGATGCGAGCGCGAACCTCGGGGTTCACTGACGGCTCGCGGAGAAGCACCCGCAGCGCGGCTTTCAAGACTCGATTCGCCGGCGTGTCCGTGGTCAGGTCATCGAAGCGAAACGCGATGTGCCCGCGCACCACGAGCCGCTCGCGGAGGGTTCGAGCGAGGTCGAGCGCGCCGCGAGGGCGGGGGCCGGCGTCGTCATACGAGGAATAGCGAATGGCGAGCCCTCGTCGCAGCAGGCGCGCGACGGCGACGTCGAGGAGGCGCGCCGCGACGTCGTACGGCCTCTCGAAGTCACAGCTTCCGACGTGCTCGTCGTCGACGATCGCGAGCTCGTGCCACGCGAACGCCAACATCACGAACACGTTTCGAATGGGAATCATCGGGCGATTCCGAGCGTCGCCAGCGCGTCGCGGAGCTGATCGGGAGCGTCGTACCAGTACTCCTCGAGCAGCGGCTCGACCTCGAAGCGAAGGACGTCGTCGATCCACGCCCGCGACTCGTCCGCGCCGAGCGGTGTGCGCCCGTCGGACCGACAGAAGTAGCTGTGCCCGATCAAGAATCCGGGGCCGAGCGAGGAGTCTTCGGCGATCGAGCGATTCAGCTTCGAGATGCGCAGCACCAGGTCGTCGACGACTTCGCGAGGGACCCCGGAGAGGTGTTCGAGAAAGCGAGGGCTCTCGAAGGCAGGCTCCAGCGAGACGAACGCAAACCGTCGGCGCAGTGCGTAGTCGACCATCGCGAGGGAGCGGTCGGCGGTGTTCATCGTTCCGATGATGTAGAGGTTGGGCGGGAGGTAGAACCGCGCGTCGACCTCGACCTCGGCCTCGCCGCGAGCGCGGCGGGGATCCGTGTAGGCGAGTCGCACTCCCCACTGCTCGTCGCGCTTGTCCGCCTCGATGAGCATCATCGCCTCACCGAGGACCTTTCCGAGATGCGCGCGGTTGACCTCGTCGATGATGAGCACGTACGCGGCGTCGGGATCCCCCTTCGCGCGCTCAGCGAGGCGATAGAGAGGTCCGTCTTCGAGCACGAACCCGCCAGTGCCTTCGGGGCGATAGCCGCGCACGAACTGCTCGTACGTGTACGACGGATGAAACTGAACGAGCTCGACGCGGTCGTCCGCGCGCTCTTCCATGAGCAGAAACGCGAGGCGCTTCGCGACGTACGTCTTGCCAACCCCCGGCGGCCCTTGGAGCACGACGTTCTTCTTGCGCCGGAGGAGCTCGACGAGCTGCTTCATTCGCGCCTCGGACGTGAACAGATCGCGCGCGGCGTCCTCGATGGTGAACGCTGGGGCGCGCTCGACTGCGGGCTCCGGCGCTACGTCCGCGCCCGAGAGCGCCATGCGGACACTCTCACCGAGCGCGTCGTCGAGCTCCGCGAGCAGCGCCTTGCGTCGTGACGACTCGACCAGAGCGCGAGCGGCGAGCGAATGCTTCTCGGTGATCTCGTGCTCTCCGTGCCAGAGCCACCGCACGCCGACGCGATGGGGAGCCTCGTCGCCGGCATGATGGACGTATGGCGCCGTCACGACGCCAACGCCAATGATCTTGCTGCGACCTCGTCGCGCCAGAATGGGATCGCCGACGCGAATCTCGTGCACGAACTGCCAGCACATCTTGGCGTTCGCGCGCTGGATGGGCAGGTCTTCATCATCTGTCGCGAGAGCTTCGACGAGGCCTTTCTCCGATGGAAATCGCGTTAGATCGTCGGGCGACTTCCAGCCAATCGACGCCATCTGGCCGGCTCGATCGCGATCCCAATGGTCCGGGCGTTCTACCGGCGCATAGATCCACAACCGCGACGAGGATCGAAGACGCCCATCGAAGGACTCATTCGGGGAAGAAGAAGGGGCGGCGCGTTCATCCGTTGCTCTCGGTCGGACCTCGAGCGAGTGCGTGTACGCGACCGCGTCGAGCGCGAGATGCAGCTGCATCATCGCGCAGTCGAAGTCTCCCATCGATGAGAGGCGCTTGATCCCAGCCTCGCGGATGGACGACAGGATTCTCGCGTCGAGAGAGGTCGTGTCGCCAGGCTCCGGCACGTGTCGCGCGTACCCGAAGGGACGATCGGTTGAGCGTTTGGCGAGCGAGAGAAGCCTGCGGTACCTGTCGGCGAGTGCAGGAACGCGCTCGCGGTGCTCGGACAGGTACTGGTGGGTCGCGCGACCGATCGCCGCGACAATCGCGAAGGGGTCCTCGAGCCTCGTCAGCTCCGCGTAGCTGCTCGCACGCTCGTTGTAGAACGGGGCGCGGTGCAAGTTGAGCAGTCCCCAGAGTTCACGAACGATGTTGTTGTTCGAACAGTCACGGGCTCGGTCGTTGTCATTGGCCAAGGCGATGAGCGGCGCTTCAGCAAGGCTCTTCCCTTCGCCCCATGCACGGATGCAGCCGAGAAACGTGCGCGTAGAAGTGTTGCCGACGATCGGACCGAAGTACTGCGCCCCCGCGTTGGTGTACGCGTTGGTTGACATCACGGCGTGCTGAAACGCGACGAAGAAGCGACTCCGTCGCTCGACGTCGGCGACGCTCGTCGCGTCGATGTAGGCGTACCAGGGAATTTTCAGTCCAAGCCGCCGTTCGACCTTCTCGATGCCACGCTCGAGCGTTTCGTCGAGAAACGCGATGAGGGACGCGGCCGGCGTGTCGCCGTTGAGACTCTTTTTCTGCAGCAGAGCCCAGTCATCGGGAGTCGGTACGTTCCGCAAGTGCGCTCGCAGCTTCGCGTAAATGCGGCGCGCGTCGTGACTCCACCCGAACTCTACGTTCGGAACGATTCCTTCCCGCTTCGCGTCGTCCAAGAACACCATCGTGCTGAGCGCGAATCGCACGAGGGCATGCTCCGCCTCGCCTGTTGGAAAGCTGGGCCACTTGCTGGTTAGGTAGCCGATCAGCAAGCGCCGGTCCGGGCGGAACCAATAGTCTGCCCTCGGGTCGAACTCGACCGGGTCTCCAAGCGCGACCGCGGCTCCACCGTGCACTGCGATCTGCGTCGCCGCGTTGTGCGACATGTTCGAGTCGAGATCGCCGCCCTCGAGGGATCGGACAAGTGAGTCGAAATCGATCATCGCCATCGTCAGCTCCCCGTGTGGCGTCTGGTCACCAGCAGAATGCGAGGACTGTGCAACACCCAGCGGCGCGCTGTCTCGCTCGATCTACGCTGCCGCCATCGAGCCATCACGTCGCCCCAGTGAAACGACAGTTAGCGCAGTGCTGAAGCCCCCACCCGCGCTGCCGCGCGCCGAGTGAGCAGAACGACGGTGAGCGCAGTGCTAAAGCCCCCACCCGCGCTGCCGCGCGCCCCGCCCCCGCCCACGTGGATCAATCCAGCAGTGGAAGCTGTTCGGCAACCACTGAGGATTTCGTTCTGTATTCGATGCCATCGGCGATGCCTAGGACGCTCGCGAGTCTGGGCCAGATTCCGTGCAGCGTGATGACAAACCTCGACGTTCCCGGAGGCAGCGCGTTGCGAGATTCGCGTTCATGCCGGGTGCGTCGACGGTGCGCTCGTTGCGCTCGGGTCTCGACGGCGTGGTCCCGGGGTTGCGGGCTCGAGATCGTGCGCGTGTGGATGCTGACTCGTTGTCGGTGTAGCGCCTCACGAAATTCACGACGGAAGCGCGCGGCGGGTTGATCGATGTACTGCATTTCGCGCCGCTCTCTGCCGCTCGGATCGAGCGTCGCCGGGGCCCTTGGCGTCACTCGCGCTGGGGGGCTCGACGCTGGCTTGACCACCTCACGTGCAGCGGGCGGCAGCGACAAGCTCTTCAGCGTTGGCAGCGTCACACGCCGCGGCGTTCTGCTGTCGGGATCGCTGCGGCACTGCGTTCGCACGTCGCATGTCAGGCATGTGCGCGGCGACATCTGCCACCGTAGAGACTCGCGCGCGCCTTGCCCCAATCGTTCGCTCGTTGGGCGCATCGCATGCCCAGCTGGGCAGCGGACCTCGCTCTCGCTTACCTGTTTGAAATCCTTCTGCGTGAACATCACCACAGACGCAGCCTTCGGCGCTGCGCTCGGTGTCGTGCCCTCGACTGTCTCGGTCTTGCTCTCGGTCTTGCTCTCGGTCTTGCTCTCGGTCTTGGACGGGGAGACAGAGACCGGTCCGCTCTTGATCGGCTGCAAAGTGACCGGCCAATCCATCGCGCGTGACGCATCGGATTCACTCGCTTGCGTTCGCCCGAGGCGTACGCGTGTGTTCCAGACGGACTGAGAGATGCACTGCTGCAAGTTTTGGCCTGGACCGTGATCGGTCCACGTTCGATCGATCTGCTGCTCCGCGTCTTCTTGCGCGAGCGTCGCCTCGAGCAGGCCGCGCCCGAGGTAGAGCGACACCACTTCAGCACTGCTCACCGAGTCATCGATATCCGTGAGAAATAGCTCGTAGATCCACGATCCGTCGCGATGTCCCACGCTGTGCTTGGTCCCCTCGGGCAGCGCGAAGCGAGTGATGACCAGACGCATGACTCGTGCTCGCTCGTCGTCGCCCCACGTCCACGCTGGCACCTCGAACAACTCGCGCTGCACCGGGCTGTCCGGCGAGAGCATGCGCTCGGTGCTCCCTTGCTCGAGCACCGCTCGCACTGCAGGGTCGTTCGTCAACACGCCGTATGTCGACAACCGCGTGAGCAATCGCAGGCCATCACGCGCGATGCGCGAGGCATAGTTGAGCGTCCCGAACTCGCCGTCCATTCGAACCACCATCGAGTGAAGCGGCACTTGGAGCTGCTTCCCGAGCTCGCGCAACGCTTCGAAGCACCTGTCGAGCGCTGGCCCGTGATGCCCGTTGCCAGGCTGTCCGTGCGTTCCAAGCCACAGGCCTGCGGCGCCCCAGAGCATCGTCATGCGAGAGCGAACGGAGTGCCCTCGTTTGCGCCCCGCATAGCCCGCCGTGCTGCTCTTCTCTCGCTTGCCTGGCGGACTGCGTTCAGGGTCACCGTCGTATCGCGTGTCGACGATGCGAGCGGTGATCGTCGGATCGAGGTCGATGATGTGCCAGTGCTTGCCCTGGCGATCATGAAGCCCAATCGAACGATCCTCGGGGATCCAGAGGCCGAACCGAGAGGACAAAAGAAGGGGGATGTTGGCGACCACATTCGCTGGCACGGTGCGGAGCAGCGCGCTCGCCTGCGCTCGCGAAGGAAGCGAAGTGCGGCCCCAAACAGCGGCGAGGGCGTTCGCGTGTTCGTCGAGTTCCTTGTAGAGGGCGCGCAACGAACGAGCGTTGGAGACGGACGCGATCAAGAGAACGAGGACAAGATCGATGAGCTCGTAGCGCTTGGCTGGCCGATCCCAATGGATGGAGCGTAGAGCCTCGAGCAAGCCGGAGGTCTTCCAGAACCGGAGCTGGGAGACGGCTTCGGCGATCCACTGTGGCGGCGTCCGATCCGCAGTTGGCTTGGCGCGAAGAACAGCAGTCGGGGTATCGTTTGCGTGCCTGTCGAGCATCAGGGACCTCCGTGGTGTTGCAACCCAAGCCTCTGATGCCTCGGCAGGCTCCTTCAATCGCTTCTCCGCCTAATTCGCTGCAGATCTCATCCCCTGGATTGATCCACGTGGGCGGGGCGCGCGGCAGCGCGGGTGGGGGCTTCAGCACTGCGCCCACTGTCGTTCTGCTCACTTGGCGCGCGGCAGCGCCGGTGGGGGCCGCCTCGCGGCTCGGTGAAAAAACGTCGTTTCGTCTCTCGATTTGCAACTCCAACTCGCTTGTTATGCCGTGGAGTTTTCGGCGCCTATGGCCCACATCCCTACCCCCCAACAGATCCCCAAAGGTCCCCCTCGTCCGAGCGGCCCTGTGCAGGCGAAACCGCTTACGACGACGTAACTCCCGGCGCGATTCGCCCTCGCTCGACGCCCCGTCGCCCCGTCGCTCATCGCACGTCGTCGAGGTGCTCGAGCGAGTCGCGAAACGCGTCGAAGCACTCTCGCAGCGCCGCGCGCGGCTCTTCGCCGTCCGTCGGAAACGCGAGCGCCGTGTCGAGCTCCGCGGCGTTCGCGACGCCCACCAGAAACCACCAGACGTCGTCGAACCGCCCCGGCGCGGCGTCGAGCGCTCCGGTGGCGAAGGCGTAGGCGGGCGCGAGGTCGTACGAGCCCCCGCGCTCGATCGTCGGTTGACCGGGCAAGTGCCTCACGAACAGCGCGACGTGCTCGAAGCGATGAAAGCTGGGAACGACTCGCTTCCCGGCTCGCTCGTAGGAGAACAACCCCGACTCGGAGTGCTCTGCCAGAAAGCCCCAACACCGGTCATCGAGCGTGTAGTAGAGCGAGAACCAACGGTCTTCGGGCTTCACGACTTCACACGATACCCGACCGGCTACTTCTGGCGGCGCGCCCTTCGCCACCACGAGCGCCACAACAGCGCGGGCACGCCGAAGAACACGAGCAGCCCGATCGACGCGAGCCCGGGGAGCCCTCGCGCCCTGACGATCTCAGCGCCTCGCGCGGGCTGCACCGTGAGAAAGCACAGGATCGCCGCCTCGCCCAAGTACGGAGCCTCGGCCGCGTGCGACGCGAGGCGAGGAAAGAGCAGCGTTCCACCGGGCAGCGTCCACGACGCGGCAGAGAGCTGCGCCGAGAGCGCGTAGCCATGATCGAAGCGCCCGTTGCGCCGAGCAGCGGCGATCGCGAAGGCGCTGGCCGCGGTTCCGAAGCCATCGATCACCGGGCCGGCGTCGATCTCGAAGCCAAACTCCTGGGAGTCACGGCCGCGCGCGTACTCGCGAAAGCCCTCGGCCCAGCCGCGGCGCTGGTAGGAGCTTCGCTCGTAGCGCTGATACCAGTCGCGCGCCGTTGCGTGCCCGTAGAGGTCCGGTGCGAACAAGAGGATCCACGAGGTTCCGATCCCGCGCGAGGGCTGCACGAAGGCGCCGCTCGGAAGGGCGACGCGGAAGGGGACGAGGCCGAGGTCGTCGAGCCTCGCCCCAGAGAACGCCCGTCGCGAGCGAGTCACGAACGCCGAGTGATCCGTGCCGAGCACCGCGTCCGCGCGCTGAATGAACCCCACCGCCGCGAGCACGTCGATGGGGTACGTCTCGTGGGGATAGTCCTCGAGCACCCCGAGCGTCGAAGCGTCGAGCGCGGCGCTGAGGGTTTCGACCTGGTCGCGCAGCGTGGGTACGGCTGTTCCGTCGCGGGTGATGCGCTCGTAGCTGCTGAGCCCCGCGATGATCAGGCTGCGAAAGAACACGTTGCGGTCGTGCATGTAGTCCTCGCCCCAGTGCCGACGCACCCAACTGTGGTGCGATGGGTCGAGCAAGAGCTCCTTGCACGCAGCGACGGTGGACGCCGCTTCGACGGCGGGCGAGGTCCCAGGACGGCCGCGCGACTCCCAGTCGATGACCAGCGACTCGGTCGCCATCAGGTAATACACCGCGGTGAACAGCGGCCACTCGTTCGTTGGAACGTCCGCGAGCAACGTGCGCTCGGCCCTCCTCGACGCGACGCGCGCTCTCGCCCACGTGGCGATCTTCGGGGTGAGGTTCGCGTGCAGCTCCCGTGCGCGCTGCGGGATTCCTGGGCCGCGCATCGCGGGGTCGCACAAGTCACGGACGAGCAAAAGCCCGGGCCAGAGAAAGAACGGCAGCGAAAGCAGAGCCAGAGAGAGACGAAACTTGTGGGTGACGCGCGTCATGACAGGGAGCTCCTTGCGTGGGGGACGCACAGAGCCTCTGCCTCGCGGGCCGATCGCGCCCGGGCGCGCTGCACAGAAGGTCGCCACCGCGCATCGAACGGTCGCGACCGCCGAACGAAGGGTCAGAGCCCGAGTCGCTGCCGTAGCCTCCGCGCCTCTTTGCGCGAGACGGGCACCTCGTCGCCCTGGCGAGTGATGGCGAGGTAGCCGCCCGTCGCCAGAGGCCGCAGGCGTGTGACGTGCGCGAGGTGAAGCAACGCGCGACGGTGCACGCGAAGAAAACCGCGACCCCCGAGGCGATCTTCGAGCTCTTGCAGCGACAGCTCTGTCCAGACGACCTCGGATCCCGCCCGCAGTCGCACGAGCGACCCTTCGAGCACCGCGCAGGCGATGTCGGCCACGGCGAAGAGCCGCAGATCGCCGCCGACCGTGAGGGCGAGCCGGTCGAGCGGCGCTTCGACCGGCGACAGCTCTTCTCGTGGCAGAGGGCTCATCCTCGCGCGCGCTCGCTCGATGGCGACCGCGAGGCGCTCGGCCTCGACGGGCTTGAGCACGAAATCAACGACGCCGCGGTCGAACGCGGTCACCGCGTGCTCGGGGTGCGCGGTGGCGAAGATCACCTCGACGCCGAGCTCTGCCGCGGCCTGTGACACGTCGAGCCCCGTGAGACCGGGCATCTGCACGTCGAGCACGGCCACGTCGACGTCGACGGTTTCGAGCATCGAGAGCGCGGCTTCGCCGGTCGCGCACTCGCCGACGAGCTCGACGTCGGTCATCACCGAGAGCAATCGACGCAACCGTCGACGAGCCATCTCCTCGTCGTCCGCGACGAGCACACGAAGCGCGGTCACGACGCGCGCTCTTTCGCTGGCAACACGAGGCGGACGCTCGTGCTGTCGTCGGTCGAGGTGAATATCGGTCGCACGCGCTCACCGTACGTCAGGCGGAGGCGCCGTTCTACGCTGGCGATCCCGGCGCCGCCCTCGCGCGGTCCTCCGAAGGCGCCGGGGTTTTCGATGGTGACTTCGACGTCACTTTCGACCGCGCGAACGACGAGCTTGATCGTCCCTGGCTTGCCCGCGGACGGTCCGTGCTTGATCGCGTTTTCGAAGAGAGGAAGCAGCAGCAGCGAAGGGACGTGCTGCGCGGTCGCCGGCAAATCGACGACGAAATCAAACTGGTACCGACCGCCGTCGCGCGTCGTGTAGAGGGCGGCGAGCTGACGGAGCAGGGCGATTTCGCGTTCGAGTCGCCATTCGGGCGTCTGCAGCGCGTCGAACACCGCGCGCAAGAGCGCGGCGAGGTCGAGCATCGCGCGCTCGGCGACCACGGGATCTTCTCGGCACCACTCGGCGATGGCGTTGAGGGTGTTGAAGAGAAAGTGCGGATCGAGCTGGGCTCGCAGCGCGAGGATCTGCGCGTGCTCGGCCTCGACCGCCAGGCGTTCGGCGCGGGCGCGCGCGTGAAGCACGTCCGCCTCGAGCTCGATGTCGCGACCGAGACCCCAGCCCCCGACCATGAAGAGAACACCCAGCACGCCGCGGGAGTTGGGCTCGGCGACGTACGTTCGCTCGACCGCGAACAACACGGGCAAGAGCACCGTGAGCGAGCCGACGAGCAGCGCGGACGCCGCGGTGTAGAGCGCCCACGCGAGGCCGTGTTGGGCAGGGGTGCGCAGCGGGCGAGCGAAGATCGCGCGCCAGAGGGCCGGGGCGCTGGCGGTGAAGCCGACGAAGATCACGACGACGAGCAAGAGCGCGCGAGGCGACCGACTCGCGAACCACTCGGCCGACAGGAGCGACGCGCCGACGAGCGCGAGCGGCACCGCGCGACGCGGGGCCACCAGCGCGCGAAGCGTGTCAGCGAACAAGCGGGCGTCGGGAGACAGGGGGACGGTCCTCAATAACTCAAGTATTCGAGCGCCGAGAAGGGAAGCGGGGACGGTCCTCACTATACCCGGCTGGACCCGGCTGGCCCCGGTGGTCCCGTTGCTCGTGCGCGCGACGGTTACTCTGCGCCCGCGCGGTACTCCGCGAGCAAGTCGCGCCGATGAAAAGATGGGCGCAAGAATCGACCGATCGCCTTCGCGACGGTCATCCAGGGGATGCGCACTCCCGTGCGCCTGTTGCTGAGCACGCGCTCGGCGAGCCAGTCGCCGACGGGCCCAGGAGGATCCGCGATGAAGCGAAACAAGCGCTGCTGCCTTCGCCACAGCGCCGGATCGCCTTGCTCGTACACGCGCACGAGCAGGTCGGTGTACACGACGCCCGGGCTCAGCGCGCAGACCTGCACGGGCGCCGCTCGATACTCGCGCGCGAGCGCCTGCGTGAGGTATCGCACGGCGGACTTGGTGGCCCCGTACGTGGACATTCCGAGCTGCATCGCCCCGTCGCTGCCGAAGCCCTCCATGTTGTAGAGCGCGCCGTGTCCCTGCGCGAGCATGCGATCGAGCGCGACGCGAGAGCCGAGCACCGCGCCGAGGAGGTTGCTCTGCACTGTGCTCGCGAGCTCGCGCGGCGCGATGCGCGCGAAGGGGAGCTGCGCGTGGCAGGTCCCCGCGTTGTTGATCCACGCGTCGATCGAGCCGAAGCGCTCGACGCCGAGGTTCCACAGCGCCACGAGCGAGTCGTGATGGGTGACGTCGCACGCGGCGCCGGCGACGCGGCTGCTCGCGCCTGCGCCCTCTGCGCCGTCGAAGCGCCGCGAGAGCGCTCGCACAGCATCCTCGGTGCTCGATGCGTCTCGACCGCACACGACCACGTTGGCGCCTCGCGAGAGCAAGCCCTCGGCGATCGCCCTGCCGATGCCTCGCGTCGATCCCGTGACCACGACCGTTCGAACCGGCGTCTTCGCGCTCATCGCGGGCGCGGGCTCCACCGCTCGCGCCGCAGGGGACGCCATCGATACGCGCACGGCTCGGGGATGAACAGCGCAGAATCGAGCCGCGCCGGCGCGAGCGGCCCGCGCTCGAGCCACGCGACGCTCGCGCGCTTCACCTTCGCGAAGCGCTCGCGCCACGGCTCGCGGTCGATCGTGAGAACGTAGATCCACCCCTCGGGATCCACGCCAAACGCGTCGCAACAGTCCACGAGCGGCGCTTGCAGCGACGCGAGGTCGGGCCACACCGAGCGCTCACCGGCGCCGTGCCCCTCTCGCACATCCAACGTCACGTCGATGCCTCCGTCGCCCGAGCCCGCCGCGCCCGGCTCGCGCGAGCGCACCGTGAAGCGAAGCTCGTCTCGCGGCCGCCGCTCGAGCGACACGTCCGCGAGGCCAAACTCGTGAAAGCGAAACTCGACCAGCGCGTTTCCCACCGCGCGCATCACCGGGTGATCGGTCTCGCTCTTGACGAAGTAGCCCCCGCGACGGTGCCCGCCGTGAGCGCTCGGATAGCGCACCGCAGCGCGGTAGGACACTTGATGAAAGCTCACGCCGAAGAGCCCTGGCGTCCCCTGCGGCCGCATCTCGCGCAGCCGTGACGCCAGCACCTGGACCCACGCGCTTCCACGAAAGACCTCGGGCTCGAGCGGCGGCGGCAACAGCGAGCGAAGCTTCTCGGGATCGACCGCGTAGTTGAGTGAGACCGCGTCCATCCAGTGCGTCTGCACCGTCGTGAGCCACGGGATCGACGGACACTCCTCCATGCCCGGCACGGTCGGCGACGGATCCAGCGCCGCTTCGAGCTCGCCGTGAAACGCGAGGATCGCCCTCGCCCCCTCGCCCGACAGCACGAAGACCCCGCGCTCGGTCGCGATCGCACGGCTCGACACGGCGCGCTCGATGGCGGACACGGCGTCGTCGATGGCGATTCCTGCGTCCGCGAGCGCCGCGAGCAGCCCCTCGCCGTCGAGCCCCTCGGGAGCGCCCGCAAGCGCGGTGAGCACAGCGACTTCATAGAGTCGCTGCGCTCGAGCGCTCGAGCGTTGGGACCGTTGATTTCTTGTGCCTGTCATGGCGCCTGCGAGCTCCGCTCGGATGCGAGCTTCGCGCGATGCAAGAGCGCTCCCGCGCCGCTTTGCGTGACCATCCAGAGCGCGGCGAAGAGCGCGAACTGCGCTCGTGGCATCGCCGCGGTCACGAAGGCCATCGCGGCCCACAGCGCCGCGAGCCCGTACCAGGCGCGACCCATGAGCGACCCCATCGTCGCGAAGGTCATCGCCGCCAGGATGCAGCACACCGTCGGGACGAACAGCATCGCCGACAAGCCGAGGATGTAGTTGACCACCGCGGTCGCGGCCATCGCGAGGATGAGGATGTTCCACAGGGCCCAGAGCTGTCGCTCGAGAAAGCTCGGGGCGCCGCGGGACTTCTTCTTGAACAAAAGGATCCACACGCCGTTGAGGATGAAGACCACGGACCACAGCAGGACGTACCGAGGCGGGCGAAGATCGCCGCTGGCCATGAAAACATGGGTGCCCATGAACCCGGCGCCGTTGGACACGCCCGAGAAGAGCCAGATGAGCCCCCAGTTCTGCACGGCGGTGTCGTCGCGAGCCTGCGCAGCGACCCGCCGCAACAACTTCAACGCGTCCGCGGCCTCGTCGCGATCCATCGCTCGAACATCCTCGCACGACAGCGCCGCGCGAGCCGAGAGGATAGCAGGAGAAGAGCGCCAGCCCGCGGTCGAGCTCGTCGTACACCATCGTCGACAGCAGGTCGTATGCGGGCCTGAGCTGCGCGCGAACGCCATCGTTACCGGACAGAAGCGACCAGCTCGTCCGGTACACCATGAGCTCGTCGATGCGCGGCGCGGCGGCGCTCGCCTTCGTACGCGCTCTCGTCGCTGTCATCTCGATCGATGGACACGCGCGAAGCGTACAACACGGACGCGCCGATCGGCTAAAATCGCAGCCCTCATGGCCCTCACGCACGACTGGTCTCCGCTCGAACAACTGAGCCACGAAGGCTCTCCGCGCGCCCTTCGCGCGGCGCTCGAGGCGCTCGACTGGAGCGCGCTCACGATCGCCGACGACCTCCCGCGACTACGCGCGATCTTGCAGCGACTCCAGCAGCGCTTCGGCGTGCGTCCTACGCATCGCTGGGTCTCGCGAAGGGTGCTCGCGAAGGCCGAGGACCTGCAAGGCCAGAGCGGGTTCGTCCACTACGACGGCGCGATCACGGGAGTCGCGATGAGCCCCGACGGACGCTACGTCGCGACCTGCAACGAGTGGGACATGGACAGCTCCGAGTCCGAACAGGGCGTGATGGCGTTGTGGGACGTCGCGGGCGGGCGCCTGTTGCAACACACAGAAGAGATCGAATGGGGCCTCGGACAGCGATACGGCTCGGGTCCAGGTCAGCTGCAGTGGAGCCCCGACGGACGCTGGGTGTACGCGGTGCACCCGACGTCGAGCGGCGAGGTGTGGAGCATCTCGCTCGATGATTCGCTGGCGACCGGGACGGCGATCGCAGATTCGGGCGTCGGTTCGACGGTGCTCGCGCACTGGACGAACAAGGGCGAGATCGCCTTTCAGATGGGATCGATTCGCGAGTGGCCGTTCGAAGTAGTCGATCCGTCGATCGAGACCAACGACATGCTCCTCGCGAGCCTTCGTCCGCTCGGCAGCCCCGAAGGCAGCATCGAAGAGCAGAGTCTCGGGGTCGGGGGATGGTTCATTCGCGCGCGCTTCAGCGAGCCGCTCGCGCGAGCGGTGTGTGTCAGCTCCGACGGATCGCTGTACTTCGTCGACACGCGCTCGGGCCGAGTGATCGAGTGGCACTCGCCCCGCGTCAAGAGCGCTCGCGAACGAGACAACGACGCCCGCTTCTTCACCCGCGCGCGCGAGGGCGCGATCACCATCGCGAAGGGCGCCGCGTGGAAGCACGGCCGTGACGACGCCGACGCACCGCTCTCGCCCGACGGCCGCAGCTACGTGTGCGTTCGAAACAAGCGCCTGTGCGCGGTCGACCTCGAGACGCAGCGCGAGCTCGTCGTGCTCTCCGAGCGCGCTTCTCGCGTTCATTCGGTGCAGTGGGACCCGAGCGGAGAGCGCGTCGCGATCGCCGAGCCCAAGCGCATTCGAATCGTCAACGTGCGCACGGCCGCCGAGCTCGCGGTGATCGCGCTCGACACGCGACCGCCCCGCATCGAGAGCGACGATCGGCGGCTGTTCGACCTGTCCGCGTGCGCGTTTTCGCGGGGATCGACGCTGTTTGCCGCGGTCGATCACAAAGGGGCCATCCACTGCTACGACGCGGACTTTCGCGAGATCGCCGTCACGCGCGCCCGCGCGCGAACAGCGTCGATCGCCTGGGGGCGCGACGATCAACAGCTCGTCAGCTGGGGCGAAGGCGTGCTCGAGTTCTGGGACGCTCGAGGGCTGTGGCGCGGCGCGGGCCTGCGACGCATCGGGAGGCACGACCACCTCGCGCCGAGCGAAGAGCGCGTCGGTCGACGCTGGACCGCCAATCAAAAGCGCTACGCAGCGGAAGAGGGAGCAGAGTTCATCGGCCCAGCGCTCGATGCGCACGACGGGGAGTCCTGGCAGGGCGCTGGGCTTCGCGAGCTGCTCAGGCTCGACGCTGGCCGCGCGGGAGCGCGCTACGTGTTCTTCGCGTTGCCGGGCGAAGAGCGGTTCGCGATGTTCGCGTTCTACCGCGTGCAAAGCCTGAGGCGATGGGCGCTCGTGGCGCGACCGGAGCACATCGAGCACATCTATTCAACTCTCGCGCTGGTGATCGACGGGCTTCACGCGTGGCCCTTCGAGTGGGCCGTCGGAACGCAGTACGCCCAGCGCGCGAGCTCTTGGATCGAGGCCATCGAGATCGACGCGACGCCCGATGTGCGCGATTGGCGCGAGCGCGTGCTCGAAGAGTGAGCAGTGAACCGGATTTGGGCTCCGACCTGTGGCCGTGAGGCGGGTTGTGTGTCGACGCCGCTGCTGATTTTCCTGAGCAGGGAACCGGATTTCGGTTCAAAAATGCACATGCGCAGGCAAATCAGTAGCGGCGTCAACACCCAAGCGGCACCACGCTCGCCTCACGGCCAGAGGTCGAGTCCTCATTGTTACCCCAGTTCTGTGAGGGAAAC
>LNFM01020630.1_pt1 | contig 15783 bp, 14 predicted proteins | sample 596031 | NCBI WGS metagenome assembly LNFM01 (sample SAMN04254537, study PRJNA301005) | activated carbon metagenome | isolation source: dual media filters at the Ann Arbor, Michigan drinking water treatment plant | place: USA: Ann Arbor | reverse complement strand
TTATCTTATTGACACAAGTTCTAGCTACGTTCCCGGTGGATTATCCCCTGCCCGGGACAGGCTGGCGCGGGCCTTGTCGCAGTCCGCGCAGCCGTCGGCGGCGTCGTGGAGGAACAGCAGCGGCGACTGCCGCAGCGCCTCGACCGCCAGGCCCACGACATCTTGTGCCCGGAACAGCCGGGCCTGGCCGCGCCCGACCGGCCCCTCCGCCTGCAGGCCCCTCGCCCGCAGCCAACCGTCGGCCAGCGCGAAGCGCAGGCAGCAATGGTCGTTCTCGCGATAGTCGATCCGCACCGGCTTGCCGTCGCGCAGCACCGTGCAATGGAGCGGGATACTGTAGGGTACGCCGGCGAGAATCTCGGCGAGGTGCAGCGAGGTGTCGGCGTCGTGCCCCACGCCCAGCAGCAGCACCTGCCCGTCGAGATCGTGCACCTGCCCGACCGGACTGTCGGGCTTGTGCGGCGGCAGGGGCAGCGCCGTCTTCACGATGGCCGCGGCGCGCGGACCGATCGCGGCGAAGGCTTGCAGATGATCCGAGCGCACCACGCCAGGTTGGCGCCAGAACAGATCGGCCGTGGCACCGAGATCTTCTGCGGCCGGAGTACGGCGTGTCGCTGTCGCCCGTCCATGACGGCATCACCAGCGTGCCGTCGGCCCCCACCGCCAGCCGCAGCGCCTCGATCAGGCCGAGCGGCCCGCCGTCGATCGGCCGGATCGCCCGGAACGCGGTGTGGACCAGCAGCACGCCCCCCGGCGCGACACCGAGCGTGCGGAGCTGACTTGCGACGTCGGCGGGCCGCATCTCAATCCTTCGGCGGCACGAACATATAGCCGACGCCGCGTACGGTACGGATCGCCTCGGGATGGGCCGCGTCCTTCTCGATCTTGCGGCGGAGCCGGGTGATCCTGAGGTCGATGGCGCGGTCGAACACCTCCATCTCGCGATGCCCTACCGTCTCCAGCAGCCAGTCGCGCGCCAGCGGCCGGTTGGGATTCTCGGCGAACAGCTTCAGGAGGTCGAATTCGCTGGCGGCCAGCGTCTCCTCGGCGCCGTCGGCATCGACCAGCAACCGCTTCTCGAGGTCGAGCACGCGCCGCCCCATGCGCACGCGCGACCCGGTCGTGGAGGCCGCCGCGCCGCCGGCGCGGCGCAGCACGCTCTTGATGCGGGCCAGCAGCTCGCGCGGATCGAACGGTTTGGGAATGTAGTCATCGGCGCCGGTTTCGAGGCCGACCACGCGGTCGACCGTGTCGCCCGCCGCTGTCACCATGATGATGCAGACCTTGCCGCTCTTCTCGCGCAGCCAGCGGGCAATGGCGAAGCCATCCTCGCCCGGCAAGCCGACGTCGAGCAGCACCAGCGCCGGCAGCTCGCGCTCGATCATCCGGCGCAAGCCGCCCCCTGATTCGAAGCCCGTGACGCGGTAACCCTGCTTAGTCAGATAGTCGAGCAGGAGCTGACGCTGGGCCGGCTCGTCCTCGACGACGACGATATGCTGACGCTTGTCCATTGCTCCCCCGGCAGAAACCTAGCACACGTCGTGGAAGGACCAATGCCGATCACGGCGGCGACCTGTTGAACATGATGGCGCCATGGGCACGGGCGAATTCCTCGGTGCAGATCGCCCCGGTGCGACCGCGCAGCGCCGGATAGAGCGCCTCTAGTTCGGCCAGCGTGACGTTCTCCTTCACGCGCACATGATGGACGCAGACCGCACCGTTCGGCGTCCAGCCCGCCTCGAAGGCATCGAGCGGCGAATTGTCGGGCCTTTGCACGCCGCTGTCGTCGTAGAGGTCGATGCGCATGCCGTTCCGTGTCCAGCCCTGGGCGCCGCCGTAGTCGCCGCGCACGAGGCGGACGCAGGCGGCATGCAGCGGGGCCAGCGCAACGCCGTCGGCGGTCGTGGCCCAGCGGCGGTAGCCGAAGCGCACGCATTTGGCGATCGCGCCGCCCGTGCAGCTCAACTCCGTTCCGTCCAGTCCGCCAACCAGCGGAAAGGCCTGGCGGCGGCCATCCGGTCCGGCGTTGCAGACGTTAGCCCAGGTCCCGTCGGCCGCGGCCGATTCCAGCGTGTGGAGCCAGACGGTGCCGCTGCGATCCTCGGGATCGGGCTCGACCGCCACGATGCGGACCCGCATCGGCCGACCGCCGATGCGAAGGTCGAGGATGGCGCCGACCAGGTCGCGGCTGCGCAGGACACGGCCATCGGCCAGGGTCGCCACGAATTCGGTGCCCTCGACGGTCACCTGGGGTGCTGGTCGGGCCGTCGCCGGTGCGGCGGCGGACAAGAGAACGGCGAGAAAGACGAGGAAAGTGCGCCGCATGCGAACCTCCGGAAATGGAAACGGCCCGTCGCAAAGGACGGGCCGTCTGACGGTTGGATCAGCGGGTTTCCGGCGGCAGCTCGATCGCCTGGATCGACAGGACCGATCCACCGGCCTTGATGCCGTTGGTGCTGATGGAGTTGCCGGTGAGCGCGTTGTCGGTGAGGGCATTCGTGTCCAGGGCGTTCCAATCGATGCCGTTAGGGACAAGGGCGTTCGAGTCCAGGGCGTTATGGGTGATGGCGTTGTCGGTGAGGGCGTTCAGGCACAGGGCGTTGTGCGAGATGAGGGCGTGTGCCGGAGCGATCGAGGCGGCGGCGAGGATGGCGGCGGTAGCGAAGGTCTTGAACATTGTCTGTCTCCCGTTTCGAGGTCTGGCGGGCTGCGGGATGCCGTCCGCCGATGACCAGACAATGCCGGTGTCCCGTATCGTCGCCGTGTCGCCTCGTCCTGGTTCTTGTGCCGTCTGTATCGCCGGATCGGGCGGTTTGGTATCGTCGATGTATCGTCCGGTCCTTGTCGCGACTTAGGCGATACAAAGCGCCGGTCCGGCGACACATCCGCGATACTAAGGCTCGGCAGCATGCCGCTCATGACACAGCTGGATACGACCGCGATAGCCCCCGACCGCGTCGCCCGCGTCGTGACGGAGCGATTGATCGCCAGCCCTTTGCTGACGCGGGTCCTCGTCTTTCCGATCATCGCCGCCACCGCGACATTGCTTTACGGCGGGGCAGCACCGGTCTGGATGGTCGCCTTGCCAGGGCTGTTCTACGTCGCATCGCTGATGGCGTCGTGGCAGACACAGCGAGCCTTCGAGAGAAATCCAGCGGCGCGAAGCCTCGCCAGGTGGCGCCTGTTGTATGGCGCCGCCTCGGTGGGCACCGCCTTTGGCAACGGTCTGATGGGCGGGCTGTTCGCCACGCTGCCGGGCGAGCACGAGCGATTGCTCTGGTCGTTCGCCCTTTGCCTCGCCGTGGGCTGGCTCCCGACCCGCGTCCTGAATGGTCCGACGTTCCTGCTGAGCGGGCTGGCGCTGCTCCTGCCGATCGCCAGCGTCCTGGCGCTGGGCGACGGCAGCCGCGAGGCGTTCTGGCTGGCCGTCGTCCCCTTGGTCTACCTGTCGATCATCAACATGCTCGCCCATGTAGAGCGCACGCGCCTGCGCGAGCAGATCGCCCGAGACCTTGCCGCCGCCGATCTTTCGCAAACCCTCGACAAGGCGCATCGCGACGTCGCCGTGGCCCAGGACACGATGCGCACCGTGCTCGACAACATGAGCGACGGCGCCATGCTCTACGAAGGCGACGGACGCTGGGTCTACCAGAACCGGGCGATGGCGCGGCTGCACGACATGCCCGACGACCTGCTGAGAAGCCTGCCGACCTTCGCCGACATCGTCCGTTACCGCGGCCAACGCGGAGACTACGGCCCGGTCGAGGCGCTGCCCGGCGGCCTGGAGGGCTGGATCGCCAGCCGTGTCGCCCGGTTCGACGCACCAGGCCAGCCGGCGCAGCAGAGGACAACCGTGACGGGGCGCCTCGTCGAGGTCACATACCGCCCGCTGCCCGGCGGTCGCGTCCTCACGGTCCATCGGGACATCACCGAGCTCAAGCAGCGCGAACAGGAACTGGAGCGATCGCGCGCCGACGCCGCGCGCGAACGCGAACGCTTCGAGGACGCGATCCGCGCCCTGCCTTCGGGCTTCTCCATCCATGACGCGGAGACGCGCCTCGTCGTCTGGAACGACGCCTACGAGACGTTCGCCGGCGGCCAGGGTGCAGGCCTCCTTCAGCGCGGCATGTCACACGAGACGATGCTGCGCGAAATGCTGCGACAAGGCCGCGTCTCGCCGGACTACGCGGCGCGCGGCGACGCCTGGATCGCGGAGATGGTCACCCATCACAAGACATCGTTCGGCGAGCGCGAGATGGCGACACGCGACGGCCGCTGGATCCGCATCGCCAAGCACCCGACGCGCGAGGGCGGCGTGGTCACGCTGGTCACCGACCTCAGCGATGCCAAGGCGCGCGAACGGGAGTTCGCGACGGCCCGCGACGAGGCAGCGGAGGCCCGCGAGCGGCTGATCCTCGCCATGGAGGCGATGGACGACGGCATCGCCTTCCTCGACAGCGACGAGAAACTGATCCTGTGCAACGAGGCGTACCGCCGCTTCATGCGTCACCTCCCGGAGATCGTGACACCCGGCACCAACTTGCGTGCCGCCATGCGCCATGCGGGCAAGGTGGTCGCGCCGCCGAACGAGGATTCCACGGCCTGGGCCGATAGACAGCTCGCAACTATCCAATCCGGGCGGCCGGCATTGATCCCTTACGGCCCTAAGCAGTGGGCACGCGTGTCGATGCGCTACGAGGCCGACCGACGGTCGGTCATTCTTGTCAGCGACGTGTCGGAAGAGCGCAGCCGCCAGCGCGAGCTCGAGCGGGCGCTGGCCGCCGCCGAGAAATCCCGCGCCGAGGCGGAGGCCGCCAACCAGGCCAAGTCGACTTTCCTCGCCACGATGAGCCACGAGATCAGGACACCGATGAACGGCGTGCTCGGCATGATGGAGGTGCTGGAGGCCGAAGGCATCGACACGGCGCAGGCGGGCACGGTGGCGACGATGCGCGAGTCGGCGCAGGCGCTGCTCCGGATCATCGACGACCTGCTCGACTTTTCCAAGATCGAGGCGGGCGCGCTCGACCTCGAGGAGACGTCCTTCTCGTTGACCGGCCTGGTCGAGAGCGCGATCGCGACCTTCCGGCCGCAGGCCGAACGCAAGGGCCTGTCGCTGGTGGCCGCCGTCGCCCCCGGCTCGACCGACGCCTTGGTCGGCGATCCCACCCGGGTGCGCCAGATCCTGTTTAACCTGTTGGGTAACGCGCTGAAGTTCACCGAGCGCGGCGGCGCCATGATCCGCGCCCGCACCGAGCCGCTGGGCGAGGGCGGCACACGCGTCGTGCTGGCGGTGAGCGACACCGGCATCGGCATGAGCGAGGCGCAGCAGCAGAGGCTCTTCCTGCCCTTCTCGCAGGCCGACAGCTCGACGACGCGCCGTTTCGGCGGCACCGGCCTCGGCCTCTCGATCGTGCGGCGCCTCGCCCAGCTCATGGGTGGCGACGTGGTGGCCGAGAGTTCGCCCGGCGGCGGCTCGACCTTCACCGTCAAGCTCCGCCTGATGGCGGCGCCGGCCGATTCGTTGCTGATGGACCTGCCGCCCATCGACCATCCTCTGGACGCCACGACGACGGCGACTGCCGCGGGCTCACCGGCGACCGGCCATCGCGTGCTGGTGGTGGACGACCATCCGATCAACCGCGAGGTGCTGGTGCGCCAGCTCCGCGCTCTGGGTGTCGCGTCCGACTCGGCCTCCGATGGGCTGGCCGGCCTCGAGGCCTGGCGCACCGGCAACCATGCCATCGTCTTTGCCGACATCCACATGCCGCAGATGGACGGCTTCGAGATGACGGCAGAGATCCGCCGACAGGAGGCCCGCGATGGCCGGTCCCATACGCCGATCGTGGCGGTCACGGCCAACGCCATGGCTGGCGAGGACGAACGCTGCCGTGCCGCCGGCATGGACGGCTATCTCTCCAAGCCGGTCAGCCTCGCGCGCCTCAAGGCCACGCTCCAGCGTTGGCTGCGCGACGACGGCGACCATCGACCGGCCATCGACCGCAGCGTGCTCGATCCATGGATCGCCGACGACGAAGCGGCGCGACGGGAGTTGCTGCAGAAATTCTCGCAGACCGCGCTCGAGTCGCACCAGCAGATCGAAACAGCCATGATGGCCGGAGACCTGCCCGCCGTCGCGGCTGCCGCCCACCGCCTCAAGGGCAGCGCGCTGGCGGTCGGTGCCCGTGCGCTCGGCGAGGCGGCGGCAATGCTGGAACGGACTGCCAAGGCGGGCGACCGTGCCGCTTGCCAGGACAGCCTCGGGCCGTTGACCGTCGAGGTGCAACGGGCTCAGGCCGAGATCGGCGTTTAGAATTTCAGGTCGATGGAAGGGCGCTCAACCGGAACCTCGAACGCGGCTCGGGAGCGAGGCAATGCTTCTGGAACTAGCGAAACTGGCCGAGGAAGACGACGACGCCACCATGCGGGGCGTCGTTCTGGACTGCGGCCTGGGCGGGCTTGGCCTTGACCGCCCAGACGAGGGTGCCGACGGCGAAGGCAAGGCCGTAGACCGGCGCCGCGGCCAAGGTGACGATGACGGTGGCAAGGGCCATAAAGGAACCGATGATCTGGAACATGACGCTATCCCCGAAGTCTCGTGCGGCGGAGCGGGACTGCCCTCGCCGGTGAATTCTGTCTAAGGGGCGTGCGTATCATCGACGTATTGCGGGTCCGTGAAATTGTTTCGCGTGTATCGTGGATATACTGCCTGGCCTCGAGTCGTGCCGCACTTGCGGCTTCAGGTCTCACTTTGAAACGAGCGCCGCGAGCTTCTTCGGTGCGATGAGCTGGTAGCTGCGCCTGACCACGGCGGAGACTTCTTCCCAGTCCGGCTTGTCGTCGAGCCGCACGCCGATCCAGCCCTTGGATCCGACATAGGGTGGAACAAAGAACCGTTTGGCGTCGGCGCCGACCAGCACCGCCTGGCTACCCTGTGGCGCCTTGCACCAGACGGAGATACGCCCGTCGCCGCGCTTTTCCATGGCAAAGATCTTGTCGCGAACCCTGAAGGTCGGATCGCCCCACGCTTCTTTCTCGACCACCTCGGGTAAAGCGAGGCAGATGGCGCGCAGGCGGTCGATGGGCTTCCTGGTCATGCGACGACCTATTTTGCCGTTAGCGCCTTGATTGCCAGCACCTCGTCGTTGTGCTGGCCGATCTCCGGCGGGTCGCTGACGAGCGGCGGCCGCCAGCCGAACATCTGGAACGGCAGCAATGGCAGACGTGTCTTCACGCCGCCCGGCAGGGTCGTCGGCGCCAGCGAGCCGTTGGCCAGCAGGTGCGGATTGTCGAACAGGTCCTGCGGCCGCGCGACCGGCGCGAAGGAGATATCGGCGTCCAGGCATATCCGTTCGAGCGCCTGCTTGGTGTAGCCCTTGAAGACTGCCGCCACCTTGGGCACCAGCCACGGCCGCGCTTCTATGCGCAGGTTGTTGGTGGCAAGCCTGGAGTCGGCCGCCAGTTCCGGCTGCTTGAAGAATTCGCAGAAGCGCTTCCACTGCCCGTCGCTGGTGATGCCGACGAAGACTTGCAGATCGTCGGAAGTGCCGAAGATCTCGTAGACCGCCCATGAACTCACGCGCTCAGGCATCGGCGGCGGCGGCGTGCCGTTCATCGCCGTGATGGCGAGGTGCTGGCCCATCAGGAAGACCACCGATTCGAACAGCGCGCTTTCGACCAGCCCGCCCTTGCCCGTCCTGTCGCGCTGCTTCAGCGCCAGCACCGTTCCGAAGGCGCCGAACATGCCGCCCACGATATCGACCACCGAGGTTCCCGCGCGAAGCGGCCGGCCGCTGGGTCCGGTCATGTAGGCGAGCCCGCCCATCATCTGCACGACTTCGTCGAGCGCCGGCCGCTTCTCGTACGGTCCGGGCAGAAACCCTTTCAGCGCGCAATAGACGAGGCGCGGATTGATCTTCTCGAGATCCTTCGGCTCGAGACCACGCTTGGCCATCGAGTCGGGCGCGAAATTCTCGATCAGCACGTCGGCCGACTGCAGCAGCCTCGTCAGCGCCGCCCTGCCCTCGGGCTTGTCGACGTCGAGCGCCAGGCTCTTCTTGTTGCGGTTGAAGTAGCCGAAGAAGCCGGCACCGAAGCCGCGCAGCTTGCGCGTGCGATCGCCGTCCACCGGCTCGACCTTGATCACCTCGGCACCGAGATCGGCCAGGATCATGCCGCAGGACGGTCCGAGGATGGTGTGCGTGAGTTCGACGACGCGGACGCCTTTGAGAGGCGGCGTTACGTCAACCACGTATCGATGTCCTTGGTGAACGGCAGCCCGGCGGTCTCGCCCAGCACCTGATGGCCGATGCCGGCGCCAACCAGGAACGCCTCCTGGTGCGGCAGCGCATTGGCCTTCAGCATGGCGCGGATCGAGGGGCCATCATGGCCCCAGCCAATCGCCTCGACCTTGCCGTCGAAGGCACGGTTCAGGAGGGCGAGGAATTCGTCGCGCTCGGCGTCGGTCAATGCCGGGACGGCGTCGATGTCGCCCAGGATGAACAGGCGGCCGCGGAACTTCGCCACGAGATCGGCAATGCTGTTGCGTGGCTCGATCACGATCTCCCGATTGGGCCCGCGGCGCACACGGGCGGCCAGCGACAGCGGCAGCACCGCGGCGCTGAGATGGGCGCCGGAATCCATGATGACCGAGGTGAGTTCGCGATAGGTGATGCCCAGCCGCTCGGCGCGCTTGAGCCGCATCATCGCCACTTCGGGCTTGGGGGTCTTCCAGGCCTTGGCGGCAGCGCGGCGCCACACCCAGGCTTCCCAGGACATGTCTGGCCGGCGCAGCAGGGCCTCGACATTGGCATGCCGGACCCCTAGACGGTCGAAACGATCACCCATTGCGCTATTCTAACGCAAGTTCGGTGCCGGAATCGAGGAGCGACGCGTGCAGGATTTTCAGGTCGATGTGCTGGTGGTAGGTGCGGGCAATGCCGCGGCGTGCGCGGCGCTGGCGGCGCGCGAGACGGGTGCCACGGTCGCCATGCTGGAGGCCGCTCCCGAGGAGGAGCGCGGTGGCAACTCGACCTACACGGCCGGCGCCATGCGCGTGGTGTTCCACGGGGTCGACGACCTCGCCCAGCTCTACGACCTCACCGAGGAGGAGAAGCGCGACGTCGACTTCGGCAGCTACTCCGCCGACGAGTTCCTCGATGACATGGGCCGCGTCACCAACTACCGCTGCGACCCCGAGCTCACCGACATCCTGATCGGCCGCAGCTTCGAGACCATGAAGTGGATGCGCTCCAAGGGCGTGCGTTTTCAGCCCTCCTACGGCCGGCAGGCCTTCAAGGTGAACGGCAAGTACAAGTTCTGGGGTGGCCTCGCGGTCGAGGCCTGGGGCGGCGGGCCCGGCCTGGTCGATCTCGAGCACAAGGCGGCGGTGAAGGCCGGCATCCCGATCCACTACGAGACGGCGGCGGTGTCGCTGATCGAGGAAGACGGCGTGGTGCGCGGCGTGATCGCCCGCCACAAGGGCCGCAAGGTCCGGATCGGCGCCAAGGCCGTGGTGCTGGCCTGCGGCGGCTTCGAAAGCAACGCCGAGATGCGCACGCGCTACCTCGGGCCGACTTGGGATCTCGCCAAGGTGCGCGGCACCCGCTTCAACACCGGCGCCGGCATCAACATGGCGCTGGCGATCGGCGCCAAGCCGCACGGCAACTGGTCGGGCGGCCATGCCGTCGGCTGGGACATGAACGCGCCGGAGTTCGGCGACCTCGAGGTCGGCGACAATTTCCAGAAGCACTCCTACCCGCTGGGCATCATGGTGAACGCCAACGGCGTGCGCTTCGTTGATGAGGGCGCGGACTTCCGCAACTACACTTATGCCAAGTACGGCGCGGTGATCCTCTCGCAGCCGCAGCAGTTTGCCTGGCAAATCTTCGATTCGAAGGTGCTCGACAAGCTGCGTGACGAATACCGCATCAAGCGCATGACCAAGGTCCGCGCCGACACGATCGAGGAACTGGCCACCAAGCTCGAGGGCGTCGACCCGAAGGCATTCCTGAAGACGATCAAGGAATGGAACGACGCCGTCATGACCGAGGTGCCGTTCAACCCGGCGGTCAAGGACGGCCGCAGCACCCGGGGACTCGCCGTGCCGAAGAGCAACTGGGCCAACACGATCGACCAGGCGCCGTTCGAGGCCTATGCCGTGACCTGCGGCCTCACCTTCACCTTCGGTGGACTCAAGATCAGCAACGAGGGCGAGGTCCAAAGCACCGACGGGGCCATCATTCCGGGCCTTTTTGCCGCCGGCGAGCTGGTCGGCGGGCTGTTCTACCACAACTACCCCGGTGGGACCGGCCTGGTCTCGGGCGCCGTGCTCGGCAAGCTGGCGGGCGACGGTGCCGGGCGCTACGTTGCTGGCAAGAACTAGGAGGAAACAATGACCACCATCTCCCGCCGTCACGCCCTCGCCCTCGGCTCGACCGCCCTCGTCCTGCCCTCGGCACTACATGCCCAGGCCGCCTGGCCGGCCCAGCCGGTCAGCTTCGTCGTCGGCTATGCCGCCGGCGGCGGCGCCGACATCGTGGCGCGGGAACTGGCCCATCTGCTGACGCCGCTGCTCGGCCAGAACGTGATCGTGGAGAACAAGGGCGGCGCCGCCGGCGCCATCGGCGCGCGCTTCGTGTCGCAAGCCAAGCCCGACGGCTACACGATCTTCTACGCCGTCGGCACCAATGTCGTGACCAACCCGCATGTGCTGAAGGCATCGATCGACACGCTGGCCGGTCTGGTGCCGATCATCCAGACCACCGACTACCAATACGTGCTGGCGGTCAACCCGAGCGTGCCGGTCAACAACGTCAAGGAGCTGGTCGCGCTCGCCAAGAAGGAGCCGGGCAAGCTCACTTTTTCGTCTTCGGGCGTCGGTGGCAACAACCACCTGGCCGGCGCACTGTTCGCCGAGGCCACTGGCATCGACATCACCCATGCCCCCTACAAGGGCACCGGACCAGCCCTGCTCGACGTCATCAGCGGCATCATCACCATGAACTTCAGTTCGCTGCCGCCAGCCGTGGGCCAGATCAAGGCGGGCAAGCTCAAGGCGCTGGCCGTCACCGGCGAGAAGCGGGTGAGCTCGCTGCCCGACGTGCCGACGCTGAAGGAACAGGGTATCGACCTCGCTGTCACCGGCTGGCACGGCCTGTTCGCGCCGCCCAAGACACCCGACGCCATTCTCGATCGCCTGCACAAGGAGACGGTCGCGGCGATGAAGGACGCCAAGTATACCGGCGCGCTGGCCAAGGACGGGCTGGAACTGCCGCCCATCCGCAGCCGTGCCGACTTCACCAAATACGTGCAGGACGAGCACGCCTTCTGGGGCAGGAAGCTGAAGGAACTCAAAGTCCAGATGGAGTGACCGCCCGCCGCGGCATCACTTCCGCGGCGGCACCATGCAGAAGCCCTGGGCCTCGATGCCCAGGGGCGGATTGAACTTCGAGCGGAAGTTCTCCATCGCGATCGCCGCCGTCAGCTCGACAATCTGCGCGTCCGTGTAGTGTTTCTTCAGACTGTCGACGAGCGCATCGTCGACAGTCTGATCGGTGTAAGTGATGCGTTCGGCATATTCGAGCGCCAGCCGCTCGGCCTCGCTGAACAGCGTGCTGTCACGCCACGTCGTGACCTCGCCAAGCTTCTCCATCCCGCCGTCCGTCGTTTCCAGCACACGGCTGGAATTGATGTCCATTCAAAACGGACAGCCGTTGATGGTGGCGACCCGCACGTAGAGAAGCGGCGGCAGCCCCTTGGGCAACAGTCCCGACTGCTCGATCGACTGGCCGAGCAGACCGGCCGCGCGCAGGATCGGCGGGCAGTGCGCCATCACCTTGGTGGGATTGAGCAGGCCGCCGAACATCTCGCGCTGCCGGTCGAAGATGGCCTTCAGCGTCGGATCGCCGCCATCTTCCTCGATTTCACTGACACGTGGCATCGGGACACCTCTGTTTCGTTCTCGACCACGATAACGCGGTCGGCGCGAGCGCAGCGAGGAACCTTTTCTCATGCTGCCACTGGCCCATTTCGGGTAACCCGCCGCTGGTGAAAATGCGACCGAAGCGCATAGTCGCGTCGCGGGGAGTAGGCGCTGCAGTGCGTGAAAGAGCGTGAATGACCAACCGTAGGCCGTATGCCGCCGGGGCCCTGTGGCTTGCCACCGCCGTGGCGGCGCCCGCGTCGGCCCAGGCGCAGAGCTGGAACCTCTATGGCGGCTATACCAGCCTGCCCACGATTTCGTTCGCCGATGGCGTGATGAGCACCACCAACGGGGCCAGTGTCTATCTCACGATGACGGGCAAAAGCCCGACCAAATTCGTCATGGATACGGGATCGACCGGCATCATCGTCACGCCGGACAATTTCACGCCGGGACCGAACGACAGGGCCGTCGGAACGGGAAGCCAGTTCTACAGCAGCAGCGGACTGCTCTCGACCGGCACCTTCTACGAGACGAACGTCGTCATCAACAACACGGCCACCGTCGCATCGCCCGGCGTCCCCTCGGTGGCCGGCGCGCCGCTGGCGACGGCGAAAGTCACGGTGCTGCTGGTGACCAACCAGACCTGCACGATCGCCGGCAGGAGCTGCACGCCAAGCACAAACCCCACGGGCGTTGCCTACATGGGCGTCGGCTTCGATCGTGGGGCGAGCTCGATCAATCCGCCCGCCGCCTACAACAACACCAACCCTTTCATCAACATCACTTCGCTCCAGTCCGGCAGCGCGATCAGCACGCTCCGCCCCGGCTACCTCATCACCAACAGCGGCGTCACGCTCGGCCTCAGCAACACCGCCGACGTCAACGGCAACAATCCCTCGAGCAACTTCGCCTTCGTCAAGCTGACGCCGAACGGGGCGAACTCGGGCCAGCCGGCGCCGGCTTGGCAGCAGGCCCCCATGACGATCACGGTGGGCGGCGTGACCGGCAGCGGCCAGGTCCTGCCCGATGCCGGCATCGGCTACTCGTTCCTGACGCCGCCACCGGGCTACACGCTCACGACGTCACCCTGCCCCAATCCGCCGGGCGGCGGCAATTGCATCACGACGGCCAGCGGCGCGCAGATCCAGGTCTTCCTGCCGGGACAAAGCACGCCGCAGCCCGCCAATTACAGTTACACGCTGGGCGTCGCCGGCAATCCGCTCAATCCCAACAACACCGTCGAGGTGATCCCCAACGGATCGATCTTCCTCAATACCGGCCGCCAGTTCTTCCAGGGCTTCGACTACCTCTACGATCCGATCGGCGGATTTGTCGGCTACGCCTGGGCCAACGCCTCGGGCGCCATCGGCCAGGTGACGCCGGGCCTTTCACTGACCGGCAGCGTCGATCTCCAAAATGGCTTTGCCAACAGTCTGCCCACCTTCCTGACGGGCAACACGACATTGTTGCAGACCGGCACGGGGACCATCTCCAGCGTCATCGCGGGCTCGAGCAGCCTCACGATCGGCAGCGGCCAGGTCAGCCTGACCGGCGTCAACACCTACACCGGCGGCACGACCGTCACGGGCGGCGCGACGCTGGCGGTCAGCGCCGATACGGGCATGGGCGCGGCATCAGGCGGACTCACGCTGAACGGCGGCACGCTCCAGCCAACGGCCGCGCTGACGTCGGCGCGCCAGGTCACGCTCGGCGCCGGCGGCGGCACCTTCAACACCACCAACGGCAACATCACGCTGTCGACGGCGATCACCGGCAGCGGCGGCCTCACCAAAGCCGGCACCGGCATCCTCACCGTCTCCGGCGCCAACAGCTACATGGGCGGCACCACGATCAACGCCGGCACGCTGCGGCTTGCCACCGGCGCGTCGCTGCCGACCACCGGCGCGCTGACCGTCAACGGCGGCACGCTCGACTTCAATGGCAACAACGTCACCATCGGCTCGCTGGCCGGCGCCGGCGGCACGCTGTCGCTCGGTGCCAGCACGCTCACGGTCGCGGAGGCCGGCAGCACGACCTTCGCCGGCACCCTCACCGGCACGGGCGGCGTCAACAAGACGGGCACCGGCATCTTGAACCTGACCGGCGCCAATACCTACACCGGCCCGACCTCGGTTACCGGTGGCCGCCTCGCGATCAATGGCAGCATCACCAGCAACGTCACGGTCGGCTCCGGCGGAAACCTCGGCGGCGCCGGCACCATTACCGGCAGCGTGAACAACAGCGGCACGCTGGCGCCCGGCAATTCGATCGGCACCTTGAGCGTCGTCGGCTCGTACACCCAGGCCGCCGGCAGTACCTACCAGGTCGAGAGCAATGCCACGGGCCAGGCCGACCTCATCAACGTCTCCGGCGCGCCGGGAACGGCCACGATCAACGGCGGCACCGTCGCCGTCCTGCCGTCCACGAGCGGCCCCTATGCGATGAGCACGACCTACACCATCCTGAACGCCACCGGCGGAGTCACCGGCGCCTTCGCCAACGCCACCAGCAGCCTGCCCTTCCTGCAGCCGTCGCTCAGCTACGACAGCAACAATGTCTATCTGACGCTGAAGCCCGGCGGCTTCGCGCGGGGCGCGCAAACCACCAATCAGGCCGCGGTGGGCGGCGTGCTCGACCGCAGCGTCGCCGGCGCCACCGGCGATTTCGCCACGGTGATCGGCACGCTGGCAACCTTCCCCCTCGCTCAGGGCCAGGCGGCAATGGATGCCATCAGCGGCCAGAACTACTCAGGTTTCGCCGGCGCCAATTTGGGTGGTGGCCTGCTGTTCACGAATATGCTGGGCCAGCAGATGAGTGCCGCGCGCGGCACCGGCACCGCCAAGGAGAGTCGCTCGGCACTGGCGCTCGCCTGCGACGTCGCCTGTGACGGCGAGCAGCCCAGCCCATGGAGCCTGTGGGGCAGCGCGATGGGCGGCACCGGCAGCGTCGCCGGCAACGTCAATGCAGCGACCGTCACCTACAATGCCGGCGGCGTGGCGACCGGCGTCGACTATCGCTTCGATCCGCGTTTTCTCGCCGGTGTCGGCGTCGGCTTCTTGAGCGGCAGCCAGTGGGCGAGCGGCTTTAGCGGCCAAGGCACGACGAACAGCTACCAGGCGAGCCTTTACGCCTCCTTCACGCCGGGCGCGTTCTATCTCGATGCGTTGGCAGGCTACGGCTACAACGACAATCAGATGACGCGCCAGATCATCCTCTCCGGTCTGCAGCCGCGCATCGCGCAGGGCCGCACCGTCGCCAACCAGTTCCTGTGCCAGGTCGAGGCAGGCTACCGGATCGGCCTCCATGCACCGGCGGCGGCCTCGCTCACGCCGTTCGCGCGCTTCCAGGGCACGACCGTCAACCAGGCCGGCTTCAGCGAAAGCGGCGCGGGCTCCCTCAACCTCAACGTCGCTGCACAGACCACCGGCTCGGCGCGCAGCGTGCTCGGCGCCGAGTTCGCCGGCGCCTTCGGGGCCGAGGGGCGCGAGAAGCTGGCGCTGCAACTTCGCCTCGGTTGGGCACACGAGTACGCCGACACTTCGCGGCCTGTGACAGCGAGCTTTGCCGGTGCGCCGGGCGCCAACTTCACGGTGTTTGGCGCCGCGCCGCCGCGTGATGCCGCCACCTTCAGCCTGGCCGCCAACACGGCGGTCGCCGCCGGCGCGTCCCTCTATCTCCGCTACGATGGAGAAGCGGGCAACGGCGCCACCAGCCACGCTCTGAACGGCGGGCTGCGCCTCACATGGTAGGCGCCCGCGACGCTTCCTAGAGCGTTATGAATTTTGAAGGAATCGAAAGGGGATTCCCTCGGGCTGCGTGATCTGATTCAACCTTCTGGCTGGGCAGGAGGCCAGCCG
>LNFM01008271.1_pt1 | contig 15785 bp, 18 predicted proteins | sample 596031 | NCBI WGS metagenome assembly LNFM01 (sample SAMN04254537, study PRJNA301005) | activated carbon metagenome | isolation source: dual media filters at the Ann Arbor, Michigan drinking water treatment plant | place: USA: Ann Arbor | reverse complement strand
CCGTGAACCGTTTCTTCATTTCGCTCTCCTTTGGTCAAGGTTGACACAGGGAGACTCAAGCTACAAATGGCAGGAAATTTTCAGGTAAGCTCAGCCAATGTAATGACCGGCATCGCGGTATTTCTTGAGCTGTTGAAGAGTTGAAGCTTCATCTTCTCCTTTGCATGGATTCGCAAAAATAACTGCCGGAGGCAGGCTCAGTGATTTTAATTTACGAATTAGCTCTTCGGTTCTTTAGCTTGATCCGTAGTGCAAGGTCGAGTCAAATGGAACGTCGTCAAAGGTGAACGCAACCTCTTTTGCAAGAGCAGGGACAGAAAATAGAAATAGAGCCGCACATAGAAACCGCACGTAAACCTCCGGAGAAAAATTATCGACCGCCATTTGTTTATTCACAAGCAACGCTGCTTCAAACAGTACGGTTTGCGCTGCGCCTTGGCGGTAAGATCGCATCCAAATTGAAATAGTTCCGACCCACGAGACCTCGCCCTTCGTGGATCGAAGTGCCAATACGACAAACGAGCGAGGATTTTGATTGCCCTAGTTTTTCAGTTCTTGGAGGAGCGATTGGTAAATCGCCTCATCCTCATGGACCGTCTTCCATGCACGAATGTATTCAGGACCATGGCTGGCCTCAAGTTGCCCAATTGCTGGTAAAAGATTTGTTAATTGAAGATCAGAGAAAACTTTTTTCTGTAACGCGAAAAGATGAAGATGTGCACCATAAAGGCTATTAAGATCGGTGTTCAATTTCTTTAGAGTCAAAGAAGTTTTTTGCTCCAAAATCGAATTTATATACTTATGCAAGACCTCATGAAATGCCGTCGAAACAAAGAAGAAGACCGGAACGGGCTTTCCTGCCAATGCAGCAATGTCCTTCGCGGGCAATTCTAAATAGGAAATGACGTTGAACGAGAGCGGTGTTCCCATAAATGGATAACGAGGGCAAAGAAACAAGGCTACAGAAAGTTCTTTCATATGAAACGGCTTACCAATTGCGGTGGCCGCTCCAACTAACAATGGAATCCCTTGTTCATCCCACTCCGATTGAAACCAACTCACCTTCGCCAACAGCTCTTGATCGCGATAAAACGGTATCTTTGGAATTAATGAGGCCTGGTTAGGTGTCAAATTCTCAGGTACAACCTGAAGCGGACAATACATGTCGAGTGCGTATGAATATTCAAGTTTAAGCGAAGGAACGGCTGGTGCTCCAACGGCGACGTTTGAAATTAATAATATTATAAAAGTAATTGTCTTCATTTAGACCTCGCAGCAAGGATTACCAATAGCTGTCCAAGAAGTCGATTATGCTCCGAGACCAACTAATGCGGAGCATCTCTGTGTTCGCGGTAGCGTAATAAACCTAACCGACACCCACGGAAATAACGCCTGCCCCAGGACCTAGTCGCACTAGCGAAGAAGTGCCATTCTTTCTAATCGAAAATTAAGTCGATCCGTGGCGGTGCTGAGTCAGGTCCGCCAGAGCCCTTCGAAAAATCCGTGAAGGGTACAAGATCGAAGTATTAGACAGCAGCTTCCACGAGAGCACAGCTTCTGTCGCGCGTAACGTCGATATCGAACCCGGGACAATTCCGACCGGTTTCTTTCAGAGTCCCGGCGCGAATGAATTCCTGCAGATCTTTTACAACCTCGAACAGTATGCCTGGTGATGCTAGAACGATGTTTTCAGCTAAATCTTTCTCTGTGCGACCCATCACTTAAACGCTCCCGTTTCAGATACCCATCCTGGCTTGATTTGCTCGATGAAAACTTGGCGGCCTCCACCTACGGGTCCACGGTGATGTGCGGCCATCAGCGACTTTGGTTCACCACGGGCGCTGAGGCGCCACGTAAACCTTCCCGGTTTTCAAGTCGACGTTCGCATCGACCCCAACCGAATTTCCCGCCAGGAGATTGCCGTTTTTGTCGATTGAAATATGGGTGTAGGCTTTGTGCTCTAAGGTGACCCCTGGGAGCTCCTCGATTCGCCAAATTTGCCGGCCTCGATGATCGAACGCGAGGATGTTTCGGTTTTCCTCTTCCGGTGTTTGCGGCGTATCTCCACCCCATTCGAGAAGCACGACCGTGACGTCGTGGATGTCGAGAATCATAGACGCAGGTACAGGGAGCGACACGAGGACGCCGTCGATCGTCAGCTGTTTTTTTCCGATGAATCTATCAAAGTTCATCAATCGATCTCCTGTTTGAAAACCATGGGTCCTTCAATTTGTCGAGAATCTGATATTGAACTGCTCCGGCACCACCACCGAAGTTTTGCTCAACTCGTCCACGTCTAATCTTTACTCCCGCCGGAAGGCGGACGTCAGAAATTTGTGTGGGAAGTTCCGGTAGCGATAGTTTTTTCTGTATCAGCTCGGGAGACAAACCTCGAATCGATTCGTTATGTACAAGCCACCCGCGGGCTTGATTTGCTGGACCATGAACCCGGACGAACTGATTTCCTTCGCCGCTTACAAATTCGACGACCTTAGTGCCCTTCATGTATGGTGGATCATAATGGCTGGGGAACGAACGATTTGCTTCCTCGGCTGAGTACGCACGAAGTTTATTTTTCCGGCGTGCTTCTCGTATAGTGTTGCCGCTCGCTTCTAAAACTTCTTTAGCGGCAGTTTGTTCGATCTTTGCGGTGGTTTTGGCGCTCGCTCTTTGAATGGCTTTTTCGAATTCGGGAACGTATCTTTCCGGCGCGAACATCGCGCGCTTAGCGTATCGGTATCCATCGCCCGAGCCGACAATAACGCCAACGCCACTCAGAGCGCGTTCTGAAGCGGTGAGCTTTTCACCGGTGGCAAAATCTCGGCCGGTCATGACTTCGGCCATATCAGCTACATCGTTAACGAATGGAACAAATCCAATTCCAAGGCGAAGCATCGAGCCATAGAGAACGCCCTCGAGTCGATCGACGAGCGCATTTCTATTTGCCAACTGTGGAGATGAGAGTCCGATTCTTTGCACGTCTCTACGGGAAGACTTTAGGTAGTAGTCATCGAGATCAATTGTCTGATCGACTGGAGCTGGGTTGCGAAGTGTAACCTCTTGTTCGTGATAGCCACTCGACTCTGTGCTCGCGAAAACATCTGTACCCGGTAAACGCTCGAGCTCGGGATTTTCACCAACCCGATACTTGGAAGTGCGGCTTCGGATATCTTCCGCGATATCACTATATCGATCGAATTCGCCTTCAATTCTCCTCGCGACATCTTGTACATCACCGATCACAGGCACTTGGCTCTTAAGAATATCCAGAGCCGAAGTTTTAAGTGTGTCGGCTAGTCTGGATGGAAGTTTCTTTGCTGCGCCCGGATCGACTTTGAGCAAGACCGCTTTCAGATCTTCTGGATAGCTTTCCCAGAACGTTTTCCTATTCAAATTCCAGAGAAGCGTCTGAACTTTTTCCTGTGAGACTTCACCCTTCGATTTTAGTTCAAGCAATTCCTTGAAGTACGGAAGCCCCGGACTTTCCTTCTGCCACTTGAAAGCTTCATTGCTGGATGGAGCGGCGAGATTTGGATCGAGGCAAAAACTTGGCAGTTTTGCCGACAGGCGTCCGTTAGCTGGAATTCGCAGCAGGTGCGGGTTTACAGATTGGGATTTGAGAGCGATGTAAGTATCAAGGAGTTCATCGTGAAGCGCCCAGCCTGAATCCGTGAGAGCACGTCCTCGAATTTTGAGTGCTTGCTCAAAGCTGTCGATTTTTCGATTTATAGAGGCTTCATTGAACGCGATCTGAATCGAGCGCGTCGCTGGCTCAATCGCGCTGCGGTTTTCGACGATTTTAGATGAGCTTGCGCACGATACCACCGACGCAACGGTGAGCGCACTGATGGCTGCAAGCTTGATTTGTTTTCGTAAGTTCATCACCTGGTCCCCGATCTGATCCGATCTAAAAGTTTCACTGCAGTATGGCCAATACACAAGTAGTGCCCTTGCGCCGAGGGAGTCTGATCGATTTGAGGAGCTTTAGCCCGAAAACCGTTCGAGCTCTCGGAGGATATTCCAGGACTGCGGACGATACTTGAGGAACGTTTCAAACCACAGGACTGACCTGTTTCGTCCTAATGCTTTCTCTGGAACTGCGAATTGATCAGTGTTCGAGCCATCAGCGCATCGAATGACGAAGCTGTGATGGAAGAAGCGGAAGGCGGTGGACCGAACCAATTGTCGAGTGAAATGAAATCGAGAGTGGATTTGCGATTCGAAAAATAACTCGCGACTGCGACGGAAGACGACCGAGTTTGTTTTCTGGTGGACCATCGGTGGACCACTGAGATTAACGATGCACTGAAACCAAATCGGGCTGAAGGCCCGACGATGGGGCCCCGCTTTGCGGGGTTCAATAGCAATTTCAACTAGATGAGCGAGGAAAGGAGCGAATACATTCGGTCGTTGAAATTGGTTGCGGGGAGAGGATTTGAACCTCTGACCTTCGGGTTATGAGCCCGACGAGCTACCAGGCTGCTCCACCCCGCGACAGAAAGGAATGCCTTAAGAGCACTGAGACTATGCTTCGCGCCTACTTTTGGTCAAACCTATTCCTTTAAATGCGACAAAAGAAGGCGGTGCCAGATGTTTTGAGGCCCAATGCCCCATTTAAGGCGTTTAACGGAGAGCGGTGGTCGGCTCTAAAGTGTATGAGATCGGGCTTTGAGAAACTTCAACAGTCGACATGAATAGGTCCGAAGGGGATTTGAGCCGCCTGAAGTCTTCCTGTATCAAACGTGACAAGAGAAAAATCGTAACTCACGGCGCGCTCGTGCATGAGCGGTACGTTCTATTTTTTCGTCAAGAAGTGGACGCTGAGTGTGTGGTACTCAATTAAGAAACATCTCACGTGGCGCGGTTCATGCTTTGTACGAAAGGCATGAAAACTTTGAGCGGAAAAAACCAAGGGACGAGCAACAAAGCGACTTTTGGAATTTACAGAACCAAAACAGAAATCAATAAAGCTATAAATCTTCTGAACACCTCGGGCTTTAGCCGCGAGCGAATGTCCATGCTGTATCCTGATCACATTGGTGATCAGGATTTCGCGCAGGTACAAAAAAGCGAAGCACTTAAATATGCGAAGCTTGGCGGTGCTGGCGGCGTGATAATCGCTGCGGCCGTGGCATCGCTTATTACTGTGGGCGTTTTTGGCGGCAAAACTGGCTTCTTCGGCGAGATGACTCAATTCTCGACGGGTTTCAAAGTCTTTCTATTCCTCGGTGCTGCATTCATTGGACTTAGCTTTGGAACGGCCGCTGGTGCGATGATTGGAATCGGCACACCCAAACGCGCTGGACGGCGTCACGGGCAATATGTCCACGCTGGTGGAATTCTTCTTTCTTTTCGAAGCATGAACGATGCGGAAACAAATCGAGTCGAGAATCTTTTTGAAAAATCTGGCGCTCAAGATATTGCTTCTATCGATGAGGACGAAGGATGGTCGGATGTTTTCAGTGAGCGAGATCGCTTGGAATCTCATCCATAAATTTCTGTTCCGAAAATAAAAGAGCCCTGCTGACAGTCGCAGGGCTCTTTCAGTCTAAATCGAAAACTCTATGATTTAGCTTCCGATGTTGATACGATGCTCTGGGCTCCGACACTCTCCAATATTTCCTTAGCGCGATCGACCCACTCACCGGTGTCGCAGTGGACCGACATTAAAATTCCTCCGTCTTTCACGGCACCTTCAAATCGCTTCGCTTCGAATTCGGGAATCCCAAATCCGACCAACGCACCACTAACTCCGCCCAAAGCACTCCCGACGCCCGCGCCCGCAAGTGCCGCCATGATGGGGCCAACAGCAATCAAGGGTCCGATTCCTGGAATCGCAAGTGCACCGACGCCTGCAAGCCATCCGAATGTACCACCTAAAAGAAGACCCGCTCCTGCTCCCGTCGTTGCACCCTCAGGCGCTTTTGTCCCGACTTCATGAGCAAACTCTTTCGTCGTATCCTTATCGGGCATTAGGACCGAAACGTCAGCACTGCGGAAACCGGCGATTTTTAATCGTCCAACGGCCTCCTCTGTGCTCGCTCGACTTTTGAAAATACCGAACACGGCGATATTTGCACTTTTTGTATCTAGATCATGCGTGAAGGTCTTCTTTGTTTCGCTGACGGGTCTTGTAAATGTGGTTTCCACAAAATTCTCCTTGGTTACAGATTGGGGTTTAAAAATCGTTTAGTTGGTGGCTGTCATACGGTTTTCAATTCTATGGTTCGGAGCAACCGCTTTAGAAATCCGGACGATCTCAGCTCTTTCCGCCTGGCTCTCCACAACACCGCGAAGCGTAATTAAATTTTTGATAACGATGATTCTTACGTTTTTCGCCTGAGTCGACAGAGTGTCCGCGGCGACAATATCTTGTCTTATCAGACGCAATGTCTCGGCTTCCGACTTCGCGTTCGCTCCACTCATGGCCTGTGATTCTGCGGTCACAGCTGCAGCATTTTCATCTTTAGCATTGGCTGCTGCCACCGGAAGCAGGTCTCCGGAAAAAACTCCAAACCCCAAAAACAATACGGCGACGTTACGAAATTTCTGAATACTCATGCGACCTTCCTTTCACTTGAACCAATTTTACCACTTTTAATAAACGATCAATCTTCAGCAGAAGCCGCGCTTTCGCCAGCTGGAATTTGCAGGTATAAAGCCGCCCATTGCACAGTTCAGCGCTTTCAAACTCCGAGAAATTTCCACCATCCGTCTCCCAACCAACTAATTGCTGTTCTGTTGGAGAACGAAAACCATCTTTATGGCACCAAAAAAATGAACCCATATATTTCCCCTCAAGCATCCCTGCCTGCATAAATTAAGCTAAAACTTCAAATCTCTGCTCTTTCCATTTTGTAAGTTTATTTAACATTTTCGTCTGGGCTGCTTTCAATGAACTCGTCAAACAACGATGACGTGCTTCCGAAAAGAATAGCCCTGTTGAGAATCGTGCGTCTGTTGCCTTAACTGGAATCATCGTGTGATAGTTCCCGTCCGCAAGACGATGTATTATGACCGAAACATTCGCATCTGACGGCGCGAGCTCGTCGATTCTCGACATCATATCGAAGCATCTTCCAAACTCCGCTGGTTCTGGCTTTACATTCGAAAACTTAAAATAGTTTTTCACCTGCACCCCCTTTTCTTAACAACCCTCGCCCACCGAACTGTCTGGTGAGCAATCGAAGTGCCACTTTTGTTAAGATTAGATCAAATGGATAGGCTTTCGCCCTCCGGGCGAGGCAGGATTCCGCGTAAACACGGCCCAAATTTCCCCATTTATTGAAGATTTGATGAACGTACAAAATATTAATTTAAGTTAAACTGGAAGTTTTGACGGCGATCGATCGCAAACGAGCGGCGCTGTGCGGCTCGAACACGTGTGCAAATCGACGAAGCGCGTCCTCAAACCAGTTCGCTTTTTTTGACTTAAGTTTGAGCCGCTCAAAAACAATCGCAAGCACTCGGGCGTCTTCTTCTGGAACAAAGGCCCGTGCGGCGCAAAACACTTCTGTTTCCTCTTCTTCGACATGTGCTTGAACTAAGGTATACAGTTTTTGCGCAAGCACTCTCCACTCGGCGTCGATTTCTGTCTTCATACGAAGGGCTCCTAGAAGAAGCTCGATCTGTATATGATCTTGAAATCCGTTGAAAACGACCAACGGTTCGGTCTCTTTGTACTCACAGAGACGGCTATAGAGCGTCGCCTCTTCGGCGCGTGCATGCGACGTCAACTCGTCGCACACTTCATCCACCAGCAGTCTCGAGCGACGGATTTCACCTCGATCACCCGCGTCGATCAGTTCGAAAATGAGCGCCTTTTGCTTCAAGTGGTCGATTTCGAGCGCTTCATAGATCAGCATGGTATTTCCCCCGTCACTTTTAAGAACGTCGCTTTTCGTTCGGAGGCGTACTTTGCAATTTGCACTCCGGAATGCGCGACCAACGAACCAAATTCCAGACGTAAATGTCGCGCTAAATGTAGTGTCGGTGTGGCAAAGAAAATGTTAGGTGTTGACGCAATCATGACGACGAAAAATTACGACCTACTTGAATCCCATGAGCGACGCCTCATGGAGATCGAAATCCGAATCACGAGACAAGATGACCTCGTCGAAGAGCTCAACAAGGTTATCTACGAGCAACAAAAACAAATTGATGGTTTGATCAAAAAAGTGACGTCACTTGAAAAACAATCCGACGACCCGACGGCACCGCGAAATGAGAAACCGCCGCACTACTGACGCCACTTCCGCCATTCGTTGGCGGTAAGAAAGCTGATCGTTTCAGAGGTCGGGTCATAAATGAGATGGGCTTTTTTTGCTTCAATCTGCTTTCGAAGGCGGGAAACTTTCATCTCTAACGTGTATTCAACGCCGTAGTCCGTACCTTCGCGAAGAACATATGATTCCAACACAGCAGAAGCGGCCTCGTCGGAGAGCGCCGAAAGCGGAATTTCAACGGGCAAGCTTGAGGCTGACGCCGCCCCGGATGCTGGCTGCGCCAATGACTCTGACGAATCGAAAGAATCAGACATCGTCTTTGGGAACCGGAGCGGGGACCGGCTCAGGCCGACTAGCGACGATGGCTCCTGCAAGACCACCTAGAAGAAGAACGGTCAATGTGAGTGCTGATATCGACATTTGAACCACCTTTCAAGTTAGACACTACCCTGTTTCCTTAGCCACCGTCAGATATTGTTTTTGATACCTTTCAACGATCATACTTATACTGTTGCCGAAACTTTCGATTTCAATTTAAGTTGATCCGAACGAGGAAATTTAAATCATGGACATGAGTCTGCTTGCTACTTTCGCTCTGCTTGTTGGTCTTGAAGTCGTTCTTGGCATCGACAACATTTTGTTGATTTCGATTTTGACCGACAGACTCCCTCCAGAAAAACGTAACTTCGCACGAATTTTAGGTCTTGGCCTGGCTTTAGGGCTGCGCTGCCTCCTGCTCCTTGGCGCCGCCTACATCGTGAAGCTTGAGGCTCCTGTCCTGTTCGGCCTGAGCTACAAGAGTTTAATTCTGATCGCGGGCGGAGGCTTCCTGCTCTTTAAAGCGGTAAAGGAAATTCATCACACCGTTGAGGCGACGCACTTGGCTTCAGGAGCCGCCAAAGCCAAAACAAGTTTTGCGGCTGTCATCAGTCAGATTGTGCTTCTTGATCTTGTTTTCTCGATTGATTCCGTCATTACGGCCGTTGGTCTAACCGACAATCTTTACGTTATCTATTCAGCCGTGATTCTCTCGTTCGCCGTTGTCCTGATATTCTCACAATCGATCGCTTCGTTCATTCAGAAGCACGCGACCTTAAAAATTCTTGCGCTGTCGTTCCTGATTACTATTGGCGTCACCTTGGTGATCGAAGGTCTTGGCGGCAATGTGCCAAAAGGCTACATCTACCTTCCGATGGCCTTCGGTCTTGCTGTGGAACTCTTACAGCTGCGGTTTTCCCACAACCAGTCTAAACAGTCGCAAATGAAATCGGACCATTGATCGGACCAGCATTCGGACCATTGAATTGCAGTGAACATCCGCCGATGAGGTTTCATGTCAACAATTGCGAAGCTCACTGAATCTGACGTCAAAATCATACCGCTGTGCTTTGAGCGGGCGGTCGTTCGTGCTTTTGACATCCAGCTCACTTCGAAAGTAGCGATAAAAAATGTGAGCATGCGTCCGGACTCGACATCCAGCATGTCGATCGATTGCATGAGCACGGTCATGCTTCAGTCCAAAAATCTTTCCGGAAACTTATCCATCGCCTTTCCATCCGAAACCTTCTTTGCACTTTTAAAGCGAATGCTGGACGAAACAGCGACCGAAATTTCTGCTGAAAACTCGGATGCCAGTGGTGAGATGTTAAACATCATCTACAGTACGGGCCGGAAAGAAATTAACGAAGGGGGCTTTGACTTTACTCCCTCACTTCCGGCAACGGTTTTTGGAAAAAACCTGGCGCTGGCAAAGAGTAACATGTCGGGCATCGCGCTCTATACGGACTGCGAATGCGACCTCGGTCGATTCGCGATGATGCTTTCCCTGAGAAACCTCACTTAAGCGCAGCCGCCTGGTAGCGCCGGAAGCACTCTTCAAATACATTATCGTAATCGGATATTTCGCTAACGATATAGTCGGCGAACTTTTTTGAAGGCTCAACAAACGCGTCGTGCATCGGCTTTACCTGGCTAAGGAACTGAGCTTTCACCCCTTCAGAAGTGCGCCCACGCTCGTGCACATCACGCTTAAGACGCCTCTCGAATCGCAAGTTTTCTGCCGTATCAAAGAAAACAAGTTCATCAAAGAGGCCACGAACAAGTTCTGAGTGGAAAATCAAAATGCCGTCGACCAAGATAACGGGCTTTGGTTTGACACTGACTGTTTCTGAACTTCGTGAATGCGTGACGAAATCATAAATAGGAATTTGAACTGGATTACCGCTTTTGAGGCTCACAAGTCTTTCAGCTAACAGCGAAAAATCGATGCTGCTTGGGTGATCGAAATTGACAGACCCACCATCAAAATCAAATCGTGCCGACTGATCAAAGTAGAAGCTGTCTTGCAAAATGATCTCACAAATCGATTCGCCGAGGCGGTCGCGGAGCATTTCAGCGAAATAGGTTTTTCCCGATCCACTGCCACCAGCTATACCGACCAAAAGCGGAACCACCGACGAAGTTCTATCTTCGGATCTATTTTGTTTGGTAGAGCCGGTCACCCGCATCCCCTAAGCCTGGAACAAGGTAACCCTGCTCATTCATCTCGATCTCAACATTCACAGTGAAGATCTGCACATCAGGATGAATCTCGGCGATTTTTTCGACCGCATGCGAGCTGATCAAGATCGAGAGGAGACGAATATTACCGACCTCATAACTTTTTAGCCGCTCGATAGCAGCAATCGCGGTATCGGCTGTGGCCACCAGTGGGTCACACAAAATGGCCTGCTTCCCGCGAATATCGCTGGGCATCTTGAAGTAGTACTCGACCGTAGAATGAATAAATTTGTCTCGATACACACCAATAAAACCCGTCGACGCGAACGGTATCATCGACAAAACGGCGTCGAGCATTCCATTGCCTGCGCGCATAATCGAAACAACCACTGGCGGATTCGAAATTCTTTCGACGGTCGTTTTGGCGATGGGAGTTTCGATGTCGACTTTGCGCATCTCCTTCCAATCACGCATGACTTCATGAGCCAGCACGCGGCTAATTTCTTTAACCAGGTCGCGAAACTCTGACGAGCTCGTATTTTTATCGCGAAGGTACCCCAGCTTGTGACGCAAAAGTGGATGATCGACAATCGTAAGGTTTTTAGCGGCAGTTTTATTTAGCATCGTTGACTACTCTTTCAAAAATTTCAGATTTCTAAAAAACCGTACCATCGCTGACAATACGAAGGGGCGGATCCGCACTTGCACGTTTTTCTTTCGCAATATATCGACCCGCCCACCAAGTTCCGCCCTCTAAAACTTTTGCCAGAGGAAACTCTTCGGGCGTTTTACCAAGAGCCTTTTGAACTTCTGCTCCCACACGGTCTAAGAAGTAAACCGTTAAAGCTCGCCACTCGATCACGAGATCAGAGTCTGGGCGCCACTCTTTCTTCAAATTTGATGGATCCTTCATTCGAATCAAATCCATGTCGATCAAAAGTCCACCGTTTCGGTATTCGGCCAAACCCGTGAGCCCTTGAACGTTCGTTACCTTCAGTCCCGCTTCCACCATCGGCTCAATCAAAGAGTACGACATCCACTGAGAAAGCTTATGTAACGGAACTAAAGACGCAAATTCATCTTTGCCGCCTAGCTTCGAATGCCGCCAAACATCGCCAAGGTTGATGGTTTTTTTGGAGGCCTTAGCAACCAAGCGGCCTGGCCAAATCACACCAAGGCCATCCAGTACGGCGCGAAGAATGGCTGGAGCAGGAACCGTCTTTCCGTTCTCGGATACCAGGTAGTCAATGATGTTTCCCGGTCGTCCGTCTTTAAAAATTTTCTGATTCTCGACGGCACGCCCAAGTCCATTTAGAAGAGCAACTCTTCCTTCGATTCCAACGAGCGGATTGGCGTCAGAAACTTGAAAGTACTTTTTCAAATCGCGAGCTGTTGTTTTTTTAAGTCCGTCGACATCAGCTCGAAGTGATTCACGATCATCACTCATGACGCCGCTGAGGAACATGTGAAAACTCGCAACACCTAGGCCCTCTGAACGATCGAATTTTTGACCCGTTGACTCTTCTTGGTAAGACCAGCCGGCCCCCGCACCCGCATCCAACAAGACCGAAGTAATCACAAGATCAAGCTCCGTCCTTGCACGTTCCATGGGGTCAAGTTCCCCTAATAAAGCTTTTAACTTTTTCGGTCGATCGATTTCTCCAGCGCGAAAGTGACCCCAGCGCGAGTGAAATGGAATTTCAAGTGACGGGTATTTCTGGCGAATGACTTTAATAACGAAATCCACCGTCGGACGAAACTGCGCCTCACTAATTTCGAAAAAACCGAGGCCTTTTTCAGTGTAATTAAAAACTGCCGTCGCTTGTTGGCGAATTCGCGCAGGAGATAAGATTTCATCGATCTGCTGGGTCGAAAGCTCAACTTCACTCATCGATCGCCCGCCCTTTTACTTTCTTTAGATCTGCTTCCGTGGGAGGCGCTTCTTTTGTAAAGTAGCCGGCGGCTTTTTTTGCCTCCATCTCAACCTGCGCATCTTTTGGAATCAAATGATCCGGAATCGAAATTCGGTTCACAACTTCGATACCGCTTCCCACAATCGCATCGTACTTCATATTGCTCATCGAGTGCAGATTGTGAATTTTGGTGATTCCGAAGAAGTGCAAAATATCAGGCATGAACTCTTGAAATCGCGCGTCTTCGGTTCCTGCGACACATTCGGTTCGATGAAAATAAGTGGCCGCGGTGTCTCCACCCTTTTGGCGTTTACGTGCATTGTAGACGAGAAATTTTGTCACTTCACCCAGCGCTCGTCCTTCTTTTCGGTAATACGCAATAAGACCTACGCCGCCATTTTGTGCTGTACGGGCGGCATCTTCGATCCCGTACATCAAGTAAGGACGGCAGGTGCAAATATCCGAACCAAAGACATCGGATCCATTGCACTCATCATGAACGCGGCACGTGAGAGTCACCTTGGGATCCGCTAAGTCTTTTGGATTTCCAAAAATATAGACCGTGGTACTTCCGATCGGTGGCAACCACACTTTTAAATCGGGCCGAGTAATGAACTCAGGATACATCCCACCCGTCTCTTGAAAAAGAATTCGTCGAAGTTCGCCCTCTTCAACGCCAATGCGCGCGGCCATTCCCGGTAAATACCAAACCGGCTCAATGGCCACTTTCGTGACCTTCACATCTCCGTTTTCTAGAACGAATTTTCCATCCGGTTTTATGCGGCCAAGCTTAATGGCCTCGCTGATCTCAAGAATTTGAAGATGCGCTTGGGTCACCGCAATGGATGGTCGAATGTCATAACCCTCATCAAAGAGCGGCTTAAAGTGAATTTTTGGATCAAGCCCCCACGGGTCCAGCGAAACAAGTCTCGTCGAATCGAACCACGACGGATAAGGGCCAAACTCCACCGGGCTTTGCGTATTTTCAAGATCCGGCCGATGCTGCGGAGGAAACTTTCCACTGGCAATCGAGAGCGCACGATACACAGTGTAACTTCCGCTGTGGGCGCCGATGGCATTTCGTGCCTTCGTGTTAGTCACGGACGCGACAACGGGTCCGCGCACCAAAGGATTCTTTGCTCCCCACTGAATGGGAAGCGTTTCAGAAAACTTAAGGTTGTTGTGAGACGCCAAAATAATATGGCGACTTTGAGTATTTGTACCAATCATGATTTTTCCCTACGACATCCACGTCGAATCGTTTTGCCGTTCCCATTTTGTTGTCACTTTTTTCGTGTTCGACCAGAAGTCCAAGCTCTGATGTCCCGTGATGTCTCCGTGCCCAAATTTCGAGGCGTTGACTCCGCCAAAAGAAAATGGCTCGCGCGGAACTGGCACACCGACGTTCACACCCACCATTCCCGTCGATGCCTCCCGCGCCACGCGGTCGGCCAGAGGGCCACTCGATGTAAACACACTGCACGCATTTCCGTACTCGTTAGCGTTCTCAATAGCGAGAGCTTCACTTAGATCTTTGCATCGCACGATACTCAAAATGGGCCCAAAGAGCTCAATGGTCGCGGCTTCTGAGCCTGGCTGAACTTGATCTAAAATGGTGGGCCCAAGCCAATTTCCATTTTCTTTTCCCATTGGCGCTTTTGCCGTTCGTCCGTCTAAAAGTACACGGGCGCCCGCGGCTTCGGCTCGTGTGATGGCGCTTTTTAGAAAGGCGACTTGATCCTTTGTGATCATTGCACCCATTTCTTTTCCAAGAACCAAAGATTTCGCGCGAGCCACGATCTGCTCAATGTGAGCTTCTACATTTCCTACGGCCAACAGAACTGAAGCCGCCATACATCGCTGTCCCGCGCAGCCTGTAAATGAGTCCGAAATTCCGTTGCCAGTCAGTTCAAGATTCGCATCGGGCAGCAGAATAATATGATTCTTCGCTCCACCCAGAGCCAAGGCCCTTTTTCCAAGATGCGTCGCTCGCTGATAAACGAGTTTGGCAACCTTGGTGGAACCAACAAACCCAATCGCTTTCACCAGTGGATGATCGATGATGGCGGACACCGTGGCTTCGCCGCCATTGAGCACCGTGAAAACTCCGGGCGGAATTCCAGCTTCTCGCAAAGCATCCGCAATGAGTCTCGCCGTGAGCGGCGTCTTTTCAGAGGGTTTCCAAACGTAGCTATTACCTAGAGCGAGAGCGATCGGAATGGTCCACATAGGAACCATCGCGGGAAAATTAAAGGGTGTAATGTTCGCAACGACGCCCAGCGGTTCTCGTCGGTACTCGCAAGTGACTCCGCGAGAAATTTCAAGTTTGCCACCAAGGTCCAAATTTTGAATCGATAGTGCAAACTCTAAAACCTCAATTCCCTTCATGAGGCCCGCTTTACCTTCATCGAAAGTCTTCCCGCTCTCTGCACTTTTGAGCTGCGCGATTTTGTCGAGATCTCGCAACAAAATGTTTCGAAAATTGAAAAGCACTTTGCTTCGTTCTTTAATGGGAAGTTTGGCCCAAGGGGCTTGAGCTTTCGCGGCTGCTTGAATAGCGAGCTCGATCTGCTCGGCCGAAGGAATCGAAACCTGTCCCAAAATATGACCGTCATGAGCGGACGTGATGGTGGCCTGCGCCTCTCGGCCAAGAGTCCACTCGCCGCCGATCAGAGCGTCACACGTGACATTGAAATCTCCACTTAGCTGGCCAGTCTGGTCCGTCGCTTTTCCCATATCGATTCTCCCCGAATACAAAACGGTATTGCACCGCTTCTGCAAAAGGTACCTGGTACCTTTTGCAGAAGCGGTGCATCACTGGCAGGGTGAGGGAGTGAAATGGGGAAATCAATAATGGAAACGGCGCCAAACAAAGATTTGAAACTGAATATGGATGAAACGGCGTTTCTAATGGAGGCCGCCAGTTTTTTTTCAAACCCTGGGAAGATGGCCAAGCTTCTTGCGTGGGCGGGACGACCTGCTGAAGCTCTCCATGCTCGACTCCCCGAGCCCGTGCGCAACGCGATTGCGCGCGCCAGTGAAATCGCCATTCGAAAGGCGATGATCGCAGCGATTCGGACTCTCCCGAAATCAGATGGGACCGAGAGCCTCAACACGGCACTCAACGTATCGCTGATTTTACCGGGTG
>LNFM01006731.1_pt1 | contig 15786 bp, 13 predicted proteins | sample 596031 | NCBI WGS metagenome assembly LNFM01 (sample SAMN04254537, study PRJNA301005) | activated carbon metagenome | isolation source: dual media filters at the Ann Arbor, Michigan drinking water treatment plant | place: USA: Ann Arbor | reverse complement strand
CGGGCGAGCCGTGCCCGCGGCTGCCGACCGAGTGGGACGAAGCCCGTCGAGCATCGACGACGGCCGCGCTCGTCGCCGCCGACCGGCCCTGGGGCCCGGCGATGGCGACGTTTGCCGGAGCACGGCTCGACGCGCGCGCCGAGACGCTCACCCACGCCTGGCGGGCAACCTGTGGGCCGGCCACCGCAGCGCGCGACGCAGCATCGGCGCGCGAGTGCGTCGCCTACGCGGCCGCGGCCTTCGATGATCTCGCGGACGCCCTCGCACGCGGTGATGCGCTGGTGGCCGAGCACGCGCCCACCCTGCTCCTGCTGCTCGCGAGCGAGACCGCGTGCGGGCCGAGCACCTCCTCGATCGACGCGGTGTCGCATGGATGGCCGCATGACGTCGCCGCGGTCCTGTCGGCGATTCAGGCCGGCCAGACCCAGCACGGCCGCGTGCTCGTGCGTGCGCTCCGCGAAGCGGCGAAGCGCGATGGAGACCAGCGACGCCTCGCGTTGACGCACTGGCTCGATGCCACCGCTGCCCGCAAGGCTGACGATCCCGGCGCCGAGGTGCTCCTGCGCCAGGCCGTCGAGGCAGCGGCGGCCGCGGGTACGGCAGGCGTCGAGTTCCTCTCGGCCCTCGATCTCGCGTCCCTCCTCGTCGCTCGCGGCGACAATAACGGGGCCCGACAGTGGATCCGGCAGGCCGAGGCGCTCGCGAGCCGTCTGCACGAGTCGGATCTCGCCCGCGCCAAGGTGCTGATGGCGCAGGCAGACGTCGATCGCGTCACCGCCCACGTGGAGGGGGCGCAACGCGCCGCCGCACAGGCCCTCGACATCCTCGAGCGTAACCTCGGCGCTGCGCACCCGGACACCGCGCAGGCCCACGTCACGCTCGGGAACATCGCGCTGCTACGCGGCGAGCGTGGCACCGCCCAAGCGGAGCTGTGCGGCGCCGAGACCGTGCTCGTCGACTCGAAGGGGACGTCTCACCTCGCCACCCTCGAGGTCGCCCAGCGTTGCGCGGTGACGCTGCTGCTACTCCATCCCTTGGAGGCGCATCGCCGGCTGACGGCACTCTTGCCGCGATACGAGGGGGTCGTTGGTCCCGACGACGCGCGCGTCGCGAGCGTGCTCATGCACCTCGGAATCGCGGAGAAGCACCTCCAAAACCCCGTCGCCGCGGTCGAGCGCCACCTGCAGGCCGATGCGCTGTATGGCCGGACGCGCGTGCCGAACCACCCAGGCCGCGTCGCCGTGCTCGCGAACCTCGGCTCCGCCCTGCTGCTGAGCGGTCAACCCGATCAGGCGGAGGTCGCCTACCTGCGGGCGACGGCGCTCGCGAACGACGTCCTCGGCGAGGGCCACCCTCACACGGGGCAGGCCTGGGTCGGCTTGGCCGAGGCCCGCCTCGCGCTCGATCGCACCGACGCCGCGATCGAGGCCGTCGAGCGCGCCCTCGAGATCCAGACGAAGGCCGGGTTCGTCCCGGCGCAGCTGGCCGAAACCCAAACGGTGCTGGCCGAGGCGCTGATCGCCGCTCGTCGCGATCTCCCACGCGCGCGCATCCTCGCTCGGGCGGCTCACGCGACATTGAGCGGGCGCTCGGTCGCGACGAAGGAGTACGCCCGAGTCACCCGACTGCTCGCGACCCTGGATCGCGTCTCGCCCGAGCGCAAGCCAGAGCCCTGATCGAGATTTCGTCGCGCGTGCGGGAACCAAGCCGGGGGCCTTCCGCAAGTCCCCACTGAGGACCCGCCGTGACCCGCGGGGCAAACGAGACATGAAGAACGTATACATCTCCCTGTTGCTGATGATGAGCGCAGCATGCACCGTGACCACCACCAAGACCGAGACGTGGACGTACGACGACCAGGGCAGACTGTGCGGACACAGCTGCACGTCCTCGACGTCGATCACCGCCAACGGCACTACGGCGGAGGGGTCCGTGGACTTCGGGATCGGTAGCGTGAAGTTCAAGGTCGGGGACAAGACCAGCGAGTGCACGCCGAAGAACCCCGACGCGATGGGGGCGGCGAAGAAGGCCCTCGAGGCCTGCGCGTGCGACGAGAACGGCGACGATGCCGGCTTGGACGAGGTGTTCGACGAGACCGAAGAGGCTGAGGTCGAGCCCGGTGCGTGCACAGAGCCCGTGGAGTCGAAGACCGAGTGCACCTACGAGTTCACGGAAGCCGACTGGGACTGCAAGGAGATCTAGCGAAAAGGGTCGCGGGACCGCGGAACTCGACTGGTGTCGAGATCTCCTGCCCGCCCTCAAGGCCGAGGCTCGAGCAGCTGCTGGTGCTCGGCCTGCATCGTCGGCACGTGCACGTTCGACTGGATCGCCGCGACGCTCGGGGCCACCTCGGTCTGCATGCAGTGCACCGCGTCGCCCCAGCGGCTCCAGCCGACGCCGGGGGCCTCGCCGGTGATCGGCGTCAGGCCGTGGTGCTTGCAGAAGCGAGTGAGCATCTCGCCCCAGACCTCGCGCACCATGTCGGGGATGCTGCCGACGGCGAGCTGGGAGTGGGCGAACGCGGCGTGGGAGAAGCGCTCGATGGCGACGGTCTCGAACACCACGCGACCATCGCGATAGCCGAACGAGCTGCCCACGTCGAAGCGGAAGCCTCGGCGCCCCGCGAGGAAGTGGTGCTGGTTGATGTCGACCGCGATGTCGGCCAGCTTGCGGGCGATGATCGGGACCAACGGCGCCGCCACCGGGAGCACGGCTGCGGCGGCCGCAACGACGCCGAGCACGGCGCGACGGATCGTCGCGTCGTCCTCGTCCTCGAAGCGCCGCTTCAAGGTCTGGACGGTGAAGCCGGTGCCATGCTGCACGACGAGCCCCACGCAGTCCGTGTGGAGATCGGGCGCCATCCAGTCGCGGATGCTCGCGGGCACCGGGATCGGGATGGGGATGCCGGGGATCGGCAGGGACGTGATGACGCTGAAGGGACGGATGCGGGCGACGCCGCGGAATCGCAGCGTCGGTTGGCCGTTCCACGTCCGATCGCTCAGCTGCGCCGACGCGGTGCTCGCGGCCATGTAGCGCGGCATGTTCCCCATCAAGGCGCGCCCGATGCTCGTGATCTGCCCGCTGTCCCTCGGCGCGCGCACACAGATGCGGAAGCGGTTGAGGTGCACGGAGCCGTAGCCGTCGTGGATGGAGAGCGGCGTGAAGTCCGACATGCGCGGGTGCGCGGCACCCATGGCGCCGACGCCGTGGGGGTCGGGATGCTTCACGGAATCGACCGACGCGCTCGCCACCGTCCTAGGGTGGTACGCTGCCCCGATGCGTGGCGTCTCCCCCTCGATCTCCCTCGGCCTGGCGATGGGTGTGGCTGCGACGACGTCTTGCTACACCGGCGCCGACGCGGGCGATGGCACCGGCACCGACGCGACGACCACCGCCGGCACGCCCACCGGCCCCGGCTCCACGGTCGCCGACGACACGCTCACCACCGCGGCGGACTCCAGCGACGGCAGCACGGATCGACCCGACGTCGGCGTGCCGAACCAGCCGCCGGTGGCGATGTTCACCGCGACGCCCGACGCTGGGGCCGCGACGCTGGCCACGATGCTCGACGCCAGCGCGAGCGGCGACCCGGACGGCACGATCCTCGCGTATGACTGGGAATTCACCGACGGCGGCGCGGCCGAGGGCGTGATGGTCAGCCATGACTTCACCGCGGTCGGCTGCCACGACGTGACACTCACGGTGACCGACGACGACGGCGCCACGGCGAGCGCCGCGTCCACGCTCGTGGTCGCCCAGGGCGCGCCGGAGGTGCCGGGCACGGCCACCGTCGACGTCGCGCCGCGGCCCAGCGCCGTGCTGGCGCGCGACGTCGTCACCGACGTGGGCACCGCGACCTTCCACGGCACCGTCGCCTCGCAGGGCTACACCCACGTGTTCGCGGAGGTCCGCGTGGGCGAGGACGTCCGCTCGCAGACGACCGTGCCGCTGTGCGGCGCCGCCCCGGTCGCGTTCGACCTCGCGGTGCCGATCCCCTCGGAGCTCACCGCCTTCGACGTGCACCTGTCGCTGGTCCGCGACGACACGCGCCAGGAGTTCTTCACGGTCACCGATCTCGTCGCCGGCGATCTGTACGTGATCACCGGCCAGTCGAACTCGGTGGCGGGACAGGTCAGCGGCGACGCCAACGAGAACCAGGGCCCGTTCATCCGCAGCTTCGGCAGCAACACCACCGACGGCAACGCGAGCGCGGCCGACGTCGCGTGGCGCATCGCCGACGGCAACGGCTACGGCGGCAACGCGATCGGGCAGTGGGGCATCCGCATGGCCGCGCTGCTGTCGGCCGCCCACGAGACGCCGATCGGCGTCGTCAACGGCGGCCTCGGCGGCCAGCCGATCGGCTTCTTCCAGCGCAACGACGCCGACCCCACGGATCCCGCGACGAACTACGGCCGCCTCCTCACCCGGCTGCGCAACGGCGGCGTCGATCAGTCGCTGCGCGCGATCCTCTGGTACCAGGGCGAGAACGACGGCAACGCCTCGCAGGTCCACCGCGACGGGTTCCTCGCGCTGAAGGACGACTGGACCGAGGATTTCGCGTTCGAGCGGATCTACGTCACCCAGCTGCGGGCCGGCTGCGGTGGCGATCTGCTCGGCACCCAAGAGGTGCAGCGCGTGCTCGCCGACGAGTTCGCCGAGATCACCGTGATGTCGACCACCGGCCTCGACGGTCACGACGGCTGCCACTACACCTACGAGAACGGCTACCGCGAGCTCGGCAACCATTACGCAGGGATGCTCGCGCGCGACCTCTATGGCGAGGCGCCGGCGCTCGACGTCGCGCCGCCCAACCCCGAGTCCGCCGCGCTCGCGGGCGGCGGCACGCAGATCGTGATCACGATGCGCAACGCCGCGTCGGCGCTCGCGTACACCCAAGGCGCCCACGTCGACTTCCGCGTCGAGGGGGCCGCGGTCGCGATCACCGGCGGCAGCGCGAGCGGCAACCAGATCACCCTCGAGCTCGCCGGCGACGCCAGCGCGGCGACGGGGGTGAGCTACCTCGGGCACCCAGGCGCCGGCCCGTGGGTGGTGAACGAGAACGGGGTCGGGCTGCTGGCGTTCGCGAACCTGCCGCTGCAGTGAGGTGGATGGCCGATCAGGGTCGTCGCGCGTCCTGGGTCGGTGCGAGGGCGCGCCGAAGCGCGCGCAGCTCGACGAGTTCCCCCGACAGATGCTGTGCTCCCTCGGCGACGTCGAGCCCCGCCTCGATCGCCCTGAGCGCGCGTGGCCGGGCGATGGTCCGCGCGCTCGCCAACCCGATCGCCGCCCGCGTGCGCACCCGATCTCCCGCTCGTGGCTCGCCGATCAGCCACTCGAGCGCGCGCAGGAGAGCCTCCCTGTGATCGACGAGCTCAAGACACTCGAACGATCGCCCGCCCGCCGAGAGCGCGCACACCGTCGCGCCCAGGTGCACGCCGATGGCGCCCCCGGGTCCGAGCCGCGTCGCGAGGGTCCCGCCGCGAAGTCCCCATGCTTCGCCCTGCGTCTCGAGCACGGGCAGCGGCGCTTGTCCCTCGCGCAGCAGGTACACGCGAACCTGCGCGATCTCGTCGAGCAACGTCGGGCTCACGTCCAGCTGGACCTCGACCGCGGTGGCGCGGTCCAACCGTATCCGCTCGGTCTCGTCGTACGACAGCTGCCACACGGGATCGCAGGAGATCGACGACAGCACGAGCGTCGCGCACACCAAGACCGCCGCTGCACGCATGCGACGGAGACTGGCACGGAGTGGACGCGCGCGCGCGTCGGCGGGCGCGCCGGCTCGTCGATCGGTCGTTCGTCGGCGCCGAGTGGTCATCGATCGGGTGCCTCCGAGGCGCTCGCAGACCTCCCGCTGCAGTGAGGCCGGTGCCTCCGCGAGCGGCTCACTCGCAGTCGAGCAGCGCGATCTCGGCGAGCCCGCCCGCGATGTCCTCGTGCTCGATCGTCGCCGCGTTGTCGAGCACCACGATCACGAGATCCTGATCCACGAACCGGACGAAGTCGGCGAAGAAGTAGTCGTTGCCGCCGTTGTGGGTGATGACGGTGCCGACGCCCGGGACGTCGAGGATCCTCGTAGCTCGTGCCCGCGCGCAGCTCGATGATCGCGGCCAGGATCCGCGTGCGCCGCGACGGGGTCGAGCGCGAGGTCCTGCTCCGCGCCGAGCGGGTGCTACCGGCGGCGGTCGAGGCCTCCGCGGCCCTGCGGTCGCTCCGGCCGTGCAGGCTCACCCGTCGACGTGGGCGACGATCCACGCCACGATCGGCGCGACCATCGTCTCGACCGCGCTCGAGCCGTGGCCACCCTCCGCGGCGACGAGCTTGGACTTGTCCGGCGCGGCCGCGGCGTCGAGCAGCGCGTCGAAGCTCGAGGGATCGACGAGCGCGTCGTGGGCCCCCTGCACGAGCAGCAGCGGCGCCCGCGAGGTGGCGGCGTTGCCCGGACACCGCGCCATCACCCTGCGCTCGCCCATGAGGTACCGCAGGCTGAAGTAGCGCACCACCAGCGGGTCGCGCTGCATCGCTTCGCCCTCGTCGCGATCCGGCGCGAACGCGACGCACGATGGCGCGCGGTTCATGTCGACGGTGAGCGCCGAGCGACGGATGACGGCGTTGATCGCATAGGCGACGTAGTCGCGGAGCGTCGGCCCCATGCCCTCGGCGTAGGTGAGCCGCCACGCCGGGTTGACGAGGACCACGCCGGCGAGTCGGTCGGACGACACCGCCGCGAGCTCGAGGGCGAGCGCCGCCCCGACGCTGTGACCGAGCAGCACGATCCGCCCGAAGCGATCGGCGAGGTGCTCGAGGAACAGCCGGCGGTCGTCGAGCAGCCGTGCGAAGTCGTCGATGTCGCCGCGCAGCCCGTCGGAGAACCCGGTGCCGCGGGCGTGGAGCACTGCGGTGGCGAGGCCGGCGTCGTGGAGCGCCGCGGTCAATCGCGGGTACGGCGGGGCGGACCGCACCTCGGGTCCGAGCACGAACCACACGACCCCGCGCGTCCCGGGCCCATCGATCGCGGCGTAGAGGCGGAGATCCCCGCGACCGCGCAGGAACGTCGCGTCGGGCGGCGGTGCGATGGGCGGCGTCGTGCGGCGCGGCGCCTTCATCTCACCGACCGAGGTATCCGCGGCACCACTTCGCCAGCGTCGACTCGCCCGAGCTCGGGCAGTGCGCCTCGTCCTTGGCGATGTCGTTGCCGCCGAGCTGCAGCGTCGTGAGCCGGTCGAGGCCGGCCAACGGGGAGAGGTCGCGGATCGGGTTGTTCGACAGCCGCGCGAGCTCGAGGGAGGTGAGCGTGCGCAGCACCTCGATCGAGGCGATGCGGTTGTCGTCGAGGTAGAGCTGCGTGACGCTGGTCGCGTTCTCGAGCGCGGCAAGATCTCGGATCCCTCCGTGCTCGAGGTGGACGTGGTCGAGCGCGGGGAGCGTCGCGAGCGGCGGCAGCTTCGCGCCGGGCGCGAGCCGCAGCGTGAGCTCCTGGAGCGCGACGAACCCCGCGATCGCGTCGACGTCCTTCACCCCGACGCCGCCGAACACGGACAGCTCCTTCAATCCCACGAGGGGCGCGATCGCGTCGAGGGAGCGCACGCCGTTGGGCCCGTCGACGTCGAGCTGCTCGAGGGTGGTGAGCCCCGCCAGCGGCGAGAGATCGGACAGCTTCGCGTTGTGCCCGATCCACAGCGCGCGCAGCTTGGGCAGCTTCGACAGGGGCGAGAGGTCGGTGACCTTCACGTACTGCAGGTGCAGCACCTCCAGCCGGGTGAGCGCCGCGATCGCGTCGATGTTCTTCACCGACCGCGCCGTCGCCGTCAGCTCGACGAGTCGCGTGAGACCCCGCAGCGGCGCGAGGCTCGGCGCGCGGAGGCTGTGCACGTTCAGCGTCTTCAGGTTGTGCAGCGTGCCGACGGGACCGAGATCGCGGATCTCGTTGAAGGAGAGATCGAGCGCGACCAGGGAGTCGAGGCCGACCAGCGGCGCCGCGGTGGTGATCCCCTTCATCGACAGATCGAGCGTGCCGAGCCGCTGCAGCGCGGCGAAGCGCTCGGCGCACGGACCGGGATCGACCTGCTCCGACAGCAACTCGACCACCGCGCGCTCGGCCTCGGTCGCCGGGCCCTCGCAATAGGCGACGAACGTCGGGCGATCGCGGGTCGGAGGCGGCGGCAGCAGCGGCTCGTCGACGACCGCGGGCGTCGCGGGCGGCTCGGGCGTCGCGGGCGTCGCGGGCGTCGCGGGCGTCGCGGGCGTCGTGGTCTTCCCCTCCGGTGCCGCGGCGACGACCGGTGGATCGAGGGGCTGCTGGGGGCCCGCGTCGACGGGTCGATCACACGACGCTGCCGCGACCAGGAGGAGACCGAGGATTCGCCGACGCATGGGGACTACGGGATCATCGGACGCGCGACCGCCCGCGTCCACTCCACGGGCGAGCGGGTCCGCGGCTCACTCCGGACGCACGGTCGCGCAGGTCGTCTCGAACGCGTCGATCACCGCCTCGCGATCGTCGGACCAGGTGTGGAGCGAGAGGATGATCGCGCGCTCGTGGCCGGGGTCCAATCGGTAGCAGTCGAGCCTCAGCGCGCTGCCCTGGCCCCCGTCGAGGCGGACGCTCCCGCAGCGTCGCGTGCCCCCGTCGGTCGCGTCCAGCACGACCTCGACCCGCTCGCCCACCCCGTCGAGCGGCCGCGGTTGGAGCACCTCTCGACAGCCCTCCTCGATCCGCTCGGCGATGTCCGCGTCGGTGCACGGGTGGCAGCCGAGCGTGGTGACGTCGAGGTACGCCGGCGGCGCGCGGCGGGTCCACTTGGCGCCGAATCCACTTCGTGATCCGAGCTGGAAGTCCACGGGCACGACGAGGCTCGCGGTCCGTGCCTCCCCGTCGCGCGCCTCGAACGTCACCTGCGTGCGACCGTCCGCGCCGAGCACCGGGACGGGCGGCAGCGTGGCCTCGCGGGCCGCCGCCACGGCCTCGGGGGTTCCGCCGTCCGTCACCCGATCCTCGGCGAGCGCGCGGACGGCCGCGGGGTCGCCCGCGATCGCGTCGCGCAGCGCCGCGGCGAAGGTCGGATCGTGCTGGAAGCCGAGGCTCTGGACCTCCATGTCGCCGAGCACTCCGCCGAACCGCGGGGCCCACAAGAGGCGATCGGCGACGGCGATGGCGTAGTACGCATCCACGACCGGGGCCGTCGCGGCGGGCAGGCGCGCGCGTCCCGAGGCGCTGATGCCCGCCTCGACACCGCCCGCGCGGCCGGCACGGACGGCGACCCACGCGAGATCGGAGCCGTGCACGACGATCGGCTCCCGCTCGACGACCTCGATCCCCAACCGCTGATCGTCGCCCGCAGGACGCACGAGGCCGAACAACCACCGCCGATCCGCGGGCAACGTCATGCGGTCGAACCACGGACGCACGCGCGCGAAGGTCTGCGCGAGCGTCTCGCCCGGCACGCGATCGATCTCGAACACGAGGCCCTCGTCCGTGCCGCTCGTGCGCGTCGCCACGCGCACGCCCGCCGGCGGCTCCCCCTTGGGCAGCGTCAGGCTCGGCGAGAGATCGACGCGGTGCAGCGCGAACGCGGTCGCGTCGGGATCACGCGGGAGGACGGCGCCCGGCGGCGGATCGAAGGGCGAAGGCCTCGGCGCCGCGGTCACGGGCGGCGTCGGGGTCGTCACGTCATGGACGACGGAGGTCGCCACCGACGCCCGCGGTGCCTCGGGCGCCGGCGCTGCCGCGGGCTCCGGCGCCCTAGGCTTCGGCGCTGCGGGTCCCGTGCGCACCTCGGGCAGCGAGCCGGTACCGCACGAGATCTGGATGCTCGGGACCCCGCAGCCCGCGACGAGGAAGAGGATCGCGACCGCGCGTGCCTTCATCTCCGCGAGGATACACACCGGACCCGCGGCTGGGCGATCGGGCCCGTTGGGCGGCGCTCCGAGGTGGAGGACGCCGCCCGCCGGCGCTCACTCGCACGACGAGGCGGCGTCGCGGATGTGGACCGTGATCGTCTCGGCGAAGATCTGCCCGTCGGCGTTGCGACAGCCCGCCGCATCGCAGACGTCGTCGCAGGCGCCGACGACGTCGATGGGGCAGCCCGCGGTGTCGCTGCCGCACGTGCGAACGGCCGCGGTCTCGCCCGCGGGCAGGCACGCATACATCGTGACCGGCGAGGCGAAGAGGTCGCCGAAGTACGTCGCCTCCTCGACCGGAAACGCGATCGACTCGTCAGCAGTTGGTTCGAGCCCCGGGTGACCGCCGAGCAGGGAGATCGGCACCGACTCGCCCTTGAAGTTGGTGCGCGCGAGGAGGCACGCGCTGACCCAGCCCATGCACGTCCCGTCGCACGCGCCCTCCGGGGTCCCCCACGCGGGCGCGAGGCCGAGCGATCCTGGGAACGTGCGGATGTCGCCATCGACCACGACGTCGACCGCCTGATCGGGGGCGAGCGCACACGAGACCGTGTACTCGAGCAGGCTCGCCGTGTCCTCGTCGGCGAGCGCATCGGGGGCGAGCGACGCCGCGAGCGAGTCCGACGTGAGCGCGACCTCCGGCAAGGTCCTGCCCAGCAGCCCATTGAGCGAGATCCGGTTGAGCGCGATCCGGTTGAGCGCGATCCGGTTCGTCGCGAGCTTGTTGGCGGCCAGCTTGCGCTCGGCGACGCAGATGTCGTCGGGCTCGCTCACGCAGGCGGAGAACCCCAGGACCAGGGTGAGCAGGGAGAGTCGGGTCGTGGTCGAGCGCATCGTGGCGGTCTCCTCGTGAGGGGGGTGCAAGAGGGTAGACAGGCTCGGCGGCGATTCGATCACAGGGGTGGCAACGATCGCCGCTGCGCCGGCGTGTCCCCCGGTTTGGGGCTCACCCGGGCTCGTGGGCCTGGGCCCGCCCGTTCGACGCGCCCCCTCGCAGCCCCTCGCGGCGCGCGTGCAGCAGCCGGAGCTCCGCGCCGTTCTGCGTCAGCGCGATCGCCTGCGCCAGGGCGGCCAGCGCCCCGTCGATCCGCCCGAGCCGCGCGAGCAGGTCGGCCCGCGCGGCGTGGTAGAGGTGATAGGAGTCCAGCGCGAGCCCGTCGAGCAGCGCCAGCGCGGCCGCCGGATCGCCGAGCTCCCCCACCGCGATCGCGCGGTTCAACGCGACGATGGGCGTGGGCGCGATCGCCAGCAGGTGATCGTACAGCGCCACGATCTGCGACCAATCGGTGTCCTGCGCCCGCTCGGCATCGGCGTGCACCGCAGCGATCGCCGCCTGGATCTGGTAGGGCCCCGGCGCGTTCCGGCGCAGACACGCCCGCACGATCGATTGGCCCTCGGCGACGAGCACCCGATCCCAGCGACCGCGATCCTGATCGCGCAGCAGTACGAGCGCGCCGTCGTCGGCCACGCGAGCCGCTCGCCGCGACTCGGTGAGCAGCTGCAGCGCGAGCAGCCCCTGCACCTCGGGCTCGTTGGGCAGGCACTCGACGAGCCCGCGCGTCAGCCGGATGGACTCGCGCGCGAGGTCCTCGCGACCGACGGCGTCCCCGCTCGACGCGACGTAGCCCTCGTTGAACACGAGGTAGAGCACCGCGAGCACGCCCTGCAGTCGCTCGGGCAGCTCGTCGATCGCGGGGACGCGGTACGGGATCCCGGCGGCGCGGATCTTGTGCTTCGCCCGGACCAGGCGCTGCGCCATCGTCGGCTCGGGCACGAGGAACGCCCGCGCGATCTCGGCGGTCTGCAGCCCGCCGACCAGCCGCAGCGTCAGCGCCACGCGGGTGGGCAGCGCCAGCGCGGGGTGACAGCAGGTGAACACCAATCGGAGCTGATCATCGAGCACGGCGGCAGGGTCCATGGGAGCGTCGGGGGCAGCGTCGGGATCGGAGTCGGGCTCGAGCGCGTCGCGGCCGTGCAGCCGGACGCTCTCGCGCTGGCGTTCGTCGCGGGTCGACTCGCGGCGCACGCGATCGATCGCGCGGTTGCGGGCCGTGGTGACGATCCAGCCCACGGGCGAGGGCGGGATGCCCGAGCTGGGCCAACGCTCGAGCGCGACGGCGAACGCCTCCTGCACCATCTCCTCGGCGAGGTCGAGATCGCCGAACGACCGCGCGAGCGTGGCGGTGGCCCGCCCTGCCCCGTCGCGGAACGTCCGGGCGATCTCGGCGGCCGTCGACGACATCAGTCCTCGGCCGGATCCTGGAACGGTCGCACCTCGACCGGGTTCGCGCAGGCGACCGACGCCTCCTTCGCCCACGCGAGCGCGGCGTCGAGATCCGGCGCCTTGATCACCCAGAACCCGCCGAGGTGCTCCTTGGCCTCGGCGAACGGCCCGTCGGTCAGCAACGCCTCGCCGGCCTGCACGCGCACCACCGTCGCAGTGCCCGGCGGATGCAGCCCTCCGCCGAAGACCCACGCCTTCTTCTCCATCAGCTTGGCGTTGAACACATCGACGTCGTGATAGGCCCGCTGCATCGCCTCGGCGGACGGCGTGGGCGCACCCTCGACGGAGAACACGGAGAGTAGGTACTGGTTCATGGGACTGGCTCCTTGGTCGCCCGCGTCACGGCGGGCGAGCATCGAATCCGGCGACCGGCCGGGTCAAGCGGGGACCGCGGGATGCGGCGCCCTCTTGGCCCGTACGAAGCCCTCTTGGCCCGTACGAAGGAGAATCGGCGGGATCGACAGGGGCGGAGATCTTTTTCTTCGGGTCGGTCGATCCCGGAAGTCCCCGAACGAAAGCGGCCGAGATGCCCGCCTCGGCCCCGAACTCAGTTGGACGACAGGCCCACGCCCCCACGTCCATCGCCCTTGCGCGGCAGCCCATCCGCCAGCGCGCGCAGCTCGTGCTCGAGCCCCGCGCGGACCAGGGCGAGCTGGTCCTTCGCGCGCGCGCCGAGCACCGCGGCGCGCTCCTCCAAGCCCTGCATTCGGATCTCGAGCTCGGCCCACGCGTCCCTCGCGTCGAGGCCGGCGAGGTGGATGCGGACGCGGAGCTCATCGGCCATGCGTCGGAGCTCGGGGAACACCACCGCGGCGTCGTCGTGGGTCGGGTTCATCGGTCGGAGTGTGGACGCCGTGCTGGGCGCGGCAACCGGTTGCTCGTGGCGCTCCGAGCTGGGATCCCAGCGCATGTGCGGCCTCGCCCGGTCGCGCATCTCCGCCACAGGCGAGGTGGGCACTACGGTCGGCCGCACGCGAGGATCACGAGGGTCCTCGCGTGGCGCGACCTGGGAACAGCCGTTGCAAATGCCTCGTCGCATGAATGTTGCGCGCACGGGCTCGCACGCGGACGCGACGATGGCGGCGATGATGGACGGCGCGCTGGCGCAACGGCTCCGCGACGAGGAGCTCGCCCGCGAGATCGGCAAGGCGCTGGCCCGCAGTCGGCCGACGCTGGATGACCTGCCGGACTTCGCTCGACGCAGCCGCCGCACCGCCGGGCCCGTGGATGCCCGCGTCGACGAGCCATGGGGGGACTTCGAGAAGAAGCGCGCGACCTCCGAGGACCAGCGCGTGGCGCTGTTCGAGACGGCCGCGATCACCCCGTACCCGCCGACGCCGCGGCCGGCCGTCGTCGCTCCGCGGGCCCAGCGACGCGCGGTGCGCTGGCCGTGGATCGTCGCCACGACGATCGCGGCCGGTGTCGCGGTGCAGCTCGCCGTGCCAGAGTGGTGGCCGGCGGTCGGTCAGCGCGCGATGCAGGGCGTGGACGATCTGCGCAACGCACTGAAGGCTCGACAGTCGCACGATGCACCGACGCTGCCGGTGGCGGTCAGCGCGATCGCGACGCCGCCACCCGACCTCGAGGCCCAGGCGCCCGAGTTCGTGCCACTGCCGATACCCGCGGTCGTCACGACGACTCCGCGGCTCGTGCCGCCCTCGACCGCGCCGCCGCCGCCGCCGCCCGTCGTCACGCCGCATCGCCGATCGCCGGCCGCCGCGAAGCCGCGCGCGCAGGCCCAGCCCATCACGCGGAGCACGGAAACCTTCGATGCCGCGACCGAGGCGCACGCCGAGGCAGCCGAAGACGCACCGATCCCCACGCCCTCCACCACGAACGAGCAGACCGCCATGGCCGATCCGACCCCCACGCCCACGCCGCTCGAGGATCCACCGAGCGAGAGCCCGGCGATCCGAGAACCGCCGCCGCCGGATTCACCACCGGGCGAGGTCCCGGAGATCCGAGAACCACCGCCGGCCGACATGCCGACGCCGATCCCGACCGAGGGACCGACCGCGCAGTGAGCCGGCAGCGTCGAGCGACCCAGACCGGACCGTAGCGCGACGCGCCCGCGTCGGCGTTCTCCTGGTACGCTGGCCCGATATGGGTGCGCCTGGGCGATGTGTCGGATTGGTTGTCGCGACGCTCTCGTGCGGGTCGCAGGTCGGCGCGGGCGTCGATGCGACGGGCACGACTGCCGGATCCGCCACCGAGACGAGCGATCCATCCACGTCCTCGACCACGGCGACGACCTCCACCGCGAGCTCCGCCGACGCCAGCGAGGGCAGCAGCTCGACGACCGGCGCCGCGCCGGACCCGTGCCTCGAGATGCAGCCGCCGTGCAGTGGTGAGTGCGTCAGCGCGAGCCTCTACGCGTTCGACGACGCGGCCAGTTGCGTGGCCGACCCCGTCACCGCATGCATCTCCGGCGCGTACGACCCCCGCGTGACGTCCGGCCGGACCTTCCATCGCGACGGCGCGTTCGTCCTGGTCGGGACCCCGTGCGGCGACGCGATCGCGCCCGATGGCTGGGAAGAATGCCTGCGCGACGGACAGGACCAGCCCGAGGGCTGCGCGTGCCTGTGCCGCGAAGGCGTCTGCCCCGGCGACGAGGACCGGATCGCCCTGGCGACATGCGAGGTGACCGAGCTGTGCCCGCGCCTCGACGCCGATCCGTTCGCCCCCGACGAGCCGGAGACGATCGCGTGCATCCTGACGGCGCTGCGCGATCGGACCCCGGGTGTGGTCTCGGCGACCTACTCGACGGGGTTCGTCTTCGAGGACGCGATCGCCTACCTCGACGGCAGCGACACCGCGCTCGCGGTGCGAGCGAGCGGCGACGACTTCGTGAAGTGCCCCGACGACGCGTCCGCGTGGATGGATGCCGAGCGCTGCACGCTCGCCGCGCCCGCGGTGTTCGACGACTGCCTCGCGCAGACCGACTCCGAGCTGCTCGGGCAGTGCTTCGTCGCGTCGATGACGTGGTTCACCGCGTGTCGACCGGCAGAGCCGATCTGCCCGTGACCGCGTCGGGCGGCGCGCCTACCCGACGATCGGCGTGCCCGGCGGGACGCGCTGCTCGATCTCTGCCATCAGACCGCCGGTCATCGACTCGAACACCGGGCCCTGCTTCGTCCCGAACGCGACGATCGAGAAGCGATGCCGCCCGCCGATCCACCGGCGCGACACCCTCGTGACGTCACCCCAACGGACCAGCCGCAGCGCCCGACCGCGGACGCGCAGGCAGCCGAACGACGTCGCCATCCAGCCGAACCGGCCATGCAACGTGACGAACTTCCACGTGCAGATCGAGAACACCACGCACGCCACCCAGAAGCCCGCGATCGGGCTCACGAGCGAATACGGCAGCGCCTGTACGGCGAACGTGAAGTACAAGAGGATCTGTTCGACCTCGAACTCGACGATCGTCGCGATGATCCCGAACAGCGAAGCCACCGCGAGGATCGCCCAGATCAGCATTCCATCGCCCGCGTCGGACACCCAACCAGGTCCCTTCGCGCGCAGGATCGCCTCGATCTCCTGGCGCTCCGCCTCGGGCAGCGCGTCCAGGTGCGTATCGAACGGCGTCGCCATGCGCCCAG
>LNFM01008270.1_pt1 | contig 15789 bp, 13 predicted proteins | sample 596031 | NCBI WGS metagenome assembly LNFM01 (sample SAMN04254537, study PRJNA301005) | activated carbon metagenome | isolation source: dual media filters at the Ann Arbor, Michigan drinking water treatment plant | place: USA: Ann Arbor | reverse complement strand
ACCAGATCCTGCCACATGACCCCTGATTCGGCGATCGTTTTGCCGTTCTTGCGGGTGATAGATTTGCCTGTGAAGCGCAAAACGATGCCGTCGAAGCCTTGGTCGGCAACGATCAGGTTGGAGCCGCCGCCGAGTGTGATGACCGGCCTGCCGGTCCCTTGCAACGTCGCCAAAACAGCAGGAAAAGCCTCCGCACTTGATACATTTACGAAAAATCGGGCCGGTCCGCCGAGTCCAAAACGGGTGTGATTGCTCAGCGGCTCGTTCTCGCGGACCGAGATTTCTTTCGGGAACCGTTGCAGTAAATTGTGTATGCCCTGCATCCTTAATTAGTATGGCGCGCACCAAGGCAACGTTCCCCGGATTTCCAAAAGAAGCTTTGCAGTTTTTGCGAGGCATTGAGAAGAACAACAACAAACAGTGGTTTGACAAAAAGAAGGCAGAATACGAGACCAAGGTGAAGGAGCCAATGATGGCTCTCGTTGAGGCAATCAACGCCGAGATGGTCAACTACGCCCCCAACTACATCACCGAGCCGAAGAAGGCAGTCTTTCGCATCCATCGGGATGTCCGCTTTGCCAAAGACAAGACTCCTTACAAAACCAACATCGCCGCTGGCTGGTACCGCCAAAATCTCAACAAGAACGAATCTGCCAGTTTCTACATGCACCTTAGCGCGAAGGAGCTCTTTGTAGGGGCCGGTATCTACATGCCCCCACCCGAGCCGATGAAGCTGATGCGCAACCACATCGCAGAGCACCACCAGGAATTGCGCGAGATTCTGGCCGACAACCAGTTGCGCAAGTGGATGGGTGGCCTCCAGGGCGAATCGATGACGCGGATGCCGCTGGGCTTTCTCGGGGCGCATCCGGCAGAAGATCTGCTGCGGCGAAAGATGTACATTGTCTGGGTAGAGCTGCCTACGGATCTGGCCTATACGCCTGATTTGTTAGCCGATCTTTCGGCGCGCTTTGAAGCTGCAACTCCGTTTCTTGAATACCTCAACCGCCCGCTGCAGGTGGCGGCACAGAAAGCCAAGACAGCTCAGTCCTTCTTGTAAACTATGCGTCCGTCGACAATGGTCATCTCCACTTTGATCTGGTGGATATCTTGTGGTGGAACGGCAAAGGGGTCGTTGCTGAGTACAACGATATCGGCCAGCATGTTTTTTGCCAGACGGCCTTTCTCGTTTTCTTCAAAGCTCGCGTAGGCACCGCCTTGCGTGTAAGCCTTGAGTGCGAGTTCGAGCGAGACGCGCTGCTCTGGGAGCCAGCCTGTTTTGGGTTCGCCTTCAATCGTGCGGCGGTTCACGGCATTGTGCAGCCCCCGAATTGGGTTCAGGCTGATGCAGGCCGGCCAGTCGCTTGAGAATGTCAGCTTTGCCCCGGTTTTGGCGATGCTGGCCCAGGGGAATGCCAGCTCAAGACGCTTCTCGCCCACTGCTTTAGACCAAACCTCGACTGTGCTGGGATAAGCATGGATCGGTTGCATCACCGGCAGAACACCGAGCGAGGTAAAGCGCGGCACGTCGTCCGGGTGGATCACTTCAATGTGTTCAATTCGGTGCCTGGAATCGCGCTTGCCGTTGAGTCTTGCGGCGTTCTCATATGCATCGAGGGCAAGCCGCACGGCGCGGTCTCCGATCGCATGCGTGTAGATCTGCCAGCCTGCGGCATCTGCCTGACGCACGGCCTCGCGATACTGGTCTGGCGGCATGGCAGTTGGCCCCGTGGAATTTGTGCCGTCCGAGTAGTTGTCGATCATTGCCGCTGTGTGGCTTTCGATCACGCCGTCGAGGAAGAACTTCACCGCGCGAACCGCGAGCATCGGCGTGTTCTGGATTTTGGGCAGCGTCTTGAAGTCCGTCTTGGCGTTTGCACTGAGGGCGAGAGAGGTTCGCACGGTGAGTTTGTTTTGCTTCAGAAATTCGCTGTAGAGGTCGATTTCTTCCGCACCACGACTGGCATTTTGGATACTGGTAATGCCGAGCGAGGCGGCCAGCTTCAGGCCTTGGGCGAGCGCGGCGAGCTTTTCTTCACGGCTGGGCTTCGGCACATGCCGCGAGACCAGCGATTGTGCGCTCTCCTTCAAGACTCCAGTGGCTTTGCCGTCCTTGTCCCGCACCACCTCCCCGAAGCCCGTAAAGGGCGTGCTTTCCACCTCAGCAATGCGGAGCGCTTTCGAATTGGCCCAGGCCGTGTGGCCGTCATAGGCATCAAGGAAAACGGGCCGGTCGGGCACTACCGCATCGATGTCCTCGCGGGTGGGCATTCGCAGATTGGGAAAGCAGGTGTACTCCCAGCCGCCACCGGTAATCCAGGGGGCCTCGGGGTGTGCAGTTGCGTAGTCGCGAATCGCCTTCTGGATGGCCGGGAGGGTGCAGATGCCTGTGAGATCGACCTTGGATAGCCCAAGCGCGCCTTCGAGAAAGTGAATGTGGGCGTCATTGAAGCCCGGCATGGCGAAGCGGCCACGAAGGTCGATCGTCTGTTTTGTCTTCAGTTTTTCGGCCTCAGCCCCTAATGCAACAATGCGGCCGCGGCTGACGGCAATGGCTGTGGTGCGCGATTCAGCCGTCCAGATATTTCCGTTTCGCATTAGCAGGTCTACATTTTGGGCATAGGCGGCAATTGCGGTCAGCAGCACAAGTGCAAGGCATCTCATAGCGGTTCAGATTAGCAGCTATGCCAGAATAAAGGCTATGTCCACTGCTGATGTTGCGCTTCCGACGGCCGAACAGGTAGCAAAATATGAACCTGTGATTGGCCTCGAAGTGCATTGCCAACTGGCCACTAATACGAAGATTTTTTGCGGCTGCCCAACCAGTTTCGGTGAAGACCCGAATTCGAACACCTGCCCTGTTTGTCTGGCGCTGCCAGGTGCGCTGCCGGTCCTGAGCCGCCAGGCCGTAGAGCTCGCCGTGCAGGGATCGCTTGCGCTGCATTGCGAGATCAGTCCAAAGTCGATTTTTGCTCGCAAAAACTACTTTTACCCGGATTTGCCCAAAGGCTACCAGATTTCGCAATTCGATCAGCCGCTGGCTGAACGTGGCTATGTTGACGTTGAAATCGAAGGGGTTGGCAAGCGCATCGGCGTCACGCGCGTGCACATGGAAGACGACGCCGGCAAGAGCTCCCACGACGGCTTCAAAGATTCCGAGAAGTACAGCTATGTTGATCTGAATCGTGCCGGAACTCCGCTGATCGAAATCGTCAGCGAGCCCGATATGCGCAATTCAGACGAGGCCTACGCCTATCTGACCGAGATCAAGCAGGCCATGCAGTTTATAGGTGTGTCAACCTGCGACATGGAAAAAGGCCAACTGCGTTGTGATGCCAACGTGAGCGTTCGCCTGAAGGGGACCGAGAAGCTCGGCACTAAAGTAGAGATCAAGAATCTGAACAGCTTCCGCCACGTGAAGTTGGGGATTGAATACGAGATCCTGCGCCAGATTGGCCTGATCGAAGCTGGCCAGCGAGTACGGCAGCAAACCCGTTTGTTTAATCCGGATTCGGGTGAAACGACGCTGATGCGCGACAAGGAAGAAGCGGCCGATTACCGGTACTTCCCCGAGCCCGATTTGTTACCCCTGGTGGTGACCGAAGAGTGGAAGAATGAGCTGGCCGCAAAGATGCCAGAACTCCCTGCAGATCGGCGGGCTCGCTTCATCAGCGCCTATGGTTTGAAGGAATACGACGCGAACGTTCTAACCCAGACGCGCGCGATGGCCGACTACTACGAGCGAGCAGCAAAGTCGTCTCCGGACCCCAAGATGGCTGCCAATTGGGTGATGGGAGACTTGATGGGCCTGCTCAATAGCCTCGGCAAAGACATCGGCGAATCGCCAATTCCTCCCGAGAGTCTGGGCGAGCTCCTGGGCCTGATCCAGAGTGGCGAGCTCTCCGGCAAACTGGCCAAAGAAATCTTCCCCAAGATGTTCTCAGAAGGCCTCTCGCCCAAGTTCATCATGGAGCGCGATGGCCTGAAGCAAATTTCTGACACCGGTGCCCTCGACAAGATCATCGAAGAAGTGCTGGCAGCCAATCCCAAGCAGGTCGAGCAGTACAAGGGTGGCAAGACTACCGTCATTGGTTTCCTCGTCGGTGCGGTGATGAAGGCCAGCAAGGGCCAGGCCAATCCTGGCTCAGTCAATGAGATGTTGAAGGCAAAGCTGGACTCGTGATTCGTTTCTTAACCCTGTTTGTTGTAACGTTTGCCGCTTATGCGCAGCCTGAAGTGCTGCCAATGCGTTTTGCTAACCTGCCAGCCTGTGCGGGACCCAGCGCAACACCAAGGCCAAAGGCGGAGGCGGACGGCAGCACTTTGCTGATGCGTGTGCAGGACCCTAGTGGTGCCGCGATCGAAATCTGGTGTGCCAAAGAAGCGGCGGGCTTCAACTATCAGTATCGGGTTGCCGGGCCGTCGGGGGCTTCTGTTTTGCTGGATCGATGCCAGTTGGCAGATGGGATCAATTCGGCGGGTGTAGAGCACGCAGGCCCGGTTGCCGAGGCCGCCTTGCCCAATGGTGGGCAATGGCTGCGAACCGCAGGAAAGCTCGTCCGCTTTTTGCATCACAATTGGGATTCCCGTGCTGGCCATCATAGCGTCTACGACTTTGGCCGCCAGCAGATAACCACTTATGCCACCATTGCCGCAAAAGACCCTGCTGGGCGTTGGGTACGTGCCTTTGTGGATGTAAACTCGATGCCACTGCGCGAGATGACGCAAGCTGCCTCGATGGGGAAGAACCAGCCTGAGCGCATGTTTGACCCGAACCGCATCAGCTGCCTTACGGCTCTGGCCGACGAAGGAATGCGCATTCACGATGAAGAAGTGAATGCTTTTGTTGGCCCGCAGCAGCCCGGGAAATTGACGGTGGCCTGGCCTGAATCTTCCCCGATCGGGAAGCTGGATTTTGACGCGTTGCGGCGGGAGTTGCGCCTGAAGTTGCTGCCCGGCACACGCAAAGCTATCGTATCGATTGCTTTCCCGCGGACGATGCTGGGTATGGGCAAAGAGTTGTCACACGTGCGCCTGGACGGGCGCTTTGTCTCCAGTGACGAGACGACCACTGCAACGCATAAATCGATTCGCTTTATCGTCGATGAGCCGGTGAAAGAAGTGTTGCTGACTGAAAGTCAGGGTTTCCCCTTCTTTGCGGTGAGTGGCGTTGCACTCGTGGGCGCCATCATCATTGGCGGTGTGATTGGAATGTTGTTCCGCCGCAAGCTGCCGCCTGTACCCGACGAAGACTAAACTAGGGGCAGATGCTCTTAAAGTCCCTACTGGCCCTGTTGCTCCTGCTGCTTACAAGTTGTTCGTCGCTCTACTACAACGCGATGGAAAAAATCGGCAAAGAAAAGCGCGACATCCTGGTGCAGCGCATTGTCGATGGCAAGAAGGATCAGGAAGCCGCCAAGAAACAACTCAAGACCACGCTCGAAGCCTTTCAGGAACTCACCGGTTTTGAAGGTGGCAACCTCGAGAAGGTATATAAGAAACTGAACGGCGAATTCGTCGATTCCGAGAAGCGTGCGAAGGATTTGTCAGACCGCATCGCCAGTATCGATCAGGTTGCCAAAGATCTCTTTGCCGAATGGGACAAAGAGATCTCCGGGATGAAAGACAAAGGCCTTCGCACCCGCAGCCAGCAGATGTTGCGCGAGACCCGGGGCCGTCACCAGCAGTACCTCAAACGCATGCAACAGACCGACAGAAAGATGCAGCCTGTGCTGCAGGGCTTTCGCGATCAGGTGCTCTTTCTTAAGCACAACCTCAACGCGAAAGCGATCGGCTCACTTAAGGCCACGGCCACAAAGATGGATGGTGAGGTTGGGGTGCTGATTCAGGACATTGAGGGCTCAATGCGCGAGGCCGATAGCTTCATTGATTCCCTCAAGACTACGGAATCCTAAATGCTGCGCCGCAACTTTTTGGCCACTTCTACCGGGGCCCTGTTGGCTCAACCTCGCCGCAAGCCGAATTTCGTTGTGATTCTGGCTGATGATTTGGGCTACGGCGAACTTGGCTTTCAGGGCCGTTCTGATTTCGCTACTCCGCATCTCGATTCTATTGCCAATAGCGGCGTAAGATTCACCAACGGATATGTTTCCGCCCCCTTTTGTTGCCCCTCGCGCGCGGGCCTGATGACGGGCCGCTATCAAACGCGTTTTGGCCATGAGATGAACGTGGTGGGCAAACGGAATCTTGACCCGAACATTGGCTTGCCCTCGACTGAGAGAACAATGGCCAATCACTTTCAGGAAGCCGGCTACCGCACCGGGCTGATTGGCAAGTGGCATCTTGGCGGGCATCCGATGAACCGCGGCTTCGATGAGTTTTATGGCTTTCTGCACGAGGGGCATTTCTACTACCCGCCGCCGTATAGAGGCGCTGTGACGCGGTTGCGCGAAAACGAGCCTCCTTACGATGACGATAACCCGCTGATGCGCGGCCGCAATGTTGTTGAGGAAAAGTCTTACCTCACCGATGCTCTGGGTAGAGAGGCAAGTTCGTTTATTGAGCGCAATGGTGAGAAGCCTTTTTTTCTATATCTGGCATTCAACGCGATTCATAGTCCGATGCAGGCACCGGTTGCTTTGATGAACGAGTTTGAGGGATTGCGCGGAGAGCAGCGCAGGCTCTTTGCGGCCATGACCCGGTCTATGGACAACGCCACCGGTCGCGTGCTCGAAACCCTGCGGACACGCGGCCTTGAGCAGGACACACTCGTGTTTTTCCTCAGTGACAACGGGGGCCCAACGGCCGAGCTGACGTCTTCAAACGCACCGCTGCGAGGAGGCAAAGGCCAGCTCTATGAAGGCGGCATTCGTGTCCCTTTTGCTTGCCAGTGGAAGGGGCGGATTGCTGCAGGCCGCGTGAGTCATGAGACGGTCAGTGCGCTCGACCTGCTGCCTACGGCCATGTCCGCAGCGGGCCTTACCCTGCCTACGAATTTTGACGGAGTCAATCTGATGCCGCATCTCGGCTATAGCGCAAAGCCTGTCGAGCGCAAGAGCTTGTTCTGGCGATATGGCCAGAATCTGGCGATGCGCAAGGGGCAGTGGAAGGTGGTCAAACAGCGTTCAAATGATTTCCAGCTTTTTGATCTGGCTAGTGACCCCGCCGAAACCACTGATTTGGCGGTACTCCGTGCTGATATGAAAAAGCAACTTCTCGCAGAACTCGAAGCCACCAATCGCGAGATGGCTGCTCCGCTCTGGGTTTAGTTATTCTTCCCGCAGCGACAGCATCGGATCCAGCTTCGCGGCTTTCCGTGCCGGCAATGCGCAAGCAAGAATTGCGATCACAACGAGCATTGCAGGCACGCCGGTATAGGTGATCAGGTCGAAGGTCTGAATCTGCAAGATCGCCGACGTCGCAAGCTTCGACAGCGCCAGACACACTGGCATACCCACGACGACGCCCCAAAGCGTGCAACGCCATGCTTCGCCCAGAATACGGCGCATTACTTGAGCACCCGTAGCCCCAAGGGCGAGATGAATCCCGATCTCACGACGGCGCTGCAGAACGGAATAACTCGACACCGTATAGAGGCCCACTGCCGTAAGGGCCAGAGCCAGAATCCCCAGGATCGCAGACACACCAGCGGCTGCCTGAAACGGAAAACGATGTTGAGCTGAGACCGCACGCAAGCTCATTGGCTCACATCCAGAGGCCTCGGCCCCATCCGCACACAACGCCCGCACTGCAGCCATTGCGCTTGCCGGATTGCCAACGATTCTTGCGATGGCCGAAGTGATCCCGGCCTGTCCGGCAGCAGCCGGAATGTAGATGGCTGTTGTGTCCTTGCCCATGAAGAGAAAGCCTTTGGTGACATCCGGCACCTGCCCGATCACCGTGTAGGTTTTGCCAGCCTTTGGATCTTCATCGGAGGAAAGATCCATCTGAATCGTTTTCCCAAGCGGAGATTCTCCAGGCCACAGTCTGGTTGCTGTGGCTTTACTGATAACAGCGACTTTGGCTTCAGATCGAGCCTCCAGAGCTGTGTAGGTCCGCCCCGCCTCCACCTTGAGGCCAAGCACATCGAAATAGCGATGGTCTGTCTGATTGAATCCGAGCCGCACACTTTGGTTGTTGACAAGGGCATCCACTCGGCTGAGTTGCCCCATCAAAGGAGCCCTATCCACGGCACTGACAACACCAATGCCAGGGATTCGCTCCAGTTGTGCGATGAACTCCGGCGTGGTTTTGTCGACGCGCAGGTCATGGATGCGATCCAGGTCATATCCTGTACTGGCGGTATCGAGCTTTTGAATGTTCCGAACCAGTACACCCGCCAGAATGAGCAGTACCAGACTTGCTGCAACCTGGCCGCCAATCAGCAGATCGCGCATACGGCGGGGCTGGATTCGGCCCATGAAGGTTGAGTTTTCGCGTTTGGTGGATTGGGTGAGGCTGGGTGAGGTGACCTCAAGCGCCGGCAGCAGTCCAAAGGCAATACCAGCCAGCACCCCAAGCGCAACAGAATAGACCACAACGCGCCAATCCATTTCCACTGGCTGCATCGGAATCCCCATGCCGGAAGCAATCGAAAACAGATAGACCTGAGCTTCCTGGATAAATATCGATGCAAGCCCAATGCCTGCTGCAGCACCGAGAGAGGCGATAAAGATGCTTTCGGTCAACAACTGCCGCACGATGCGAAACCGGGAAGCGCCAAGTGAAATGCGCATCGCAATTTCATGGGTTCTTGAAGTAGCCCGGGCCAGATAGAGATTTGCCAGATTGGCGCAGGCGATCAGCAGCACCATCAGAAATGCCGCGAGACACAATGCTCCCGCAATACTCACTTCGGTTTGCTGGGGAAGATAAGAAGGCCGGGGCACTAACTCCAATCTCGCCACAGGGTCGCGTCCTGGTCGATTGAATCGGGTAGCCACAGCCGACAGAAGTTCTTCTGCCTCTTTGGGTGAAACTCCGGGCGCGAGCAAGCCTGAAGCCGCATTGCGCGCTTCACCCGCTGTTGCCTCACTGGTGCGCACCAGACGCAGTTGTTTTGAGCCAATCCAGAAATCCGGCATAGCCGCTTCCGTCCCGGTGAATTCGGGTGGCATCACCCCAACAACAGTGAAAAGTGTCGACTTGATACGAATCGATTTGCCGAGCGCGGCAGGATCGGCTGCCAGCAATCTACGCCATCCGGAGTCGCTAAGAACGGCAAGGTTTTGATTCTCCTCAGAGGCTGCAATCGTGCGGCCCATGCGGGCCTTTCCGCCAAGAAGATCAAAGAAATTCGAAGAAACGCCGGTCACCAGACCGTGCCTTTGGACAGGAGTCAGCATGAGAACCTGCATCGTCCCCATCGAGTAAAAGTCCTCAATTTTCCCGATGCTGCTTTGGCGCATCACATCGAGTTCTGCCTTGGACCACCCCCCAGCAGAGCGGGAATTTTTGTCATAGGCTTCAATATCGAAATGCCGCTCAAAGCCGCGAATTGGTAACGGCTTCAAGACGAAGTGCGAGAGCAGTGTAAAGAACGTGCCGTTAGCCCCGATTGCCAGGGCGAGAATTGCCACAGCCGCTGCCGAGAAGCCCGGGTTTTTGCGGATACCTCGTGCCGCATAGCGAAGATCGGTCGTCAGTTCATCCCAGAGCCGGTAGCCAAGGGCTGTGCGGCATTCTTCGGTGTAGGCGGCGACGCTTCCAAACTCGATTGCTGCCTGTCGTGCAGCCTGCTCACCTGTCATTCCGCGAGCGACTAGATCGTCGATTCGAGCTTGACGATGAAACGACATCTCCTCTGCTAGCGAAGACTCGATTTTTGAACGACCCATCAGACGGCGAAAGAAGTTCATAGCTCAGATGCCTTTGCCGACAGGGCCAGCGCCATCGCCTCCACCACATCGTTCCAAGTGCTGAGCTCTTGCTTGAGCCGCTTTCTGCCCGCAGGGGTCAGCGTATAAAACTTGGCCCGGCGGTTATTGTCAGAAACGCCCCACTCCGAGCTGATCAGCTCCTGGGTCTCCAATCGGCATAGAGCCGGATACAGTGCCCCTTGTTCAATCAACAGCCCGCCGCCAGAGGTTTGTTCAATTCGCAAAAGAATTCCGTACCCATGCTGGGGGCCGAGCGAAACAGCCTTGAGGATCAGCAGGTCGAGCGTGCCGGGAAGAATGGATGTGGGCATAATTGTCCTAAATTAGTTAGGATAATAGCGCTACACCCCTAAGTTGTCAAGGAGAAGAAATCAGGTTACGGGGCCAGGATTAAATGGTGCCAGAGCGTTGTGGAGGCCCCAGTGATCTGCCCAGGTTTTCTTGCGGCCACTAGCGATTTCCAGGATCAGGTGAAAGAGATCCCAACCGACACTTTCAATAGTGGCCTCACCTGTAGCAATGCGTCCGGCATCGAGATCGATCAGATCGGGCCAGCGTTCTGCGAGCGTAGTTCGTGAGGAGACCTTGATGACCGGCGCAAGAGCAAGCCCATAAGGCGTCCCTTCGCCTGTCGTGAAGATATGCATGTTCATCGAAGCCAGTTGCTGCGTACCGCAGATGAAGTCGCTTGCCGGTGTGGCGGCAAAAACAAGGCCCTTGGCCGTTACTTTCTGCCCTTGTGCGGCAACAGAATGAATTGCACCTGTGCCTGACTTTGCGATGCTGCCCAGGCTTTTCTCAACAATGTTCACAAGGCCGCCGCGCTTGTTGCCGGGTGTTGTATTGGCGCTGCGGTCGGCATAGCCGCGAGCCAGATATTCGTCGTACCAGCGCATTTCGCGTATCAAATCACGCGCCACATCGGGGGTGGCGCATCTTGGCGTAAGTAAATGAATCGCATCCCGAACTTCGGTAACCTCGCTGAACATCACGGTCGCACCCGCCCGGACAAGCAAGTCTGCGGCGTAGCCCACGGCCGGATTGCAGGTGACACCCGAGAAAGCATCACTGCCGCCACACTGCAAGCCAACGATCAATTGCGAAGCCGGCAGGCTCTGGCGCTGCCGGCGATTGAGCACCTCAAGCCGCCGCTCTGCCGCGCGCATGATGGCCGCGATCGTTTCTGCGAAGCCACGTTCATCCTGAAGGCGGATCAGATCCGGTGCATAGTCAAAAACCGGAAAGGCCGGATCGCTCGGCAAGAGTCGGCCCGGCTGCATCTTTTCACAACCAAGACTCACCACCAGTGGCGAATTCGCAATGTTGGCATGACGGCTGATATGTCCCAGAGTCGCGATCGGCACTGCGGCCCCAGGCGCATCAATGGCAACTCCGCAGCCGTAAGTGTGCGTGATCGCAACCGCATCATCGACGTTGGCAAAGCGAGGTAGCAATTCCGCCTTGATACGCCGAACGGCGTAATCCACGGTCGGGGCAACACACTGCACGGTGGTAGTGATACCCAATATGTTCTTGGTGCCAGCGCTACCGTCGGGATTGAGAAAACCATCGAATCGATAGCCTTCCAGCGGAGGCTGTGCGGCAGGCACCTCCGTCGCCAGCGCAAGCTCATCGAGATTCGGTGCCGATGGCATTGCCACAAGATCTTCGCGTACCCAGGATCCGGCTGCGAGACTACGCAGTGCATTGCCGATCACCTGGCCATAGCGCAGGATCGGCTCGCCTTCCGTCAGATCCTGAAGCGTCACCTTATGGGCTTGTGGTGTGTCTTCCTGAAGCATGAGGCCATCGGCAAATCGCGCGCCTGCCGGCAGGCCGCCCGGGTTGGCAATGATCGCGACGTTGTCGCGTGCGTGAACTTTTACGTAAAGAGGGTCCAATTCGATAGTCTAGTCGTATGAGTGTTTCCCGGCGATCTTTACTTTCCTCCTCAGCCTTGGTTTTTTCACTGAAAGGGGCTGCGCAAGCGCCTGCATCGAAGGACAAAGTCAACCTCGGCTTTATCGGCAGCGGCATTCGCGGCAAACAGTTGATCGATGAATTCATGGCCGTACCTGCAGCGCGTGGTGTGGCTGTGGCAGATCTTTACGATGGCTGCCTCGAACGCGCCAAAGAACAATTGGGCGACAAGATTGCAACTACCAAAGATTACCGGCGCCTGCTCGAAAACAAAGACGTCGATGCTGTCGTCATCGCAACTCCCGACCACCTGCACGAGCGCATCACCCTTGACGCGCTTTCAGCTGGCAAGCACGTCTACGTCGAGAAGCCAATGACCTGGTCCATTGGGGAAGGCCCTCGCATGATTGCCGCAGCCAAGGCGAGTGGCAAAGTACTGCAGGTGGGCAGCCAGGCAAAAACTTCCGCACTCACGGCCAAAGCAAAAGAGCTAATCGCCTCAGGCGCTCTGGGCAAAGTGAACATGATTCGGATGGGCAACCATCGCAACAACGCCGAAGGCGCCTGGGTCTATCCGATCCCACCTGACGCAAGCGAGAAAACCATCGACTGGCCGCGCTTTCTGGGCAAGGCCAAAAAGCGCCCCTTCGATGCGGCGCAATTCTTCCGCTGGCGCTGCTGGTGGGATTATTCAGCCGGCGTGGCGGGCGATCTTTTTGTACACCAGTTCACCCAAATGCACGAAATCATGGGAACGAAGGCACCCTCTTCTGCCGTTTCGCAAGGAGGAATTTTCCGCTGGAAGGACGGCCGTACCGTACCTGACATCATGAACAGCCTGCTTGAATATCCTGAGGGCTTTCTCGTCGATGTCTACGTAACTCAGGTGAACTCATTCGCCCCGCGGGGCATTCTGATCATGGGCGATCAGGGGACGATGCAAGTGGAACCCCGCAGGCTCACTGTGATCCCGGAGCCCAAATTCGGCGAGGCGCAGCTCTACGGCAGCCTCAACTTTCCCAAGCGTCTTCGCGATGAGTATTTGGCTAAGTATGCCGGCGAGGCGAGGGTTGCGCATCCCGAACCTAAAGAGATCCTGGTGGAAGCAGGACAATCGCACAACTGGTTTTTCACGGACTCAATTCTCAACAACAAGCCCAGCCGCGAGAACGCCGAAGAAGGCCACTACGCCGCCGCAGCAGCTCATATGTGCAACATGGCTTACCGCAAAGGCCTCCGCATCACTTATGACAAGGCCCGCTAGTTGCGAGGCGTAATCTTTAAATTGCGAAAGTGAGCCTCGGTGCCCGGGCCAAGCCACAGCGCGACAGCGCCTTTGGCTTGGCCCATCCTCAGGTCGGTCACGATCAATGTGGGTTGGCTATTGCCGTGTACAAAGAGCCGCGCCTTCGCCCCGTCTACTTCAATCCGGACCTTCGTCCAGGCACCTGGCTCAAGATCGACATAGCTTTCATATTTTTCCGGAAATTCTTTGCGAAGTCTCTCCCAGGGGAAATCAGGGGTCGAAATGTATTGGGCGCTGTGGTTACGCCGCACCTGATCTTCGGCACGGCCGTTAGTGGGACGCAGATAAAAGGCCTCAAAATGCGACAGGTCCTTGCTCGCCCTGAAGGCCACACCAACAAAGCCGCGTGCACCGGCACCTGCGCCTACCCCAGGTGCCCCGGCCATCTCCACTTCAATGGTGCCGTTGGAGAATTCACTGTCTGAGATCACAACCAGATTCTGGTCGCCTTCTCCGATGACTCGAATGGAATTGAGATCCCGATACACCACGGGAGTGATCGTGGTCTTGTGGGCAATCAACGAATCAGTCGTCTGAAGGGGAAAGCTCTGGGCCAGCAGCAGGAGCGACATCAAATGCATCCCCCCATCCTAACTTTCGGGCGCGCTTGAATCCATCCTTGTTGCGTTTTGTTGTGACGACCCGGCGGCGCTCTGGCGCCACGCATAGCTCGGTCTCAATCCGGCCGGGCTGAATCAGCGGATGACGCAAGACCCGAGGCAGCCCTTCCGCCAATCCCCCACGCCAGGCGGCCAAATAGCTGAACTTCTCGTCCTCGTAACCAAGCGTGCCGCCCTTAAGCCGCCTGTGCAGGGCACTGCGGTTGAGACGGGCAGAGAAATGGCACCAGTCCAGATCTTTGGCCGGACATTGGGCCGCAGAAGGGCAGGGTGCCAGAATCGATGCTCCCAGCTCGATCAGCCGCGTGCGTGCCCCAAGAATCCAGCTGAAGCCGCGCGGGGTACCTGGTTCGATCAGGATCAGAAGCTGGCCCGTAGCTTTCCAGGCCTTCTCCACCAGCAAGGTATCGCTGCGGCCTTCGCCCAGTGAATAGCTGCAAACCACCACATCGTGCAGTGGTAATTCGGGAATTTCTTCAAACCTGCTGGTGCGCCAGATGGCATCGGCGAGAATCTGTTTCCCCACATGCACCATGGCCGGCATCTGCTCGATCGCCGTCACTGTCGCAAGTGAAGGCCACTGCTCTGTCGCCGCCAGCGAGGCCGCTCCGCAACCAGCACCCAAATCCAGTAGCGATTCCGGTGCAAAGTCTTCCATTGAGGCCCGGGTCGCGATCGCCTCGGCAATCGCTTCGCCCGCAGAACGATTTGCCGCATAGGTCGCAGGAAAACGCACCGCCAGATAGGCCGCCACCAGCAACTGGTCATCCATTCGCGGAGCCAGCGTATTGCGCCCAGCCCGGTATGCCTCCGACAGAGTCTCAATCGCAGATCTCATCCTTTCTGTGCCGTAACGGTTGGTGAGGATTTCCGCTTCTTGTTGCCAATCAAACATGAGTTGAACTTAGCAGGAACTGAAGAAGCCCTTCTGGTGTCCAAGCCAACAGAGCGGTAAGATCACTGTTAGGAGCCGGAAAATGGGCGAGAACAGTTTGGGATTTCGTAACGAAGGCGGCGAGCCAGCCGCACAAGTCTATAAAGACGCGCTCCTTGTGGAAAGACTCCGCCAGGGCCAGGACGAAGCATTTGAAGAATTACTGCGCACCTATGAGGATCCTGTCTACAATCTGGTCTACCGTTTGCTGAATCAGCCGGTAGACGCCCCCGATGTAGTTCAGGAAATTTTCGTGAAGGTGTATCGCAATTTAGGCCATTTCCAGGGCAAGTCCACACTGAAGACCTGGATATACCGCATTGCTGTTAACGAGGCCTATAATCATCGGCGCTGGTTTAGCCGACATAAGAAGAATGAAGTAGGAATCAGCGCAAGCGATGAAAATCATCCCGGTCTTGCCGATGTCCTGCCGGATCGCTGCCGGTCCCCTTTCGACTTGACCGCAGATCACGAAACGCGCGCGTTGATTGAAGAAGCATTGCTCAAAATCAACCCGGTTTTTCGCTCAGCCGTTGTGTTGCGAGATATCGAAGACATGAATTACGACGAAATAGCTGAAGTTTTGCAGATCTCACTTGGCACTGTGAAATCTCGAATTATGCGCGGCCGCGAAGCTCTTCGTGTAGAGCTTGAGGCCATGCTCAAGCCGGCACAGGCTTTTGGCTGGTCAACGCAAACCGTGACAGGACAATCTTAGAAGGAGGTTTCATGCATCAAGAAAACGCTCACCATGAAGTTCGCGCCCTGCTTAAGGCCTTGCCCCGACGGAGGCCAAACCATGACCTAAGCCTTGCCCTTCAGATTGCTGCCAGCAAAGAAGCCTCCCGTCGCCAGAAGTGGGCGAATGCGCCAGCCTTGCTGGTCAGGCTCAACAACAGATTTGAATTGTGGAAGGCAAACATGATGCGCCCCCTGGCACTGCCTTGCGCTGGGGGTATAGCAGCTGCAGTTTTGGTCTTCGCAATGTTTATACAAATCCATCCCGTTCGGGCTAATAGCCTGATGGACGACCGCCCGACTGCCCTTTATACAGAGCCCGCAGCAAAAACTCTCGCCCCATTTGAACCTCCGACCGCTGACGCCGAAATCGAAGTTTCGATTGATGAACTGGGCCGAATCGCCGACTATCGCGTCGTCGATGGCAACCCC
>LNFM01008269.1_pt1 | contig 15791 bp, 11 predicted proteins | sample 596031 | NCBI WGS metagenome assembly LNFM01 (sample SAMN04254537, study PRJNA301005) | activated carbon metagenome | isolation source: dual media filters at the Ann Arbor, Michigan drinking water treatment plant | place: USA: Ann Arbor | reverse complement strand
AGCTGATCTGCCCGATCGCCATGGAAGAAGGTCTGCGCTTCGCTATCCGTGAAGGCGGTCGTACCGTCGGCGCCGGCGTCGTCGCTAAGATCATCGAGTAATTCTCGATAGGTAACAAGCTGTTTGGCGGCACCCTGGCAACGGGGTGCCGCTTTGTAGTCTCTACTGCAGGGGTGTAGCTCAATTGGTAGAGCAACGGTTTCCAAAACCGTAGGTCGGGAGTTCGATTCTCTCCGCCCCTGCCACCAAAGAATTCTAGGTGTCGCATTTTGCGGCATCTTGTGAAGTGTTAGACCGAGACCAATTCATGGCTGACAAGATCAAGTTTGTGCTCGCGCTGCTGCTGGTTGCGGCAGGCGTTGCCGGCTTCTATCTGCTTTCCCAGCAGCTCATGGTCGTCCGGGTGCTGTCGGTGCTGGCAGGTGTTGGTGCTGGTGTTGCAGTTGCCTGGTTCACCGAGCCGGGGCAGCGTTTTTTTGTATTCGCCGGAGAGGCGCGTGATGAGACCAAGAAAGTGGTCTGGCCTTCGCGCCGTGAGGCTACGCAGATGACTGCAATCGTATTTGGTTTCGTGCTCGTCATGGCTGTCATGTTGTGGGTGACAGACAAGACGCTCGAGTGGGTTGTGTACGATCTGATTCTGGGCTGGAAGTAATCATGACAAAGCGCTGGTTCGTTGTTCACGCCTATTCCGGCTTCGAGAAGTCGGTACAGCGCGCCTTGGTCGAGCGTATTACGCGCGCAGGCATGCAGGATAAGTTTGGTCAGATTCTTGTCCCGGTTGAAGAGGTTGTTGAAATGAAGGGCGGTCAGAAGAGCATTTCTGAGCGCAAGTTCTTCCCTGGGTATGTGCTGGTCGAGATGGATATGGATGATGAATCCTGGCATCTGGTCAAGAGCACGCCGCGTGTCACTGGCTTTATTGGCGGAACCGCCACCAAGCCGACGCCGATCACGCAAAAGGAAGTCGACAAGATCATGGCCCAGATGCAGGAAGGGGTTGAAAAGCCTCGTCCGAAAGTGCTGTTTGGGACTGGCGAAATGGTGCGTGTCAAGGATGGCCCGTTCACCGACTTCAATGGCACAGTTGAAGAGGTTAACTACGAAAAGAGTCGCCTGCGCGTGTCGGTCACGATTTTTGGTCGTGCCACCCCGGTTGAGCTGGAGTTTGCGCAGGTCGAAAAGGCCTGAGTAAGTTCGTTGAAGATATTGGCGCAGTTGCAGGCGCTGCTTTACTACTGCAACAAGAGGAGCGTTAGTAGTTGGTGTTTGCCAGCGAAACCGCGCTAAAACTCATACAAAGGAGCCATCATGGCAAAGAAAATCATCGGCTACATCAAGCTGCAAGTGCCGGCCGGCAAGGCGAACCCATCGCCACCGATCGGTCCTGCTCTGGGCCAACGCGGCCTCAACATCATGGAATTCTGTAAGGCGTTTAACGCCCAGACGCAAGGCGTTGAGCCAGGTCTGCCGATTCCAGTTGTGATCACCGCCTTCGCGGACAAGTCTTTCACGTTCATCATGAAGACCCCGCCGGCAACCATTCTGATCAAGAAAGCGGCTGGTATCACTAAGGGTTCGCCGAAGCCCCATACCGACAAGGTTGGCAAGATCACCAAGGCGCAAGCCGAGGAAATCGCCAAGACCAAGTTGAAGGATTTGACCGCAGCGGATCTCGAAGCTGCTGTTCGTACCATTGCTGGCAGCGCGCGCAGCATGGGCATCACCGTGGAGGGTCTGTAATCATGGCTAAGCTTTCCAAGCGTATCCAGGCCTTGCGTGGCTCGGTTGACCGTAACAAGCTGTACCCGCTGACCGATGCGCTGGCGCTGGTCAAGCAAAACGCCACCGCCAAGTTCGATGAGTCCATCGATGTGGCTGTGAACCTTGGCATTGATGCTAAGAAATCTGACCAACTGGTGCGTGGCGCTGTTGTGCTGCCAGCAGGTACTGGCAAGACCGTTCGCGTTGCTGTTTTTGCTCAAGGCCCTAAGGCTGAAGAGGCTAAGGCTGCTGGTGCTGATATCGTTGGTTTCGATGATCTGGCTGCTGCTGTCAAGGGTGGCACCATGGATTTCGATATCTGTATTGCAACGCCGGATGCCATGAAGGTTGTTGGTGCTCTGGGTCAAGTGCTGGGCCCACGTGGTCTGATGCCAAACCCTAAGGTTGGCACCGTAACCATGGATGTGACCACGGCTGTCAAGAACGCCAAGGCCGGTCAAGTTCAGTACCGTACCGACAAGGGTGGCATCATTCAATGCACCATCGGCCGTGCTTCTTTCCCGGTTGAGTCGTTGCAACAGAATTTGGCTGCACTGATCGACGCGTTGCAAAAGGCTAAGCCGGCTGCATCTAAGGGTCAATACCTGAAGAAGGTGTCGGTGTCGAGCACCATGGGCGCAGGCGTCCGTGTTGATCAAGCCACGCTGCAAGCGCAGTAATAAAGCATTCGCCCGATACTGCAAGGTGTCGGGCAAACGTACTTTGGGCCATCGCCCTGCGTGTTGGGTGTGATGGGGTGTCAAAGACCGTTGGGGCCAGAGCTTGACAGTTGAGCCGAGGTTTAATCAGAAAGCAATTTCCACCCAACGCAGATGGTGTTCCCGAAAACAGGATTTGCAGTACAGGTTGTGCCGATATGGTTTACATATCGGAATTGCTTGAAACCCTGAATTTGAGGTCGCCGTAAGTGGGTTTGAGTGAAGACTCTTTCCCGTTTGTGTGTGTAAAAAAGGAGCTGACCTTGAGTCTCAATCTGGATGACAAAAAGGCCGTAGTCGCCGAGGTGTCAGCACAAGTAGCAAACGCTCAGACCATCGTGGTCGCTGAGTACCGTGGCATCGAGGTCGCTGACCTCACCGTGCTGCGTGCGAAGGCCCGTGAACAAGGCGTTTACCTGCGCGTGTTGAAGAACACCTTGGCGCGGCGTGCGGTGGAAGGTACCCCGTTCGTCGCTCTGGCTGAGCAAATGACCGGTCCGTTGATCTATTCGATCAGCGCCGATGCAGTTGCTGCAGCTCGAGTTCTAAATGACTTCGCCAAGACCAATGACAAGTTGGTTCTGAAGGCTGGTTCGTTTAGCGGCAAAGCGTTGGATCAAGAAGGCGTTAAGGCGCTGGCATCGATCCCGAGTCGCGAAGTTCTGCTGGGCCGTTTGCTGGGTGTTATGCAAGCGCCGCTGGCTGGTTTCGTTGGTTCGATGGCTGCACTGGCCAAGAAGCGCGAAGAAGAATCCGGCGCCGCCGCCTAATTGGCCGACGCTGCAATCAATATTTAGGAGTTTTAAATCATGGCAATTTCCCAAGCCGATATCCTGGAAGCCGTTGGCAACCTGACCGTTCTCGAACTGAATGACCTGGTCAAGGCATTCGAAGAAAAGTTTGGCGTTTCCGCCGCTTCTTTCGCTGCTCCTGCTGCTGGTGGCGCTGCTGCTGGTGGCGCTGCTGCCGCTGAAGAAAAGACTGACTTCACCGTTGTTCTGGCGTCTGCCGGCGACAAGAAGGTTGAAGTAATTAAGGTTGTTCGCGCTGCGACCGGCCTGGGTCTGAAGGAAGCCAAGGATCTGGTTGATGGTGCACCGAAGCCAATCAAGGAAGGCATCCCGAAGGCTGACGCTGAAGCCATCAAGAAGCAACTAGAAGATGCAGGCGCCAAGGTCGAACTGAAGTAATCGACCCGGTTCCGTGGGCTGGTGGTGCTGTTTCAGCACCACCAGCCCTTTCGTGCTTTTTGCTGTATCAATTTAAAGCACGGAAAAGTAAGGCAAGACCATAGCGGTTTTTGTAGTTTTCGTGTCTCACCACGACAGTGGTCATAAGAGAGCGTTGCGTCGGCCAGGTGCCCGTAATCCTGTCTTCTGACTTTTGACGATTGCTTTTATTGGAGCTTTCATGGCCTACTCGTACACCGAGAAAAAGCGCATTCGCAAGAGTTTTGCGAAACGTGCGTCCGTACTGAACGTACCGTTCCTGCTGGCAACCCAGCTTGAGTCGTACACACAGTTCCTGCAGGTTGATCTACCTCCTTCGCAGCGCCGCACTCAGGGCCTCGAAGCAGCTTTCGAATCAATCTTCCCTATCGTTGCGCATTCCGGTAATGCCCGTCTGGAGTTTGTTGAGTACAAGCTCGGTGAACCCGCATTTGACGTTAAAGAGTGTCAACAACGCGGCCTGACTTTCGCCAGCCCGCTGCGCGCCAAGGTGCGCCTCGTTATTCTCGATCGCGAATCGTCGACCGAGAAGATTAAAGAAGTGAAGGAACAGGAAGTGTACATGGGCGAAATTCCGCTCATGACGACCACAGGCTCCTTCGTTATTAACGGTACCGAGCGCGTCATCGTGTCGCAGCTGCACCGTTCGCCAGGCGTGTTCTTCGAGCATGACCGTGGCAAGACCCATAGCTCAGGCAAGCTCCTTTTCTCAGCCCGCATCATTCCTTACCGCGGCTCTTGGTTGGACTTCGAGTTCGATCCTAAGGATGTGCTGTACTTCCGCGTTGACCGCCGTCGCAAGATGCCAGTCACCATCCTGCTCAAGGCCATCGGTCAGACGCCGGAACAAATTCTCGAAACGTTCTATGAGTTCGACAACTTCCACCTGAGCAACAAGGGTGTGCAGTTCGACATCATCCCAGAGCGTCTGCGTGGTGAAACTGCCCGCTTTGACTTTGTGGACAAGGCTGGCAAGGTTATTGTCCCCAAGGACAAGCGCATTACCGCCAAGCACATCCGTGATCTGGGCGAAGCCGGTCTGAAGAAGATTGCTGTGCCAGAAGACTTCCTGATTGGTCGTACCCTTGCCACCAATGTGGTGGATGGTTCGACCGGCGAAGTGCTGGCCAATGCCAACGACGAAATCACCGACACCCTGCTGGCCAAGCTGGTGGATGCCGGCATTACCGATATCAAGACGTTGTTCGTCAACGATCTGGATCGTGGTCCTTACATCTCCAGCACACTGCGTGCCGATGAAACGGCTGACCAATGGTCAGCACGTGTTGCCATCTATCGCATGATGCGTCCGGGCGAGCCGCCCACCGAAGATGCCGTCGAAGCACTGTTCAACGGCCTGTTCTACTCGGAAGAGCGTTACGACCTGTCAGCTGTGGGTCGTATGAAGTTCAACCGTCGCGTTGGTCGTGACGAAATCGAAGGTCCAGGCACACTGTCGAACGACGACATCATCCGTGTGATTGGCATCCTCGTTGAGCTGCGCAATGGTCGTGGCGAAATCGACGATATCGATCACCTGGGCAACCGTCGTGTTCGTTCAGTTGGCGAGCTGGCTGAAAATCAATTCCGTGCTGGTCTGGTGCGTGTTGAGCGTGCAGTCAAGGAGCGTCTGAACCAAGCTGAATCCGATAACCTGATGCCGCATGACTTGATCAATGCCAAGCCGATCAGCGCTGCCATCAAGGAATTCTTCGGCTCCAGCCAACTGTCCCAGTTCATGGACCAAACCAATCCGCTGTCGGAAATCACCCACAAGCGCCGCGTCTCCGCACTCGGCCCGGGCGGCTTGACCCGCGAGCGTGCTGGCTTCGAAGTCCGCGACGTGCATCCGACCCACTACGGCCGTGTTTGCCCGATCGAAACACCAGAAGGTCCGAACATCGGCCTGATTAACTCGCTGGCGCTGTATGCACACACCAACGAGTACGGTTTCATGGAAACACCATACCGCCGCGTGCAGGATGGTGCTGTGACCGACCAGATCGACTATTTGTCCGCGATTGAAGAAGGCAAGTACGTCATCGCTCAAGCAAATGCCGAACTCGACAAGAAGGGCAAGCTGACTGACGAGCTCGTGTCCTGCCGCTTCAAGGGCGAATTCGAACTGAAGGAACCGCAGGAAGTTCAGTACATGGACGTGGCCCCAGGCCAGATCGTCTCGGTTGCTGCTTCGCTGATTCCGTTCCTGGAGCACGATGATGCTAACCGCGCGCTGATGGGCGCCAACATGCAACGTCAAGCTGTACCGTGTCTGCGTCCAGAAAAAGCGCTGGTTGGTACCGGTATCGAGCGCACGGTTGCTGTTGACTCGGGTACCGCTGTTCAGGCCCTGCGTGGCGGTGCAGTTGATTATGTGGATGCCAACCGTATCGTGGTTCGCGTGAATGATGCGGAAACCGTGCCGGGCGAAGTCGGCGTCGACATCTACAACCTGATCAAGTACACCCGTTCGAACCAAAACACCAATATCAACCAGCGTCCGCTGGTGAAGGTTGGCGACATCATCGCCCAGGGCGATGTGATCGCTGACGGTGCCTCGACCGACATGGGCGAATTGGCACTGGGTCAGAACATGCTGATCGCCTTTATGCCGTGGAACGGCTACAACTTCGAAGATTCGATTCTGATCTCCGAACGCGTGGTGGCTGAAGATCGCTTCACTTCGATTCATATCGAAGAACTGACGGTAGTCGCCCGTGACACCAAGCTGGGCGCAGAAGAAATCACCCGCGATATCGCCACCTTGGGCGAAGTGCAACTGTCGCGTTTGGATGAAGTCGGCGTTGTGTATCTAGGCGCTGAAGTCGAGGCTGGTGACGTGCTGGTCGGTAAGGTTACGCCTAAGGGCGAAACCCAGCTGACGCCAGAAGAAAAGCTGCTGCGTGCCATCTTCGGTGAAAAGGCTTCTGACGTTAAGGACACCTCGCTGCGCGTGCCTTCTGGCATGACAGGTACCGTGATTGACGTGCAGGTCTTTACCCGAGAAGGTATTGAGCGCGATAAGCGTGCCGCTTCGATCATTGATGAGCAACTCCGTGGTTACAAGCAAGATCTGGCTGACCAGATGCGCATCGTTGAGCGCGACACCTTTGCGCGTATCGAAAAGCTGTTGATCGGCAAGATCATCAACAAGGCGCCGACCAAGGCAACCGTGAAGCTGGCCAAGGGCGAGAAGATCACCAAGGCCTTCCTTGAATCGCTTGATCCGCACTACTGGTTCGACATCAGCTTGGCTGACGAAGCTGTTCAACAGCAAGTTGAGTCGCTGCGTGAATCGATCGACCATACCCGTCGTGATTTCGACGTGGCCTTCGAAGAAAAGAAGAAGAAGCTCACCCAAGGCGACGAACTGCCGCCAGGCGTGCAGAAGATGGTCAAGGTTTACCTGGCCGTCAAGCGTCGCCTGCAACCGGGTGACAAGATGGCTGGCCGTCACGGTAACAAGGGTGTGGTGTCGAAGATCGTTCCGATCGAAGACATGCCGTACATGGAAAACGGTACGCCAGCCGACATCGTGCTGAACCCGCTGGGTGTGCCGTCGCGGATGAACATCGGTCAGATTCTCGAAGTTCACCTCGGTTGGGCTGCCAAGGGTCTGGGTCATAAGATCGACAAGATGCTGCGCGAGCAAGCCAACATCAACGATGTGCGCAAGTACCTCGACAAGATCTACAACGTCAGCGGCAAGTCGGAAGACATCGCCAGCCTGACGGACGGTGAGGTCTCAGAGTTGGCTAACAACCTGCGTAATGGCGTGCCATTCGCAACGCCGGTGTTTGACGGTGCTGATGAAGCCGAAATCAAGCAAATGCTGGCGCTGGCTGATCTGCCGCTGAATGGTCAAGTCACGCTTTATGACGGCCGTACGGGTGACCCGTTCGAGCGTCAAGTGACGATTGGCTACATGCACTTCCTGAAGCTGCATCACTTGGTTGATGACAAGATGCACGCCCGTTCGACCGGCCCGTATAGCCTCGTTACCCAGCAGCCGCTGGGTGGTAAGGCGCAGTTCGGTGGTCAGCGCTTCGGTGAAATGGAAGTGTGGGCACTGGAAGCCTATGGTGCCTCGTACGTGCTGCAGGAAATGCTGACCGTCAAGTCGGATGACGTGAATGGTCGTACCAAGGTCTATGAAAACATCGTCAAGGGTGAGCACAGGATTGATGCCGGCATGCCGGAATCCTTCAACGTGCTGGTCAAGGAAATTCGTTCCCTTGGCATCGATATTGACCTCGAACGTTATTAATCAACCTCAGCCCGCGATTGGAGTGAAACAATGAAAGCATTGCTCGATCTGTTCAAGCAAGTAACGCAGGAAGAGGAATTTGACGCGATTACCATCGGTCTCGCCTCGCCTGACAAAATCCGTTCATGGTCTTACGGTGAAGTTAAAAAGCCGGAAACCATCAACTACCGTACGTTCAAGCCAGAACGCGATGGTCTTTTCTGCGCCAAGATCTTTGGCCCAGTCAAGGACTATGAGTGCCTGTGCGGCAAGTACAAGCGCCTCAAGCATCGCGGCGTGATCTGCGAAAAGTGCGGCGTTGAAGTGACGCAAGCCAAGGTTCGCCGCGAGCGCATGGGCCACATTGAGCTGGCATCGGTTGTCGCCCACATTTGGTTCCTGAAGAGCCTGCCAAGCCGTCTTGGCATGGTGCTCGACATGACCCTGCGCGACATCGAGCGTGTGCTCTACTTCGAAGCCTTTGTTGTGGTTGATCCGGGCATGACCCCGCTCAATCGCGCACAACTGCTCACCGAAGACGACTACCTCGCCAAGACCGAGGAATACGGTGACGACTTCACGGCTGTGATGGGTGCTGAAGGCGTGCGCGAACTGCTGCGCACCATCGATATTCCACGTGAAATCGAAACCCTGCGTCAAGAGCTCGAAACCACGGGTTCCGAAGCCAAGATCAAGAAGATCGCCAAGCGTCTGAAGATTCTTGAAGGCTTCATGACCTCCGGCATCAAGCCGGAATGGATGGTGCTTGAAGTGCTGCCTGTGTTGCCGCCGGATCTGCGTCCGCTGGTGCCGCTGGATGGCGGTCGTTTCGCTACGTCGGATCTGAACGATCTGTATCGTCGCGTTATCAACCGTAACAACCGCCTGAAGCGCCTGCTCGAACTGAAGGCGCCAGACATCATCGTGCGTAACGAAAAGCGCATGCTGCAGGAGGCTGTCGACTCGCTGCTCGATAACGGTCGTCGCGGTAAGGCCATGACCGGTGCCAACAAGCGTCCGCTCAAGTCGCTGGCCGACATGATCAAGGGTAAGAGCGGCCGTTTCCGTCAGAACTTGCTCGGTAAGCGCGTTGACTACTCGGGCCGCTCGGTCATCGTGGTTGGCCCGCAGCTCAAGCTGCATCAGTGCGGCCTGCCGAAGAAGATGGCGCTGGAGCTGTTCAAGCCGTTCATTTTCGAGCGTCTCGAAAAGATGGGCATCGCCTCAACCATCAAGGCAGCTAAGAAGGAAGTGGAAGCCGAAACCGGCGTGGTGTGGGACATCCTCGAAGAGGTCATCCGCGAACATCCGGTCATGCTGAATCGCGCACCAACGCTGCACCGTCTCGGTATCCAAGCATTTGAACCGACACTGATCGAAGGCAAGGCCATTCAATTGCACCCGCTGGTTTGCGTTGCGTTCAACGCCGACTTTGACGGTGACCAAATGGCTGTTCACGTCCCGCTGTCGCTCGAAGCACAAATGGAATGCCGCACACTGATGCTCGCTTCCAACAACGTGCTATCGCCAGCCAACGGCCAACCGATCATCGTCCCGTCGCAAGACGTGGTGCTGGGCTTGTACTTCGCCACGCGTGAAAACGTGTCGGCCAAGGGTACTGGCATGTATTTCACCGGTATCGGTGAAATCACCCGCGCCCTCGGTACTCGCCAGATCGATCTGAACGCACGTGTTTCGGTGCGTATCAAGGAATACGATCAGGTTGGTGAGCACCTGGGTGAAGAAGGTCCGGTCATCGAGTGGCAAGAGAAGATCACCCGCTACAGCACTACTGCGGGTCGTGCTTTGCTGTCGGAGATTCTGCCTAAGGGTCTGCCGTTCAAGGCCATCGACAAGCCGCTCAAGAAGAAGGAAATCTCCAAGCTCATCGACGAAAGCTTCCGTCGCTGCGGCCTGAAGGAAACTGTTGTATTCGCTGACAAGCTCATGCAATCAGGCTTCAGCCTGGCAACGCGTGCTGGCATCTCGATCTGTGTGGATGACATGCTGATTCCGACGCAGAAGGGCGCGATCATTGATGCAGCCGAGTCCGAAGTTAAGGAAATCGAACAGCAATACACCTCCGGTCTGGTGACGGTGGGTGAGCGTTACAACAAGGTGGTGGATATCTGGGGTCGTGCCGGTGACCAAGTGGCTAAGGCCATGATGGACCAGCTGGCTGTTCAAGAGGTCGTTGCTGCTGACGGTAAGAAGACCACTCAGGAATCGTTTAACGCGATTTACATGATGGCTGACTCCGGTGCACGTGGTTCTGCTGCACAGATTCGTCAGTTGGCGGGTATGCGCGGCCTGATGGCAAAGCCGGACGGCTCCATCATCGAAACCCCGATCACCTCGAACTTCCGTGAAGGTCTGAACGTTCTCCAGTACTTCATCTCGACCCACGGCGCTCGTAAGGGCCTAGCCGATACGGCACTGAAGACCGCCAACTCGGGTTATCTGACCCGTCGTCTCGTCGACGTGACTCAGGATCTGGTGGTGATCGAAGACGATTGCGGCACCGACAAGGGCTTTGTCATGAAGGCATTGGTCGAAGGCGGTGAAGTGGTTGAGGCACTGCGTGAGCGTGTACTCGGCCGCGTACTCGCCAGCGATCTGGTCAACCCAGATACCCAAGCGGTTGTCTATGCAGCTGGCATCATGCTGGATGAAGATGCAGTTGAGGTCATCGAGTCACTGGGTATCGACGAAGTTCGCGTCCGTACGCCGCTGACTTGTGAAACCCGCTATGGCCTGTGTGCCAAGTGCTATGGCCGCGATCTGGGCCGTGGTTACATGGTCAATGCCGGTGAAGCCGTTGGTGTTATCGCCGCTCAGTCGATTGGCGAACCAGGCACTCAGCTCACCATGCGTACCTTCCACGTGGGCGGTGCTGCATCACGTGCTGCTGTTCAAAGCGCCGTTGAGGCCAAGAGCTCGGGTACCCTGCGTTACACCGCGGTAGTTCGCTATGTCACCAATCCGAAGGGCGAGAAGATTATTATCTCCCGCTCTGGTGAGGTGTTGATCGCTGACGATAACGGCCGTGAGCGCGAACGTCATAAGATCCCGTATGGTGCGACCATGCTGGTGGATGACGGTACAGTGATCAAGGCAGGTGCTCAACTGGCAACTTGGGATCCGCATACCCGTCCGATCGTGACGGAGTACGCTGGTTTCATCAAGTTCGAGAACGTCGAAGAAGGCGTAACCGTTGCCAAGCAGGTGGATGATGTCACCGGCCTGTCGACCCTCGTGGTGATCGATCCGAAGAGCCGTACCAAGGCTAATGCTAAGGGTGTCCGCCCGCAAGTTAAGCTGATGGATGACAAGGGTCAGGAAGTCAAGCTGCACGACACTGAGCACGCTGTGGCGATTACTTTCCACGTTGGCTCGCTGATCACCGTCAAGGACGGTCAGCAAGTAGCAGTCGGCGACATTCTTGCCCGTATCCCGCAAGAGTCATCAAAGACTCGCGATATTACCGGCGGTCTGCCGCGCGTGGCCGAGCTTTTCGAAGCCCGCTCGCCGAAGGATGCTGGCATGTTGGCTGAAGTGACTGGCACGATTTCGTTCGGTAAGGACACCAAGGGCAAGCAACGCCTGGTGATCACCGAGCCGGATGGCATCGCGCATGAGTACCTGATTCCGAAGGACAAGCACGTCATGGCCCACGATGGCCAAGTCGTGAACAAGGGTGAAGTGATTGTGGACGGCTCCGCTGATCCGCATGACATCCTGCGTCTGAAGGGTATCGAGGAACTGGCTCGCTACATCATCGACGAAGTGCAAGACGTCTACCGTCTGCAAGGCGTGAAGATCAACGACAAGCATATTGAAGTGATCGTGCGTCAGATGCTGCGTCGTGTGGTGATCACCGATCCGGGTGATACCGGCTTCCTGCGTGAAGAGCAAGTTGAGCGCGCCGAAGTCTATGATGAAAACGACAAGATGATTGCTGCGGGTAAGCGCCCAGCCGAATACCAGAATATTCTTCTGGGTATTACCAAGGCTTCGCTCTCGACCGACTCCTTCATCTCTGCGGCATCGTTCCAAGAAACCACCCGCGTGCTTACCGAGGCTGCCATCATGGGCAAGCGCGACGAGCTGCGCGGTCTCAAGGAAAACGTTATCGTCGGTCGTCTCATCCCGGCTGGTACCGGTCTGGCGTATCACCGTGCTCGCCGTCAGCAGGCCTCATCTGGTCAACAAGCAGCGGAAGCCGCTTTCGACCTGCCGGTTGCAGAAACACCCACAGCCGAAGATGTGCAAGCAGGTTGACCTCAGGCAATAAGACCAATATAATCCGGCCTCTTCGCTCCCGCCCTGTCTTCTAGATTGGGGTGGAGGGGCCGGATTCTGGTCGCCGAGACAGGCTCGTAAGGGTCTGAACCAGCAAGTCCCAGACTGTAAATGTTCTGGATTATTGATTCAAAGGGCACTTTTTTGCCCGTATTGGAAACGCAACATGCCAACAATTAGTCAGCTCATCCGTAAGCCGCGCAAGGCGCCGGTTACCAAGAGCAAGGTCCCAGCGCTAGAAGCCTGTCCGGCCAAGCGCGGTGTGTGTACCCGTGTGTACACCACGACCCCAAAGAAGCCGAACTCCGCTCTGCGTAAGGTTGCCAAGGTGCGCCTGACCAACGGTTTCGAAGTTATTTCGTACATCGGTGGTGAAGGCCACAACCTGCAAGAGCACTCGGTTGTGCTGATTCGCGGCGGCCGGGTAAAGGATTTGCCGGGTGTGCGTTACCACATTGTTCGCGGTTCGCTTGATACCCAAGGTGTCAAGGATCGTAAGCAGTCCCGTTCCAAGTACGGCGCGAAGCGCCCCAAGGCTGCTTAAGCAGTCTCTTTGAGAGGTAATCAATAATGCCACGCCGTAGAGAAGTACCGAAACGCGACATCCTGCCCGATCCTAAGTTCGGCAGTGTTGATGTCTCCAAGTTTGTGAATGTGCTGATGGAAGCCGGTAAGAAGTCTGTTGCCGAGCGCATCATTTATGGCGCATTCGATCAGATTCAGACCAAGAGCGGTAAGGATCCGCTGGAAGTCTTCAATCTGGCAATCAACAATATTAAGCCAATCGTTGAGGTTAAGAGCCGGCGCGTTGGTGGTGCAAACTATCAAGTGCCGGTTGAAGTGCGTCCGTCGCGCCGTATGGCGTTGTCGATGCGCTGGCTGCGTGATGCATCGCGTAAGCGTTCGGAGAAGTCCATGGGTCAGCGTCTGGCCGGTGAGCTGCTCGAGGCTGCTGAAGGTCGCGGCGCTGCCATGAAGAAGCGTGAAGAAGTTCACCGTATGGCTGAAGCCAACAAGGCGTTCTCGCACTTCCGTTTCTAAGCTGTCCGCAGTAAGTAATTTGTGGTTGCGGATTTTGTGCCGCAACTTTTTACAGACCGCCGTGACGCCAACGTGTCATGGCGGTTTGGCTTAGAAGCCCCCGAATAATTCTGTAATGTGTTGTGAGTAGAATTCGGCGGTTTCTTCTAGATAAATACAGGTAAATAAAGTGGCCCGTAAGACTCCTATCGAGCGCTACCGTAATATCGGCATTAGCGCGCACATCGACGCCGGCAAGACCACCACGACCGAGCGCATTCTGTTCTATACCGGCGTAAATCATAAAATCGGTGAGGTGCATGATGGTGCTGCCACCATGGACTGGATGGAGCAGGAACAAGAGCGCGGCATCACGATTACGTCCGCTGCCACCACCTGCTTCTGGAAGGGCATGGCGGGTAACTTCCCTGAGCATCGTTTCAACATCATTGATACCCCGGGACACGTCGACTTCACCATCGAAGTTGAGCGCTCGATGCGCGTGCTTGATGGCGCCTGTATGGTGTACTGCGCCGTGGGTGGTGTGCAGCCACAGTCGGAAACCGTGTGGCGTCAGGCTAACAAGTACGGTGTGCCGCGTCTGGCATTTGTAAACAAGATGGACCGTTCTGGTGCTGACTTCTTTAAGGTGCATGACCAAATGCGCCTGCGCCTGAAGGCCAACCCAATCCCGGTGCAAATCCCAATCGGCGCTGAAGATAAGTTCGAGGGTGTGGTCGATCTGGTCAAGATGAAGGCGATCGTGTGGGATGACGACAGCCAAGGTACGAAGTTCACCTATGGTGATATCCCTGCTCATCTCGTCGATACCGCCAATGAGTGGCATGACAAGATGGTTGAAGCGGCTGCTGAGGCTTCTGAAGAGCTGATGAACAAGTACCTTGAAGAAGGTGCTTTGTCGGAAGGGGAAATCAAGGCGGGTCTGCGTTCGCGTACCATTGCTGCCGAAATCGTTCCGATGCTCTGCGGCTCTGCATTTAAGAATAAGGGCGTGCAGGCAATGCTTGACGCCGTTGTTGAGTTTCTGCCGGCTCCGACCGATATTCCGCCAGTAACCGGCACCCTGGAAAATGACACCGAAGCTCAGCGTAAGGCGAATGATGAAGAGCCCTTCTCGGCGCTCGCCTTCAAAATCATGACCGACCCATTTGTGGGTCAGCTGACCTTCTTCCGTGTCTATTCTGGTGTCATCAAGTCGGGCGATACGGTGTACAACCCGATCAAGACCCGCAAGGAGCGCTTGGGTCGTATTCTGCAAATGCATGCGAACCAGCGTGAAGAAATCAAAGAAGTTTACGCCGGTGATATCGCCGCTGCCGTTGGTCTGAAGGAGGCGACCACAGGTGAAACCCTGTGTGACCCAGCACATCCAATCACCTTGGTGAAGATGGTCTTCCCCGAGCCGGTGATTCACGTTGCTGTAGAGCCAAAGACCAAGGCTGACCAAGAAAAGATGGGTATCGCCCTGAACCGTCTGGCTCAAGAAGATCCGTCCTTCCGTGTGCGTACTGACGAAGAGTCTGGTCAAACCATCATCTCCGGTATGGGTGAGTTGCACCTTGAAATTCTGGTTGACCGCATGAAGCGTGAGTTCAACGTTGAAGCTAACGTTGGTGCTCCACAAGTGGCCTACCGCGAAGCTATCCGCAAAGCGGTTGAGCAAGAAGGTAAGTTTGCCAAGCAATCCGGTGGTCGTGGTCAATACGGTCACGTGTGGATCAAGCTCGAGCCGAACGAAATCGGCAAGGGTTACGAATTCATCGACGCCATCAAGGGTGGTTCGGTGCCGCGTGAATTCATCCCAGCGGTTGATAAGGGGTTGCGTGAAACCCTGCCGAACGGTGTGCTCGCCGGCTTCCCGGTGGAAGACGTTAAGGTCACCCTGTTCGATGGTTCGTACCACGATGTTGACTCGAACGAAAACGCCTTCAAGATGGCTGCTTCGATGGCATTCAAGGATGCAATGCGCAAGGCCAACCCGGTTCTGCTTGAGCCGATGATGGCCGTTGAAGTCGAAACGCCTGAAGACTACATGGGCAACGTGATGGGTGACTTGTCCAGCCGTCGCGGTATTGTTCAAGGTATGGAAGATCAAGTCGGCGGCATCAAGCTGGTCAAGGCAGAAGTGCCACTGGCTGAAATGTTCGGCTACTCGACCACGCTGCGTTCGCTATCGCAAGGTCGTGCCACCTACTCCATGGAGTTCAAGCACTACTCCGAAGCTCCGAAGAATGTGGCTGAGGCGGTAATCAACAAGAAGTAAGTTGTTCCTTCGTACCCTTTCCAGCGGAAGGGGTACGAAGACTGGCCGCGATGCGGCCTCATGCTTTTTAAAGGGTGGTTGATTCAACCGCCGTTTTTATTTGAGTAACCACTCTTTAGATTTAGAGGAATATCATGGCAAAAGGTAAATTTGAGCGTAACAAGCCGCACGTAAACGTAGGCACGATTGGTCACGTTGACCACGGCAAGACCACGTTGACTGCAGCA
>LNFM01008268.1_pt1 | contig 15791 bp, 16 predicted proteins | sample 596031 | NCBI WGS metagenome assembly LNFM01 (sample SAMN04254537, study PRJNA301005) | activated carbon metagenome | isolation source: dual media filters at the Ann Arbor, Michigan drinking water treatment plant | place: USA: Ann Arbor | reverse complement strand
ATGTATGTCCCGTCCACCCTTTGGTCGAGCTGCAGGGGGTCGAGGGACCGAACACCGAATGGACGGCCGTATCTTCAATGCTGTCGTTCGCCCTGGTCGCGGTGCCGTGCAGATGAATGTAATCGATATCCGCGGAGGTGAGCCCGCTCCGCAGCAAGGCCGCCTGCATCGCCCTGATCGCCCCGGTCCCTTCCGGATGGGGATGCGACATATGATACCCGTCGCAACTCTCCCCGTAGCCCGATAACGCCACGGCCCCAGGCTGATCCGCATGCTCGGATTTTTCCAGTAACGCAAAGCCGGCCGATTCGCCCAACGTCAGTCCGTCGCGGTTCTCGTCGCATGGACGGCAGGGACTGCGCGACATCAGCTGCAACGACGCGAATCCGTACAGAATCGTCAGACAGAGGCTGTCCACACCGCCGACCACCGCCGCATCGCAGAATCCGGCTTCGATGAATCGCGCCGCCGTCGCAAACGCCTTCGCGCTGGACGAGCAGGCCGTGGAGATGACCATCGCCGGCCCCCGCAGCCCCAGGTAGGTACGCACGAAATGCGCGGCCGAAAACATGTTGTGGGTATATCGATGGGAGGTCAGGTAGGACGACGGCAAGGCGCCGCTTGCCGGGTCACGGTGGCAATACGCATGTTCTGTCTCCAGGATGCCCGAGGTGCTCGAACCGACGAGCACGGCCACGCGGTGGGCGCCGTAGCGTTCCCGGGCTTCTATTGCGGCTTGGGTGAACCCATCCTGCTGAAGACCGAGAAGCGCGAGCCGATTATTCCGGCAGTCGAACTGCTCCAATCGTGTTGATGCTGAACCGCCGCTGAATGACATGTTCTCCACATCATCGACCCGGCCGATGTACGTGGTGATCCCCACATCTTCGAAGTCGCAGGGACGCAACCCGGAGCGCCGGTTCCGCAATGCCCGATAGGTCTCATCGAGGCCTTTCCCCAGCGCTGAGACGAGGGTATAGCCGGTGAGAATCAGGGGAGCCATCGTTCTGGTCGCAACCGGTCGATCTTGTGGGACTGGGTCTCGGCTGCCCTGAGTCCCGCACAGAACATCATCGATGGCCTGATTCGGGCTGTGATCGTCAATGCGGTGGGATACGTCTTTCTTTGTGTGGCGATTAACCAAACCCTGTGCCATTGCAGACGGTCCTCCACGCTGTCGATCAACACCCGCAACAAAATTAACAGGTCGCGGAGAGCCCATCTGTTCAATATTGCTCATTCGGGAGAGGTCTCGGCGAGAAGAGATGGCTTTTCGGGCGACTCAGCGAGCAACGCGGCAAAGGCCAGACAGGCCAGCGATCCCAACGCCGTGGTCATGCCAATGGCTCGAAGCACGGGGATCTGCGAGAGGGCCAGGACTCCGAATACCGAGATCGTGGTCGTGCTGCAAACGACCAGGCCAAAAACCGTGCGTCCTCGCTCCGTCGGGGTTCCATGTCTCCGGTTGAAGAACAAGGCATAGTCCAACCCGAGGCCGATGACCAGCAGGAAGGACGCCAAGTGGAACAGCGAAAACCGTTCGCCTAATACGTGTAGCAAGGCAGCCATCACCACAAGGGCGCTCCCGATTGGCAGCATCACTCGCAGGACGGTGATGGGATCGCGGAGCCCGACCAGCAGCACGAGGCCGATCGACAGGAGGCCCCATCCCAAGAGTCGGAGCGCCTCATTGCGGTACGTACCGACCATGCGGTTTGATTCCTCCTTCAGATCCAAATAGTTCACGTCCTGCTCACGCCATGGTGCCAGATAGTCCCGGATCGTCTTTCTGTCGGTGACGCCACGCAAGGGGACGATCGCCACCCAACGTCCTTCACGCATAAACAGCAGCGAATTCAGCTTGAGCCCCAATGCCGTTCCACTGAAGGTCTCGATCTCGATCGGTTCCTGCGTCTTGGCTTTCTCTATCGCGTCCAAGAACGGTTGAAACAGACCGGGCTTGAAGGGTAAGCCCTTGATGGCCGATGTGATATTCCGCTCCAAGGTCTCGCGATCTGGCAACGAAGCCTGGCGCGTCTGCTGCGTCCTGCGACTGGGCAGGTAGCGAGCAGCGAGGTCGTATCCTGTCAGTTCCTCTGTGCCCACGAGCGGGTCCAACGCCAGCGCCAACATCTCACTCCGTTGGAGGGCTTCTTCCTCGCTTGAGCCCTCCACTACGACGAGGTCCTGGACTCCCGGCCCCCCGAGTTCATTGCGAAGGGCCAGATCCCGCGCTTGTTGCTCGGTCGAGATCGGACTCAGATTGGCGATGTCCTCTTCCCACAACGGCGCATCCGACCACATGAAGGCGCCGAGGGCGAGGACCACCATCAGCGGAACCACAAGTCGTGCCGTTGTCAGTGCATCGACCCAGCGTGCGACCTGCAGCCCTTCGCGTCTCGCATGGAATCCCATCGGAACGATGTGGGGGAGTACCCAACGGGTCACGCATGCGGCTGTGAACAAGCCGACCATCGCGAACAGCCCCAGTTGCGACAAACCGGGGAACCCGCTCAGGAGTAACGCCGAGAATCCAAGCGCCGTGGCCACGACGCCGAGGCGCATCGTCGGCCAGATCTCTTTCATCACGGCCGGTGCCCGGCTCTCCCTGGTGAGATGGCTGAACAGATGGATGGGATAATCGTCCACGACGCCCAGCAGCGTAATCCCAAACGCCAAGGTGATGCCGTGTATGAATCCAAACGCAAGATCCACGGCAGCGATCCCGGCCACGATCGCGCTCGCCAAGGGAAGGAGGCTGAGAGCGAGAATAGAGACTGATCCATAGCTGACGAAGAGCAATGTGGTGACCAGCAACGTCGCGTAGACGGACAACCGCCAGACATCGTCTTGGATGGTCTGCCGCATCTCAACGGCAATGACGCCGGGTCCCGTCATCACCACATGGGGAGGGGCCGGACCGGCGGCGACCCGCCTGACGGTCTCTCTGATTTGCTCTTGTAGTTGTTCCTGGGATTCCACATCAAAACCGGTGGCCTTCGTCTCCGCCACGAGCAACGCGCGCCGCAGGTCCGACGAAAACCACACTCCTTGATGCCTCCTCGGAGCCGTCCATGTCATCCAGGCTTGAAGGATCTTCATGAACTCGCCGGTGGGATCGGCCGGGATCAATGCCTTGACCATCGGGGACAAAGGGGAGGTGAGGTCACTCATCCGCTGCTCAAGGGAGTGGCGGAGCTGATCTCGACTGAACATCGACTCCTGCACGTGTGGGCTGAGCACGTACCGATATTGAAAGAGTCGTTCCCGCTCCTCCTGTGTCCAGGCCTGCTCGCCGTTGCCGACATAGTGGAACGCGCCGCTTTTGCGCATCCAGGCCGCCAACTGCTTGCTGGTCTCTGCCAGCCGATCGGCATTCTCTCCCTCCAGAGCCAGCAGGATGAGCCGTGCGGTCGCGCCTGTTCGCAGTTCAGTGAGTAGCAATCGTTCTGTTGGCGTGGCACCCTCCGGCAACAAGCGGGAGAGTTCGGACTCAACGTGTGTATGCGTAGCCGTAAACCAGGCTCCGAGCCCCATCACCATGCACCAGATCAGAAGCGTGAGCCAGGATCTTCCGGTCACAGTGCGCCCGTTGCGATGACCATGACAGATCGATCTCCGTCCGGTGCTCGGATCTCAATGCGGCTGACGCGCTCCCTTTCTCCAGAGAACCGAATGGACTCCACCAGTGCCCGCACGTCGTTCTCCAGCGGACGCAGAACCAAGACCCATCGTTGTGGCTCACCCTGCAATGTCACGCGATACCAACGCCTCAGGGTGATGACATCATTGGCGAGTGTTGACCGAAAGGCCTCTATAAATCCCCGCAGCGCCGGGTAGTCGTGCAATGACAGGGTCCGGTTCGTCCCCTTCGTCTTGCTTTCGAAGAGGAGCGTATCGCCTTCAACGAGGTAGCGTTCGTCATGAGGACTCGTGATATGTTTTTCGAGTCCCGCCGGGGGCGTGAAGCGCAAGATGCCTTGGGTCTTCAATGGTTGGGTGAGCAGGTCCGAAAATGCGGTCTCTTCAAATCGTACTTCGGCTTGCCGGTTCTTGGCAAGGCTCTCAAGGAGCTGTTCCACAGTCCAGCCGGTTGATCCTTCCCCGTGCTCAGACGGTGGCGACGTCTGGGCCGCGAACATCGTCGCAGAACCCGACAAGAACAACCAGATAAGGAACGCCGCCGGCAGTCTCAGCGACCAGCTACCGCTGCTCTTCCCAAAAGTCATAAAAGTTGAACCAGTTGTCGGCCGCGAGGCGGCAGTAGTGCTCCAGGCGGTCGGCATAGCGCTGGGTCCACAGCTGAATCTCCCGGTCTCGATGCCGTCGGTCGATCGTGATCTCCTCGGCGAATAACTCGAAATGGACCTCGTAGCGACTCCCGCCGCGGTAGAGCCCGAAGAAGAGAATGACCGGCACCTTTAAGATGCTTGCGAGCCACATGGTTCCAGCAGGGAATCGTGCAAGCTCGCCGAAGAACTTGCAGGGCGTGGCCTGATCCTGTTTCACCAGACGATCTGCGAGAATGCCCACAACCCCTCCGCGGTCCAGACATTCCTTGACGCGCAGCATCGTGTTCGGCGAGCCGGTCGGGATCACCGCATCGGCAACTTCTGGATTCAAGTCACGGAAGAGGTCACGGATCACCGGTGTATGTTGCTCGTGCATCAGGACCTTGATTTCGACATCCCCCTGGGTCAGCCCGATGGCACGCACGATCTCGAAACTCCCCAGATGCGAACCGAGCAGGAGACATCCGTGGCCGCGAGCCAAGCGCTCCTTGAGTACGTCGAGTCCCCGTATCTCGATGTCGAAGCGGCTGCCTTGTCCGACGAGAAGATAGACGCGATCAAGAAGCGTCGAGGCGAAACAATGATACTGTCGATACAGGTCACGCCAGCCGATGGGGCGTCCAAGCGCTCGAATCAGGTAGGGCCGGATGGCACGACGTGCCTGCCTTGAGAATATCAGGTAGTAGGCGCAGATCAAATGGAGCAAGGCGCGCGTGGCCGGACGTCCGACGGATCCCGCCATCCACATCATGAATCGCCACGCGATTCGGGTGCCGCGTTCGCGTTGTCGCAGCCACTCCACACTCACACATCACCCATGGACTCATCTGCGACGATGCGGTAGTGCAGGGAGCCTCGCGCAATGAGTCGAGACCCGGTCGTGCACGTGAACTCCGTTGCGCCGTCACCCTGCTGGTCTAACCTGATCCTGAGAGGCTCTCCAGGGTTCAGAGGCGAGAGGAACTTTGCCGACGGCATACCCACAAGCTTGATGTTCTCTGTGGTCGTCTCGCGGACGGCCTTCATGATTTCTCCGAGCACCACGACGCCGGGGACGACAGGATGGCCGGGAAAGTGCCCAGCCAATGATGGATGGCTCGCACCGATTGTGACGATCCGCTCAGGTCCCATGCCTCTCCCCCTGATGCAGCTCGTGCAGCAGTCCGAGCAAGGATTCTCTCGTGAGCTTGCCGGTTCCGTTACGGGGAAGCTTGGGGAGGAGGTGAAGCGGTCTGGGAAGGAACATGGGGTCAATGACGGTTCGAAGCGCAGACAGAATGTGCTCCGCAGCCTTTCCGGGCGCAACCACGAAGGCGATCAGACGTGTGACCGAAGGTCCCTTATCATCCGGGAGAAAAAACACGCCATCCTGCACCCCCTCGATTTCGTTCAGTTTCTGGTTCAGGTCGCTCAACGAACCCCGGTGCCCTCCGATATTCACCAGATCCGTGCCGCGTCCATGCAACACGAAGTGATGTGGCGCTTGTATCGATACCAGATCGGGAAAGGAGATCGGCTCACGTAAGTATGGCGCCTGCAGAGAACACCCGGCTGAATCCTGATGCAGCGTGATCCCATCCAACACGTGCCAGGTGTCCTCGGCGACCGTCCGCCTTGTCGCGAGACTTCCGGCCTCCGTGAACCCGTACACCTCATAGACGCTGGTTTGGAACGAGGTTTCGGCTTGTCTCGCCAGCGAGCGGGCAAGAGGCGCGGTTGCGGAGAGAATATATTTCACGTGAGGCAGCCGTGAGCCAGCCGTTACACAAGCCCGGATGTGTAACGGGGTAGTGACAAGTATGCGCGGTGATGGAACTTCCGCTAACGCTGACCGCACATCTTCTGGGAACAGCGGACGTCCCGCATGGAACGCCATCCCATGTTGGATGGGGAGCATAATGGAGGCTTCGAGCCCGTACATGTGGTGGTGAGGAACTGTCGCCACAATGGTCACAGGATCGGAAGCCTTCAGCCCAAGCCGGGAACCCGTGCTCCGAGCGACTGTGACTAAGGAGCCCCAGGTTTTGGAATGAGAAAGAGGGCTGCCCGTACTGCCTGACGTAAAGGCCACGACGGCTGGGTGGTCAACGGGAATTTGGGGAATCTTTGCCGTACAGGTCGGATACCATCTACTCTGGGGAATCTGATAGGAGGGAAAATGTTCGACTTGTTCCGTGTCATCGACAAGACAATAGCTGGCGGCATAGTCTCGAGCGAGCTGGCCCAAGGCGCCCGGCGCGCGGCTAGGAGGAAGCAGCGTGGTCTGTCCTCGAACCAATGCAGCGGCGAACCCAACCAGGAAGCGATAGCGGTCATCAACCAAGTTAATGACCGTGGGCTTTTCGGGAAGCAGGTCAGCAAGGGCTCCCACGTCAGAAAGAAAATGGCTATAGGTAATCGCGTGGCCGTTTTCCCAGGCCAATACTCTATCAGCGTGGTAGGGGCCGAACAACGCGGCGGTGGTCATAGTGCTACTTGCTGCTACTTCGTGCGATGTTTCTCGATCGACTGACAGAGCGAACGGAGTGAGGCGAAGGTGGCGACTGTTTCCGGATCATCTGAACGTATCTTATACCCATAGCATTGAGAGATCACGAGCGACAGCTCGAGCGCGTCAATCGAATCAAGGCCAAGACCTTCGTTGAAGAGCGGCTGTTCTGGCTGAATTTGCACAGGATCAATGTTTAGATTAAGCGTCTGCACGATGAGTTTCGCAACGTCCGCTTCCAGTGCTGAGAGATCGAACACCGATTTATCATCCCATGTATGGGGTGGGCCTTCAGAAACCATTGCACCGGGCCATCCTTACACATTCAATTCGCAGGTTGTCAATCAGCAAAACTCCGTGCGCCATTTCTCGCTGAAATAGGAAGACGGTCGCTGGTGATCGGAATCTTATTCGAAACCCTCCTCTAACCGCTCGATTCTGCTGCCTGTACGCGTAGGTTGCAAGCGTACCGGAACCTCACCGTTTCGATCATGGTGGCTTGCGGCAATGTCAAAGGTGAACACTTTACGACAATACCGCCGCCTATGAACCATAGTAACAGGCATGTCGCTTCTAGACTGGTCAGAATTGCTCACAGTGACCCGTCACAAAGGCTGATCCCGGCTTCCTTCATATGTGAATCCAGTCTGTCCTTCCTGCCACAGGAATTTCCTTCCCACTGAGCAATTGTGACCAGACAGGCATCGGGCGTCTCGGCATACTATTCATTAATAGTCGCTGCTGTCTTAGCCAAGGAGGTGGCATCATGACCTGTAGAGTTGCCCGCTCGTATCAACACTTCATCCAGATGGAGCCGGTCCCCTGCTCTGAATGTGGATCGACCTGTCTGGACGTGCGTGTGGCCTCAGGGATTCTAGGGCCGCATCTGTGTCCGATCTGCGCCCAGTCCTTGAGCCCGCGCGTCGTGTCTTCCATCCACGCGCCGCGCGTGCCGATGAGACATCAGCAGGTCGCCTGAACGGGAGTCGCCGAGAACCGGGCATCATCAGAGAAACGGGGGGCCACGATCCTGCTTGAAGGATTGCAACGATCGCGACTGGGGCAATGAAATCGAGAGCGTGATCTTGGGGCCCGATGCCTGATTGCTTGTTTATCTTGTTTATACGGAGATGAACTGTAAAGGCCGGGGAATGGTATTCGTCTCAAACCAACGGGTCCTGGACCTGGAAAAATTCCAGATGGCCAATGGACATCGAGTCATTGCGGGTCAAATGTAAAAGGGAAAGAAAAACGTAGTCTGTTCATGCCGGCGAGCATCCGTAGTTACGGTCGAAGAATTTTCACCGATGGGAATCCATGTAGATTACGCATCTCACTTTAACCAGGAGGAAACACCATGCTGAGTTGGGCTATCACATTTCTTGTCGTGGCCATTATCGCAGGAGTATTAGGACTCTCCGGGGTGGCCGGGACTGCGACCAACATCGCCTATGTCCTGTTTGTCCTTTTCGTGATTCTTGCGCTGGTCGGCTTTCTCACGGGTCGTAAGCCAACCGCCTAGCGGCAGATTACGAACATACCGAAGCCTTGCGTCGTCCGCGCACTGAGGGTGTGATGGTGTGTCATACATGCCTGGTCTAGCCTGAAGGCGTTGTCAATCTAACTCCTCTTCGGCAGACCGGGCAGTATGATAACCCAAACACTCAACTACCAATGTCATCGCTTTTCATCAGAAATCATGAGCCATGCCATCTGGCTCTATCATCGATTGTGTTTGAGCTTCCGCGAAGTCGAAGAACTCTTCGCTGAACGTGGAGTCACGGTGGCGTGCGAAACCGTTTGCCAGTGGTGTCCGAAGTTTGGGCCAGCCTATCTGCAGAAGGGATGGTGTCACTGCTCGATCCATCGGTTCCATTGTGCGTACCGCCGTTTAAGTTGACAATGCCATCATTGTAGAGCGAACAATCATAGACAGTCAGCTTGGATAACTCAAAACCGGAGTGTGCCATGCCCCTTTTCTCTCGTCTTGTTTCCCATCAGAGGCTCGGAGTACGGGGCGCGCTTCTGTGCCTCGCGGCGAGTGCGGTCTTTCCTCCACATGTTCTGGCCGGAGCCTTGGACCAACTTTCTGACTTGACCGACAAAGCGGCTCAGGCCGTGGTCACCCTCAAGGTCCGCGACAACTTCAACAGCGAGTACCTCTACGATGTCAGTGTGAAGAACTTGTCGTCCGATCCCTTAGTAGGAGAGTCGCTCATCATCGTTCTTGACAAGATTACCAACATTGGTGGCAACGAATGGATGGCGGGCACGAGCGAATCAAACCTGACACGCATGGAGATCCTGGGGCAGGATGGTGAAACAGAGGACGGCAAACCGTACTTTCGTATTCCTCGCGGATCCGGTCCGGATCTGCCTCCCTACACCGAAAGCAGTCCTGCAGCCGTGCGGATTCGAAATAAAGACTATCTCATCGTGTTCACTCCGGTGTTTCGGGTGTATGGAATAAAACGGCCGCCTGTCTCGCCGAAACCGAAGGAGCGAGTGTCGCCAGTGCCCCCAGGCAAGACTCCCGCCGATAAGCTCATTCAGCTGCTCATCCAGAAAGGCGTGCTCTCTGAAGAAGAAGGACGCGAGCTCTATCAGCATTAATTTGTCGGGCAGCGAGTGGCACAACTGATTCGTCCTGGCAATCAGATAAACTGATCAATTGTGAGCAGATTGCGAGTCGCGCTCAGTGCAGAATAAATTTAGCCTCAATCCAGACCTAGACTGATGCCTAAGCGTGAATGTTTTTCGGTGCGGTCGATGGCCTGAGGTCCCGGACTCGGCACTGCAAAGAATATATGAGCAGACTCTATGAAATGTGGTGTGAGAGCTTAGCTGGTCGGTGAAGGTATTCTACTCGGGTAAGACATTCCTTAAACGGAGGTGATATATGAGCACTCTACTTCTCATCATTATCATTCTATTCCTCGTTGGCGCCTTGCCTACGTGGCCCTACAGCGCGAAGTGGGGCTATGGCCCCAGCAGCGGACTAGGCCTGATCCTGTTAGTCTTGGTCATTCTGCTGTTGACTGGTCGGATGTAATCGGCGGCGGAAAAGCTTTGTCGGCCAGTAGGCCGGCAAAGTTCTGCTGTGCCTATGTGATGTTCGCAACGAGCTAGCCGTTGCGCACAGAATCAATACGGCCGACCACCCACAGCATCACTCATGACCTTGAGGACCTATCCTCGTCGATCTCCTCGAATTAGAAAGTTGCATCCTCACAGTTTTGCGGCTGTACAGATCGTCTTCTCTGAACCGAGACGGTTTCGTGACTTGCCCCTTGTGTTCCAAAGAGCATTCTCGCGCTGATAGCGCTCCCCTAAATGATGACGAAGGCCATGCAGCTGGAGCCTGCGACCTGTTGACGACCCAATTCGGGAAAGCCATCGAGACAGGCCAGCCGACATCGCCGACACGACGAGGGCACGTATAACGCGAAGGTGGCGCCTCATGCTCCCTAATCATTCATTTCTTCTCACATGATCAATTCTGACCAGACCGCCGTCGGGCTTCTAGTCATACTGACAGTGTGGAGGGAGGTTTGGATGTGCCAGGACAGATTGGTATGGCCACTGAGATAAAGATGCATAAATACAGGAGGAGGACATTGTTGGAGAGGAACTGAAAGAGAAATATGGCAAGTTTACTGATGACGACACACCTTGGATTTCGCTTAAGGAGAACATGATGCACACACGTTATGGACTGATACTTTGCACGGCTCTGGTTTTCGGTGGGGCACTGATCGCTGGATCCGCGCATGCGCTGGACAAAGCCAGTGACAAGACTCCGATCAACGACACGTGGCTGACGGCGAAAACCAAAATCGCCCTGGCTGCTGATAGTCGGGTCAAAGGAAGGCAGATCGATGTTGAGACCACGCAGGGTGTGGTGCTGCTCCGCGGCAAGGTGGACTCAGACGCAGCCAAGCAGGCGTCGGCGGAAATCGCCAAAATGCTCGATGGGGTCAAAAGTGTGAAGAACGACCTTGAGGTTGTCGCCCCAGCGGCACGTGAGGCGGTGGAGGACAAGGATGACGCCATTACGACACACGTGAAGGAACAGATGGCCAAAGATACACATCTGAAGAAAGCCAATATTGCAGTCCAGACCAATGCAGGGGTCGTCTCGCTGACCGGCGAAGTTCGGGACCTCATGACCAGTGGCAATGCGTCCTGGACCGCCCGGCAGGTTGCCGGTGTAAAGTCTGTCAAGAATGATCTCACGGTAAAGGAGTAGGCCGAGAGGTTTAGGCACAGAGAGGGGGCCGGTCATCAAGGCTGGCCCCCTCCATGCGGGGAGGTTCCAGAATATCCGTTTGGCACAACAGAACTTCGGTGGCCTGCAAGTCTGACAGCGACGCGCTCAGTCGAGCAGGGCAAGAGAAGAGCTGTCAGCAGAATGCGTCACCTGCGTTAGCCTGATTGGTTTCCAGGTGAACGGGATAGCAAGAGGCTTTTCAGCCTCAGCCAGATGGAGGTCCTTATGAAGGCCCTCAAGTCGTGCAATCTTGTCTTGGCCATCGTCATTGTCGGGCTCGCAGCGGTTCTGGGAACCTGGGCGGAAGCCCAGTCGCCCTCCAAATCGTCACCTTCCATGATTGTCATAGGCAAAGTGTCTCAGGTCCAAGGGGAGTTTCATATGACCAAGGATCCCCAAGGTCTGGACACGCTCGACATCGTGGACAATTCTTATGTCATGACAGATCGAGCCGGAAAAGAGTTGCGTCTCGAACTCAGCGATGACACCAAGGTCCTGAATCGGGTCAATCTAGGGGACAAGATCGAAGCCAAGATCTCAAGCGAAGGCCATACGCTCTCGGTCATACGGCTTAAGCCATAACACACGAGATCGGTAGGAAGAATGAGATCATCCCTCGTCTCGTCAGATTCAGCCTTGAGGCAAACACCTTGATGGTGTGCATTGAATTCTAGATTATTACGGAATCCTCTGTTTCCACGAATTGATCTGGAAGTTTCATACACATGGGCGGGCACATTCGGTAAAACCAAAGACGGCCTGGCTTACATCGGCCAAACTCCTGAATTTCCGCATGCCTATTTTGCGCTCGGCTACGGTGGAAATGGCATTACGTTTAGTGTCATTGCAGCGAAGATCATTACCGACCTTCATCTGGGGCGACCGAATCCAGATGCAGATATCTTCCGGTTTGATAGATGAATAACGGGGCCAGCATTGCTTAGCGAGTTGGCAGGTCGCTACCCTTATGACGTAGCGACCTGTAAGCGTTCACGTGGGCAATGGCTACTACCCCTCTGACTCGCTGTGACCTGATTCAAGCTTGGGTCTGTCGTACAGCGGCTTCACTATTGTGACAGGCATCAGTGTTTTGGGCCGATCGAGTCGCGACCCTCTTTATTTCCATGCCCGGCATCGGTTTATGGCAGCGAGCGAATCGACAGCGCATGATTCTGAGCGTTCATCTTTGCCTCAATGCGATCGCCCTTCTTTACTTCTCCAGCCATCTGGGTCGTTTTATCGGTATGCATGCGTACTTCTTTGCCGCCCTTCACCTTGACGAAATAGTTCCCATCTTTGACGCGGACCAGTTCGCCCGTGATCGTCTTGGCGCCTTTCGCGGGGCTACTTTCCACCTTACCGTTTGTTTGCTTATCATCATCAGATTGATAGCCTTGCCGATCAGATTGGGAGTCAGTCTTCATCACGTCTGAGGCCGAAGGCGCATGCTCGGCCTGCGCCATGTTGGACAATCCGAGACACAGTAACAATCCGCACGACAGGGCACCGATCAGTTTTGGAATGGATACCATTTGAGCCTCCTTGGATAGATGTGAAACACGCTTATAACTGAGGCTACGCTCTTCGGGGCTTGCTTGCTGAGCAATTGTGACCAACTTCCTGTAATCGGTCTTGTCATAATTAATCAAAATCAACACGCCAGTAACGGAGCACTTCGCGAGGTGAGGGAACTGTGAAAGGAACGACAACCATGACAGCACAACCTGGAATGACCAGGTCTCGCTTTATAAGCATCATTATTTCATGACCAGCGGGATCAATTCCGTTGGCATGACGGATGAGTTACTCCAGCCTGCTCTGGGGAACGAGCCCAAGAAAGTGTTTATGGAAGCCACCGAGGGTCTGGGCCAGGCGGCCTTTGGCCAATACAGATCATGAAAAACCGTCTGTGTCCTAGAGTTGTTCCTAGTTCATTAAGAACGAGAGTGGAGGCATTTTAAAAACAGAATTGGTAAAAGATTCAGCCTTCAAAAAAACAGCCATTCAATGAGAACGGCAGAACGGAGTGATGATGTTCTTTCAACGAATTAAAACTCCTGGCATTGCCCACAACGCATATCTGATCGGCACCGAGGGTATTGGCATTCTCGTGGACCCACGGCGAGACATAGACGAATATTTGACCATCGCACGAAAAAATAAACTGTCGATAAAGTATGTATTGGAAACACACCGACAAGAAGATTTCGTCCTTGGTTCTGCCTATGTGCGACTCATAACAGGGGCACAAGTTATATCTGGCAAACATGAGTACTTCGCCCACAGTGATCAATCGCTCGCCGACAATGAACGAATTGCAATTGGGGAATTGATATTCACATGTCTGTACACTCCGGGTCACACTCCGGAAAGCGTCTGCTACGCAGCGTATTTGAAGAATCAGCCGGATAGGGCCTGGGCTGTTTTCACCGGTGACACGTTGTTTATTGGAGAAGCAGGCCGGACTGATCTGCCTGATGTCACGAAAACTGATGATAATGCGGGTATTCTGTTCGATAGTATCCACAATAAGATCAAACCGTTGGGCGCGCAGACATTGCTTTATCCTGCTCATGGGTCGGGCTCGGTTTGCGGGGGAAACATTGCGAACAATGACGAATCGACGCTCGGATTGGAGTGCCTCTATAATCCGGCATTCATCCATACTAGAGCGGAGTTCATTGAAAAGAAAGTCAAGGAGCGCATTCCTCGACCTCCTTATTTTCGTTTGATGGAAGAAGTAAACCTAAAGGGAGGCATGGCGCCGAGCAGAGATCCGGAAACAATCCCGAATGTACTACCCGACGATTTCAATCGTGAATCGACAACTGACATTGTCATAGACACGCGGTTGCCCGAGGCATTTGCGGGCGGTCATATTCCAGGCTCATACAGCATATGGTTAGACGGGCTACCAGTATTTGGCGGCTGGATCGCCAATGAAAGAACGCGGATCTATCTCGTGCTGGAGCGACCAACCGATTTGCGGCAAGCGTGCCTGCACCTTCAGCGCATTGGCCTCGATAACATTTGTGGAGTCCTAGCCGGCGGGTTCGAAGGGTGGCGCGATGCGGGCCTTGAGATCGAGACGTCGGGCACTCTGAGTGTGACATCTCCACAGATGGAAGCGACCTCCATGTCAATCCTCGACGTGCGGGAGATCACAGAGTATGAAGAGAGCCACATCGACGGATCGAAGCACGCATACGTAGGCTTTCTGAGCAAGCTGAAGGACGGCGCCGGTCAGTTCGACCCGAACAAGGCGCTCGCTGTGACTTGCAGTGTTGGACATCGAGCTAGTGTGGCCGTCAGCATTCTCCTTCGCATGGGATTCGTGAATGTATTTAATCTTCTCGGGGGGATTACCGCATGGGAGAAGGTTGGAAAGCCGTTAGTTAGCGGCCCAGATGCACTGCAGAGTCTGGAGCTGAAGGAAATCGGCCAAGGCAGTACAAGAGAATCGTCGTCACAATCTTTGCCGACACCCGCATGAAACCATACATACAACATACTGCATTTGTGCTGACGCTATTCAGTTCTGTGAGTCTTTTTGCTCAGGATGGTTCCACTTATTCGATCGGTGGATCTTGGTCGCCGTATGTAGCCGGGGGGCTGATTGGGATATTGACGTGGCTGACCTTTTATTTTTCAGAACATCCGATCGGCGCGTCCTCTTTCTATGCGACCGTGGCGGGATTTATCGGGAAGGCTGTTGCCCCCCGTCATACAGACACGCTCCCTTATTACAGGGAAAATCCGCCCATGGTTAAGTGGGAGTTCTGGTTCGTACTTGCGATAATAGTGGGATCGGCATTGGCCGCTGCTTCAAGCGGAGAGCTATCGCTGCATGGACTCCCTCGAATGTGGATGGATCAATATGGCCCAGACAGTGGTCTCGGGTACGCCAGCCTGAGTTTTGTGGGAGGTGTGCTGATGGCCTTTGGAGCACGACTCGCCGGCGGTTGTACGAGCGGACACGGTCTCAGCGGAACTTTGCAACTGAACATCTCGTCGTGGGTCGCGGTGATCTGTTTTTTTGTGGGTGGGCTCGTCACTATTCGGTTAATTTATTAGACTACTCCTATGCGCGCTCTGAGTGCGAAAAATGCGAGCAAGATCGGCCAACCAGTATTGTTTGGTTTGATGTTTGGGTTTCTCCTGCAAAAAGGGGGCGTAGCCAAATACCATGTGCTGGAGGGACAACTCTTGCTTCGTGATTACACGGTTCTCAAGGTGATGCTGTCGGCAATTGTAGTTGGAATGATCGGCGTATATTTTTTGCACGAGAGAGTCGGCACCAAGTTACATCTAAAGCCGACAAAACTCGGGGCCAATATGCTTGGTGGTTTGATTTTTGGCGTCGGTTTTGCTCTCGCTGGATATTGTCCGGGCACCGGGGCAGCCGCGCTGGGTCAAGGAGATCTACCGGCGATCATTGTAATGCTCGGTCTTGTGGTCGGTTCTTATGGTTATGCCGAGTTGTCGCGATTCTTGAAGAACACCGTGGAAACCTGGGGTGATCTGGGGAAAAGAACTTTGCCGTCAGTATTGGGAATGAAGACCTCCACGACCGTTGCGGCGGTGGCGGTTCTATTAAGCGGAGCACTGTTCATCATTCATTCCATGCAGCAGTGATACGATTCCCCACATCAGCCACGAGCACGACGGCGATCTCGTCCTAAAAAATCGCCTGCTGACTGGTTCTTTGAAAACAGACAAATTCGTAGAACCCCAAAGAGGA
>LNFM01012126.1_pt1 | contig 15792 bp, 12 predicted proteins | sample 596031 | NCBI WGS metagenome assembly LNFM01 (sample SAMN04254537, study PRJNA301005) | activated carbon metagenome | isolation source: dual media filters at the Ann Arbor, Michigan drinking water treatment plant | place: USA: Ann Arbor | reverse complement strand
TGGCGCAGGACATGCCCGAGACCGAGCAGAGCGCAACCGACTTTGTGATTGAAGGCGATACGGTGCTGCTTGAGGCCCGCGCTGAAGTAGCCGCCGCCGAAGAGAGCGGCGATGGCGAGCGCATGGCCAATGCCTACATGCACCTTGGCGAAGCCGGCGAATACGAGGCGCAAGCCAAGGCGCAGGCACTGATTCTGGGCTTGGGCTTCAAGACTACTGAACTCGACAATCCGGTGAACAGCTTTTCCGGTGGTTGGCGCATGCGCTTGCAACTGGCACGGGCGCTGATGTGTCCGTCTGACCTACTGTTGCTTGATGAACCGACCAACCACTTGGACTTGGATGCACTGGTGTGGCTGGAGGCGTGGCTCAAGCGTTATCAAGGCACCATGGTGGTGATCAGCCATGACCGCGAGTTTCTGGATGCGGTGACGGGCGTGACCCTGCATATTGAAAATCAGAAGCTCACGCGCTACGGCGGCAACTACAGCACCTTCGAAGACATGCGCGCCGAGCAGATGATTCTGCAACAGGCGTCTTTCGAGAAGCAGCAAGACAAGATCGAACATTTGCAGAAGTTCATTGCGCGCTTCAAGGCCAAGGCGAGTAAGGCCAAGCAGGCGCAGAGCCGCGTCAAGGCGCTGGACCGCATGGAGCGTCTGGCACCGGTGCTGACCCAGGCGGACTTCAACTTTGAATTCAAGGAACCGCTCAATCTGCCTAACCCCATGCTGACGCTGGATCGTTGCGAGCTGGGCTATGCCCCGCTGGACGATGCGCCTGAAGGTGCTGGGCCGACGGTGATTGTGCGCAACGTCAAAAAGTCTGTCATGGCCGGGCAGCGCATTGGCATTCTTGGTGCCAATGGGCAGGGTAAGTCGACCTTGGTGAAAACCATTGCTGGGGCGATTCCGGCGATCAGCGGTACCGTTACGCAGGGTAAGGGCTTGAGCATAGGCTACTTTGCCCAGCAGGAGCTGGACGTGCTGCGCCCACAAGACAACCCGTTAGAGCACATGGTGCGACTGGCCAAAGAGAGCAATCTCACCGGCCGTGGCGGTAGCCAGAGTGGCCGCGAGCAGGACTTGCGCACCTTCCTCGGCACCTTCAACTTCGCCGGCGATATGGTCAAGCAGGCCGTTGGCAGCATGAGCGGTGGCGAGAAAGCACGCCTCGTCCTGTGCATGCTCGTATGGCAACGCCCGAACCTGCTGCTGATGGATGAACCGACCAATCACTTGGATTTGGCCACACGCGAAGCGCTGAGCATGGCGCTGAACGAATTCGAAGGCACCGTGATGCTGGTCAGCCATGACCGTTCATTGTTGCGCGCAGTGTGTGATGAGTTCTGGCTGGTTTCGCGCGGTGGCATTGAGCCGTTCGACGGCGATCTGGACGATTACCAACGCTATTTGCTGGAAGAAGCGAAACGTTCGCGCGAAGACTTGAAAGAGGCGCAGCGCGCTGCCCGTTAGGACTGCACTTTTGATTACCTCAAGCCAGCCCGAAATAGCGTTCAAAGTAGGCAGATAGCCTATCCAGCACCGTCTGCTTCTTGATCGAGTGATTGTTGGTTTTTGAAAATCTCGATACGGGCGGCAGAATTTTGGTGATGGCCGTTCCGGTGGCTGCAATGCTGCCATCCCGAAATGCGTTTTCAATAAAGCTGAGTGTTGCATCACCGTTGAGGTTTTCTTCAGCGATGATGCGCGCCAGCTCCTCAGCCTTCTTTGCTGCGACAAAGGCCTGCCACTGAGCATCCACCTTGGCCTTGGTGTTCACCGATGCCACAAACTGCTCAATCAGATCCTTCTTGTTGCGCAGTGACGGGCTGGAATTGATGGCGCGCTCGATGGTGGCCAGAATTTCCTTGTCGTCACCGCCGCCTTTCTTCTTCAGGTACTGCTCGACCAACAGCAGGATGTAATCGACATTGATTTCAACCTGCTTGATCAGCTCGATCTCGAACACTACGTCGTCGTTGATCGACTCTTTCTCTGCCTCTGATGTGCTGCGGAATTCGGCGTATAGATTCAGATAAATGCTCTGGTAGTCCTGAAACTCGCGTTGGGACAGTATTTCATTGCCGCTGAAGTCATCAAACGCCGTCAGGATGTTCTTCAGCCGCAAAATTGAGCCGAACAGCTTGATGAAGGCCTTTTGCGCAGCCTCGCCGACGATGGCATGGCCCAGTGGGAACCCCTCTACCAGCTCGGCAACCCGTTTCTCGTATTCCTGGTAGTACTCGGTATAGGGCTTCAACAGCACAATGCCCTTGGCATCCTTGTTGCCAAACAGGGCCAGCGCGTCGTTGGTTTCCTGCTCCAGATTGCGGAATGAAACGACATTGCCGTAGGTCTTGACCGAATTGAGGATGCGGTTGGTGCGTGAATAAGCTTGAATCAGGCCGTGGCTTTTCAGGTTCTTGTCCGCCCATAGGGTGTTGAGGGTGGTGGCGTCAAAGCCAGTCAGGAACATATTGACCACGATCACTACGTCCAGCTCACGCTTCTTCAGGCGCAGTGACAAATCCTTGTAGTAATTCTGGAACTTGTCTGCTGATGTATCAAAGCTGGTGCCGAACAGGGCGTTGTAGTCCTGAATGGCAGCATCCAGAAAGTCGCGCGAGCTTTTATCCAGACTTTCAGTCTCGAATTCTTCTTCGCCCAGCAGCTCGTCGCTTTCCGCTTCGTTTGCTGCAAAGCTATAGATCAAACCGACCTTCAGCTTTTGCGCGTTGGGCAGGGTCTTCTGTTGGTCTGCGAATTCGGCGTAATAGAGCTTGGCAGCGTCAATGGAAGCGCAGGCGAATAGCGAGTTGAAGCCAGCCAAGCGTTTGCCGTCGTGACGATAGCTGCTGGCGCGCTTGGTTTTCTGGTCGAAGTGCTCGCGGATATAGCCAACGATCTGGCTGATGCGCTCGGGTGCCAATAGCGCCCGCTCGGTGTCGATGGCCGACACCTTCTTGTCCTTGATCGCCGGGGGCAATTTGATGGTGTTGATGTAGTCAATACGAAACGGCAACACGTTCTTGTCGTTGATCGCATCAACAATCGTGTAGGTGTGCAGCTTGTCGCCAAAGGCTTGCTCGGTGGTACGCCGTAGCGGGTTGCCACTCGTGCCTGAGTTCTCGGCAAAGATGGGTGTGCCGGTAAAGCCGAACAGGTGATAACGCTTGAACACCCGCGTAATTTCGGTGTGCATGTCGCCAAACTGGCTGCGGTGGCATTCGTCAAAAATTACCACCACATGCTGCTCATACACCGAATGCTTCTTGTTCTTGGCCACGAAGCGCGCCAGCTTCTGAATGGTGGTGATGATGATGCGGGCGTTAGGGTCTTCGAGTTGCTTTTGCAAAACTGCCGTGGAGGCGTTGGAGTTAGCTGCGCCTTTTTCAAAGCGCTCATATTCGCGCATGGTCTGGTAATCCAGATCCTTGCGGTCCACCACGAACAGCACCTTGTCGATATGCGGCAAGCCCCGCGCCAGCTGCGCCGCCTTGAAACTGGTCAGCGTTTTTCCGCTGCCGGTGGTGTGCCAGATATAGCCGCCCGCCGCGACGGTACCCAACTGCTTGTGATTGGTGGCCGTGGCAATGCGTTGCAAAATGCGTTCGGCCGCCACGATCTGATAAGGCCGCATCACCAGCAGCTTGCGGTCTACGTCGAAGACGCAGTATTTGGTCAGGACGTTGAGCAGCGAATGCTTGGCGAAAAAGGTCTTGGTAAAGCCGGCCAGCTCGGTAATCGGCTGGTTACGCGCATCGGCCCACCAACTGGTGAAAGAAAAGCTGTTCGAGGTTTTGCTCTTGCTACGCTTTGACGACTGCTCTTTCAAATGCCCGTCACGCACCGTGTTGCTGTAATACTTGGTTAGCGTGCCGTTGCTGATGACGAAAAGCTGCACGTATTCAAACAAACCCGAACCCGCCCAAAAGCTGTCGCGTTGGTAACGGTTGATCTGGTTAAAGGCCTCACGAATATCCACACCCCGGCGCTTGAGTTCGATGTGCACCATGGGCAGGCCATTCACCAGCACCGTTACATCGAAACGCGTAGCGCGTGTGCCTTCGGCCTCGTACTGGTTAATCACCTGCAAGACGTTGTTGTGGATATTCGCCTTGTCGATGAGGTAAATGTTCTTGGTGGTGCCATCATCACGCTTCAAGACCTGAACATGGTCTTCCTGAATGCGCGTAGTTTTCTCCAGAATGCCATCGTTGGCACCCGCAACGCAGGTGCTGAAAAAACGCTCCCACTCGGCATCAGAGAACGTTAGTTTGTTGAGCTTTTCCAACTGGCAGCGCAGATTGGCGACTAGCTCGGCTTCCGTTGTAATGGACAGGTAGGCATAGGCCTGCAACTGCAATTGCTTGATGAAGGCTTTTTCCAGATCGGCTTCGGACTGGTAAGTCGCCTCACGCACCCCCAACGCTTCGGGCAGAAACTCGGCCACCACCGTGCTCTCGTTGGAGAGCGCAATCGCCTCATAGCGCACGGCTTTGGGGGCTTCGCTCATGCGGCTTCCTTGAAAGTGAGCAGGCTGTCGCGGTAGTGTTCGTACTGCTGGCGGCGGGCGGCGATTTCGGCGGGGAGCCCGATGGAGATATCGTTTACGAGTGCGTCGAACTTGTCGAGGATGGCGACGATGCGGGCTTGTTCTTCGAGCGGGGGCAGCGGAATCAAGAAATCTTCAACCTGTTTCTTTGAAACTGCGGGAATCCCACCTTTTTGTTGCTCTTCAATAAATTTCTTCTGAGATTGTTTTAGGAAGTGATAGGCAAAATCCCCATTCAATCCAGCCCCTTCTGTTACTCCAATTGAATAGCAGCTATTCCCGGCCCAATATGGCACCGAAATTCGGTTAATAAAGCCAGCATTCGCACCCCTAGCGCTCATGATGATTTTATTTCCCGTATTGTTGAATTTGTCATAGAACCCCGTCGGTGAAGTCCCCCCGTTATAAACAGGATATTCCGCGGATGGGTCTTGCTTGTTCTTGTGAACAAATTCACCAATAGTTATTTCTGCAATTGTGCTCAAAGCTGTCCAGCACATGTCATCAGGCTTATCAAAACTCAGTAGCGCGTTGCGGTAGTGCTGGTACTGCCGCCGACGCGCTTCCAGCTCCGCTTCCAGCTCCGCTTCCAGCTGAGTGAAAGTGTCGAGCACGTTCACGATTTCGCGTTGCACTTCGAGCGGTGGGACAGGGATGCGAAATGCCTTTACTGCCCCATCCGTGATTGCTGGATAGCTTGCGCCACGTTGATTGGCTTCTACGTAGTTGTAGAAATTTTCTGCACCGAGTAAATGAAACAGGTAGTTTGGAAGAAGAAATTTAGTTTTTGGGCGAAGAACGCAATAGCCCGTGCTACATATTTGGCCGTCGTATTCGGGTGGAATTAGGCAGTAGCGCTTGAGCATTGGCCTTGTCGTTCCGAAAACCACATCACCTTCGCGCACGATTTGCTGTGCGCGACTAGGTGCAGTCTCGCTATCAATGATTTCCGTATCCCCGATAACGTGTGTATGGCGATCAACTGATGTTAGGTCGATATATTTGAACTCATCTCCTTGAACATCCTGCCATCGAATATTCGTAGTTCTTTCAAGTAAACCACCAAGCTCCTTGAACTCCACCCCCTCCGGGCAATGCTCCGCAATCAGCTCATCAATCCGGCTCATGGTTTTTTCTTCCCGCTGATTTTCTTCTGCACTGTCTTTACGGTTTCCAGATAGGCGGCTTCGACCTCGGATGGCTGCTCGTTGAGCTGGGCGCGGAACTTCGCGTATTCCGTTTCAGCATGGGTCAGCGCGTCCTGATGGCTGACCTTGCCTGCGCCTTTGAGGGCTTTGCCGCCCATGGCGGCGATCAATTGCTCCAGATGCGCTAACCAGTCCTTCATGTAGGTGGGCTCATGGTTCATGGCGCGGAATTCAGCAGCGTCGAAGTAGGCCGATACCAGCGTATTGAGGCGCTTGAGTTCGTTGGCATCGAGGTAGTTCTTGGCGTTGCCAACCTCGGCCTTGGTGGGCTGTTTGCCACTGAACGACAGTAGACCCATGAAGGGTTTGCCTGCATCGGCGCGTGCGGCGATGACTTCGGCTGCTGTTTTGCCGTGCGCGGCGTAGTGCAGCTTGTTTTGTACGGTCTTGAAGAAAACCACGCTGGCTTCGGCTTTTGGCTCGTAGTCAACGCTGGTGGCGTAGAGATCAAGCACCTGCCGGTAAAACACCTTTTCGCTGCTGCGAATGTCGCGGATGCGATCAAGCAGTTCTTTCCAGTAACTGCCGCCGCCCAGGTTCTTGAGGCGGTCGTCGTCCATGGTGAAGCCCTTGACGAGGTATTCGCGCAGGCGCTGGGTGGCCCAGATGCGGAACTGGGTGCCTTGCTGCGACTTGACCCGGTAGCCAACCGAGATGATGACGTCGAGGTTAAAGTACTCAACCTGATAGGTTTTTCCGTCGGCGGCAGTTGTTGCAAAATCTGCAACAACTGAGTTTCGCTCTAGCTCGCCCTCGGAAAACACGTTGGCGATATGGCGGGAAATGGTGGATTTATCGCGCCCGAGCAGGTCGGCAATCTGGTTTAGCGACAGCCAAGCCGTGTCGCCGCTCAGGCGCACATCAATGGCGGGGGCATCGCCGCGCTGATACAGGATAACTTCACCGCCGGGCTGCTGGCTCATGCTTGCTCTCCCTCCAAATCGGCCACGATGGCATCAATCTGTGTCCTTAACTCGGCTTGTCGCGCCACGATGCGGGCGATCTCGGCATTGAGTGCCTTGATATCGGTGGCTTGGCGAGTGTCTTCCTGTTCTACGTAGCTACTGACGGCAATGTTGTAGCTATTGGCCGCAATGTCGGCGTTATCCACCAGACGGGCGAAATGATCGATGCTCTTGCGGCCGGTATAGGCATCAAGGATTTTCTGGCGATGTTCGGCCAGCAGCTTGTTCTTATTGCCGTTGCGGGTGAATTCGGCACTGGCATCAATGAACAAAGTGGCGTTGTCATGCTTGGACTTTTTGAGCACGACGATGCAGGTGGCGATGGTGGTGCCGAAGAAGAGATCGGGCGGCAGCTGGATAACGGCATCGACATAGTTGTTGTCGACTAGGTATTGACGGATTTTCTGCTCCGCACCGCCGCGATAGAGCACGCCGGGGAATTCGACAATCGCCGCCGTGCCATTGACCGCCAGCCAACTGAGGATGTGCAAAGTAAAGGCCAGATCGGCCTTGCTCTTGGGGGCGAGCACACCAGCTGGGGCAAAGCGCGGGTCGTTGATGAGCAGGGGGTTGGCATCCCCATCCCATTTGATCGAGTAAGGCGGATTGGAGACGATGGCCTCGAAGGGCTCGTCGTCCCAATGCGCTGGATCGGTAAGCGTGTCGCCATGCGCGACGTGGAACTTTTCGTAGTTCACGTCGTGCAGGAACATATTGATGCGGCACAGGTTGTAGGTGGTGAGGTTGATTTCCTGACCGTAGAACCCTTGGCGCACTGCATGGTTGCCAAGCACCTTGGCAAAGCTGAGCAGCAGGGAACCAGAGCCGCAGGCTGGGTCGTAGACCTTGTTGACCTCGGTCTTGCCGACCACGGTGATGTTGGCGAGTAGTTCGGAGACTTCTTGCGGGGTGTAAAACTCTCCGCCGGACTTGCCTGCGCTGGAGGCGTACATCTGCATTAGGTATTCGTAAGCGTCACCGAACAGATCAATGCTGTTTTCTGAAAAGCTGCCTTCGTTACCCGCCAGTGGTAGGTCGCCAATGGCGTCGAGGAGCTTGACCAGCTTTTCATTACGCTTGGCGACAGTGGGGCCGAGTTTGCTGCTATTGACATCAAGATCGTCGAACAAGCCTTTGAAGTCGTCTTCGCTGTCAGCGCCGTTGGCGGAGCCTTCAACATCGGCAAAGACGCGGCTGAGGGTTTCGTTGAGGTTGGCATCGTTACGCGCACCAGCACGCACATTGGTAAATAGCTCCGATGGCAGGATGTAGAAGCCCTTTTCCTTGACCGTTTCTTCGCGACCAAATTCAGCATCTTCATCGCTGAGGGCAGCGTAATCAAATGCGGTGTTGCCCGCTTTGCGTTCCTGTTCGTTCAGATAGGCGGTGAGGTTCTCTGAAATAAAGCGGTAGAACAGCATGCCCAATACATAGGTTTTGAAGTCCCAGCCATCGACGCTACCGCGTAGGTCGTTGGCAATGCGCCAGATGGTTTTGTGGAGTTCCGCCCGTTCGGTTTCTTTATTGTTGTTTGTCATCTCGGCATTTAGTCAATCAGGGTTTTGCTTGGATTCAACAGCGCCATATCAATTTTCCTGAGTCTAGCAGAGGGAAATATTGAATGACCTGTGATTATGGCGTCGGTTTTTGCGCCAGCAGGGTATCCAAAATAGCCTCTAGGTGTGAATTATTGCCACGCAATCCCACTGCGACTTTCTGAGCCCAGTCGAAATAGGCCTCAATGCGTTCAATTGGCCAATCTTTAGGTGGACTGGCAAGCAGGTCGCGCAGATTGCATATTTTGTCGGCCAATTTGACCAGCTTTGCACGAGGGCTACTGTGCGATGCGTGGTCAATTTGTAGTTGCTTGCGCTGAGTTTTGGGCAGGGACTTATCGTCGGTGACTTCCATTACGACTGCAGCAACGTCGCCACCAAAGTGGGCAACAAGTTCGTCGAAGGTAGTTTCGGTATCTTCAAGGGTGTCATGGAGTAGCGCCGCTGCTAGAACGATAGCATCCGTAACGTCGCCCTCCAGTCGCAACACATTTGCCAAGGCAATAGGGTGGTTGATGTAGGGCGACGCTTCTGCATCTTTGCGCCGCTGATCACGGTGTTTGAGTGCGGCAAACTGCGTAGCAGCAAGAACAAGGGCTAAGGCGTCTTGTTCAATTGTTGAGTCGTGTGTTAGGGAGGTCATGGGCGTTCTCCGGTTGCGGCAGGTTTGGAGTTGGTGATGAGGCCGAACTTAGCAGGCCTTAGGCTCATGGGATGAGCTTGCAATTGATTGAAAGGGTGTCTCTGCTTAGCCCAGCAGCTTCTGCCAGAACATGGCCTTGCCCATGGCAGGGTCAAGTTCATAGCCGGCATAGCCGAGCGATGTGTAGGCGGCCTTGGCTTTGTGGTTGCCTTCAAGCACCTCAAGCGTGAGCTTACAGCAGCCAAGGTCGCGCGCCAGCTGCTCGGCTGCTGCCATCAGCTGCTTACCGATGCCTTGGCCGCGGAGGGTTTCGGTCACGATGACGTCGTGGATATTGAGCAAGGGTTTGCAGGCGAAGGTCGAGAACCCTTCGAAGGCGTTGAGCAGGCCAACGAATTCGCCGTTATGTTCGGCCAGCAATGTGTGGGCGCCGGGGCGCGAGTGTAGGGCGCTGGCCAGATGGGCTCGGGTGTTGTCAGCCAGAGCCTTACCGCCGCCGGTAGGGCCGCTGGCGTATTCATCCATGAGCCGTATTGGCGCCGCCGCGTGTTCTGGCTGGCCGAGGTCGGCACGGAAGATACGTGTGTTGCTCATAGCTTCAGCTTTACTTCCGTCAGCCCACGCACTGCATTGCCGACATAGATGGCATCAGCCTTCTGAAGGTCAGCCAGTGTTAGCGGCTGCTCAACAAGCTCATCTTGCAGGCTGTGTCGCAGGATGCCGGGCAGGGCGCCTTCGCTCACCGGGGGCGTGAGCAAGCACCCGTCCTTGCGGATGAACACATTGTGGCGAGCAGCTTCGGCAATGCGGCCATGTTCATTAACAAACAGCACTTCGTAGGCGCCTTGCTCAACCGCCTTGGCATATTCGCTTTCGTACATCGTCCGTTGCGTTGTCTTGTGGCGACGGAAGAGCGAGTGGCTATCGATAGACTGGGTGCTGATGATGACGTGTGCGTTTGCTGGCACAGCCGGTATTGCAAAGTCAGCCAAGCTGAATGTACCGTCGCTATTGAGCTGCAGTCGTAGGCGCCGTGATTGGGTTTGCGGGTGATGTAAGACATAGGCAGCGAGCTCTGCTCGTATCGCTTTTTCTGGCACATAGAATCCGAACGCCAGCGCTGCCTGCTGCAGGCGCGCGAGATGTAGCTCAAGGTGGCGGATGCTCCCATCAGGCTTCAAGTGCATGGACTCTATGAGGCCGAGATCGCGGTTCACGTCCTGCAGGAAGCGTGTCTTGAGCTGAACCTCGGCATATTCGGCGGGGGCATTTGAATCATGGACGATGCCACTGCCCACACCCATGATGCCTTTCCCTTCTTCCTGACTGACTACGGTGCGGATCGGTACGCTGAAACAGAAGTCGCCATCTGGCGCGATGTAACCAATCGCGCCGGTATAGAGGCCGCGCGGCTCTTGTTCCAGCTCAGCAATCAGTTGCATGGTTCGCCGCTTGGGTGCGCCGGTGATGGAGCCGCAGGGGAACAGGGCGTTGAAAATATCCGGCAGGCCCGTGTCTGGTGCCAGCGCTCCCGTGACGGTGGAGGTCATCTGGTGCAGGGTTTGATAGGTCTCAACTTCAAACAGCGCAGGCACTTTTACACTGCCGGTGAGGGCAACACGGCCCAGATCGTTGCGCAGCAGATCAACAATCATCAGGTTCTCTGCGCGGGTTTTGGGATCGTTGCGCAGATGCGTGGTGATCTCGGCATCTTCTGCCGCGCTGCTGCCACGCGCCGCGGTGCCCTTCATCGGGCGGGTCGTCAGCGTGTTGCCCTCGCGTTGTAGGAATAGTTCTGGCGAGAGGGACAGAATGCGCGCTTCAGGAAAGTTCAGCAGTGCCGAATACGGCACGCGCTGGGTTTGGCGCAGGGCCAGATACAGGGCAATCGAACTGCCGGTATGACGAAAGCGACAGGGTAGGGTGTAGTTGACCTGATAAGTCTCGCCATCGCGGATGAGCCCATGGATGAGGCTGATCTTGTGGCTGTAGTTGGCTTCGTCTTCAGCCAGCGCAATGTCATGGATAGCGCAGTGCTCTGCATCCGTCGTCAGCGTATTCAGCCATGCGGTACTTTCCGCCGCGGTCAGCAGATCACACTCCTCGAACAACTGAAAGTGCAGCAGCGGCTGCGCGGCAATGGTTGCTGGGGCTTCTGGAAAGTGGGGTAGCGGCAAGCCCATCAGGGTATAGCCAGCTTCGTAGGCCACATAGCCGCAGGCGTGAAGGCCGCGGCTTCTGGCCACATCCAACTCGGCCAGTGCGGGCAGCACCTGATCGGGTGTGTGCGCAATGATGGCGCCCACCGGCCGGGTGTAGCGGCGTGCGGGCGTAAGCGGATCGCGGGTGTTTTCAAGCAGGGCGTTTAACCCGCCTTGGCATCGTGCCATATCGCCAAAACGGCTTCTACCGCTACAATGCCCGTATGAGCTACTTTGCCTTGGTTCCCGCAGCCGGCAGCGGCGCGCGGATGGGCGGCGCCCTGCCCAAACAATATCTGCCCCTGGCGGGCGGTCCTATGATCTCGCATGCACTGTCCGTGCTGTGCAGCCATCCCCGCATCGACAAGGTGTTTGTCGTGTTGGCGGCGGATGACGAATATTGGTCACGGTTCAATTGGCTGCCCTTTGCCGGCCGTTTGAAAATCTTGCGCTGTGGTGGCGCCACGCGCGCCGAAAGTGTCAGAAACGGCTTGGCTGCCATGGCCGATAGCGTAGGCGACGAGGACTGGGTGATGGTGCATGACGCTGCGCGTCCTTGCCTCACACACACGCTGATCGACAAATTGATTGCAGGTGTGGCGGAAGAGGATGTGGGCGGCATTTTAGCCATGCCTGTGTCCGACACCATCAAGCGCGGTATTGGCGGTGCCATCGTCGAAACCGTCCCGCGTGACGGCATGTGGCAGGCACAAACGCCGCAGATGTTTCGTCATGGTGTGCTGAGCGAGGCGCTGGTGACGCTGTCACCGGACATTACCGATGAAGCCAGTGCTGTTGAGGCAGTGGGCTTGCAACCTCGACTTATCGAAGCCGACGGCAGCAATCTCAAAGTGACCTATCCCTTTGATATGCAGATTGCCGAGTGGATTCTGCAAAGCCGTGCGGGGCCCGCATGAGCTTTGATATTCGCGTAGGCCAGGGCTTTGACGTGCATGCACTGGTAGAAGGTCGTCCGCTCATCATGGGTGGCGTGACGATTCCCTATCACCTAGGCTTGCTCGGCCATTCGGATGCCGATGTGCTGCTGCATGCGATTACCGATGCGCTGCTGGGTGCCGCTGGGCTGGGCGATATTGGCCGTCACTTCCCAGACACCGATGACCAATGGAAAGGGGCGGACAGCCGCGTGCTGCTGCGTGGGGCCATGGATGGCGTCAAAGCCGCTGGCTGGCGCGTGGCGAATGTCGATGCCACCATCATCTGCCAGATGCCAAAAATTCTGCCGCATGCACCGGCGATGGTGGCGAACATTGCTGCCGATCTGGGCATTGCCGAGGCGCAGGTTAATATCAAGGGCAAGACAACCGAGAAGCTGGGGTTCACCGGCCGGGGCGAGGGCATTGCTGCGCAGGCGGTGGCACTGTTGATCAAGGATTAGCCAGACTAGCGATCGTAGCGATAAGCGACACGGGTGATACTGGTGTCAAAACAGGGGGAGCAGGGGTGAGGTTTACTTTTTTCAGGCGCAATGCCGCAAAGCCGTACCACGAGCGTCTTCGGGCGCTGACGCTGTTCCAAGACCTGAATGCCAAGGAGCTAGCATGAGGTCCTGTTTGACGAGGGTGAAGAGGGACATGCCATCTACATCATCGTCTCTGGCCATGTGCTTATCTGCCGTAATGGCGGCAAGACCTTGATCGCTGATCTTGGGCCCGGCAATTTCTTTGGCGAGCTGGCACTGCTGACCAATGCCCCGCGTGCCACGCAAGCGCGTGCCGGTAGCAACTGTCGGGCGCTGGTGTTCTTCCGCGATGACTTCAACAGTCTCATGCATACGCATGTAGTGATTGCCTCCAAGATTGGCATCAACCTCGCACGTCACGTAGGCATGCGTCTGCGTGAGTCGGTGGTGGGGCGCCGCGTGGAGCAGTCGTTGTGATCGAGCGAGAACTGGAGGGGCAGGAAACCGGCCCTCTGGTCTGGGTTGCCATTATTTCGGCTACCTGTCTTGCCCTGTTCCTGTTCCAAAAAATTCTGTGGCTAGTGGTGCCATTCCTGCTCGCCTTGATTTTGTATTACCTGCTGGCACCGCCGGTACGCTGGCTGGTCCTGCGTGGCTGGTCCGTTGATGCGGCAACCGGACTGGTCATGAGCTTTCTGGTGGCCACTGCGGTGACCGGCATTCTGCTCGGCTTCCCTTGGCTGGCTAGTCACATGATCGACTGGCAGGACTCCTTGTCACGCTATATCAATGGCGGCTTGCAGCTGGTGGATCGCACACTCCTAATGTTGGAAGCCAATTGGTCGGTGCTTGCGGATGCAGAGATTGCTGCCAAAGTCTCTACCCAACTCAATTACTGGTCCACCAACTTTGCTGATCAGCAGGTTGAGTCGATTCTGATGAGCGCCGGCTCATGGCTGCCTATCCTGCTGCTGGTGCCCTTTATCACCTTCTTTCAGCTGCGTGATGGCCGGCGTTTCAAGGACTTCATCAGTGATGCCGTGCCAAATGCGTTTTTCGAAAAGACGCTGTTCCTGCTCAATGAAGTTGATCGCACCACGCGTGCCTATTTTCAGGGGCTGATGAAGCTCACGGTGCTTGACACCATTACGCTGGCCGCTGGGCTGGCCTTCATGGGTATGCCGGCACCGTTTGCGTTGGGCTTGATCTGTGCGGTGTTTGCGTGGATTCCCTACGTCGGTTCGATTGCCGGCGGGGTGCTGGTAGTGATGGTGGCCGCCACGGACTTTCCGGGGCAACCGGGTATGGCGTATGCCGCGGTGGTGCTCTTCATCATCGTGCGTATGCTCGACGATTTTGTCTACATGCCCATGACCGTGGGCAAGAGCCTGCACATGCATCCGCTGCTTACGGTACTGATGATTTTTGTCGGTGGCACCATCGCCGGTATTACCGGGTTAATGCTCGTGCTACCGCTGTTGGGCGTATTCATGGTGGTTGGCGGCACCATCGGTGAGATTCTCAACGATCCTCGGCTGATGGCTCGCCATCGCAATGCGCGCGTGTTGCAAAAGAAGCAGGCGAGTGCGGATTTGATCGAGCCGTAAAGATAGCTTGCCCCGCCGATCCTGCGGTTCGCCCCCACCATCTGCATCGCATTGCGCACTTTCTGAGTGCGCAATGTTTTTCTCTCTGGCTAAGGCTGACCGTAATCCTTGTTGCGCATATGGTGGGCAAGGTCGTTCAAGGCTTTGTCCAGATTGATACGCAGCCCATCATGGGCGATGCATTCTTCCATGGCCATGCGCATACATAGCATCCACTGCTCGGCTTCGTCTTTGCCGATGGCAAAGGGCATGTGACGGGCACGCAGCATGGGATGGCCAAACTTCTCGACGAAAAGCTGTGGGCCTCCCAGATAGCCGGATAGGTACATGAAGAGTTTTTCTTCGGAGCCTGACAGGTCCTGCGGGTGCAGTTTGCGGATGCCGTAAGCTTCTGGCAGGGTGTCCATCAGTTCATAAAAGCGTTGAACCAGCTTGCGGACGCCAGCTTCTCCGCCAATGACTTCGTAGGGGGTGACAGTTGCATTCATGGTGCAATCGTAACATTGGCGTCAAGGGCTTGATTGATGTGGCGCAAGGCCTCGGCGATGCCCGTCGGTTGGGGAGGGGCAGGCGCTGGTTGCTGTAACAGCCTGTGCAGCAGCAGGCCAAGCTCACCTGAGGCAGCCTGCTCGGCAGTGAGCTCGCTTGCGCGGGTATTGGCATGCAGCCACCCGATCAGATAAGGCTCTTCGGGCCAGTCGGGACGGCGCAAATATAGGACGGGAAGACCGCAACAGGCAGCTTCGGCAAATGTGCCGTAGCCAGGCTTGGTGAGCACGGCATCAACCTTGGGTAGCAGGTCGGAAAATGGCAGGCGGCTATCGTCATAAACACTGCAATCAGATCGATTTACACCCCAATCAGCGGGGACAAGAAACTGCACACCTTCGACGCTTGGCCAGTCCTCAACAGGCAACCGATGCGCGATACCGCCCATAGCCAAAAGTAACCAGCGCTTGTTCAGTGGAAGATCAAGACGCTGAGCAATCTCTTCGCGCGTCACTTCCCCCGCTGTGCTCACTGGACCAATGATTGCAAGATTGCTTAGCGCCGGCATCGGCATGCCGGGTGTGAAGCGCAGAAACTGTTGGGCGCTGGCATAGGCGTGCAGCATGGCTGCATGGATAGGCGCTGCCCAAGGTGCAGCGGCGAAGTAATGCGCAAATAGATCTGCCCAGTTGAGCGAGCACATGGCCATACTCGGTATCCCCGCCTTTGCAGCACCTGCCAGCGGCAAGGGCGAGATATTGCTGAGTACTAGGCTGGGTTGCATCGAGGCGAGTAGCGTTGCCTCCTGATCAACGCGCGCAGGCCAGTTGGCATAAGCCGCCTGATAACGCTGCGCGCTGCTTGCCAGATCGACGCGCAGCGCATCGTACATGACAAAGCCAAAATCGCTGGCCTCATGCAGATGGGTAAATGGCTGATCTATACGGCGGGACAGCTGGTCCTTCGTCAAACCACTGCGTATGGTCAGCTGGAGCGGTCGGCTGGCAGACAGCGCATTGAGAACGGGCGCGGTTTGTGCCAGATGGCCGAAGCCATGCGACGAGATATCAACAAATAGATGCGTCATGCCGGCAGAGTGAGTTGTGCGAGCAGGCCTCCGCCTTCGCGTGGCAGCAAATCGAA
>LNFM01008266.1_pt1 | contig 15793 bp, 12 predicted proteins | sample 596031 | NCBI WGS metagenome assembly LNFM01 (sample SAMN04254537, study PRJNA301005) | activated carbon metagenome | isolation source: dual media filters at the Ann Arbor, Michigan drinking water treatment plant | place: USA: Ann Arbor | reverse complement strand
TCACTCCGCCGTGCGAGGGATGCCGCAGGCGCCGATCGAGACCACGCGGGGATTGGGCGGCTGCGGGAGGAGCGAGAACGGATCGTCGGGGAGATCGGCGGCCGTGATCGCGTCGCCGACGCTCAGGTACACAGCTCTGCGGTGAGGTGGCCGACGATCGCGTGGACCTCGTCGTCGCCGACGCCAGGCGGATAGCGCGACGGCGGAACATGCCGCGCCGCGGTGTCCTCGGGCAGTAGCTCCGCCACGGTCTCCTCGACGGGTTCGAGCCACGCCTCGTCGATCGTCTCGAGGTCGTCATCCTCGACCTCGACCAGCTCGAGTTCGTCGAGGTCGAACACCTCCGCGGTGAGCGCCGAGGGGCGAGCGCCCGAGGTGACGGCGACCGCCAGCGTCCGCAGAGATCCCGATCGGGTCGGCACGGGTGGGTGTACGGCCCACGACCGCGATCAGATCGGCGGGACGTGGGAACGCCACGCCGTGGGATCGCCACCAACGCCCCATGACCCGCGCCTCGACCCTCGCCCATCCGTTGTTGGCCTGCGTGCTCGTCGTCGGCGCCTGCCATGACGAAGCGGCCGGCCCCGACGCCACCGCCCGCAGCGGCACCGCATCGACCAGCTGCAGCGCGGACGTCGAGTCCGCCACGCTCGTCGACGACACCGCGTGGACCACCGCGTTCGCCCTGCTGCCCGCGCCCGCCGCGTTCGTGCGGCCCGTCCCGAGCGTGACGTGGCTCGGCGAGCTGCCGGTGTTCGCTGCCGCCTCCGCCCGATTGACGTGGTTGGTCGAGTTCGCCGCGCCGGACGCCGCCTACCACGTCTGGGTGCGAAGCCATGGCGGATACACGACGATCGGCGCGCGCCTCGACGACGTGCCGGTGACCACGGCGACGACCGGCGTGACCAACGGCTGGTGGCGCATCGGCCACGTCGTACCGGGCGCGGGTCGCCGGCACCTCGACATCGACGTGCCGGTGGATGTGGGGATCGACGCGATCCTCCTGACCCGCGATGCGTCACTGGTCCCCGATGCGGACGTCGCGGCGGCGATGCCCGGGCTCGCCGCGCACCTGCCCTCCGGCCGCGCGCCGACGGACGCCCCCAGGGCGTATCGCTTCGCGTCGCGCAGCGAGCCCATGATCGTGGGATTCCCCCAGCGCCACGACGAGGATCCCACGGACTGGAGCCCCGACGACCCGGCGACGCCTCCCTCGCGACGGTTGTGGGCCGCCGCGGGGCAGCGCGTGCGCGTGGCGATCGCGGCGCACGCGGGCCCCGAGCTCGAGGACGACGACACGATCCTCGCGTGGGTCGGCGACCTGGTCGGACCCGTCACGATCCCCGCCAGTCGAACGGACGTCCGCTTCGCGATGCGTCGACCGTACGCCGCGACCGTCTTGGGCACCGATACGTCGCTCGAGCGACCGCTCGCCGACGTGCTCGTGAAGCACGACCAGGGCTGCGTCGACGACCGCACGCTCCCGCCAGACTCGCAGGGCATCGACGGGCCGTTCGCGTGGAGCATCCTCTCGCCCGGCGACGAGCGCCTGTTCTTCCTGACACTCGACGTCCCGCCGGACACCCCACCGGGGACGTACGCCGGCGAATTCACCGTCGGGCCCAAGCGCGACCTCGCCACCTCGACCCGCGTTGCGCTCGAACTGGAGGTCCTGCCCCTGGCCCTCGACGCCGAGGTGTCGGGCGAGAACGGCATCTACTACCCATTCTGTCCGGCGTCGACGTATCCAGCGTGCGGCGTCGGCGAGGCCTCCGCGAGCGCCTACAAGCCCGACGACATCGTCCGCTCCGATCTGCGGCGCATGGCCGACGCGGGGATCGATGCCCTGGTCGCCTACGGTGGCGCGGCGATGCTGCCGATGCTCGCCGAGGCCGGCCTCGACGATGCGGTGACCCTCGCGAGCGCACCACCCGACGCCGCGGCGATGGCCGACATCGACGCCGAGCAGGCGCTCGCTGCATCGCTCGGGATCGGCCAGGTGTCGTACTACGTCAAGGACGAGCCCACCGTCGCCGATCTGCCGACGTTGCTCGAACGACTCGACGCGATCCGAGCCGCCGGCACCACCTCCGAATCACCGTTTGCGCCGTTCTCCGTGACCGTGGCCATCAACAGCGGCAGCGTGTGGACCGCCCTCGTGGATCATGTCGACCACGCGATCATGGAACTGAACGTCTTCTGGGAGGCGTGCGGCCCGATGCAGCTGCGCGCTGCCCCTCACGCCCCCGCCGCGCGCCCGATCGCCTACTGGGCAGCGAATCGCTCGCTGCCGCGGACCGCCCGCCTGCTCGGCGGTCTCTGGCCGCGCGCGGTCGGTTACGTCGGCATCTCGCCGTGGTCGTTCCAGGATCCCGCTCCACACACCGGGCTGAACGACTTCACCGTGCGTGACGCCGGCGGCCTCGCGATCCCCACCCGCGACTGGATGGCGCTCGCCGATGGGTTGGACGACGTTCGTTTCCTCGACGCACTCGACGCGGCCCTCGCCGAGGCCGAGACATACGCGGCCAAGTGCGGCGATCCGCTCCTGCTCGCCGCGATCGCCGACGCACGGCTGGTGCGAGAGCAAGCGTTTCGGTGCATGCCGTGGCCGAGCCTCCATGGCTACGCGTGCCCGGCCATCGCCGCGGTCGGCACCGCGTGCCTCGCCCAGATTCCCCGCTCGACGCTGCTGCTCACCACCGACGACGACGACCTCGACCACCGCCGCCGGGCGATGGCCGACGCCGCGATCATGCTGGCCGACGCGATCGGAGACGCGTGCCCATCATGACCCCGCGCGCGGACCCTCGACGCGCGCCGAGCCGTCGTCCTCGAACGCCACCGACAGCACGCTGCGCAGGCTGACGTCGCCATCCACCCCGATCTCGCGCAGGACGCTGCGCGCCTCGGGCTCGGACATCCCGGTCGACGCGCGCAGCTTGATCGCGACCGCGTCGTGCAGCGCCTCGCGGGTGCGCTGCAGCCACCGCGCCGCGGTGGCCCGGTGCACGTGGTACATCGCGCCGAGTTCGTCGACGCTGAGGCGGTGGAAGACCGCCGCGCGCAGCAGGTTGCGCTCGCGCGGGGTGAGCTCGTCGAACGCCGCGCACACGCTGTCGCGCACGAGCGTCGCCCAGCGGCCCTGCTGCAGCGCGCCGTCGATGCCCTGCGATCGCCCGAGCTGCGACTCGGCGAGGGGCTCGTCGCGGGGTCGGGCATGGAGATGGCGGACGTGATCGATGACGAACCGCGTCGCCACCGCGCGGACCCACGCCTGCAGCGAGCCCTGCGCGCGGTAGCTCGCGAGCTTGGGCGGCGCGTCGGGACCCCCGACGATGATGCGCACCAGGAGGGTCTGCACCAGCTCGTCCGCGTCGTGGCGGATCCCGAGGCGGGCCGCGATCTGCCGGAGCTCGGGTGCCACGCGCCCCTCGAACTCCGCGACGGCGGTGGGATCCCCGGCGAGGACGGCGGCGACGAGCTCGAGATCCGTCATACCTCGGTAGACGCGGCGCGGCGCGGCCGGTCGCACGGGTCGGACCGTGGGCATCGGTACCGATCGTGCACGAACCTGCGTCACGCCCGGCGTGCAACCGGGCCGCGGCGGCCCCGTCCTTGGCGAGGTGGAGGAGCGCTGCGCGGACTCGGAGGTGGTGGCGGCCTGGATCTCCGGGCGGCTCGATCCCAAGGCCGCGCACGCCCTCGAGGCCCACGCGGACCGCTGCGAGGCCTGCCTGCAGGTGCTCGCCGCCGTGGGGAAGATCTGCGCCGACCCCCACAGCCAGGCGCTGCAGCAGACCCACGGCGCGCCGGTCCTCGCCGACTGGGCGCTGCTGGTCGCGTCGCCGTCGCTCGCGGCGCCCCTGGCGGGCGATCGCTACGCGCTGCGCGGCATCCTGGGCAAGGGCGGCTTCGGCGTCGTCTACGACGCCCGCGATCGCGAGCTCGATCGGCCGGTCGCGATCAAGGCCCTGTCGGCGGGGCGCGACGGCGCTGCGCTGCGTCGCGAGGCGCGGGCCCTCGCGGCGCTGAGCCACCCCAACGTGGTGCAGGTCTACGACGTCGTCGAGACCGAGGGCCGCGTGTACCTCGTGATGGAACAGGTCCGCGGCGAGACGCTGCGGGCGTGGCAGCGCCGCAACCCGGCGGGCCCGCGGATCCTCGAGCACTACCTCGCCGCGGCGAACGGCTTGGTCGCGATCCACCGCGCCGGGCTTGTGCACGCCGACATCAAGCCGGAGAACCTGTTGCTCGCCGACGACGGCCGCGTGTTGGTCGCGGACTTCGGGCTGTCGCGGCGCGGGCCCGAGGCCGCGGCGGACGGGATCGCCGGCACGCCGCGGTACATGGCGCCCGAGCAGGCCCGCGGCCAGCGGATCGACGCGAGCGCCGATCAATACAGCTTCTGCGTCGCGCTCTACGAGGCGCTGCACGGCGCGTTGCCGGGGCAGACCCCGCTGTGGACCTCGCCGCGGCGCGTCCGCGAGGTGCTGCGCCGCGGCATGCACGACGATCCGCGCGCGCGTTGGCCCGACATGGCCGCGCTCGCGCAGGCGCTCCGAGGCGCGTGGGAGCCGAAGGTCCAGTGGTGGCCCGCCGTCGTGGTGTTCGGGGTGGCGGCAGGCGTCGCCGTCTGGGCCAGCTCGCCGAGCTCTGCGGCCGAGCGGGCCGACCTCGCCGCAGCGATCGCGCCGGTCGATCCCCCCGCGCCATCGCCCGAGGCCTCGCCGGCGATCGAGCGCGCGGTGGCCCAGCGCAACGCCGGCGAGCTCGTGGACTCGATCGCGACCCTGGGCGCCGTCGTGCGGGGCGACGTGCCGAGCTCCGCGTTGCTGCAGACCCGCGCGCGCCACGAGCTCGGCCGCACGCTCGACCAGATGGCGAGCCTCGAGTCGCGGCAGATGTTCGTCGACGCCCACGAGGCCGCGCTCGCCCAGCACGCCGATCTGCTCGCCGCGATGATCTCGATCGACCTCGCCGAGTCCGAGGCCGAGACCCCCGCGAAGCTCGAGGCCGCGCGGATGTGGCTGCGCACCGCCGAGGCGGAGCTGCGCCGCATCGACATCGATCCCCGGCGACACGGCGAGTTCGTCGCCGCCGCCGCGCAGCTCGACGCGATCGCCGGCAACGAGGCGGACGCCGCCACGGGCTTCGAGCGCGCGTCGGAGCTCCTGCTCGAGATGGATCCCGCGGCCCGCGTCCACGCCCACACCCGGTGGGCGAGCATGCTCGGCCGACTCGGCGAGCACGCGCGCGCGCTGACCAAGCTCGAGGAGGCCGAGGCGATGTGCGCCCTCGCGGGCCTGGACCACGGCACCGCGCGCATCGAGATCCACCGCAGCAAGGCCACCGTGCTGCAACACCTCGGCCGCTTCGACGCCGCGGTCGCGGAGATCGATGACGCGCTCGCGCTCGCCGCGGCGATCGACGGCTACCCGGACGCTGCGCTGGCGGCCCTGCACGGCGACGTGGGCTCGTTCCACCTGCAGCGCGGCGACGCCGACGGATCGGCGCGCCACCTGACGCGCGCGCTCGAGCTGGCGCCGGACTCGTGGGTCGCTCACAACAACCTCTCGCTGCACTACGCGAAGACCGCGTGCCGCGACGATGTCCCCACACCGGGCTGCGATCCCGACGCGGGCGAGCTCGGCTACGCCCACCAGCTGCGCGCGCTCGAGCTCGCGCGCGAGGCCTTCGGCGAGGACCACCCCACGTTCGCGACCATGCGCGCGAACCTGGCCCGCGATCTCGTCGCGCGCGGTGAGCTCGAGCGCGCCCGCGATCTGTTCGAGCGCTCTTGCGATCAGCTCGCCGCGCACTTCGGTCCCGAGGCCCGTCAGCTCCTGAACCCGCTGTACGGCCTGGTCGAGACCAGCGTCCGCCTCGGGCGTCGCGACGAGGCCGTCGCCGCCGCGCGTCGGTTGCACGCGGTGGCCCACGGCCCCGCGCTCGCGACGCGCGGGAACGCGACCGCGGTGCTCGACTACGTCGTCGGCCGCACCCTGGCGTGGCGCAACCCCCGGGACGCCGAGGCGATGCGGCTGCGCGACGCGGGGCGGGCGTTCTTCGGCGACGCGGCCCCGGACGACTTCCGGATCATCGACGCCTGGTTCGAGTGACGCGAGCCCGGCGGAGGCGTGCAGCTGGCACGCTCCACCCCGCAGGCGTTGCACGGAGCTCCCGGTGCGGAGCTGTTAGCCTCGCGGCATGCGCTACACGTCTGCCGCCCTCGTCCTCGTCGCCTCGTGCTTCAGCCCGGACGATCCGCAGGGCTCGGGCACCACGGGGAGCAGCGCGTCGGCGACGGGCACCGCGTCGGATCCAACGACGTCGGCGTCCGCCTCGGACTCGACGACGTCCGACGCGATGACCACCGACGCCACGGTGACGGCCTCCGGGCCGGGGACGAGCTCCGAAGGCAGCTCGAGCGGCGCGGCGTCGACGTCGGCGGACGCGTCGGGCTCCGGCTCGTCGGACAGCGGGGAGCCCGTCTGCGGCGACGGGGTCCGCGACGGCGCCGAGCAGTGCGACGACGGCAACGTGTCGCCCGGTGACTTCTGCGACGACGCGTGCGCGATCGAGACCCACATGTTCGCCGCGACGGGCGTCGAGCAGTCGTTCGCGATGCCCGACTGGGCCGCGTCGCTGCAGGTCGAGGCGTACGGCGCCCAGGGTGGCGGCTCCGAGTGCTGCGATGGGGCCGACGACGACGGCGGCCTCGGGGGCTACGCGGCGGCCGTGATCGCGGTCGGCGGCGGGACGATGGTCTACGTCTACGTCGGCGACCAGGGCGCGCAGGGCAGCAACGGGGGCTTCAACGGCGGTGGGAACAGCGGGCAGTACGGCGGCGGCGGCGGCGGGGCCTCGGACATCCGCGTCGGCGGCAACACGCTGGCCGAGCGCGTGCTCGTGGCCGGTGGCGGTGGCGGTGGCAACTGCGGCTGCCCCGATCACGGAATGGGTGGCGCGGGCGGTGGGCTCGTCGGCGAGCCCGGCGTCTCGCTGCAGGGCAACCTCGCGCCGGGTGGCGGCACGCAGAACGCCGGCGGCACCGCGGGCCAGATGCCCGGCACCGCGGGTGCGCTCGGCGTCGGTGGATCGTACGCCGGCGACGCCTACCACGTGGCGGGCGGCGGCGGCGGTTGGTACGGCGGTGGCGGCGGGTTTGCGACCGGCGCCGCGGGTGGCTCGTCGTACATCGGCGCGCTGCAGGACGCGTCGACGATGACCGGCGTGCGCGTCGGCCCGGGTGAGGTGAGCGTCACGCCGATCGCGGATTGAGTGCCCATGACACGATCACGATCGCGATCGCGATCGCGTCGTCACGCCTTGGAGCGGACGATCTCGCGGCAGATCTCGATCTTCTCCTTGGGCGCGACGCACTTCACGTACCAGTCCTTGCCGAAGAGCGCGATGAAGGTGAAGCCGTCGGAGGCCCGCACGCGCTCGATCTCGTGGTAGCCGTTGGGTAGCGTCTGCGCGCTCTTGACGGTCTCGGCGGTGGCGAGGATGTTCGACATCGTCTTGGCCTTCTCGAGCGACGCGGCGCCGTGGGGCTCCCAGCTCACCGCGATCGACTCGTGGTTGCCGAGGTCGTACCTCCAGTGCTTGTCGTGCGGCGAGGTGAAGCCCTTGGGCAGCTTCAGCTTGCCGAGGCCGGGCAGGTCGGCCTCCTCGAGGACGATCGCGGCGGGGGCCGCGGGCTCCTTCGCGGGGCCCTTCGCGGGCTCGGCCTTCGCCGGGGCGCCGACGGCCGCGGCCTTCGGCGTGGCGTCGGCGGCGGGCTCGGCCGCGCGATCGCAGGCGACGAGCAGGAGCGCGGGGAGGATCGTGAAGAGGATCGAGGAGACGAGGGCGGTGCGTTGCATGGTCTTGCCTGCCCTGACGGACGCAGGCCGCGGCGTCGCACCGACCGCGACGGGTTTTTCGCGCGACCGGTGCTAAGGTCGCGCGGCCGGATGTCTCGCCTGCGTCGCGCGATCGATCGACTCGGCCCCACGGTGCGCTCCGCGGTGCACCTGCGCCCGGCCCAGCTGCTGGCATTCGCGCGCCAGCGCTCGGCCGGCCCGGCGCGCACGCCGGCGCAATCGCGGGCGCCCGGTTGCGACGCGCTCGCGATCCCCGAGGGCCTGGTCGGTCCCTCGCCCGAGGGCGCGCTCGACGGCGACGGCGCGGTGCGGTTGGTCGGACACGCGGGTCACGATCCGCTGCGCTTCGGCTGGGACGCCGGCGACGATCCGCTGTGGGCGTACACGCTGCACTACCACGGCTGGCTCAGCGCGCCCGGTGTCGACGTCGATGTCGGCCGCGCGACGATCCTCGACTGGATCGAGGAGCACCGCGTCGGCGTGGGCTGGGAGCCCTACCCGACCTCGCTGCGGCTGCTGCACTGGATCGGCTGGCTGTCGCGGCACGGCGGCTCGCTGCACGCGGCGCAGCAGGAGATCGTGCTGGCCTCGATGAGCGCGCAGCTGCAGCACCTCGTGCAGCACGCCGAGGTGCACATCGACGGCAATCACCTGTGGACCAACGCGGTCGCGATCGCAGCGACGTCGCTGGCGCTCGACGGGCCGGTGCCCTCGGGCCTGCGCGAGGGCGCCCGGGCGCGCCTGCTCGCGATCGTCGACGAGCAACTCGCGGCCGACGGCGTCCACGGCGAGCGCACGCCGAGCTACCACTGCCTGCTCGCCGAACAGCTCGCGATCGTGGCGGCGCTCGCCGAGCCGCGGCTGCCGGGCCTCGCCGATCCGTTGCGTGTCGCCTTCGGTCGCATGCGCGACGCGACGGCCGCGTTCACCCACCCCGACGGCGACGTCGCGCTGTGGGGGGATTCGCAGCGCGGCGCCCCGGTCACGCCGCGGCGGTTGTTCGCGCGCGACGGCGCGGCGATGCCGACCGGCCACGCGACCGCGGCGGCCTCGGGCTTCGCCCGCCGCGCGTGGGGCCCGTTCACGCTGCTGTTCAACCGAGGCGGCGTGGGCCTGCCGTACCAGGTCGGGCACATCCACGGCGACTGCCTCTCGCTCGAGCTCTCGCACGGCGACACCCGCGTGCTCGTCGACGCCGGCGTCGGCACCTACGTCGAGGGCGAGGATCGCCGGTACTGCCGCAGCACCGCGGCGCACAACACGGTCACCGTCGACGATCGCGACCAGCACGAGCTGTGGAAGAGCCACCGCATCGGCGGCCGCGCGCACCTCGGCACCGTGGAGTACGGCGACGATCGCCTCTGCGGCGAGGTCACGGGGTTCCGCAGCCGCACGACACACCGCCGCGAGATCCGTCGGGTCGATGACGCGATCGTCGTCACCGACACGCTCTCGGGCGGCGGGCGCGGCGTCGTGCGCTACTTCGTGCCGGCCGCGTTGCGTGTGCGGCTCGGGGACGACGGCGCGGTGGTGTTCGGGCCGCGGGGCCAGACGATCGCGCTGACGATGCGCGGCGCGACGCTGCGCATCACTGACGCGCCGGGTTGGACGGCGATGGGGACGGCCGCGCCGCGGACGTGCCTGTCGGCGGAGATCGGCGCGGGGCCGGTGGTGCTGACGATCCGCGCGCGGTGATCGGGCCGGGTCACAACCACGGTCCGCACGCCGCGGGCACGCGATCGCTGCAGGTCATCCCCACGCAGTAGTGGGCGATCGTCGGATCGTCGGCCTCGGGGGCGCACGCGCGCGCGTCCCAGGAAGGCGCGCCGGTGCAGGCCTCGCCCGGGTCGCCCCTCGGCGTGCAGGTGCCGGCGATCTCCGGGGCCTCGAGGCCCGCGCACCAGGTCTGCGCATCGCAGGCCGCCGCGGCGTCGCACGCCTCACCGGCGCCGAGCCGCAGGGCGCAGCGATCGGTCGCCGCGTCGCAGTAGCTACCGTCGGTGCACGGGTACGCCGCGCCGATGCACGGCTCGCCCTGGGCCAGCTCGATGCCGGGCGCCGGTGGTTCGCAGATCTCGCCGCCGCGACAGTGCAGGCCCGCGGCGCACGACGAGGCCGAGAAGCTGGTCGTCGACATCGACGCGCACGCCTCGCCTTCGCCCTGCTCGCCCTGCACGAGGGCGCAGTACGGCACGCCCGCCGCGTCGATCGGATCGGCGCAGGCGTCGGGCGAGTCCCAGTACTCGACGACCGCCGCGAGGCAGGCGGCGTCGTAGCCACCGCCGTGCTCGCGCAGCGCGGCGACGCGCGCGTCGTACTGCGCGTGCATGGCCGAGGTGCACATCGCGAGATCGATCCACCCCGCGGGGTCGCAGTCGCACCGGAACATCGCGCCGCACCGGGCCGCGGCGTAGCGATCGACCAGATCGTCGGGGACGGACGGCGCGTCCGCGTCGTGCGGCGCGCAGGCGGCGAGGAGCGCGACGAAGAGCGCGGTCGGTCGCGACATCCGGACACGATCGTACCCGCGTCCCTGCCCGAGCCGCGCGATCACAGGAACCGGGCGCTGTGCACCGGCGATCCGGCGCGCTGACGCAGGCGGTTGCCGGTGGTGCGGCCCACCCCGAGGCGGTCTCCCGCCGGCAACTCCGCGAGCGCCCGCGCGATCGCGAGGACCGGATCGATCGGCGTCTGACTCGGCGAGTCGATCTCCGCGGCGAGGATCTCCGCGGCGAGCGTCGCGTCGTCGCGGAGATCGGGCTGCGCCGGGGCGACCTGCTGCGTCGTCGGATCGACGCGCAGCGCCCCGCCGGTGAACGGGTGGGTGATCGTCTGCCCGAGCAACGTCGTCACGTCGGGCGCATAGCCGAACGGCGTGACCCAGTTCGAGGCGTGGGCGAACAGGATCTGCCCGGGCCGATGGGTGAACATCGCCTGCAGCAGCGTCGGCGCGTCGAGCTCCTCGAGGCTCCACGCGACGACGAGGCCGCGTTGGCCCTCGGCGCTCCAGGCGACCACCGGGCGATCGAACGCGCGCCCGACGGCCCCGGCGAGGATCGAGCTGGCGCGATCGGGGGCCCGGATCACCCGCTCGGGCTCGAGGCCGAGCGCCCCGAGGACACGGCCGAGGCGATCGATCCCCTCGTGCATGAGCCCGGGCGAGTCCGAGATGAACGCGTAGCGCCCGTGCATCGGCTCGTCGTAGCCGAACGGCGACTCGTGAGTCAGCAGCGCTCCGTTCAGGATCGCGTGCCACGCCGTGAGCGCGTGCTCGCCGAGGTCGATGCCCGCGGCACGAACCGCCTGCGCGCGTCGGATCATGCCGCCTAGCGCGTCGCGCATGTGCACGAGGTTGGTCTCGTCGACGCGCGCGAGCAGGGGCAGCCGTGCGGCCGCGCGGTCGATCTCGCCGACCATGATCCAGTTGTAGCCGCTCAGGTACGCGAGCAACGGATCGGACTCGGCGAGGCCCGAGGCATCGACGGCGAGCGCGGCATCGCCGTAGCGCATCGCGCCCTCGAGCGCGGCGGCGAGCTCGGAGAGGATCGCCCGCTGCTGCGGCACGACGCGGTTTGCCCGGGCGAGCACCGTCGCGGCGGCGCCGAACAGCTGCTGCTCGTACAGCGCGAAGCCGGCCTCGTACAGCGCATTCGGATCGTCGGGATCCGCGGCGACGGCCTGCACGAGCGCCGCGAAGTCCGGCCCCGCGATCGCACGGGCGACCGCCGCGAACCCAGTGAACGCCGCGGTCATCGCCGCGGCGCCGTCGAGCAGGGCCGCGGGGTAGTCGAGCGCGGGGCGGATCGTCGAGAACGCCGCGCGGGCGTCATCAGCCGCGAGCTCGGCCTGGGCCTGGGCGAGGATCTCGGAGAGCGATGCCATGGCGCGAGCACGGTAGCGCAGCGCGGGCGAATTCGGGCCTGACGAAGATTCCTGCGGTGGCCGATCGGGCGACCACCGGCGAATCGCCTCGCGAACGACGATCCGATCGACCGCGACGACGCGCGTACCGCCCCGCACAGAACCCAGCCCGCGCGCGGCACCACTGTTCGAGTCCACCCCGAGGAACCAACGCATGCGCACCCCAGCGAACCCCCTCACGCTCCTGCTCCCCCTCGCGATGCTCGGCTGCGAGACCACCGTCGTGCACGTCGACGAGCGCCACGCGTGCCCGACCGCGGGTGACTCCGGCAGCAGCGACGGCTCGACCACCGATGCGTCGACCAGCGGTGCGTCGACCAGCGGTGCGTCGACCACCGACTCGTCGACCACCGAGGCCTCGACCACCGCGAACGATCCCGACGGCGACGGGATCCCCAACCCGACCGCGACGTGTCCGGACATCGTGGACGGCGTGAACACGTTCTGCCCCGCCGGGCTCGACACGTGCCGCAGCGCGCTGGTGGTGAACGCCGCGGCGGCGAACGACACCGGCTTCCTCGCGCTGCACTGGCACGGCACCTACGAGTCCCCCGAGGGGCTGCTGTCGTGGGACACCGCGGTGCAGGCGATCCGCGAGCGCGTGATCGCGGAGCACGGGCTGCTCGTGCTGCCGTACGCCGACCCGCGCGCCCCGGCGCGCGCCAACACGCCGTTCCCGTGGTGGCGCGTGTGCGGGACCTCGGGCACCGAGTGCGATCGCATGGACGACTTCGCCCTCGCCGACGAGATCGTGGCGTGCGCGGTGGAGCAGGATCTGGTCAGCCCCGATCGCCTGACCACGTCGGGGATGTCGGCGGGCGCGAGCATGGCCAGCCACCTGGTGAATCACACGACGTACCTCGCCGGCGCGGTCAGCTGGTCCGGTGCGATCCCCACCGCGTGGCAGCCCTCGATGCCGAACAACGACACGGCGGTGATGGTCGTCCACGGCGGGGCCACCGACGCGTACTGTGGCGCCGGGGCCCCGGGCGCGAACGGCTGCTACTACTTCCGCCCGCCGTCGGAGGTGTTCGGGGCGAACCTCGCCGACGCCGGGAACTTCACGTTCCTGTGCGATCACCAGGCCGGGCACGTCGCCGCGATGGGGCTACAGGGCGCGTACTTCCTGGCGTGGTCGAATCGCGTGAACGGGCATGTGTGGGAGGGGTACCCGTTCGGCCTCGGCGGTGGAGTGGGCACGGGGTCGAGCTGGACGCTGAATCACTATTGTTATGTGCCGGGTCAGCCGTCGCCTTGGGATTGAGAGGGGGCGCGGGGGTGGGCCACGCTGGGCGTGGCCCGGCCGAGCGGGCGGTATGGCGCGAGCGGCTCCGGGCGACGCACGCTCGACGAACGCTCACACCTCCAGATCCACTCGCGTCACCGCGAACTTCAAGGCGAACGCCTCGCCCGCGTCCGCCCCGGGACCATACGGCGTCTCCTCGTAGCGCTTCAGCCCGCAGCCGTAGAGCCGCACGGTGCCGAGGGTCTTGCTCAGCCCGGGGTCGAGCATGTCGATCGAGAGGTCGAGGAGCTCGCCGTCGGCGAGGCGGCCGTCGGCGACGATCTGCTCGACGTAGCCGAGGACCGCGTCGCGCGAGCGGCCGGCGAACTCGAGCGTGAGCTCGCCGAGGGTGGGTGCGGGCTTCTTCTTGTCGCCGCCGCCGGGCTTGGTGGTGATCGTGGGCAGGGCGATCGAGGTGACGTACTCGTTCTCGCCGGGCAGGCCGGACACGCGGTAGTTCGAGGTGGTCCAGGCGGTCTTGCCCTGGTTCACCGTGCCCTTGGCACCACCGCCCGAGCCACGGGAGAAGCTCGCGGCGTCCCACGCGAAGTCGATGGCGAAGCTGCGCTTGGCGTCCTTGGTCGAGAGCACCGGCAGCGCGACCTGGACCACGCGCCCACCGGTCCACTCGACGCGGCGCTTCACGTCGTAGTCGAAGTCGGTGACCACCACGGCGCCGGAGCGGACATCGGACTCGCGCCGCGCCAGCGAGAGGATCCAGTCGAGCACCGCGCTGCCCTGCGACACGAGGTACGACGCCTTGAAGAGGCCTCGCTCGTAGCGCTCGTCCTCGAGCGCGTAGCTCGGCAGCGTCAGGGATCGCAGCCACTGCAGGGACTCGCCGCCGAGGTCGATCGCGTAGTGCGAGCTGCCGTACGCGCCGGCGGCCGGGCCTGCGTTCGCGCGGCCGATCCAGGCCCCCGCAGCGGACAGGGCCGCCGCGCCCTGCAGGAAGTGACGACGGTTCGGGGTGAAGAGGGGGCGCGTCGACATGCGTTGGGTCTCCCGCGTTCGAGGTTCCCACTTCGGTGCGCGGATGCAGGGCGCAAAAGCGACGCTGAGCGTGGTGCGCGAGCGGCCCGGGGCGCGTTCGTGCGCGTTGGTTGTGGGGTCACGCGGTGCGGCGCGGGCGAGCGCGTGATCCGTGCGGTTCGTGCGGTGGTTGGCGCGCATCGTCGACGTCTCGGGTGGAGGACGTGGATTCCGCGGGCGAGGAGCGGACCCCTCGCCGAGCGCCTCGATCGCGTTCGAGGCGTCTCCGGCGAGCTCTCGACCGCAGCGGAGGCGCGTCTCCGGCCACTGCCGGCGATCGCCAGGAAGTCGCCCCGCGCGGCGCACGAGCGGCGACGGCAGCACGTGTTGCCCGCGTGGCGAACGTCCAGGCCCAGCTGAGCTACTCTTCGAAGGACACGTGAAGCCGCCCGTGAGAGTGTCTGCCGCTGCTGAGGCCGAAGTGGATCACGCTGATATCAGCATTGTTCCTCTCGAAGCGGACGACGAGCGCGGAGTCGACGAGGTTGCGTCGTTGCTGGTGCGGTCGTTCCAAGTCGCCTCACCGAACTGGGTGCCGACGTCGGAGCGCGCGCGTGAAGTCGTCGTCGAGGCGCTCTCACCGGCGCACATCAATCGCGCGTTCGTGCTTGCCGGGCGCATCATGGGTTGGATCGGAGCGCGCCATGACTACGGAGCGGTCTGGGAGCTGCACCCCCTCGTCGTAGCCGAGAACGTACGCGGCCGGGGCATCGGACGCGCCTTGGTCGACGCGATCGTCGGCTTGGTCGAAGAGCAAGGCGCGCTCACTCTGTTGCTGGGAACGAGCGATGAGTCGGGCCTGACCAACCTCTTCGGTCGCGACTTGTTCCGGCAACCGCTGGACATCTTGCAGAACATCGAGGCTGCGCGAGGGCACCCGTTGGGTTTCTGGTTGAACGTTGGCTTCGCTGTGGTCGGCGTGGTTCCCGACGCCGAAGGGATCGGGAAGCCGACGATCCTGCTCGCGAAGGCGGTCGGGCGAGCCCGTGGTTCCCGCCGCTGAACACCCCATGCGCTCGCCATGCCGGACACCACGCACATGACACGACGAACCGAGGCCGAGGAAATCGCGACCGCCCTCGAGCTGGGCCTCCTCTCCATGCCGGACGCCATCCGCTGGGCGGACGCCGGAATCGAGGCCGATCCCCAGCCACCTTTCGCCTTGATCCAGGCGTCGCTTGCCGCGAAGGCGCCGCCTGTCGAGGTCGCACACCTGCTGCGTTCCCTTCCGGGCGAACCGGACCGACGTGAGGTCGCCAGGCGCCTTGTTTGCAGGATCGCGGGCGCGCTGCATGACGGCCGAGTCACTGCAGCGGGGGCAGCGAGAATCCTCTATCACATGGTGCTCGCCGAGCTCGTCCCGGATCCGTCCGCCACTCGCAGGGTTCTCCTCACGGCAACGTTGGCAGTCGTCGGTTGCGAGGCGGAGAAACGCGCGTGCGTCGCCCCTGCTCTCCCCGATCTCGAGATCACGGTCGAGCCCCCGCCGGCGGAGACCGTCACCGGCAACGTCTCCTTCGATGGGCCGTGCACGGTGCAGGATGTGTCCGACGCGCCGCTATCGATCGCTTTGTCGTGCGAGGGAGCGCCCGGTGACTGTCAAGGTTGTTGCAGCCCATCATGGTTAGCGCGTCACTTGGTTCCGTCGACGCGCGCGGTTTGAGGGTTCAGGCGCACGACGTCC